>Ga0265327_10002030_pt1 | contig 22795 bp, 14 predicted proteins | sample 41621metaG_FD_202089 | JGI IMG/M metagenome (GOLD analysis project Ga0265327, IMG submission 202089) | Rhizosphere microbial communities from Carex aquatilis grown in University of Washington, Seatle, WA, United States - 4-16-21 metaG | ecosystem: Host-associated > Plants > Roots > Rhizosphere...
CTCCGAGCGGGACACCTGACGCAGGACGGGCATGGGCGGATCTCCAGGAGGCGGTGAGGACGTCGAGGCCGGGCCGATGATACAGGCGGGCGGACCCCCGAACAGCCCCTCCGAGGGGGCGCCCGCGAGCGTTATTGCGGCCCGAAAACCCCGGCCTGATCGGCGGCGGCGCGGGCGGATTTCGGCCCGGCGAGTCACGGTTGTTCTTTCCACGCTGTGGTTGCGGCACCGGCAGGACTTGCCGCCCTTCGCCAGCCGGTTCGCCATCTCATTGTAGTTAATGGATTATTCCTCTGGCCTGAATTGGCACGGCGCTTGCGCTGGCAGGCGCATGGCGCGCCGATCCCTCGGCCGCCGTGAGTGAGGCGCGCCAGTCATGGCCATCGGCAGGGAGACCAGGGGTCCGGGACCATCCGCTCGCGCGGACGGCTGCTCGCGCCTGGGCGCCGCGGCCGGGCGCGCCGTCTCAAAGTATCTCGCCCGCACCCGCAAGGTCCGCCCGTGATCGCCGGCCTTTCCAGCTTCACCCCCCTGCAGATCGCCAGCCTGAGCCTGGATACGGTCCAGAGCCTGACGGCCACCGACCTGTCGAGCCTGTCCTCGGCGCAGATCGCGGCGCTCACCACCACCGAGATCGCCGCCCTGAGCGGGACCCAGGTCTCGGAGCTGTCCAACAAGCAGGTGACGGCGCTCTCCAAGGCGCAGATCGCCACCCTCAAGCCGAGCCAGGTGAGCTTCAACACAGCCCAGCTGTCCGTGCTCAGCGGCTCGCAGTTCTCGGCCTTCGACCCCGCGGTGATCGCGGCCCTGGCCGGAACCCAGATGAGCGGCCTGTCCGCCATGGAGCTGGCGGCCCTCACCCCGGACCAGCTGGCGGCCATGACGGCCACCCAGATCTCGCAACTGTCCCCCAAGCAGATCAGCGCGCTGACCCCCACCGAGGTCGGGTCGCTGTCCACCGACCAGCTGCAGGGCCTCACCCCCACCCAGGTGGCCATCTTCAGCGCCGGCCAGGTGAAGAGCCTGACGGCCACCCAGCTGCAGTCGCTCGCCGACACCCAGATGGCCGCCTTCTCCTCCACCGAGGTGGCGGCGCTCACCTCATCCCAGGTCAAGGCCCTGGCGGCTATCCAGGTCGCGGCCCTGACCCCGTCCCAGGTCAAGGGTCTCAGCGCCGCCGACCTGGGCGCCCTAGGCGCCGACCAGCTGGCGGCGGTGACCTCCACCCAGATCGCACTCCTGGGCGCGACCCAGGTGCGGGGCCTGTCGAGCACGCAGATCGGCGCCCTGAGCAGCGACCAGATGGGAGCCCTGACGCCTCAGGCCCTGGGCGCCCTGTCGGGCACGCAGATGGGGGGGCTGTCCACCGCCCAGATCTCCGCCCTGACGACGGACCAGGTCGCCGGGCTTTCCGGGGCGGGAATTGCGCGGCTCAGCCTCGACCAGTTCGCCGCCTTCTCGCCGGATCAGGTGGCGGCGATGAGCGTCACCCAGGTCCGCAGCCTGGCCACGACGGAAGTGGCCGCCCTGTCGGGAGAGCAGCTGGCGAGCGTCTCGTCCGCCCAGATCGCCGGACTGACCGCCTCGCAGGTGCGGAGCCTCACCGGCGCGCAGATCGCCGCCCTGACGAGCGACCAGCTGTCCGGGATGACGGGCGCCGAGGTCGGAGCGCTGACCACCACCCAGATCGCCGTGCTGGACACCACCCAGCTCGCCGGCCTGGGCGCCTCGCAGATCCAGGGCTTCACGGCCGCAGGCCTGGGGGCGCTGTCGGGCGACCAGCTGGCGGGCCTGTCCGCCACCCAGCTCTCCGTGCTCACCTCCGGCCAGGTCAAGGGTCTGACCGCGACCCAGGTCTCGGGGCTGTCGGGCGATCAGCTGGGCGCCCTGCCCGCCCTCGACATCGCCGCCCTGACGACGACCCAGGTGGCCGCCCTCAGCCCCGATCAGATCTCCGGTCTGGCGCCGGAACAGGTCGCCGCCCTGGCCCCGGCGGGGGTGGCGGCCCTGTCCTCGGAACAGTTCGCCGCCCTCGGAGCATCCCAGCTTGGCGTCCTGACCACGGCGCAGCTCCGTGCGGTCACCACGACGGAGATCGCGGGCCTGGCGCCTGAGAACCTCGGCGCCCTCGCGCCGGGCCAGGTCGCAGCCCTCGGCCCCGCCGAGATCGGCGCTCTCGACCTCAACCAGTTCGCGGCCCTGGGGGGGCCTCAGCTGGCCGCCCTGACCGCGCCGCAGATCAAGGCGCTGGCCACGACCCAGGTGGCGGCCATGGGCAGCGACCAGTTCGCGGCGCTGGCCGCCACCGGGATCGGCGCGCTTACCACCGCCCAGGTCGGCGCCCTGACCGTGACCCAGATCGCCGGACTGACGGCCACCCAGGTGAGCGGGCTCACGGCCGCCGGCATAGGCGCCCTGACCCCGACCCAGCTGGCGACATTCTCGCCTGCGCAGATCGGCGAGCTGAGCGCGATCCAGGTCCGGGGGTTCACCGGCGCGCAGATCGGCGGCCTCACCTCCGACCAGATGGCCGCCTTCACCGGCGCCCAGGTCGCCGCCTTCAGCACGCCGCAGATCGAAGGGATGACCGAGGCCCAGGTCGCCGCGCTCAGCCCCGCCCAGTTGCTCGGCCTCTCCAATACCGGCATCGCCGCCCTCGACGTCCCGCAGATCGCCGCATTGTCGGCGACCCAGGTCGGCGCGCTGACCACCACCCAGGTCCGCGGGCTTACCCCCGCCTCCATCTCGGCGCTCTCCTTCGACCAGCTGGCCGCGCTGGGCGCGCCGCAGATCGGCGTGCTCAACGCCTCGCAGATCAAAGCCCTGGCCAGCACCCAGATCTCCGCCCTGTCGAGCGACCAGCTCGGGGCCCTGACGGCGGCCGACATCGCGGCGCTCACCCCCAGCCAGGTGGGCGGCCTGCAGCCCAATCAGATCGCGGGCCTCAGCGCCACCCAGATCCAGGGCCTGGCCGGTCTCAGCCTCGCGGCCCTGACCGGCGACCAGTTCGCCAGCCTGCTGGCGCCGCAGCTGGCCGCCCTGACAGCCGCCCAGGTCCGCAGCCTCACCACCACCCAGGTGGCGGCCCTGACCGACACCCAGGTCGCCAACCTGTCGGCGACCCAGATCAGCGGCCTGGCGACCACCCAGGTGCGCAGCCTGAGCGAAGAGCAGGTCGCACAGCTGACGGGCGCGGAAGTCGCCGCCCTGAGCGCGGCGCAGATCCAGGCCCTGACCAACACCCAGATCGGCGCCCTTTCGACCTCGCAGATCTCCGCCCTGACCGCCACCCAGATGGGCGTTCTCACCACCACCCAGGTCAGCGCGCTCACGACGACGGATATCGCCGCCCTCTCCGCGACCCAGATCCACCGGCTGTCGCCGCTCGAGATCGCCGCCCTCGGCGCGAACCAGGTCGGCGCCCTGTCCGGGACCCAGATCTCCGCCCTCAACACCACCCAGATCGCCGGCATTTCCCCTGCGACCCTGTCGGCCCTCACCTCGGATCAGTTCGCCGGGCTCAGCGCCACCCAGATCTCCGCCCTCACCGCCAGCCAGATGCGCGGCCTCACCGACTTGCAGGTGTCGACCCTGTCCGCCGGCCAGTTCGTCAGCCTGAGCGCCGCGGCCCTCAACGGCCTCACCACCGACCAGATCCAGTCTCTGGCCACCGACCAGATCGCCAGTCTGACCACCACCCAGATCAAGGGCCTTTCGTCCACCGGCGTGGCCGCCCTGGCGTCGGACCAGCTCGAGGCGCTGAGCGCCACCCAGATCGGCAGCTTCAGCACCACCCAGATCGCCGGCCTGACTGATGGCCAGGTGAGCGCCCTCACCACCGCCCAGGTCGCGGCCCTGACGGCGTCGCAGCTCAATGTCTTCAACGCCGGCCATGTGGCGGCCCTGACGACCGACGATATCGCCGGCCTCACCAGCACCCAGATCCAGGGGCTGAACACCACCGCTATCGGCGCCCTGTCCTATGAGCAGCTGCTGGCCCTGGCGCCCACCCAGATCGCCGCCCTGACCAATGTGCAGGTCAGGGGCCTTACCGGCGACGAGGTCAACGCCCTGAGCCCGGACCAGATGGCCGCGCTCGCCACGACCCAGGTGGCGGCGCTGTCCGCCGGCGGCGTCCTTGGCCTGTCCGGGGACCAGTTGGCCGCGCTGAGCTCCGACCAGCTGGGCGCCCTGACCGCGGCCCAGATGGGGGAACTGTCCGTCGACCAGCTTCCGGCCCTGTCGACGACGCAGGTCGCGGCCTTGAGCATCGGCCAGCTTCGCGGCCTCACGGTCGCCGGCATGGGCGCCCTGTCGGCGGAACAGCTGGACGCCCTGAGCGCGACCCAGATCAGCGGCCTGGCCATGACCCAGATCCGGGGCCTGACCCAGGATCAGATCGGCGCCCTGACCGGCGACCAGATCGCGGCGCTCACCAACCAACAGCTCGGCGCCCTGAGCGGCGTCCAGGCCCAGGCCCTGACTTCGGACCAGATCGCGGCGCTCACCAACACCCAGATCCGGGGCCTGAGCGCCGCCAGCGTCGAGGCCCTCTCCACCGACCAGCTGCAGGCCCTGACCACGTCGCAGGTCTCGGCCCTGACCAGCGTGCAACTGGGCGGCCTGACCGGCGACGAAGTCGGCGCCCTGACCGCGCCGCAACTGTCGGCCTTGTCGGGTGTCCAGGTGGCGAACCTGTCGTCTTCCGGCGTCCAGGGGCTGTCGGCGGACCAGCTCAACGCGCTCAGCGCCACCCAATTCTCGGCCATGACCTCGACCCAGGTCGGCGCCCTCTCCCAGGACCAGGTCCCTGCGCTGACCGCCTCCCAGGTGGCGGCGCTGACGGCGAACCAGATCCGGGGCATGACCCCGGCCCAGATCGCCAGCCTGTCGGTCAGCCAGGTCGAAGCCCTGACCACCACCCAGATCTCGGGCCTGCCCACTCAGCTGGTGAGGGGCCTGACTCAGAACCAGGTCGCCGGCCTGACCTCGGGCCAGGTGGCCGCCCTGACCCCGGCGGTCATCGGGGCGCTGGCCACCACCCAGGTGAGCGCGCTTCCCACCACCCAGCTCTCGGCGCTCACCACCACCCAGGTGCGGGGCCTGACCACCACCGGCGTGGGCGCGCTGACCCTGGATCAGGTGCAGTCCCTGACCACCACCCAGCTGGCGTCCCTGGCCACCACCCAGGTGAAGGGCCTGACCGCAGACGCGGTCGCCGCCCTGACTCCGGGCCAGGTGGCGGCCCTGGCCACCACCCAGGTGGCCGCTCTCGCGGCGTCCGGCGTCCAGGGACTGACCCAGCAGGATCTGACCGAGCTGAGTGGCGGCCAGTTCGCGGCCATCACCTCGACCCAGATGGGATTCCTGGCCCAGGCCCAGGTGGCCATGCTCTCCACGACCCAGGTCGCGGCCCTCAACACCACCCAGATGCGCGGCCTTGGGCCGAACCAGGTCGCCGCCCTGTCCCTCGGGCAGGTGGCGGCCTTGGCGCCGGGCCAGATCGCCGCCCTGTCGGCGACCGCGACACCCGGGCTGTCCACCACCGCGATCGCCAACCTGACCGCCACCCAGATCGGGGCCCTGACCCCCACCCAGCTGGGGGCCCTGACCCGCGGCCAGATCGGCGCGCTCGCCACGACCCAGGTCGCAGCCCTCACCCCCGCCCAGATCAAGGGGCTGACCGCGGCAGGCATCGCCGAATTCGACACCGCCCAGGTCCAGGCGCTCAGCGCCACCCAGATCGGCGGCCTGACCACCACCCAGGTGAGCGGCCTCACGTCCGACGCAGTCGCCGCCCTGGGGGCGAGCCAGCTGGCCGCCCTGTCGGCGCCCCAGATGGCATCGATCGCCACCACGGCGATCCGGGGCCTGACAGCGGGAGAGCTCGGCGCCCTGACCTCTCCCCAGCTGGCCGCGCTCACGGCGGGCCAGGTGGCCGCCCTGGGCCAGGACCAGATCGGCGACCTCTCCTCCAGCCAGGTGGGCGCCCTGAGCGCCACCCAGATCAGCGGTCTGGTGAGCACCCAGGCAGCCAGCCTGTCGGCGACCCAGGTGGGCTCCATGACCCCTGGCCAGGTGGCCGCCCTGTCAGGCGCCGCGACCCCGGGCCTCACCACGACAGTGGTGGCCAGCCTGTCGACGAGCCAGGTGGCGGCCCTGACCTCGACCCAGATCAACGCCATGTCGAGCGACCAGGTGGGGGCCTTCAGCGCGGCCCAGCTGGCGCGCCTGTCCGCCGCACAGATCTCGGGGCTGACCAGCACCGCCATTCACAGCCTGTCGCCGACCACCATCGCCAACCTGACCACGACCCAGGTCTCCGGACTCGACAGCGTCCAGCTGTCAGGCCTGACCCTGTCGGCGATCGCGGCCCTGGCCACGACCCAGCTCCAGGCCCTGGACCCGGCCGCCTTCCAGCAGCTCACCTCCTCCGAGGTCGGCGCCCTGTCGAGCCAGCAACTTGCGGCGCTCAGCACCGACGACCTCGCCGCCCTGTCGACCGACGGAATCTCGGGTCTCACCAATCAGCAGATGGCCGAGCTCAGCGCTGATCAGCTGGCGGCGCTCGGGACCGGCCAGATGTCCGCCCTGTCGACCACCGCCATAACCGGCCTGAGCCTGGACCAGATCTCGGCCTTAACCGTCACCCAGGTGGCGAACCTCACCTCGACCCAGACCAGCGGCCTGACCTCCGCCCAGTTCGCGGCGCTGAGCACCGACCAGCTCAGCGCGCTGACGGCGAACGGGGTGAGCGGCCTGACCCCCGCCAATGTGGCCACCCTGACCACGACCCAGCTGCAGTACCTGTCGCCTGGACAGGTGGCGGCGATCTCGGCGACGGCCATGCCCAGCCTGAGCGTCACGGCGCTGGAAGCCCTGACCTCGGCCCAGTTCACCCGCCTGACCCCGACCCAGGTTGGGGCGCTCACCTCCACCCAGATCGGCGCCCTGACGGCGACCCAATTGGCGGACCTCACCTCCAGCGAGATCCAGGGCCTGACGGGAGACCAGGTGGCGGGCCTGGCGGCGACCGCGATGGGGGGCCTTACCGCCGGCCAGGTCGCGGCCCTGTCCACCACGGGCGTCGCCGGCCTGACCCCGACCCAGGTTGCGGCCCTGTCCACGACCCAGTTCGCGGCCCTCAGCCCCACCCAGGTGGGCGCCCTGTCCGCCACGGGGATCCGCGGCCTGAACTCGACGGAGATCGCGGCCCTCACGCCGTGGCAGCTCAATGACCGCCAGGTCTCCCCCACCTGGGTCGGATCCCTGGCGCCCCAGCAGATCACCCAGTTGAGCACGACCCAGATCTCCGGCCTGTCCACCACCCAGGTCACCGGCCTCACCCCCGCCCAGGTCGCCGCCCTGGCGAGCACTGAATTCGGCGTGCTGAGCCCCGACCAGATCGGCGCCCTGTCGCCGGCCGCCCTGACCGGCCTCACCGCCTCACAGATCGCCGGCATGTCCGTCACCCAGCTGGGTGGCCTGCAGGCCACCCAGATCGGCAAGTTCTCGATTGCGGAGATCGGCCAGCTGACGCCGACTGAGATCGCCGACATGTCCGTCACCCAGCTTGGGGGCCTGGTCCGCATGCAGCTGCGGTCCCTGTCCGGCAGCCAGCTCGCCGCCCTGTCCACCACCCAGATCGCCGGCTTCACCACCACCCAGGCCTCGAACCTGGCCGCCACGGAGTTCGGCCAGCTGACGTCGACGCAGTTCGGCGCGCTGACCTCGACCCAGTTCAGCGCTCTCACGCCCGGCCAGATGAACGCCATGTCGGCGACCGTGATCGCCGCCTTCTCCGCCGATCAGATCAGCGGCCTCACCTCGACCCAGGTTTCAGGCCTGTCCACCACCATGATCGCGAACCTGACAGTCAATGACATCCTGGCGATGAACGGCGATCAGATCAGCGGATTCAGCACCACCCAGCTGGCGAACCTCACCCCGGCGCAGATCGCCGCGTTCCAGGCCGCGATTTCCTAACCAGACTGCGGGCGGCGCGACCCAGGCTTGCTGGGCCCGTCGACTTCGGCGGCGCGGGTTGCAAGGCCGAGGATCAGGGGGCGCCGGCGCGCCGGTAGCAGGCGAGGGCGCCCGCTGCGCCGCCGCCAGGCGCCGTGCAGAGCCAATGCGGGTCGCGGGCGATGGCGGGCGCAAAGCGATGTGCGGCGGTTCGGCCATCCCGATTGAACAACCAGATCAGTCCCGGCCGCGGACCCCGGGCGGCCTGGACAATGTCCCGGTTGGGATCCCGGCCCGGATCAAGGACGATAGGGTGGATGCGGATCGGACGCCCGGCGCGATCGAAGAAGGCGCCGCCCACCCGGGCGAGGGTGGTGGCGGTCATGATCGGCGCCAGTTCGTGGTCCCATGCGAACACGACGTCGGTGACGCCATGATCCATGAGAAAGCGTGAGCCCGTCTCGAATTCGTAACGGGGCAGCGGGCGGGCCGGCGCGAACGCCGCAAGCGTCGGCTGAACCAGCAACCCGGCATAGAGAACGATCAGGGCCGCGCAGGTCAGGTTGCCGCGCGGACCGGCGCACGCCACCAGGACGATCCCCAGCAGCAGCGGCGGCGCGACCGGAATCAGATAGCGGGGGGACAGGCCCGAACCCAGCACGCCAAACGCCAGCATCAGCGCGAAAGCGAGGAGGCCGGACGCGGCGGTGAGCGTCAGGGGGCGGGCGGTGGCGCGGTCCTCCCCAGGCGCCGCAGAGCGGCCCGCCACGGCCGCCAGCAGGCCCGCCGCGAGGACCACCGCCACGGCCGGCAGGATGACCGGGCTGGTGGGACCGATGGCGAACCCAACGAGTTCAAAGGCCCGGCGGCCGTCGATGGGCGCATGCCAGACCGCCGCCAGCCTGGAATAGTCGGCCAGCCGGGGCCAATGGTAGGCGATCCAGGCGAAGGCGGGAACGAAGGCCAGGGCCGCGGGCCAGGTCCTCACGGCGCGTTGGCGACACCAACCGAGATAGATGAGCCCCTGGGCCAGGCCAAGGAAGACGGCGTAATAGTGAAAGAGGATGGCCACAGCCCCGGTCGCGGCCCAAACCAGCGCTCGTTTGCGATCCGGGCGGTCCAGCAGGCGAGCGAAGGCGAGGCACTGTCCGGTCGAGACCGCCAGCAGGACCCCGTAGCATCGCGCATCCAGGAAGTAGCCAACGCCCCACCAGGCGAAGATCAGGACGGCCCAGGTGGTCCGCGCTGATCGCGACAGACCCCTCAGCGGCGTCACCAGGGGAATCGCCCCGGCCGCCGCCACGGCCAGGAGGCTTGGAATTCTCAACGCCAGGTCGGAGGCGCCGAACAGGTCGGTCCAGAGACGGAGCAGCAGGTAGAAGGCCGGGCCGTTTGAATCCAGATAGACCTCGCGCCAGAAACCCGACCAGTCCGGCTGGGAGGTGATGGCCAGGGTGAAGGCCTCGTCGAACCACAGCGGTTCCGTGGCGGCGAACCGCAGGCGCGCGAAGCCCAGAAGCACGACGCCCAGCGCCAGCAGGGGGACGATCGCCCGCTCCAGGGGGTGGGTCGGCGGCAGGGTCTTCACGTCACGCCCTCCCCTCCGGGGTCATCGCAGGACGCCCGGAATGGTTGAAATAGATTGAGGCGTGGTTAGCGGCGCACTCAAACCGCGCCGCCGCTCAGGGTTGATTTGATCAATTAAGAATTGTGAAGCCACTCGCGCCTAAGTGTCGAGGCTGGCGGTGCGAGGCGCCTCGTCCACCGGAGCCCAGAGATGTCCATGTCACCCGTCCTGCTGGGGTATCTGAACCAGGTGCTTGAGCTCGGCGTCCTGGCCGCCGTGTTCTTCATCCTGGCCCTGTTGGTGAAGGGCATGAGAGCGGTGGACGACGCCCGGGCCGCGGCCGGCGAGACGCGCAACAACCTGATCCTGTTCGCCCTGGACAGCGTCACCGTGGCGCCGGCCCTGGTCCTGGCGAGCGCCACGGTCTATCGCCTGCTTCACGCGCCCGGCGCAATCTTCGCGGGTGAAGTGGTCTGGGCCCGGCTGGGGCCGTTCGGCACGGCCGTGGCCGCGGTCGCCATCTGCGACTTCCTCGGCTACTGCAATCACAGACTGTACCACACGGCCTGGCTTTGGCCGTCGCACGCGATCCACCACAGCGACACCCGGCTGAGCTGGCTGAGCCTGCTTCGCATGCATCCCTTCGATCGGCTGGGAACCTTGGCTGATCTGCTCGGCATGACCCTGCTGGGCCTGCCGGACTGGGCCGTGGTGACGGCGGTGATGGTGCGGCACTATTACGGGCACCTGATCCATGCGGACCTGCCCTGGACCCTGGGCCGGTTCGATCTGGTGTTCATTTCGCCGGCCATGCACCGGTGGCATCACGCCCTCGAACAGCGGGGCGCCGGGGTCAATTTCGCGACGGTGTTCTCATTCTACGACCGCATTTTTGGAACCTTCTACGCGCCCGGTGTGTGCGCGGGACCGACCGGTGTGGACGACGCCATCGCCGCGGGGGTGTTGGGCCAGTATCTCCACCCTCTCCGGGTCTGGCTCGGCCGGCCCCAGGACCGGGCCCTGCGACTTAGCGGGCCCTCGCTCATTGCGTCCTACGCCCCATCCCGTGAGCGCGACCTGACGCGCTGATACCTGGCCGTCGCCTCTTCAGCTTCACGCCGCAAGCCGGCCGCGCCGTTGTCAGAGTCACTTGACGACGCGTTGGGATTATATTTCATATTTAAAATAATAGCGCCCAGGACGAACGAGCGGCCGGCAAGACGAGCGCCTTGCGACCGCCGGGCCATGGCGCAGTCAACTGGCGGGGCGTCATGACGACGATCGAAACGACATCGGGGCGGCTCGCGGGGACCCGCCAGGGGGCGGTGGAGGCGTTCCTCGGCATTCCTTACGCCGCGCCGCCGATCGGCGGCCTGCGGTTTCAGAGCCCGGCGCCGCCGATGACCTGGCGCGGGGTGCGTGAGGCGACCGGGTTCGGGCCCTCCGCGATCCAGATGATCGATCCGATGGTCAGCTGGATCTACACGCCGCCGCACGCGATGTCCGAAGATTGCCTGTCCCTCAATGTCTGGGCGCCGGTGGGCGCGGAGGCGAGGCCTGTTGTGGTCTGGATCCATGGCGGCGGGTTCCGGACCGGTTCCTCGTCCATGCCCCTGTTCGATGGCCGCCACTTCGCGGCCCAGGCCAATGTCGTCCTGGTGTCGATCAACCACCGCAACAGCACGCTCGGATGGCTTTCCCATCCCGGCTTCGTCGACCCTGACACCGGCGCGACGGGCAATTGGGGGCTTCAGGACCAAGTCCAGGCGCTGAAGTGGGTGCGGGACAACATCGCCGGCTTCGGCGGCGATCCCGGGCGGGTGACCGTGATGGGCCAGTCCGGCGGCGCCATCAACGCCATCATGATCGCCCAGGACCCCCTGTCCCGATCGCTTGCGCACCAGTTGATCCTGCTGAGCCCGCCCTATATCGCGCCGCCGGGTTTCGCCAATGCGGCCGACGCCGCCCTGCTGACCGAGGAGCTGGCGCGGGCCCTGGGCACGACCGTCGCCGGCCTGCGGGACATACCCGCCGCCGACCTGCAGATGGCGGAGATCGCCCAATGGCGGAGCGGCCGCGTGCAGGGGGAAACCGGGCGTTTCCTCCGAGGCCCCGTCGTCGACGGGGTCAGCCTGTCGCAATGGCCCGCCGCCCTCGACCTTCCGGCTGTGCCGACCCTGCTGGGCTATACCCGGACGGAGGGTGGATTCTGGACCGACCTGGTCGATCCGGATGGCCGGCGGCTCACCCCGGATCCCGCGACCGGCCCTGGCGAGCGCGAGGCCTGCATCCAGTTCCTGGACCGGATTTTCGACACCGCCTCCCCGGCCGTGACACCGGGGATCGCCGACGCCTATCTCGCCGCCTATGCCGGGAACACGCGCGACGCCCCCTCGGGCGTCATGGCCGAGCTGATCGGCGACGCCCTGCTCCGGCAATACGGCCTCGGCGCCGCGGCGCGTGCAGCGACGAAGGGCGCCCGGGGCCTACGGGTCTTCGACTATGCGCTGCCGGTGCTGCCCCCGGGGCGCGGCTCGCCCCACTGCTGTGAGCTGCCGGTCGTCTTCGGAACCTTCGACCAGCCGCACTACCGAGCCAAGATCGGGGACGGCGCCTATGTCCGCGCGCTATCCGGCATGATGATCAGCGCCTTCGGGGCCTTCGCCGAGCACGGCGATCCGAATATCCCGGGGGTTCCCGCCTGGCCAGAGTTCGCCCCTGACGGCGAGACGACCCTGATCCTCGGCGCCGACGGCGAGCTGGCGACAGTCGCCAGAACACCAAAGGCCGAGCTCCTGGCCCAGTTCGCCGGCCTCGGGCTCCAGCCTGGGAACTGAGCCGGTCGGCGGGCTCAGAACAGCGAGACCAGGCCGCCCCGGCGGCTGTAGGCGCGCAGCAGCTCGAATCTGGCCGCATCGAGGTCCTGCGGTCCGGTCCGGTCGCCCAGGCGCATGACCGCGCGCCCGCCCGGCTTGAATGGCGACCAGTTGGGGAGGGCCTGGCCGTTGGGATCGCCGCTGCGGATGAAGTTGACCCAATAGGAGGAGATCAGGCCGGACAGTGCCTGGTCCTGGTCAGTGAACGGACGACGTGGCGCCGCGTCCAGGGTCCGGAAGACATAAGGGATCTCGGCGGAATGGAACGCGCCGAACCTGTCGGCCTCGGGCCCGGGTTCGGGATGGTCGTAGAGATAGGCATAGGCCGGGGTCCGGGCCTGGACGGCCCGATGCTCCAGCCAGAGCAGGGTGGCGAATATCCCCCGGTCCCGCGCCAGGTTCAGGGCGGATCGCCGGGCTTCGGCGTCAGTGTCCGCCGGATATAGCCTGAGGATCTCGGGTCCGGCCGGACCAAATTGCGTCATGGCCTGGTCCTGGAACCCGGCCGCGGTGACCCGCCCATAGGCCGGATTGAAGCCGCTGCCTTCGTCGGCGTTCAGCCCGGTGAGGAACGGCAGGTCGGCCAGCCGGCCTGGCCGCCGCGGCAGCACCCTTCCGTCACGGATCGGCAGGAACAGGAGGCCCGGGACGCTCCCGGCGACAGGGGCGCGGGTCGGCGCCAGGAGCTCATCGACGGGCATGGCGCGGAGTTCGGCAATGGTCCGAACGCCCTTGGCCGCCGCGAAGGCGCGGCCCTGCGCCTCGGCTGCGGCCAGGGGCGGCGTGGGCAGGGTGAGGCCGGCGCCGCTCTCAGCAATGGCGCGGGCAAACAGGCCCCGGGCCTCCGCCGCCTCCATCAGGTCGAGCACGGAAAGCGCCCCGGCCGACTGGCCGGCGATGGTGACCTGGCGCGGGTCGCCGCCGAACGCGGCGATGTTGCGCCGGACCCATTTGAGCGCGGCGATCTGGTCCATGAGCCCGTAGTCGCCGGAGGTCCCGCCCTCCGCGGTCAGGTCGGGATGGGCCAGGAACCCCAGCGCGCCCAGCCGGTAATTGACCGTGACCACCACCAGGTCCTTCGCCGCCAGGCGGGCCCCGTCATAGATCGGAACCGAACCGGAGCCCGACATGAAGGCGCCGCCATGGATCCAGACCAGCACCGGCCGCTTCCGGGCCTGGGGCGCCTTGGCCCAGACATTCAGGTACAGGCAATCCTCGGCGACGGGCGGTTGGACGACATATTCGGACGTCCAGGGCCCGAAGCCGTTTGGGGTGATCCCCTGGGGACAGCTGGCGGCATACCGGTCTGCAGCACGGACGCCTGTCCAGCGCAGCGCCGGCGACGGCGACCGCCAGCGGCGGTCTCCCACCGGCGGCGCGGCGAAGGGCAGGCCCAGGAAGGCGGAGACCCCATCAGCCTCGGCGCGGCCGGCGACCCGTCCCTCCGCAACCCGCGCGACGGTCTGAGCCGTGGCCCCGCCGGCCGACACCGCCGCGACGGCGGCCGTCCACCAGACCGCCAGGCCCCATCCGAAGGCGCGGCTACGGGATACCGGCGGGCGGACTGGGCGGCGACCCATGGTCAGTCTCCTCGATGATCAGGAAGCGATCCCTACCGCCCTCGCGACACTTTGACAACGTTACCAGCATCGCCGTGTCGAGGGCGACCCCCGGGATTCGGTAGGCGATATTCCGCTTTCATTATTTTATGCTTGAAATATATTCCGGAAGACGCGCGGTGGTGCGCCGAGCATACAGGCGGCGACTCCTCCCTCGCAGGGCCTGAGCCTGCCCGGCCCCGACGATGATCGGGGCCGGGCGCTTTTTACTCAGCGCTGCGCCGACCGCCCGGAGGGGGCCACGCAGGCATAGCTTCGGGGATCTTCGGGATCGCCTGATCCCTCGTATCGGGTGGCGGCCGGATAGGGGCAGTAGGACCGGTTATAGGCGCGAGCGCCGTCCGAAGCACCGCGACGCGCCGGCAGTCGGGCGGGCGCCACGCCGGCCTCGACCCAGGCGATGAGGTCGGTCATGGCGTCGATCTCATTGGGCCCATAGCCGCCGCCGCAATGGGCGACGCCGGGAATCAGGAACAGGCGATAGAAATCCTGGGTCGCCGCGAGACCCAGGCGGCCGGCGACCTTGTCGTAATAGTCCAGCCCCATCTGGGGATTGAGCGCCGTGTCCGCCCAACCCCAGAACGTGATCATCTTGCCGCCACGGGCCTTGAAGGCCGCCAGGTCCGGCGTGGGTCGAAATCGCACCGCCGCGGGTCGTCGATCAGCCCGTCCGCCACCCCGTCCAGGGTGTCGCACTTCGACATCACCGCCTGGAAAACCAGGTTCATCTTGGCGAAGGTCAGGCCGGACCCCTTGAGGGCCCGGCTGTCCCACAGGCCCTTGATCATGATGCTCGACCAGTCGAGCGTCGGCGCCCCGGCGACGACGCCGTCGAAGTCCGCCGGGAAGCGTTGGGCGGACATGACGCCTTCCCGGCCGCCGGTGGAACAGCCGTCCCAGTAGGCGTAGCGCGGCGCGTTTCCATAATAGGCCGCGGCCAGCGCCTTGGCGTAGGCCACGGTGTCATGCACCGCCTGATAGCCATGGTTCACCAGCTTGACGGGGTCCTGGGCGAAGGTCGCCAGGGGCTCGGCCGAGGCCAGGTGTCCAGTGTCGGTGCGCGCCGTGACGAAGCCGTTCGCCAGGCCCCGGGCCCGGGAGGCCTGCTCCCGCGGCGCCTCGGCGTCCTCGCCGGCATAGCCGCCATTTCCGAACATGTAGAGCCTGCCGTTCCAAGCCGTCGGCAGATAGATCTGGAACCCGGCGCCGGACTGGAAGACGCCGTCGACGCGGCAATGCTCCGGCGCCCCGGGCGAGCCCGCCACCAGTTCGGCCCTCTGCCTGGCGAGCCCTGCGGCCGGCCGGCCCAGGTCGCCGCAACCCATGGCCGGGCGATAGGGCGTGGCGCGATAGTCCACGGCGGAGCTCGCCGCGCGGGCGAAGGTGTACGTATTACCATTGGCGTGGCCGAGGGTCGGCGCTCCCAGGGAAAGGGCGGCCAGACTAAGGCCAAGCACGGTTGAACAGTGGGTCACGGTCGCAGTCTCCAGCCGGTTGACGTCGATCTGCAGCAGACCTGAAATTGCTTTAGGTTTGAAGCTTATTTTCACCGACTCGCGGGCGCACCGTGGCCATCAGCGCCCCACGCCGCACACGAAAACGTCAGCACCGATTTAGGGCCCGGAGGATTTTCCAAGCCGTTACAGAGGCATGAAGGGATGAACAGCCCAACAGCCCGCCCCGAACGCCAGGAATCGCCAGGGTCCGCGTTGACAAGATTTATTTTAGACATAAAGCTTTATCACCCCTCGAGATGCTGGAGCAGCACGCGAAATGCTTTTTCCGTCCGGCCATAAGGACACCTTCGCGCGCGACCATCTCCCCCCCGAGGAGACCTGGCCGGTGCTGGACTTCGAGCTGCCGGACCTGAACTATCCCGAGGTCCTCAACTGCGCGGCGGTGCTGATTGACGCCGCACTCGACGAAGGGTTCGGCGACAAGACGGCCATCCTGCAGGGCGACGAGATCCTGACCTATGCGGCCCTGGCGGCGAAGACCAACCGCATCGCCCGGGCCCTCGCGGAAGACCTGGGGGTCGCGCCGGGCGCGCGAATCCTGCTCCGCGGCGAGAACTCGCCCGCGATGTTCGCCTGCTGGCTGGCGATCATGAAGGTGGGCGCCATCGCCGTCACCACCATGCCGCTGCTGCGGGCCGGCGAACTGAAGCCGGTGATCCGCAAGGCTCAGGTCAGCCTGGCCCTGTGCGCTCAGGACCTGACGGCGGAGGCCGAGGCGGCCTTCGAACCCGGGGGAACCCTGACACGGCTGGTGGCGTTCGGCGGCCCGGACGCCGAACTGGACCGTCTCGCCCGGTACAAGCCCGACAGCTTCGAGCCGGCGCCCACCAGCCAGGATGACGTCTGCCTGATCGCTTTCACCTCCGGCACGACGGGGGAGCCCAAGGCGACGATGCATTTCCATCGCGACGTCCTGGCCATGTGCGACACCTTCTGCCGGCACATCCTGAAACCGGGCGCGGATGCGATCTTCATCGGCACGCCACCGATCGCCTTCACCTTCGGGCTCGGCGCCTTGCTGGTCTTCCCCCTGCGCTTCCGGGCGACCATCGCCCTGCCCTACCAGTCCAACCCCGACGCCCTGTGGCAGGCCATCGAGCGTCACCGCGCCACCCATGTCTTCACCTCCCCCACCGGCTATCGGGCCATGCTGGCCCGGGCGCCCGGTGACGCCCTGGCCGGGGTCAAGGTCTGCGTGTCGGCGGGCGAGCACCTGCCGAAAGCCGTCTCCGACGGATGGTTCGAGCGGACCGGGGTCCGGCTGATCGACGGGATCGGCGCCACGGAAATGATCCACATCTTCATCTCCGCGCCCCCCGAGACCGCCCGCCCCGGCGCGGTCGGCAAGGCCGTGCCCGGCTTCAAGGCCTGCCTGCTGGGCGAGGACGGACAGACGATCGAAGGCGTCGGCGTGGGGCGGCTAGGCGTGCGCGGCCCGACGGGCTGCCGCTATCTCGCCGACGAGCGGCAGCGGAGCTATGTGGTGGCCGGGTGGAACGTCACCGGGGACATCTTCCGACGGGACGAAGATGGCTACTACTGGTACGTCGGCCGCTCGGACGACATGATCGTGTCCAGCGGCTACAACATCGCCGGGCCTGAAATTGAGGGCGTGTTGATGACCCACCCCGCGGTGGCCGAATGCGCCGTCATCGGATGGCCGGACACCGAACGGGGTCAGGTGGTGAAGGCGGTGGTGGTGGTCAGGCCGACCGTCGAGCCCGACGATGCGCTGGTGAAGTCCCTGCAGGACCACGTCAAGGCGACCCTGGCGCCCTACAAATATCCGCGCCTGGTGGAGTTCCGCGCCGCCCTGCCCCGCACCCCCACCGGCAAGATCCAGCGCAGCGCCCTGCGCGCCGACCCGCACTGACGGGTCGCGCCCGCAAGCTACTCCGCCGCGAACCTTGGGCTGGCCGCCGCGGTCGCGCCCTCGCCCAGGGCCTTGCCGCCCACCGGCTTGGCCCGGCGCCTCAGGTCCGTCAGGTCTTCCCGCTCCCGCCGTGAATTGATCGCCTGAGCCTCGAACCCGGGGGCGTATTGCGGGGCGACCTCCATTCGCACGCCGTACCAGGCCGCGGCGCGCAGGGTGAAGGACGGGTCGGCGAGGTGACCGCGCCCCACCGCCACCAGGTCCGCGCGGCCGGCGGCCAGGATGGTGTTCACCTGGTCCGGCGTGCTGATGGCGCCCACGCACATCGTGGACACGTCCGCCTCGTTGCGGATCCGGTCCGCGAAGGGGGTCTGGAACATGCGCCCGAAGATCGGCTTGGCCTCGGGAACGGTCTGGCCGGTGGAGACGTCCACCAGGTCGCAGCCATGGTTGGCGAAGGCCTGCGCCACCGCCACCGACTCCTCCCCGGTCATGCCTCCCTCCATCCAGTCCGTTGCGGAGATGCGGACGGACATGGGCTTGCCGGGCGGCCAGGCGGCGCGAATGGCGTCGAACACCTCCAGCGGGAACCGCAGCCGGTTCTCAAGGCTGCCGCCGTATTCGTCGGTGCGGTGGTTGGTCAGGGGCGAGACAAAGGAAGCCAGCAGATAGCCGTGGGCGCAGTGCATCTCCAGCATGTCGAAGCCGGCCCGATCGGCGCGCCGCGCGGCCTGCACATAGTCAGCCTTCACCTCATCCATGTCGGCCCGGGTCATGGGCCTGGGGACGGCGCTGTTGGGATAATAGGGGATCGCCGAGGCGGAGATCAGCGGCCAGGCGCCCGTCTCCAGGGGCTGGTCCATGCCCTCCCACATGAGCTTCGTGGCGCCCTTGCGGCCGGCGTGTCCCAGCTGCAGGCAGATCTTCGCGGCTGAGCGGCCATGGACGAAGTCGACGATCCGCCGCCACCCGGCCTCCTGTTCGTCCGTATAGATCCCGGCGCAGCCCGGCGTAATACGGGCCAGCGCCGAGACATTGGTCATTTCCGTGAAGATCAGGCCAGCGCCCCCCAGAGCGCGGGCGCCCAGGTGCACCAGGTGCCAGTCGTCGGGAAGGCCCTCTTCCGCGGAATAGGTGCACATCGGCGACAGCACCACGCGGTTCGCCAGCTCCAGGTCCCGCAAGCGGTAGGGCTGGAACATCGGCGGGACGTCCGGGCCGCGGCTGGGCAGGCCGCGGGCGACCTGCTCCTCGGCGAATTCCCGGGTGACGCGTTCCACCACCTCGGGCGCGCGCAGCGCCAGATTGTCATAGGTGATGGCCTTGGCGCGGGTCATCAGGCCAAAGGCGAACTTCGCCGGCCGATAGTCCCAGAACCGCCGGAGCTGTTCGAACCAGACGAGGGACACGTCGGCGGCGTGCTGGGTCTTCTCCACATCCTCGCGGCGCGCGCGCTCGAACCGCGCCAGGGCTGCGGCGACATCAGACCCGGCGCCAAAGGCTTCGAAAAGCGCAATGGCGTCCTCCATGGCCAGCTTGGTGCCGGCGCCGATGGAGAAATGGGCTGTGGCGTTGGCGTCGCCCAGCAGGACGACATTGCCCTTTGACCAGCGCCCGTTGCGGATCATCGGGAAGTTCCGCCACAGCGAACGGTTGGTGATCAGCGGATGACCCTCCAGCTGGCGCTGGAACACCGTCTCCAGGAACCGGGCGGAGGCCGCCTCGTCCATCTCGCCCAGGCCGGCGCGCTCGAAGGTCTCCGGGTCGGTCTCAATCACCCAGGTGGAGCGGTCGGTCTCGTACTGGTAGCAGTGGGCGATGAAGACCCCGTGCTCGGTCTCCTGGAAGAAGAAGGTGAAGGCGTCGAACGGCCGGGTCGAACCCATCCAGACGAATTTGTTGGGCCGCTGGTCGGTGACGGTCTGGAAGTGGGCTTCATCGGCGCCGCGCACCCGGCTGTTCACCCCATCGGCCGCCACGATCAGGTCGCTGTCGGCGAAGCCCGCGAGATCATCGACCTCCCGTCCGAACTCGATCCTGACCCCGAGCTCGAGGGCGCGGGTTTCCAGCAGTTGCAGGAGGGTGCGCCGGGCGCAGCCGCAGAAGCCGTTGCCGCCGACCCGGATCCGCTCGCCCTTGAAATCGATCTCGATGTCATCCCAATAGGCGAAGTTCGCCAGGATCGCCGCATGACTTTCACGATCGTATCTGTGGAAAATGTCGAGCGTCTGGTCGGAGAACACGACACCGAAACCGAACGTGTCCCCAGACCTGTTGCGCTCGACAACGACAACCTCAGACTCTGGACGCGATTTCTTCATCAGGATCGCGAAATATAGCCCAGCCGGGCCTGCTCCGAGCACGGAAATCTTCATCTCTTCTTTCCGATTACCTGAATCGCCGACCAGATCGACGGGATGTTTTAATCTTGAAATTTGTTGGGCCGCGAGTCAAGATCGGCGCCTCAAATGGGAGACGCCGGTTGGAAAACCTGAAGGGTCAGCACGCCCTGGTCACTGGAGGCAATCGCGGCATCGGCGCAGCGATCGCCGGCGCGCTCACTGCCGCCGGCGCGACAGTGTCGATCCTCGGGCGGGACGAAGCCGCGCTGAGGTCGCAGGTCGAAAATGGCCGGGCCCAGGCCTGGCGCGCGGCGGATGTCACGGACGCTGCGGCGCTGTCGGCCGCGGCTAAAGACCTGGCCCAGGCGTCCGGGCCGATCGAGATCCTGGTCAATAATGCGGGCGGCGCCTTCAGCGCGCCGTTCGGCAAGACCTCCGCCGACGATTTCCGGCGTATGATCGACCTCAACTTCATGGGCGTGGTGCATGGCGTCCACGCCGTGTTGCCGGACATGGTCGCCCGGGGCGGCGGTCGGATCGTGACGATCGCCTCCACAGCAGCGCTCAAGGGCTATGCCTATGTCAGCGCCTATGCCGCGGCGAAACATGCCGTGCTCGGCCTGACCCGGTCCCTGGCCCTGGAAACCGCCAGGACTGGCGTCACCGTCAACTGCGTATGCCCCGGCTTCACCGACACGGATCTGATCGCCGGGAGCGTCGATCTGATCGTCCGCAAGACCGGCCGCGAGGCCGCCGAGGTGCGCGCCGAACTCGCCAAGGCCAACCCCCAGGGACGGCTGATCGCGCCGGACGAGGTGGCGGCCGCTGTGGTTTGGCTTTGCAGTTCCCAAGCGGCTTCGATTACCGGTATCGCGCTGCCGGTGGCCGGAGGAGAGGTTTAGGACCATGGATCGCACCCCCGAACTGACGCTCGACGCCGAGACCAAGGCGCTGGAGTCGCCGCACGATCATAAGAACGAACTGCGGCTGTGGCTGCGCCTGCTGACCTGCTCGAATCTGGTGGAGACCGAGATCCGCCGGCGGCTGCGGGAACAGTTCGACGTGACCCTGCCCCGCTTCGACCTCATGGCGCAGCTGGAGCGCGCGCCGAACGGCATGACGCTCGGGGAGATCTCCAAGCGGATGATGGTGTCGAACGGCAATGTCACCGGACTGGTGGAGCGGCTGGTGGACAGCGGGCATATCGTCCGCAGCTCCCCGCCGAACGACCGCCGCGTCCAGATCATCGCCATGACGGAAACCGGCCGCGCCGCCTTCGCCGAGATGGCCAGCCAGCACGAGGAGTGGATCGCCGAGATGTTCCAGGGTTTGAGCGTTCGGGAGGTGGAGGCGCTGCTCAAGGCGCTGGCCAAGCTGAAGACCTCGGTCCAGGGCGCGGCCCGGGACGGAGACGCGTGATGGCGGCCGCGTCCTCGATCACCCTGCCGCTCAGCGGATTCAGCCCGCAACACTTCCGCCTCGCCGTGGAGGCCGGCGTCGCCAGGATCACCCTCGACCGGCCCGACAAGAAGAATCCGCTGACCTTCGACAGCTATCGCGAGCTGGTGGACCTGTTCCGCGCGGCCGTGCACGACGACGAGGTCAAGGCCTTCGTGATCACCGGCGCCGGCGGCAATTTCTGTTCCGGCGGCGATGTGTTCGAGATCATCGGCCCGCTGGTGGAGCGCGACACCAAGGGCCTGATGGCCTTCACCCGGATGACCGGCGACCTGGTCAAGGCCATGCGGGGCTGCCCGCAGCCGATCGTGGCGGCCATTGACGGGGTCTGCGCCGGCGCCGGCGCCATCCTGGCCATGGCCTCTGATCTGCGCTTCGGGACGGCCGGCGCATCGGTTTCGTTCCTGTTCAACCGGGTCGGACTGGCGGGTTGCGACATGGGCGCCTGCGCCCTGCTGCCCCGGATCATCGGTCAGGGACGCGCCTCGGAACTGCTCTATTCCGGCCGTTCGCTGAAGGGCGAGGAAGGCCTGGCCTGGGGCTTCTTCAATCGGCTGGCGGCGTCCGACGCCGTGCTGGTCGAGGCGACCGCCATGGCTGCGGAGATCGCCGCCGGGCCAACCTTCGCCCACGCCATGACCAAACGCATGCTGCAGGTGGAATGGGCGATGTCCGTGGAGGACGCCATCGAGTCCGAGGCGGTCGCCCAGGCGCTGTGCATGACCACAGAAGATTTCAAGCGCGCCTACCATGCCTTCGCCGCCAAACAGCGGCCGGTGTTCCAGGGCGACTGAGGCCGCGCCATGAACCTTGCTTCCGACGCCCGGGGTCCGCAGGCTGCTGCGGAGAGCGCCAGATCGCGCCCCTCGCCCCGGCCGGCGTCCACCCTGCCCTCGGCGGCGTTCCAGACGCCCCGCATGGTGCGGTTCTCCGACTGCGACCCGGCCGGCATCGCCTATACGCCGCGCTATGTGGACATGCTCAATGGCGTCATTGAGGACTTCTTTCCCGCCGCGCTGGCGCTCGACTATCACAGCCTGATCGCTGATGGCCTCGGCCTGGGCTATGCCAGTCTGAACTGTGATTTCTTTCGCCCCGGGCACATGGGAGACCGGCTGATCATGACTGCGCTGGTGGACCGGATCGGACGAACGTCGGCGGACTTCGTGATCCACGGCCACCAGGGCGACGACGAGATCCTGCGCGGCCGACTCGTGATGGTCACCACGTGGCTTGGCCAGGCCATTCCGCTACCTCCCCCAATCCGGGCCGCCCTCACCCGATATCAGGAACACTGCCAATGACCTCTCCAGCCACGCTCAAGGCGCAAGCGGCGCCCGCAAAGGGTGTTCGCCGGGCGCTGCAGCCGGCCGGTTGGCCCAAGCCCAAGGGCTATTCGAACGGCATCCTCGCCACAGGCCCGACGATCTATATCGGCGGCCAGATCGGCTGGGACGCCGAGGGCGCGTTTCCGGCGGACTTCGTCGGCCAGGTGCGGCAGACCCTGCTCAACATCGTGGCCGTGCTGGCCGAAGGCGGCGCCACGCCGGCCGACCTCGTGCGCCTGACCTGGTATGT
>Ga0265327_10002031_pt1 | contig 22795 bp, 21 predicted proteins | sample 41621metaG_FD_202089 | JGI IMG/M metagenome (GOLD analysis project Ga0265327, IMG submission 202089) | Rhizosphere microbial communities from Carex aquatilis grown in University of Washington, Seatle, WA, United States - 4-16-21 metaG | ecosystem: Host-associated > Plants > Roots > Rhizosphere...
GTTCCTCGGCTTTCCTGCACGACACCATCGCCGACCTGCACCTGTTCAAGGGCGCGGCCGACGCCACCATGAGCCATGGGGAGGGCTGGCGCTTCCTGCTCCTCGGGGTCTATCTCGAACGCGCTCAACTGATCGGCCGCCTGCTGGAGGTCTGCTTCGCCGAACGTGGCGGCCGGCCGATCACCGACCACTTCGCCCTCACCAGCCTGCTGCGGATGAGCTGCGCGCTGGAGCCCTATCTGCGGCGCTACACAGCCGACATCCAGCCCGCCCTGATCCTCGAATTCCTGATGTTCGACGAGGACTTCCCGCGTTCTCTTCGCTTCTGCACGGCTCGCATCGAGGAGCATCTGGCGGCGCTCAGTCAGCACAGCGAGACCCGCGGCCAGGCCACACCGGAGCGACTTGCCGGGCGCCTCAACGCCCGCCTGCAATATGCAGATGTGGACAATCTCGATCCCGCCGCCGCCGGGGCGCTCATCTCCACGGTCCTCGACGAATGCTCGGCGATCCATTCGGCGGTCTACGAGAACTTCGTGGCCTATTCCCTCGAGATGCGGCTTCCCGCCTAAGGATTTGATCCCGTGCTGTTAGAAGTCCGCCACGTCACCCAGTATCACTATGCCGAGCCGGTCCGCGAAAGCGTCATGGAGCTGTGGATGCAGCCCCAGAAGGGCGCCCGCCAACGCCTGGTGAGCTTCGAACTGGAGCTCGACCCCACCGCCCAGCTGTTCTCCTACGCTGACGCCTTCGGCAACGCCGTCTATCATTTCGACGTGCCCCAACCGCACGACCGGCTGAACATTACCGCCCGCTCGGCGGTGGAGACCCAGGCTCCGGCGCCCCTGCCCGACGACCTGGACATGGGCGAATGGGACCGGCTGCGCAGCGACTTCGTCCGCGGCGAGAACTTCGACTTCCTGCACCATCACGGCTTCGCCATCGAGACCGACGCCCTGCGCTCCTTTGTGGCCGAGCGCGATATCGACCGCCTGCGGCTACGCGATCCCCTCAACGCGGTTCGCGCGCTCTCCGAAACCATCTACCGCGCCTTCGACTACGAGCCGGGAGTCACCGACGCCGAGAGCCCCATCGACCTGGCGCTCACCGCCCGGCGGGGGGTCTGCCAGGACTTCACCCACATCATGCTCTCCATCTGCAGGTCCTGGGGGATCCCGGCCCGCTACGTCTCGGGCTACCTGTTCACCGATCGTCAGGGGGGTGACCGCTCCGACCCCGACGCCACCCATGCCTGGGTGGAAGTGTTCCTCCCCTCCACCCGCTGGATCGGGTTCGACCCCACCAACAATGTGATCGCTGGAGAGCGCCACATCGCCGCCGCTGTCGGCCGCGACTACAACGACGTTCCGCCGTCCCGGGGGGTCTATAAGGGCGAGGCCGAGAGCCAGCTGGCCGTGGGCGTCTCTGTGCGGCGGGCCCGGGCGGCCCTCACCGAGCCGGAATTCCTGCGCATCTCCCAGCCCGCCTTCACCCGTAACGGTCGCCGGCGGGGCGTCGCAGGCGGGCTGCGGCACGACCAGCAGCAGCAACAACAGCAATAGGTCAGGGTTGAGCGGCGTGCCGGACGATCATCCTGGGGGGCAGCAGCGCCAGCCCCCCCAGCACCGGACTTCGCCCCCCGGTGGGCTCATAGACAATGCGGACCATCGACCGGCCCTTGCGATCGGCAAGCAGGTCAAGCTCGGTCGGCGGCGAGCCCAGGACCGCCTGCGCGGCGGCCAGGGCCAGGACGCGGCGACGATTCAGATCCGGCGACGAATTCGCTGCGGCAAGCGCCCGATCGGCGGCGGCCTGCACTCTGTCCTGCAGCCAGAAGTGGCCGCCCCAACCGAAGCCGGCGACGATCGCCAGCGCCATGGCCGGGGCCACGAAGGCGAATTCCAGGACCAGAGCCCGCCGCGGTTGGGTCCGAAACTGGAAGAATATGTCATCTAGCCGGATCATGACCTCGAGTAACGCGGTGATCTGATGAACTTCTAGTTAAGGTAGCGATCGATCATTTGCGCGGAAAAGGTGCACGTTCTCATTGATCATGCCGCGCGCAGCGGGCCGGTGGCGGATGGTCGCGACCAGGCCTGCCGTTCGACGGCGTTAATGAATCGGCGCAAGTCTCTGACAATGCCGATCCTCTCGATCCGCCACACGACCCGGTATCGCTACCGCAATCCCGTTGCGCCAGGTGAGCATCGCATGATGTTCCGCCCCCGGGAGAGCCATGACCAGCGGGTGCTGTCGTTCGACCTGGACATCAGCCCGGCGCCGGCGGGCTTGCGGCAAATGCACGATGTATTCGGCAATAGCGTGGGGGTGGTGAATTTCACCGGCCTGGCCACAGAGCTTGTCTTCGACAGCTTCGTGCGCCTCGACCACACGCCTCTGCCGGCGTTCGCCGACCTGGACGGGGAGCTGGAGGTCTATGAGGGCGCCATGCCCTTCGCCTACAGCCCGGACGATCTGCCGGACCTGGCCCAGTCCCTGGAGCGTCAGCACGCAGACCCTGACGGCATCGTCGACGCCTGGGTCCGACGTTTTGTCCGCAAGGCGGGCAAAACCAGCCTTCAGAGCCTGCTGAGCGAAATGACCCAGGCCATCTATGCGGATTTCAAATACAATACCCGCCTGGAGATGGGCTCGCAGACCCCGCTTGAGACCTTGGCCTTGGGTCGGGGCAGTTGTCGCGACTATGCCGTCCTGATGATCGATGCCGTGCGCAGCCTTGGCCTCGCTGCACGTTTCGTGTCCGGCTACATCTACAGCCCCCAGGTCACACCCGCCAATCGCGGACGCATTGGCGGCGGCCACACCCACGCCTGGGTGCGGGTCTATCTGCCGGCCTGTGGCTGGGTGGAGTTCGATCCCACCAATGGCATTGTCGGCAACACCGACCTGGTGCGCGTCGCCATCGCCCGCGACCCGCGCCAGGCCACACCCCTGCACGGAACCTATTCCGGCCAGGCCTCCGACTTTCTCGATATGGAAGTCGAGGTGGATGTCCGCGCCGAGCCCGACGCCGCGACGCAACCCCTGGCAAAGTGGGCCGTTGCCCTGGCGAGATAAGGGGCGCGCCATGCGCATACGCACAGGGTTCGAGATCACCTATGACTGCCCGGCGGCGGTTCCGATGATGCTGACCCTCAGCGTGCATCCCTCCCGACGAGACGATCTGGAGACCCCCGACTGGCTGCGCACCGATCCCATGCTGGACGTGCGTCAGTACATCGACGGCTTCGGCAATATCTGCAGCCGCATTCTCGCCCCCGCCGGACGCACAGTGTTGTCGGCGGACTTCGTGATCCACGATTCAGGCCAAGTGGACGATTTCGCCCCCCACGCCGAACAGATCGCCGTGCACAACCTGCCCGACGACGTCCTCGTCTTCCTGCTGGGCAGCCGGTATTGCGAGACCGACCGGTTCAGCGACCTGGCCTGGTCATTGTTCGGCAAGACCGACCTGGGCTGGCCCCGGGTCCAGGCCATCGTCGACTATGTCCACGGCCATATCGGGTTCGACTACCAGCAGGCCCGGGCCACCAAGGGTTCGTTCGAGGCTCACGAGGAGCGGGTGGGGGTCTGCCGAGACTATGCCCACCTGGCCATCACCTTCTGCCGCTGCATGAACATTCCGGCCCGCTACTGCACCGGCTATCTGGGCGACATCGGCGTGCCGGTGGTGGGCGTCATGGACTTCAGCGCCTGGTTCGAGGTCTGGCTGGGAGGACGTTGGTACGCCTTCGACGCCCGCAACAATCGTCCCCGCATCGGTCGGGTCCTCATCGCCCGGGGCCGCGACGCCACCGATGTCGCCATCGCCAATACGTTCGGACAGGCCGAACTGGTTGGATTCAAGGTGGTGAGCGAGGTTCTGGTCGCGGGGGCCTGAGCCTCAATGGGGCCAGACCCGTGAGGCCCTTCAGAAAAAGGCGCCGCCGAAAGGGGGTTCCAAGCGACGGCGCCTATCCCGTTCGACCCATAGCAGAAGGCCGGAACGAAATTCTCTGGTGGTGGTCCGCCGGGCCCTCCAGCCCGGCGAGCTCCAAGCTCTACAATAATCTCTCGGCGGCGTCAGCAGGTTTTACGACACACACCGCGCCAATTGGCGCCGAAGGTGGTTGGGCCGCCCTCAACCCAGCAGGCCTCATCCACAGAACCGCTCCCGCTCCGCCGGCGCCCCCGGTAGGATGCGCCATGCCGAGTCCCGCACCCGACCCCCTCCGCCGTCCTGGCCGCGTCATCGGCCTCGCCGCCGTGGCGCTCCTGGCCGGCGCGGCGCGCCCCGCGACGGCCCCGCAGGCGCCGACCCGGCCGGACGCCCCCGTCACCGTGCGCGCCGTGATCGACGTGTCGCACGCCGCGGTGAACCGCTTCCGTCCCGACCAGGCCTTCGGCGGCGCCCTGGACGGCGACGGCCAAGGGGATATCGACCGGCTCTACACACCGCACAATGTCGTCGCCATGACCTCGGCCGGCCTGTCCCGGATCAGCTACCGTCTGCGCACCGAACTGGGCATCGAGGCCTGGCACTGGAACCCGGAAGGGACCTGGAGCGATCCGGCACACGCCCAGGGCTACTGGATTTCCAGCGACAGGCCTGGCGCTCCGATTATGATTTCCTGGGGCTACAACCTGCCCCGGCGCGGCAACACGATCGATAACGCCAACAATGCCGGCTATTCGCGCCTGGACGACGGCGATCCGGAGACCTTCTGGAAGTCCAACCCCTATCTGGATCCGCATTTCACCCATCAGCCCGCCAGGCCTCAATGGGCGATCATCGAACTGGAAGCCCCCACTGAGATCGACACCGCGCGGATCTCATGGGCCGATCCCTATGCGGTCCGCTACCAGGTCCAGTACTGGACCGGCCGCGACGAGTATGATCCCTCCGGGCGGTGGACCGCGTTTCCGGGCGGAACCGTCGTCCACGGCGCAGGTGGTGAGGCCTCCCTCAGGCTCAGCCCCCGGCCGATCCGCACCCACTTCCTGCGCATCTGGATGGAGACCAGCTCCGGCAGGGCCAGCCAGCCTGTGGGCGGCGATATCCGCGATCATCTGGGCTATGCGATCCGCGAGGTGGGGTTCGGGACCACCGACAGCGCCGGGATCTTCCACGACGTGGTGCGCAAGGGCCGCAAGCGCGGAGAGCAGACCCCCACCCACGTCTCCTCCACCGACCCCTGGCACCGGGCCACCGACCGCGACAAGGACCTGGAACAGCCGGGCCTCGACCGTGTCTATCGCTCCGGCCTCACCAACGGCCTGCCGATGATGGTCCCGGCGGCCATCTATTTCGACACGCCCGAGAACGCCGCCGCCGAGCTGCGCTACCTCAAGGCCCGCGGCTATCCCCTGACCCAGATGGAACTCGGCGAGGAACCGGACGGCCAGTACATCGACGCCGCCGACTACGGCGCGCTCTATCTGGAAACCTGGGACGTGCTGCACGCCATCGACCCGAAGCTCAGCTTCGGCGGTCCCAGCCTGCAGAGCGGCGTCACCGACACCTGGCTTGATCCCAATCCGGACCATTCCTGGAACGGCCAGTTCATCGCCTATCTCAAGGCAAGGGGCAGGTTGGATTCGCTGGGATTTTTCACCTTCGAACGTTACCCGTTCGACGACATGTGCGGCGACATCGGGGCCAAGCTCCGCCACCAGACCATCATGCAGCATGACGCCATGGTCCGCCTGCGCGCCGAGGGCGTGCCGACGACCATCCCCTGGATCATCTCCGAGTATGGCTTCTCGGCCTTTTCCGGCCGACCGATGGTGGAGCTGCCCGGCGCCCTGCTGGACGCCGACGTGGTGGCGGGATTCCTCACCGAGGGCGGCGACGGCGCCTACATGTTCGGCTACGGCCCGAACATCCCGGTCAACCAGCACCTGGAGTGCGCTGGCTACGGCAATATGATGCTGCACATGGCCGACACGGACGGCCAGGCCACTGTGACCCTGCCCGCCTATCAGTTCGCTCGCATGCTCACCGGTGACTGGACCCAGCCCGGCCACGGACTGCATCAGGTCTACCGGGTCACCGTCACCTCGGGCGCCCCACCCCCGGAAGGCGGGCCCGCGGTCACCGCCTATGCCGTGAAGCGTCCAGATGGAGCCTGGGCGGTGATGGCGGTGAACCGGGACGCCGCCCGCCCGGCCGCCCTCACCCTGCGCCTCAAAGGCCCCTCCGGGAGCGCCGTCGCCCTCAAGGGGCCTGTGGAGATCGTGCAGTATGCACCCGCCAATTACAGCTGGTCCCCCGACGGCTACAAAGGCCATCCGACCCGCAACGAGCCCCCCACGCGCACCACCGCCGAGGGTACGCGGACGCCCGTCCAGCTGCCGCCCTATTCCCTGACTGTGATCCGGGAGCTCCGACCCCGCCCATGACCCCGACGAGCCCGCACCCCAGCGCCCCCGCGCCCCTGTCGGTTCCGTTGATCGACATGGCCGCGAATCCGACGGATGTCAGAGCTCAGGTGGCCCGGGCCTGCGCCGACTGGGGCTTCTTCCACGTGGTGGGCCATGGGATCGAGGCGGGGCTGCAGACGGCGATCATGGGGGAGGCCCAGGGCCTGTTCGCCGCGCCCGCGGCGGACAAGCTGGCCCTTAGCCGAAGCCGCGACAATCCCTGGGGCTATTACGACCGTGAGCTCACCAAGAACCGCCGGGACAAGAAGGAAATCTTCGACCTCGGCCCGGATGTGGCCGCGCTCGAGACGGCTGGCGACGCCTTCTCCGGGGCCACCCCGCTTCCGCCCTGGCGCAGCCGGTTCGAGCTGACGTCCCAGGCCTATGTCGCCGCCTGCGAACATCTGTGTTTCCGCCTGCTGAAGCTGATCGCCACGGGTTTGGGCGGGGGGGCGGATGACCTCGATGCAGCCTTCTCGGGCGCCCATACCAGCTTCCTCCGGCTCAACCACTATCCCACCACCGACCCGCTTGGGGACACCGCCGCCAAGCCCCCGGGCCTGGGTATCCACCACCACACCGACGCCGGCGCCATCACCGTCCTGCTCACCGACGGCGTGCCCGGCCTGCAGGTGCGCAAGGACGGCGCCTGGATACCGGTGGATCCTGTCCCTGGCGGGCTGATCATCAATGTCGGGGATATGGTCCAGATCTGGTCCAATGACGCCTATCAGGCGCCCCTGCACCAGGTGATGGCCATGGAGACGCGGGAGCGGTTCAGCCTCGCCTACTTCTTCAACCCCTCCTATTCCGCGCTCATCCGGCCTCTGCCCCAGGCCGTCGCTCCCGGCGACACCCCGCACTATCGCGACCTGCCCTGGGGCGAGTTCCGCCGCCGCCGCGCCGACGGTGACTTTGCCGACTACGGCGCGGAGGTGCAGATCAGCGACTACCGGGCAGTTCTGGAGCGCGGCCGCTGACCAACCTCATCGTTCGGCCGGACGGTCCTGGGAAGGGTTTCATTCAAGGCGCCATAGCGACGGCGTCGGGAGCTGGGTTGCCCATCATCGTGATCAGCCTCATTCGGTTCTGGGGGCCCGTCGGTTTACGAAGCCTGGCTTTCACCGTGCCGCTCGCGCTTGGCATCTCACTGATGGGCGGCCTGGGCGTGGCGCTCTGGCGGCTCGTTCAAGGCTGGGCCTACGACAAGATCTCCAGCGGCCCGGGGAACTAGATCGGGACGATTTCAGATCGATCTAAAGCCATCCTGCTCCAGGCGGGATGGCGTCCGAAGGTCGGCGACCCTTCCCCTATTGACGCGGAGGTCGCGGAGGAAGGCGCGGAAGACGCAGAGATGCTGAGCCGCCCTGAGCATGGGGTTTGCGGAAAATGGTAGGCCGGGTGGGGATCGAACCCACGACCACTCGATTAAAAGTCGGGTGCTCTACCGCTGAGCTACCGGCCCTTGGCGCGGCGCAGAAGGCGCGCCGGGCGAAGCGGCGCGGACCATAGGGCCCGGTCCCCTCCGGAGCAAGGCCACGCACAGGCTTTCCACCCAGGGGCGTAAACCGATAGTCTGGGTTCATGCGTTCCCTGCTCATCGCCCTGCCCGCCCTGGCCCTGCTCGCCGCCTGCACTACAGAGCGCAAGGACGGGTCGCCACAGATCCAGACCACCAACCAGGCGAATCGCGAAAGCGTCGAGGGGGCCGTCGCCTCGCCCCTGCGCGACGTCAATGTACTGCGCACCAAGATTCCCGAGGTGTTGCTGGCGTCGATGAATGACCCCTATGACCGGCCGGTCCCCGCCACCTGCGCGCGAATCACCGCCCTGATCCTGCCGCTCAACGGAGCTCTGGGCGCCGATCTCGACGAGCCGGCCATCGATGAAGACGACCTGGTCAACCGCGGCAATGGCGCCGTGCTGGGGGTGATGGCCAGCGCCGCCTCCAACGCCATTCCGTTCCGGGGCTGGGTGCGCAAGCTGTCCGGCGCCGAGAAGCACGACAACCTGGTCAACGCCGCCATCACCGCCGGCGCCGTGCGCCGCGCCTATCTGAAGGGCTTGGGGGAATCCCGCAGCTGCTTCCCGCCCGCGACCCCTTCCCACGTCAAGGCCGGTGAGCCTCCGGTCCGCGATCCCAGCAAGCCGCGCTATCCGATCCGCTAGCTCGTAGCGGCGGTCTGGCGGTCGGCGAAGTCGCGCCGGAACGCCTCGAATCGCCCCTCGGCGATCGCCGCGCGCATAGCCGCGGTCAGGGCCTGGAAGAAGGCGATGTTGTGCCAGGACAGCAGGACCTGGCCCAGGATCTCCTCGGCCTTCACCAGGTGGTGCAGATAGGCCTTGGAATAGTGGCTGGAGGCCGGGCAGGCGATGGTCTCGTCCAGGGGACTGTCGTCCTCGGCGAACCGGGCGTTCTTGAGATTGACCGAGCCCTCCCAGGTCCAGGCCTGGCCATGACGTCCGGACCGGGTGGGCAACACGCAGTCGAACATGTCGACCCCGCGGGCCACGGCTTCCACCAGATCGATCGGCTTGCCCACGCCCATGAGGTAGCGGGGCCGGTCGGCAGGCAGCATGGCCGGCGCATAGTCCAGCACCTCGCACATCGCCGCGTGGCCCTCGCCCACCGCCAGCCCGCCAAGCGCATAGCCGTCGAAGCCGGTCTCGATCAGGCGGTCGGCGGACTCCCGGCGCAGATGCTCGAAGGTCGAGCCCTGCTGGATACCGAACAGGGCCTGGGTCGGGCGGTCCCCGAACACGGCCTTGGAGCGCGCGCCCCAGCGGGCTGATAGCTGCATGGCCGCCGCCGCCGCGGGCTCCTCCGCCGGCCAGGCCACGCACTGGTCCAACTGCATGACGATGTCCGATCCCAGCAGGTCCGCCTGGATCTCGATGGACCGCTCGGGTGTGAGGATGTGCCGGGAGCCGTCGATATGGCTCTGGAAGGCGACGGACTCCTCGGTGACCTTGGCGATCTTCGACAGGCTCATCACCTGGAACCCACCGCTATCGGTGAGGATCGGCTTCTTCCAGCGCATGAACCGGTGCAGGCCGCCCAGCCGGGCCACCCGCTCCGCCGTGGGCCGCAGCATCAGGTGATAGGTATTGCCCAGGATGATGTCGGCGCCGGTGGAGGCCACCTGGTCCACCGTCAGCGCCTTGACGGTGGCGGCCGTGCCCACGGGCATGAAGGCCGGCGTGCGGATGTCGCCCCGGGAGGTCTTGAGCACCCCGGTGCGCGCTCTGCCATCCGTGGCGGCGATCTCGAAGGGAAAGGCGGTCACGAAGCGGCCCGCCACAGGAGGCTGGCGTCGCCATAGGAATAGAACCGGTAGCCGTCCGCCACTGCATGGGCATAGGCCCGGCGCATGACCTCGAGACCGGCGAAGGCGCTCACCAGCATGAACAGAGTGGATTTCGGCAGGTGGAAATTGGTCATCAGCCCATCAGCAGCGCGGAACCGGTAGCCCGGGGTGATAAAGATCGAGGTCTCCGCGGCGAACGGGCCGATGACGCCATCCTCGCCGGCGGCGCTCTCCAGCAGCCGCAGGGACGTGGTGCCGACGCACACGATGCGCCCACCGGCGGCGCGCGCCGCGTTGAGGGCCTCGGCGGTCTGCGCCGAAACTTCGCCGTACTCGGGATGCATGCGATGTTCCGCCACCACATCGGTCTTCACCGGCAGGAAGGTCCCGGCGCCCACATGCAAGGTGACGTACTGGACCGTGACGCCGCGAGCGGCCAGGCGCGCCAGCAGGTCGGGGGTGAAGTGCAGGCCCGCCGTGGGCGCGGCCACCGAGCCATCGGCCCGGGCATAGACGGTCTGGTAGTCCGATCGGTCCCGGTCGTCCTGGGCGCGTTTGGCGGCGATATAGGGCGGCAAGGGCATTTCCCCCCGCTCGAAGATCGCGGCGTCCAGGTCGGGGCCCGCAAGGTCGAAAGCCAGGGTGACCTCGCCCCCCTCGCCCTTCGCGACCACCGTGGCGTCCAGCACGCCCAACAGGCAGGCGCGGTCGGACGTCTCGCCGAAGTTCACTCGGTCACCGGGGCTGAGTTTCTTGCCCGGGCGCATGAAGGCGGTCCATTGGCTGGGGCTGAGCCGGCGATGGAGGGTCGCCTCGACAGCGATATTGGAGGCCTCCCGGATGCGTCGGCCCTTCAGCCGCGCGGGGATCACCCGGGTGTCGTTCACCACCAGGACGTCGCCGGCCCGAAGTTGGTCCGGAAGGTCGGCCACGGTGAAATCCGCAAGCCCCCCCTTCGCGTCAACACGCAGCATCCGCGCCGCGTCCCGGGGCGTGGCGGGCCGCAGGGCGATGCGATCCTCAGGCAGGTCGAAGTCGAAGTCGGCAAGTTGCATGGGGGGCGGTCAAGCGCATGCGAGGCGGCGCACGTCAAGCACCTGGGCGTGCTAAATGCCTGACATGGGGGCGATTCCGAAGATGATTTCAGGCTTGGCCGTCGGCGTCGCCCTCGCGGTCGGCGCGATCTGCCTGCTGGCGGGAGTGGCGGCGCAGGCCGGCCGCTTCAGCCCGCGACTGGACCTTCTCACCCATTTCGCGCCGTTTCTGGTGCTCGGCGCCCTGGTTGTCCTGGCCTATGGCGCGACCGTGGCGCCCGGCGCCTATCGCGCCATCCTGGTGCTGCTGGCGGGGCTCGGCCTGGTCGCGGCGACGGCGCTGATGCTCCCGGAATGGATCCGCCCCCTCAGACCGACGGCGCCTGCCACCGCGCCGCATCAACTCAAGATCATCCAGCTCAACGCCTGGAACGAAAATGTCGATGTCCCGGCTACGGCCGCCTGGATCGCACGCCAGCAGGCGGATCTGGTGCTGCTGGAGGAGATGAAGCCTTCCCTGCAGGCGGCCCTGGTCAAGCAAGGCTACCACTACACCCGCGGGATGATGCGCACCGGCGTGCTCAGCCGGACCGCGCCGATCCATTCGCCGTTCCAGATTCCGGAGCGCGACTATCACGTCCTGCCCCCCTTCGCCCGGGGGACCTATGACCTGGACGGCGCGGCGTTCAGCATCCTCTGCACCCACCTCACCTGGCCCACCTGGGACTTCCAGCGGACGCAGATCACCGCCTTGGGCGCCCTGGTGGGCAAATATGATCGGCGCAGGCTGATCCTTGTGGGGGACTTCAACCTCACCCCCTGGTCGTTCGCCCTGCGCAGGATCGATCGGACCTATGGTCTCGAGCGGCGCGACAGAGCCCTGTTCAGCTGGCCGGCCCGGGCCTTTGCGCGTTCCCCGCTGGCCCTCCCCCTGCTGCCCATCGACCACATCTATGCGGGGTCGGCCTGGCGCACGGTGAGGATCGAGCGGGGGCCGCGGCTGGGTTCGGACCACTATCCGTTGGTGGCGGTCCTGGCGCTGGAAGACTGAGGGCCCAGCCTCACCCCAGGGTCGCGATCTCGCGGGCCAGGTTCTCCCGGGCCTGAGCCTCGAACCGGCGGCCCAGGTCGGGGTCGGGATAGATCGCCGGACTGTCGATGAAGCCCCGCAGGACGCCCGCTCGCCCGGCCCGCCACGCGGCGTCAGGCACGTGGGCGTATTCTTCCCGCACCGCCCGGGCATAGGCGTCATATTCGATCGGCGGCGCGCCGAGGATCGCCAGATCAATGGAGACCATGATCTCGCCGAGCCGATCCTCGGCCTCCACGGCATGACCGGCGGTCAGTCGGATCAGCCGCGCAACCTCGTCCCGTTCATGCAGGGTGGCGTCCAGGTCGCGCAGGTCCTGCTTCGCGAGGTCCGCACTGCGGGCCTCGTTGTCCGGCGCGGCGGGATCATAGACGGCGTCATGCCACCACAGCGCCCAGGTCAGCACCCGGCGCTCGCTGTCCATCAGGTCGTCGACCCCGTCCAGAAGCGCCAGGCACTGCTCTATGTGCCGGCGGGTGTGATAGCGCCGGTGAGGCTCGGCATAGGCCGCCTCAAGCGACGGCGTCACGCGTCAGCCGCCACCTTCATCGAGACGATCTTACCAGGGCTGCGCGGCGGCTCGCCCTTGGGCAGGTCGTCCACCAGCTCCATGCCGTCCACCACTTCACCCCAGACCGTGTACTGACCGTCCAGGAACGTGGCGTCGTCGAAGCAGATGAAGAACTGGCTGTTGGCCGAGTTGGGATTGGCGGTGCGCGCCATCGAACAGGCCCCTCGCACGTGGGGCTGCTTGGAGAACTCCGCCGGCAGGTTGGGCTTGGACGACCCGCTCGTGCCGGTGCCCGTCGGGTCGCCACCCTGGGCCATGAAGCCCGGGATCACCCGGTGGAACACCACTCCATCATAGAACCCTTCGCGGGCCAGTTCCTTGATACGCGCCACGTGCTGGGGCGCGAGATCGGGCCGCAGCTTGATGGTCACCGGACCACCGTCCAGCTGCATGATGAGCGTATTTTCCTGGTCCATGGCTTGTTCCCCCATCATTTGACCTCCGCTGGAATTCTGATGTCGCAGGGCGAGAAGTCCGCCCCCATCCGCGCCTGCGTCGCGGCCGCCTCGGCCTTGAACCAGGCGCTCCTGGTGTCCACCACCCGCACCTTCGGCCGCGTCGCCGCCGGCATGTCCGCCAGCATCTGCGCCTTGACCATTTTGTCAGGGTCCACCACGGGCTCGCCGGCCTTGATGGCGCGCACCGCCTCCAGGCCCGAGATCACCCGCCCGAAGGCGGTGTAGCGCTTCTCGAGCGACGGATAGGTCTGGCGCATCAGGAAGAACTGGCTGTTGGCGGTGTCCGGCTGCTCGGCGCGGGCGGCGCCCGCCACGCCGGGGCAGTAGAGGCCCCAGGCGGAAATCTTGCCATCGGCGGTCATGGGCATCAGCATGGCGCTCTGGGACTTCACCGGCAGAGCACCGATGAAACCCACTTCTGCCACGGTTTGATCCTGCACCATCACAAAGGGTGTCTGCGTCCCGCGTCGGAAGGTGAACTCCGCCGCCAGGTCCGGCTTGTCCGATCCACCTTCGCCGGTGTCCTTGGGATCCCCGGTCTGGGCCATGAACTTGTCGATCACCCGGAAGAAGGCGCGGCCGTCATAGAGGCCCGTGCGGGTGAGTTCGCGATAGCGGGCGACATGGTTCGGGGCCACCTCGGGATAGAGCTCCAGAAGAATCCGGCCCTTGGTGGTGTCGATCACCATGACGTTTTCAGGATCAGGCGTGCGCCAGTCGGCAGCCGTGGGCTCTCCGGGCGCGGCGGGCGTAGCGGCGGCAGGGACGGCAGGCGCCGCCTCTGGCGCGGCGGCGGCGGCGGCCAGGGCCAGGACGCTGGCGGCGAGAAGGCAGGTTCGGATCATCGGTCACTCGTCTAGAGCATTTCCCGGGAACGCGGAAACGCTCGGGGGATCTCTCGTAATGGGCGCTGGGCTACACCGCCAGCCCATCAGGGCCGAAACAGGGCGCGAGGCAGGCCCGGTCGGCGGCGGTCAGCGGCCCACCTTGCCCATCAGGGCTTCCTTGACCCGTGGGCTGACGAACTTGGCGACCTCGCCGTCCAGCTGGGCGATGACCTTCACAAGGCTGGAAGCGATGGCCTGGTGCCGCGGGTCCGCCATCAGGAACACCGTCTCGATCTCACGATCCAGCTGCTGGTTCATGGCCGTCATCTGGAATTCGTACTCAAAGTCGGCCACGGCCCGCAGGGAGCGGATGATCACGCCTGCGCCCACTTCCCGGGCGAAGTTCATCAACAGGCCCTTGAAGGGCATCACCACGATCTCGGCCCGCTCGGCCACCGGCACGGGCAGGTGGACCAGCTCCTCCTTCAGGATCGCAACGCGTTCCTCCAGGGTGAACAAGGGGTTCTTGTCGCTATTGATCGCCACACCGATCACCAGCTTGTCCACGAGCTTCACGGCGCGGCCGATGATGTCGAGGTGTCCGTTGTGGATCGGATCGAAGGTCCCCGGATACAGCCCGACACGCGGAGTCATGCGGCGTTTCCCTCAACTGGCCTGGGTTCGCCTTTCGCCGGACTGGCGGGGGAAGGCAAGCGCAAAGTTTGTCGGGGCCAAAGATCCGGGCGCTTGAGCATCAGGCGTCGAGGATCACCAGGACCTCGCGGCGACCGGTCTCGACGGCCAGGCGCGCGCGACCGGCCCGGGACGAAGTCCTAGTCCTCCGCAGTCCCGGGCTCCGCCTCGCCGTCGTCGGCCTCGTCGCCGCCACCCTGATCCGCCAGGCGCTCCACCGAGACCACGTGCTCCTCGGCCGAGGTTCGGAAGATGGTGACGCCGGAGGTGTTGCGGCTGATGACCCGGACCTGGGTCACGGGCGTGCGGATCAGCTGGCCCTGGTCGGTGACCAGCAGGATCTCGTCGAACTCGTCCACAGGGAACGAAGCAGCCAGGCGACCGCCCTTGCCCTTCTTGGTGAGGTCCTGGGCCAGCAGGCCCTGGCCGCCGCGGCCGGTCCGCCGGAACTCGTAGGCCGAGGTGCGCTTGCCGAAGCCCTCGGTGGAGACGGTGAGGATGAACTCCTCCGCCGCGCCCAGCTGGGCGATGCGATCGCCCGACAGGGCCTCGTCGCCGGCCTCCTCCTCGTCGTCGGGCGCAGCGACCTCCTCGACGTCCTCCGCCTCGCCGCTGGCGGCCCGGCGCATGGCGTTGGAATGCTTCACATAGGCGGCGCGCTCGGCGGGACTTGCGGTCACGGAGCGCAGGATGGCCATGGAGATGACGGTGTCGCCATCCGCCAGCCGGATGCCTCGCACGCCGGTGGAGTCGCGTCCCGCGAACACCCGGACCTCCTCGGTGGCGAAGCGGATGCAGCGGCCGAGCGCAGTGGTGAGCAGGATGTCATTGGTCTGGGCGTTGCACAGGCCAACCCCGATGATGGAGTCCCCCTCATCCAGCTTCATGGCGATTTTGCCGTTACGCTTGATGCCCTGGAAGTCCGAGAGCTTGTTGCGCCGCACCCCGCCGGAGCGGGTGGCGAACATGATGTCGAACTGATCCCAGGCGGCCTCGTCCTCCGGCAGGGGCAGGATCGAGGTGATGGTCTCCCCCGGCTCGATAGGCAGCAGGTTGACGAAGGCCTTGCCCCGCGAGGTGGGCGTGCCGACCGGCAGGCGCCAGACCTTCAGCTGGAACACCTTGCCACCCGAGGAGAAGAACAGCATCGGCGTGTGGGTGTTGGCCGAGAACACCCGGGTGACGGCGTCCTCGTCCTTGGTGGACATGCCCGAGCGGCCTTTGCCGCCGCGGTGCTGGGTCCGGTATGTGTTGAGCGGGGTGCGCTTCACATAGCCGCCGTGGGTCACGGTGATCACCATGTCCTCGCGGGCGATCAGGTCCTCGTCTTCGACATCGGCGTCGCCATCGACGATCTGGCAGCGGCGCGGCACGGCGTAGAGGTTGCGCACCTCCACCAGCTCTTCCCGGACAATGGCCATGATGTTGTCGCGGCTGGACAGAATCTCCAGGAACCCGGCGATGGCCCTGGCCAATTCGCCCGCCTCCTCGAAGATCTCGTCACGGCCCAGGCCGGTCAGACGGGACAGGGTCAGGGCCAGGATGGCGCGGGCCTGCTCCTCGGTGAGCCGGATCATGTTGTCGTCGACCACCACCGAGCGGGGGTCGGCGATCAGCTCCACCAGGGACATCATGTCCCCGGCCGGCCAGTCCTTGGCCACCAGGCGTTCGCGGGCCTCGGCCGGGTCCTTGGACGAGCGGATGATGTGGATGAACTCGTCGATATTGGCCACGGCGATAGCCAGGCCCACCAGGACATGGCCGCGATCCCGCGCCTTGCCCAGCTCGAAGCGTGTGCGGCGAACCACCACCTCTTCGCGGAAGGTCACGAAGCACTGGATCATCTCGCGAAGGCCCATCAATTCGGGCCGTCCGCGGTTCAGGGCCAGCATATTGACCCCGAACGAGGACTGCAGCGGTGTGAACCGATAGAGCTGGTTCAGCACCACATCGGCTGAGGCGTCACGCTTCAGCTCGATCACCACCCGCATGCCCTGGCGGTCGCTCTCGTCGCGCAGGTCGGCGACGCCCTCGATCCGCTTTTCGCGCACCAGTTCGGCGATACGCTCCACCAGGGTGGCCTTGTTCACCTGGAAGGGGATCGAATGGATGATGATCCCATCGCGATCCTTGCGGATCTCCTCGATCGTGGCGACGCCACGCATGATCACCGAGCCGCGGCCGGTCATCAGGGCGTTGCGAGCGCCCGTCCGGCCGATGATCTCGCCACCGGTCGGGAAATCGGGCCCGGGCACGATGTCCAGCAGCTCGTCCAGCAGGATGTCCGGCCGGTCGATCAGGGCCAGGCAGGCGTCGACGATTTCGCCAAGATTGTGCGGCGGGATATTGGTGGCCATGCCGACGGCGATGCCGCCGGCGCCATTCACCAGCAGGTTCGGAATCCGGGCCGGAAGAACCGTCGGCTCCAGTTCCTTGCCATCGTAATTGTCTTTGAAATCGACCGTATCAAGGTCGATATCGGCCAGCAGCGCCGTCGACGCCTTGGTCATCCGGCACTCGGTGTAGCGCATCTGGGCCGGGGGATCGCCATCCACCGAACCGAAATTGCCCTGCCCGTCCACCAGCAGCAGACCCATGGAGAACGGCTGGGCCATGCGCACCAGGGCGTCATAGACTGACTGGTCCCCGTGCGGGTGCAGTCGGGCCAGCACGTCGCCCACCACCCGGGCGGATTTCGAATATGGCCGATCGGGCGTCATGCCCAGTTCGCTCATCGAATACAGGATGCGCCGGTGCACGGGCTTGAGGCCGTCGCGCACGTCGGGCAGGGCCCGGCTGACGATGACGCTCATCGCATAGTCAAGGTACGACTTGCGCATTTCGTCTTCGATGGCGATAGGGGCGATGCCCCCGCGCCGGCCGTCGTCCGGTGGGGTTTGTGTATCGTCGTTCAAGGGGAATTTACGCCGTTAGAATCGGGGCTAATCTGTTGATCGTTGTTAACATCCGGGGCGGATGAGGCCAACCTTCCAACGCCTCAAAAGCCCAGGAACAACACCGATGAAATATGCCTTCGCCGCCCTGATCGCCACCCTTGCCGTCACGCCGGCGATTGCGGCCGATTCGCCGGGCAGCATTCAGATAGAATTGAAGAATTCGGCCGGCGTCTCAGTCGGGGCGGCCAGAGTGGTGGAGGCGCCCAATGGCGTACTCCTGCACATCGAGGCCAAGGGCCTTCCGCCCGGCTGGCACGGCCTGCATTTTCATGAGATCGGCGACTGCTCCAAGGCCGATTTCACCTCCGCCGGCGGCCACGTCCACGCCATGACCACCAAGGTCCACGGCCTGTTGAATCCGGACGCCAACGAGGCCGGAGACCTGCCCAACCTCTATGTCGGCCCAGACGGCGCGGCCACTGTCGAACTGGTCTCGGGCCTGGTCTCCCTGCATGGCGCCGGCAATCGCCCCGCCCTGGCCGACAAGGACGGATCGGCCCTGGTGATCCACGCCAATGCCGACGACTACAGGTCCCAGCCGATCGGCGGCGCGGGCGCCCGCATTGCGTGCGGCGTCATCCCCGGATCGTGACGATCTCGAACGGCTTGCGTCCCCAGGGCCAAGCCGTCAGAATCGCCGCATGTCGCTCCATATTGGTGGGCTCGCGCCGCGATTCACGGCGCCCACGGCCAGCAACCCCAGGTACCCGTCGGCCGCGTTCGGCGCGCGCTATGTCGTGCTGGCCTTCCTGCCCACAGGCCTTGAGGGTCGGCAGGCGACGCTGGCCCATATAGCCGCCCATCGGGCGCTGTTCGATGATGTGCGCGTCTCCGCCTTCGGGGTCCTGAGAGAGGATGACGCAATTGCGATGGCCCGCGATCAGGTGGGCCTGCGCTGGTTCATGGATCGCGATGGCGCGGTGAGCCGCCTCTTCGAGGCCCTCGACGCCGATGGCCAGGCCCATCCCCGCTGGGTGCTGATCGATCCGTTCGAGGCTGTGATGGACTGCCGGCCCATTGAGGAGGCCGACCACTTCTTCACCCGGTTGCGGGCGCTGCCCGATCCGGAAGATCACGCCGGCGTGCCGCTGACCGCCCCGGTCCTGATCACGCCACGCATCCTGGATGCGGACCTGTGCCGCCGTCTGGTCGCCTATTATGACCGTGATGGCGGCCAGGTCTCCGGCGTGATGCGGGAGATCGACGGCAAGACGGTCCCGATGGTCGACGACTACAAGCGTCGCCGGGACGCCACTATCACCGACCCGGCCTTGATCGCCGAAGTGCATGACAGCCTCTCCAGGCGGCTGCTGCCGCGGATTCGCAAGGCCTTCCAGTTCCGGGTCACCCGGGTGGAGCGCAGCATCGTCGCCTGCTACGACGCCGCCGACGGCGGGTATTTCAAGGCGCACCGGGATGACACGACCCCGGGCACGGCGCACCGCCGGTTCGCCTGCACAATCAATCTCAATGCCGAGGACTTCCTGGGCGGCGACCTGCGCTTTCCGGAGTTCGGGGCCCAGACCTATCGGGCGCCCACGGGAGGCGCGGTCGTGTTCTCGTGCTCGCTGCTCCACGAGGCCACGCCGGTGACCTCAGGGCGGCGGTTCGCCTATCTGCCATTCTTCTATGACGAGGCGGCTGCGGCGATCCGCGACGCCAATGCGGAAAGCCTCGTGCCGGGCGCCGCCGATCCCATCTAAGGACGCAAGGTCTTCACCAGCCAGCCGCACACCTTGTCGATCGCCGCCGGCGCCAGGGTCTGGGCGATGGCGCCATATTCCGAGTGCGCGCCGGTGATCGCCGGCTGGAGGAAGTGGTTCAGGTCGGGCAGGTCCACGACACTGGCCCGCGGGTTTCCGGCCAGGGCGGCGCGCACCTTGGGCGCATGATGCTCCGGCGGAGTCTGCAGGTCGCAGCCCGCGAACACCGCCAGGGTGGGACAGGTCAGGCGCGCGAGACTGGCCACATGCTCATAGGCCGACCAGTGCCGCCACCAGGGCGATCCGACCATCGCGGCCCGACGCTCGATCTGTGCAGCAGGGAAGCGCCCCGCCTTCGCCTCACGCGCCAGGATCGCCCGGGTGCGCGCGACGGCCTCAGCGCCGGTCTTTGCTGTCCTGCCCGCCTCGGACATATCGAGGGCGAGCTGCAGTGATCGCTCCGGCCACAGGGGCCGCCCGCCGACCGCCCGCGCCGCACGGAACAGGTCGGTGGCCAAGATCTCCGCCTCCGGCACGCCGCTTGGGGTCAACAGCACGCAGGCGGCGATCCGTGGATCCGTCGCGGCCAGGTCAGCGGAGATATGCCCGCCCTCGCTATGCCCGAACAGGGCGATGCGATCGGGATCGATCCCCGGCGTGCGCCGCAACAGCGCCACAGCCTGCGCGAGGTCATCGGTCGAGTCCGCCGTGGTGACCTGGTGGAAGTCCCCCTCTGAAGCGCCCGCCCCGCGCTTGTCGAAGCGCAGGGTCGCCAGGCCCCGGCGGCTGAGTTCGTCGGCCCAGACGGCGAATGGCTTGTGCCCGGCAGTCGTCTGGTCGCGGTCGACCCGGCCGTGCCAGGTGGAGAGGATGACGGCGGCGTGCGGCGCAGCAATGTCCGGCAGGGTCAGGGTCCCGGCCAGGCGAGCGCCGTCCGCAGCCGGAAAGGCGACGGGCCGGCTCTCATAGGGCGCCGGTCCCCGGGGCGTCTGGGGCCTGGGTGCGTGGGCTTCTGACGCCGGGCCGCCGCGTTCGAGTCTCACGGGAAAGGCGCAACCTGCCAGGCGGCATTCGCCGCAAAGCGCCGCCCCATCAGGATCGGGGGCCAGCTCCAGGACGATATTGAAGTCCGGCGCCACGAAGGCCAGCCGGTCGCCGCCATGGACGGGCGGCAGCGCGATGTCGCCTTGGTCCCGGGTGGCCAGCCAGGCCACGCCGACCTCTGCGCCCGGCTCCAGTTGAAAGGCCAGCTTCGCCCTGACGGCGCCGGTGTCGAGGAGGCCGCGCCAGGTTCCTGAAATATCTGGGGTCATGTCCCCAGGATCTCTGCGGCCCCGCCTGGACTGCAAACCACGATAGCTTGGCTTGCCAAGGCCTGTTGGGCTTGGCACCCTGGCGGCACGGTGAGACAGGCTGACCGGTCGCCGCGCCCCGAAATCCCTTATCCTGCAAGGAAACGGCCGATCTCCAGGGAGACCGGCCGCCGGATCGATGCTGACCTAAACCAGCGCCTAGAACGGAATCTCGTCGTCGAGATCGGCCGAGAAGTCTTCCCGCGGGCCGGAGCCCTGGCGGGCGGGGCCGGAGGAGAAACCGCCACTGGAGCCGCCATAATCGCCGCCCTGCTCAGCGCCGTCGCCCTTGCCGTCCAGCATGGTCAGCTCGCCGCGGAACTTCTGCAGCACCACCTCGGTGGAGAACTTCTCCTGGCCCGAAGCGTCAGCCCATTTGCGGGTCTGCAGGGCGCCCTCGATATAGACCTTCGAGCCTTTGCGCAGATAGTTCTCGGCCACCTTCACCAGATTGTCGTTGAAGATCACCACCCGATGCCACTCGGTCTTTTCCTTGCGCTCACCGGAGGTGCGGTCGCGCCAGGTCTCCGAGGTGGCGACCCGCAGATTACAGACCCGGTCACCGGAATTGAGGCTGCGGATTTCGGGGTCGGCGCCCAGATTGCCGACCAGAATGACTTTGTTGACGCTGCCCGCCATGTCGATGTCCCTGTGGTTTCCGTAGATGCGGGCTCATGCCCGCCGGCAAGCTAGCCAAGGCGGGCGGCGGGATCAATGGATTTGTTCCGCCTTTGTTCTCCGTCCACAGAACCTTTGCGTCCCGGGCCTATTGCTGGGGCATGGCGCCCGGAATGGCCAGGCGCCCGTCGCCGGTGCGCACCAGGGCCAGGTAGCGGTGATCTTCAAGCGACGGGGCCGTGAAGATCCCCTCCTTCTGCAGGAAGATGAAGTTGCCCTGATAGGCGCCGTAGGTCTCCAGCTCATTGCCGCCCATGCGCAGGAACTTCATCCGCAGGGCCTCGAGATTGGCCGCGCAGTGCTCCAGGTCCGCCTCCTTGGCGGGCAGCTTGAAGTATTTCAGGCTGCCATCCTTTTGCGGCTGGACCTTGTAGCAGACGCCGATATCCCCCGGCGGCCGGGTGCGCTGCGCGCAGGCGGAGAGGGTGGAGAGGGCGGCGGCGGCGAGGAGCAGGTTTCGAAGCATGCCGCGCAGATTACACAGGTGATACGGTTCAGGCGAGGCCCTGGCCTACTCCACCGGCGGAACGCCGCAGCCGGGGCCCTGCTCCACCAGGGTGCGGAAGCTGCGATTGTCGTTGGACACCTCGATCCGTCCCGGCACCAGGCGCAGGGTCTCCCCCATCCAGCGGCCATAGGTGGCCCCGCCCGGACGTTCGCAATGGCCGGCGAACAAGGTCTGGGCGCAGGCGCTCAGCCCCAGGTCCTGGGGCAGCTTGCGCCACTCGCCCGCGGCGTAGCGCCAGCAGGCGCCGGCCGGCGCAATACTGGCGCCCGTCGCCTGGGCGGCCGTCGGCGCACCCGGCGCGGGCGGTCCCTCGACGGGCTGCGCCTGGGGCGGCGGCAATGGGGTGATCATTGCGCCGGCCTGGTTCGCTGCGGCCAGGTTGCCCGACGCATCGACCCCGACATCGAGAGCGCCGGTGGCGACGCCGTTGCGCTTGGCGCAGTCGGCCAGGGTCGCCTCGCCGACGAACTGGCCGGCCACGAAGCAACGCAGAAGGGCCTTGGGATCGAGCTTGCCTTCGTTGGTGGATCTGGCCTCCACCACCAGGCCGGCCTGGGCCGCAGGGGGCGGCGCGGCCTTGTCGTCCCGGTGTTTGCCCATCAGGCCGATGGCGATGCCGAGACCGGCCAGCAGGGCCAGCGCGCCGCCCACAAGGGCAAGGACGATCCGTCGGTCTTTCAGGGCTTCCATCGACCCTGGCTAGACCGGCCCTGCGGCGGATTCAAGCTCGACCGGGTCAGCTATTGCCCAACAGCTTGCTCAGGCCGGCCTGGTAGTTGGCGATCTGGGCGGTGAGGTAGGCCGGCACCGTTCCGGACGCCGCCGCCGAGGCCGCCTTCTGGGCCGCTTTCACCGAGGCCGGCGTGGCCGCGGCCTGGAGGTCCTTGTACGCCTGGCGGATGGTCCCCTGGGCATTGGCCAACTGGGAGGCCACGTGGGCCATGTCCTGGCTGGAGTCCAGGTTGAGGGTGTCGTCGAGGCCGAGGCCATAGATCTGGCCCTTGCCGTCGCTGGGTACGACGGAGCCGTCCTTGTTGACCGTGGTGTTGCGGACCACGCCTTCCGGCAGCCCCAGGAATTTCAGAGCGTCCTTGCCTGCCGAGCCGCCGAACAGCTCCAGCGTGTCCCGGTCATTGATCGGCTTGATGGTCAGGGCCCGGTTGCCGTCGAGATTGGTGCTGACGGTCACCGTG
>Ga0265327_10002032_pt1 | contig 22783 bp, 19 predicted proteins | sample 41621metaG_FD_202089 | JGI IMG/M metagenome (GOLD analysis project Ga0265327, IMG submission 202089) | Rhizosphere microbial communities from Carex aquatilis grown in University of Washington, Seatle, WA, United States - 4-16-21 metaG | ecosystem: Host-associated > Plants > Roots > Rhizosphere...
CGTAGTCGAGGACGGTCCGCGCCAGCGGGTGCTCGCTGTTGGTTTCCAATGCGGCGGCCGCGGCCAGGATCGTCTCCTCCACTTCGCTTTCAAGCGCGTGAAAATCGATGACGCGCGGGCGGCCCATCGTCAGCGTCCCCGTCTTGTCCATGACCAGGGTATCGATCGTCTCGGTGGTTTCGATGGCCTCCGCGTCCTTCACCAGGATGCCGGCCTGAGCCGCGCGGCCGATGCCCACCATGATGGAAACCGGAGTCGCCAGGCCCAGCGCGCACGGACACGCGATGATCAACACGGACACCGCATTCACCAGACCGAGGGCCATCGCCGGCTCCGGCCCCCAGATGGACCACACGACGAACGTCACGATGGCCGCGACCAGCACGATGGGAACGAACCAGGCGGCGACGGTGTCGGCGGTCTTCTGGATCGGTGCGCGACTGCGCTGGGCCTTTCCCACCATCTGAACGATCTGGGCCAGCAACGTGTCATGACCGACTTTCCGCACCTCCATCACGAATGACCCTGTCTGGTTGAGGGTGGCGCCCACCACGGGGTCTCCCTTCTCCTTGGAAACCGGCATCGGCTCACCGGTGATCATCGATTCATCCACACTGCTCATTCCTTCGAGGATGGCCCCATCCAGCGGGATCTTCTCTCCTGGACGGACGCGCAGCTTGTCGCCCACGGCCAGATGATCCACCGCCACGCTGTCCTCGCTGCCGTCTTCCCGGATCCGGGTCGCCGACTTGGCGGCCAGTCCTAACAAGGCCCGGATCGCCTGACCGGTGCGGCTGCGCGCCTTGGCCTCCAGCAGTTGCCCGAGCAGCACCAGCACCGTGGTCACGGCTGCCGCCTCGAAGTACAAGCCGACCTCCCCGTGATGGCGGAACGACATCGGGAAGCCCCCCGGAACCAACACCGCCGCCGCGCTGTAAGCATACGCCGCCCCGATGCCCATGGCGATCAGGGTGAACATGTTCAGGTTCCAGCCCTTCAGCGAACGCCAGCCTTTCACGAAAAAGATTCCGCCCGCCCAGAACACCACCGGCGTGGCCAGCGCAAACTCGATCCACTTCGAGACCTGCCGGGAAATGACGCCATCGAGCGAGACGCTCGGAATCATCGGCACCATCGCCAAGAGAAAGACCGGCACGGACAAGGCCAGCCCGATTTTGAATTTCCGACCCAGGTCGCGGATCTCACGCTGCGCGTGTTCCGTGCCGGCATCGCTCGTCACCTTCGGCTCCAATGGCATGCCGCACTTCGGGCAATCCCCCGGGTGATCCTGTTCGATTTCAGGATGCATCGGGCAGGTGAACACGGTCGTCCCATTCTCGAGCGAGGGCACCACCGGCTCAAGAGCCATCCCACATTTCGGGCAATCTCCCGGCCCATCCGACACGATATCGGGATGCATCGGACAACTGAACTGGCCCGGCTTCGCCGCGCGTTCCCCAGCCGGCGGCTTCACGTGCTTGCTCCCGCCGCAACAGGATGCAGTCGGGGCCGCTGGCGTGGGGTGATGGCGATGTTCCATGGTGTTGGCGTCCGTCAGGCTCAAGCCACGCGGCGTTTGGGATCTCGATCGTCTTCCGATCCGGATAAATCGTGACCATTGGAACCATTCCCAGCCGTAAAGCGATCACGCTCTCTCGGTTCGATAAACCCGCATCAGCAATGCGCAACTGGTGGTTGCTCATTCTTCGTAGCCGCGTTGGGAACAACGTGGGTTGGGGAGAGTCGCCTTTATCCCAGCGAAAACGATCAACGGTGGATGCACGCCTGTTGTTAGGGTCGTCTCCCGTCCTTGCGCTCTGACGGCGAATCCCATAGTGTCCGAACCATCGCGCCGCTGCGAATAGTGGTCACCCCACTCCCGCAAGTGCTCTCATCTGCCTCACATCGCTCCCCGCCACCGATGAAGCCAACGAGATCTGTTTTCCGGTCCACCTCCGCCAGCCTCATCCGGGGCTTGAGTATGGCGCTCGCTCTAACGGTCCTCAGCGCCGAGCATGCGAGTGCAAAGGGCGTGCATTACGTCGTCTATCTTCTGGCCGGACAGTCGAACATGGACGGCCGCGCCGCCGTGGCGGACCTCAAGGGCCCGCTGGCACCCTATGCGAAGCCGCGTCCGGAGATCCTCATCGGCTACTCAGCCGGCGGCCTGCATCGTCCGCTTCGGGAAAGCTCCGGTTTCGAACCGCTGCATCCCGGATGCAGCGGCACTCCGGCCAAAGCGGGTGGTCCGCCGCCGACCAACACGTTCGGGCCCGAGCTCAGCTTCGGACCGGCCATCGCCGCCGCCCTGCCCGGACAGAAAATTCTCCTGCTCAAGGTTTCCGAAGGTGGGACCTCCCTGGCTGTCGATTGGAATCCCAACGACCCTCAGAAACTCTACGCCCGCTTCATTCACTTCGTCGAAGCCGCGCAGGCGAAGCTCAAGAGCGATGGCGATGAGGTTGAAATCCGCGGCCTGATCTGGATGCAGGGCGAGTCCGACGAAACCCTTCCCCCTGGCAAGTATCAGGCGCTTCTCACCGCCTTCATCGCCAAAGTCAGAACCGATCTGAAAATGGGGGCGCTGCCCTTCGTTATCGGCCAAGTCTATGACAATGGCAAGCGCACCGCCGTCATCGCCGATCAAAAGGCAGTCGCCACCACGGTGCCCGCCACCGCCTTCGTGGATGGGACCGGCCTGAACACCTTCGACCACGGTACCCACTACGATGCCGCCAGCCAGATTGAGCTGGGACGGCGCTTCGCACGTGAAGTCTTGAAGCTATCCATGTCTCCTCGGAAATAGCACGCTGGTGGGTCATGAATCCCTAGGGGCGCTTCGGGATATAGCCAGCGAATTGATTGCCTCAGCCGAAGTCGCGCTGAGCTCCCGCTCGGCGTGGGTCTGGCGGTGCTTTTGATAAATGGGCTGGCTTGTCCCATAAAGCCGTCCACCCGGCACGCGAAGGGGGACCTTCGCGCTACTGCGCTTCGCGCCAGCGAATGAAGCGTGCACCTTGAGTCACCCTCAATCTTCAAGACCCGTGATGCGGGCGGCATCGAAGTCATACGGCGTCAGTTCGACATGCACACGATTGCCGGGCTGGAAGGTGGCCTGTTGGAGGGTCAAGGCCTTGGAAAGGTGGGCCACCACGGTTTTGCCATTCGGCAGGGCGGCACGGTACAGGGCGTCGCCGAGGATTTCCTGAATCGTGGCGATGGTTTGGACGGGCGGATCGTTGAACATGGGAGAAGGGGAACGGTGCTATCTCAGCCGCGATCGCGCCAGGTGACCAGGTCGGCCAGCGGCGGGCGGCCATCATGATGCCAGAACAGCGGCGGCTGTTGCGAGCGGCCGAGGGAGCAGACCCGCGGCGCGGCGAGAAGTTCGAGGCGGTCGGCGAAGGCGTCGGTGAAGGGATGGAGCGCGACAGTGGAAAGGTGCGCCGCTTCCGGACCGAGGGCGGCGGGAAGCTGGCCACTGGCGGGCAGGGGATGGACGGTCACGTAACCATTGAGCGGACCGGGAGCGAGGGTCGGGTCGCTGGCGTAAACCACGGTCCATGAGGTGTCGCCGGGGCTCTCGATCAACGCGGTGTCCTCGCCATTGGCGGCCCGGAAGCGCACCAGCTCGCGGGCGTTCGAGATCGCCCCGGCATCCGAGAGTGAAATCGCGGGTCGCGGCTGGCGTTCCCGATGGCGGGCGAGTGCCTCCGCGAGAGTGAGGGCGAATTCACGGGTCGGCAGCGGCCCGCCGGCGACATAGACCGCCTGCACTGAAAGACAGCCGAGTTGCTCGAAGGCGAGAATGTCGATCGCGGCCAGATCGGCGGCCTGACGGTCGGGCGAAAAGACCATGGCGATGCTCAGTTTCGGCCCATACTCGATCCGGGGAAGGCCGGCTGGCAGTTGCTGTCGAAACGTCTCGATGGTTGCGGATCCGCCGAAAATCACGGCCGCCGCACTGGTTAGCCGCCACTCGTCCGGCAGGTCCTCGCGGATTTCGATGAGCTGGGAAAGCTCGCCGGGAAGAGCCGTAACCCAAGTCTCAAACTCCGGAATGCCACCAGTCGGAAGCTTCACGCGGTTGTGGCTGCCGACCAGCAGGCCGCGGACCACGGACTGAAACGCGGCGTGGGGCGTGTTCCCGCTCACGATATGGAGCAGCGGCGACAGCGGAAAGGCTCTGGCGCGGGTGTCGCCACGTCGGACCCAGAGGTCCAGCGCCTCGTGGGACCCGAGTTGCGTTTCCAACAGTTGATTGAAACGATGGGCATCAAAGTCTCCGATCCAAAGAGCAAGGGCATCGCGGGATGCCAGTAGGGCCTCAATGCGTTGTGCGGCGGTGATCATCTGGATGGCCGGAGAAGGTCGTCGGCGCGGCGGGAGCAGCCTCGCGGGAGGGCACCGGGGTCGCGACCGAGGAGGGTGAAGGAGCGGTCATCGCGGGCGATCGCCAGATCCTGGGTGCGGATCGCGGCCACCGAGCCGAAGTTGGCCAGATCGAGGATTTCCAGGTAGCCGGGAGCACCGGGACGCGAGGGCTTCCCGGAATCGGGATCGATCACGCGGATGCGGGTCCAGGGGCTGCCCTGATGGCACGGCTCGCCATTCCAGGCATAGAACGGCGAGCTGAGCTCGGTCATGCCGTATTCGTTGAGCAGGCGGGACGGCACGATGGTGAAATGGGCGGCGACTTTTTCGCGGAATTCCGAAGGATCGAGTTCGACCCGGACACCTTTGTAGCCGCCGGTTTCAAAGATCCACGAACCGGCGGGCAAGGGCAGGGGATGGCCGGATTCCACCAGTCGGAGCAGGGCAAGCGCCGTCGAAAAGAGGACCAACGGGCGGCCCTCGGCGGCAGCATGGGCCAGCCGCTGGGAATCGAGCCGGCCGGTGTCGTCGATCAGCCAGCGATCCCGGGCCAGCGGCGCATGGGCGCGCTGGAGGGTCGAGAACATGTGCACCAGCGAGGAGTCAGGGGCGTCTTCCGGGGACTGGGTGAGGAACCACGGGTTTTCCGGAATTGGCAGGTCGAGGTGCCGCCAGCCTTGGAGGATCGAGGTTTCGTAGAGGGAGAGATCGTCGAAGGCGTGCTCGCCGCGGACGTCGCGGGTGGTGCCGGAGGTGCGGAAAATGGCGCGGGTTGCCTCGGCGGGGAAGCCGCGCAGCGGATGGCGGGTGAGCTTGAAGGCATCCGTGGGCACGGCCGGGATGTCGAGCCAGGTGGCGACGGTGTCCGGAGTGTGATCGAGGGCGCGGGCGTAGCGGGCATAGGCCGCGTTGTGCTCGAACTGGTGGCGGAAGACCTCCAGGGCGATAGCCTCGAACGCGGGGGCGGACCCGCTCCCGTTCATCCAGTCCAGCAACCGTTCGCGCAAGGCCATCATCGTCCTACCGGATGGCCTTAGACCTTCGCGGGGCGGATGGGAAGCGATGAGTGTGTGTGTCTGACAAGCCGCTGGCTTGACGTGGAAGGCATCCGGGACAATGATCGCGGAGTTGCAACGGGCTCGCGCCTGCCGCACCAAACGATTTCACAACTCCATCCATCCTGCCGCCATGTCGTCCCGCGTCCAAATCATCCTTCTTGCGTTGAGCAGCGCCATTTTCGCTTCCTGCCAGGTCTATCCGGAGAATCGTCCGCCGACGGGGCCCAAGCCGCCGCAGCAGGCCGGTAATACGCCCGAACAGTTGGAACTCCAGAAGCAGCGCGACGAAAAGAAGCGTCTCGAAGCCGAAAAGAAGAAGGAAGAAGATGCCTTGAAGGGGCCCGATGGCAGCGGCCCGAAGGTTCCGGACGGTGGCGGTGAGATCAAGAAGAAGGAAACCGGCAAGAAGGACTACGCCTTCGCCAATCCGGTTCCCGGCAAGGAGGGGTTCGTGTTCAGCCCTTACAACAACAAGATGGTGGACGTGCGGGACATCCCGAGCGGCACGCTTGTCCAGGACCCGACCTACCCGGCGGCTGACAAGAAGTACTTCCGCGTTCCCTGAACCAGACCTGGGATTTTTTCGAGCTGGCCGGGTTCGTTCCGCGGACCCGGCCATTTCATTTCCAATGAGCTTGGATTTCAACAAGGTGGCTGTGCTGGGCGGCGGATTGCTCGGGGGATCGCTGGCCATGGCGCTGTCAATTCGCGAGAGAGGCCCGTCCGTTTCGCTGTGGTCGCGGCGTGAGGAGACGACCGCCCGTGCGCTCGAGCGCGGGATTCCGGGAGCCACCTCGGATCTGGCCGAGGCCATTGCTGGCGCGGATCTGATCGTGCTGGCTGTGCCGGTGGGGGCGATGCCCGATCTGGTGCGCCGCTGCCTGGAGGCGGGGCTAACTGCTCAAACTCTGGTGACGGACGTGGGCAGCGTGAAGGGCATGGTGCACGCGACTCTGGAGCCTCTGCTAGAGGGGGGCGGCATTTCGTTCATCGGCAGCCATCCCATGGCGGGATCCGAGCAGGGCGGCATCGAGGCGGCATCGGCGGATCTTTTTGAAAGAGCCGCCTGCCTGCTGACGGACGATGGTGGTGCTGCGCCGGACCTGCGCGAGAAGCTCGAAGAATTCTGGAAAAGTTGCGGCTGTCACACTCACTGGATGTCATCGGCCTCGCACGACGATCTGGTGGCGCGGATTTCGCATCTTCCCCACGTGCTGGCTGCGGTGGGAGCGGAGGTGGCGCTGGGCCAGCCGGACGATGGCCGTTTCGGCGGTGGCGGCCTGCGCGATACCACCCGGGTGGCGGGCGGCGACCCGTCCATGTGGGCGGAGATCCTCATCGAAAACCGCCGGGCGCTGGCAGCCCCCCTGCAGGAGGCGCTGGCGTCCCTGCGCGAAATGCTTGCCTCACTGGAGGCGGGCGACCATGAAGCCATCCGCCAATGGCTGGTTCTGGCCAAGACCCGCCGCGATGCCCTCGCGCCCAACCGTTAGTTTTTCATCATGTCGGAATTTCGCGTCAAATCCATCAATTCGCTCCATGCCGAGTTCCGGGTGCCCGGAGACAAAAGCATGTCGCATCGCGCGGCGATGCTCGCCGGTCTTTCCAATGGCACCTGCCGGGTCACCAATTTCCTGCCCAGTGAGGATTGCCTGAACACGCTCAAGGCGATGCAGGCGCTCGGCGCGGAGGTCGAGGTGCTGGAGGAGTTGGAAGGCTATGGCCCGGTGGCGATGAACATCACCGGCCGCTCGATGAAGCTGCAGGCACCCGATGCCCCGATCGATTGCGGTAACTCCGGCACCGGCATGCGGTTGTTGGCAGGCTTGCTGGCCCCACAGGCGTTTGATTCGGAGCTGTTCGGCGATGCCTCGCTGTCGTCCCGCCCGATGGGCCGGATCACGAAGCCGCTGGAGGCCATGGGCGCGAAGATCGAGACCCTCGGCGAAAAGCCGGGCTGCGCGCCGTTGAAAATCCACGGCCAACCGCTGAAGCCCACCCGCTACGAGATGCCGATGGCGAGCGCCCAGGTCAAAAGCGCGATCCTGCTGGCGGGACTTTTCACCGAGGGCAAGACCACCGTGGTGCAGCCGGCCGAGACCCGCGACCACACCGAGCGCATGCTTGAGACCTTCCGCGTGAACACTCATCGCGATGGAAACGCGATCACCATCTACGGCGGCCAGATGCCGGAGTCCTGCGACTTCGTGGTGCCGGGGGATATTTCCAGCGCCGCCTTCTGGCTGGTGGCCGCGGCCGCCCTGCCGGGGTCCTGGCTGATGATCAAGGACGTGGGCCTGAACCCGACCCGCACCGCCATCCTTTCGGTGCTCATCCGCATGGGTGCCCGCATCATCGACGTGGAGCACCAGACGTCGGGTGAGCCCATCGGCAATCTGGAAATCCACGGTGCGGAACTGAAGGGCACGACCCTGCTGCCGGAAGAGATTCCCAACCTGATCGACGAGATCCCGGTGATCGCGGTGGCCGCGGCCCTGGCGCAGGGCACCACGGTGATCCGGAATGCCCGCGAGCTTCGCGTGAAGGAAACCGACCGCATCGCCACGGTGGTGGAGAACCTCCGGCTGATGGGTGCGGATGTGACCGAGTTCGAGGACGGCATGGAGATCCACGGCGGCAAGCCGCTGATCGGCACCGAACTGGACTCCTACGGTGACCATCGTATTGCCATGGCCTTCGCCATCGCCGGCCTGTTCGCCGCCGGTGAAACGGTGATCCGCAACACCGAATGCGTGAACACCTCCTATCCCGGCTTTGCCAGGCACCTCGATGCGATCCGCCACGAGCGCAAGCATCCGGAAGACTACGAACAAAAGACACTCGTCCGCGCATGAGCCTGCTTGCCCCGGATTCCGCGAATGTCGCGATCGCCATTGATGGTCCCGCCGCTTCGGGCAAGAGCACGCTTGCCCGGATCCTGGCCCAACGGCTGGGCCTGGTGATGGTGAATTCCGGTGCGATGTACCGGGCCGTCACCTGGAAGGCCCTGAAGGACGGAGTCGATCCGAATAACCCGGACGCCGTGGTCGCCCTGCTGAACCGTATCGAGCTCGCATGCGGCGATGACGGCATCGCCTCCACCATCGCGGTCGATGGGGTCGATCCCGGTGTCGAACTGCGCAGCGAGGCGGTGAACGCCAACGTCTCCGCGGTCTCTGCCGTGCCGGCGGTGCGGGATGCGCTGGTGGCGCTGCAGCGGGGCTACCTGGCCCGCACCAGTGTCGTCATGGAAGGCCGTGACATCGGCTCGGTGGTGTTTCCGGATACCCCTTACAAGATCTACGTGGATGCCGATGAAGAAGTGCGGAGCGCCCGGCGCCGTGCGGCGGGAGAGACGGACGCCGTTTCCGTCCGTGATGCGGCCGACAGCGGCCGGGCCACGGCCCCGCTGATGATCGCCGAAGGGGCTGTCATTCTCGACACCTCCCATCACACGATCGAATCCGGCGTGGATGCGGCCATCGACATTCTCAAACAGCAAGGCCTCAAATTGACCGAGTCATGATGCGTTGGATCTACTGGTTTGGCTGGATGATGATGGGATCGGGCTTCCGCTCGTTCTTCAGCATGCGCGTGATCGGAGCGGAAAAGCTCGTCACCGAAGGCGCGGTGCTGGTGGCCTCGAATCACCAGAGCTTCCTGGACCCGCCGCTGATCGGAAATCTCTATGATACCGAAATGTGGTATCTCGCCCGCAAGACGTTGTTCCGCGGCGTGGGCGGCTGGCTTTATCCGAGATGGAATGCGATCCCCGTCGATCAGGACCGGCCGGACATGGCGAGCCTCAAGACGGTGATCCGCCTGCTGAAGGACAACCAGCGGGTGCTGGTGTTTCCGGAAGGCGAGCGCACCCTGGACGGCAATCTCGGGGTGGCCCAATCGGGAGTCGGCTTTGTCGCCGTGAAAGCCGCGGCGGTGATCCAGCCGGTGCGGATCCGCGGCGCGCGCGAGGCACTTCCCCGCGGTTCCGGACGCATCCGGTTTGCCCGTATCACCGTCACCGTGGGCGATCCAATCCGCCTCACTCCCGAAGAACTGGAAGCCTATCATAGCAAGGACGGCTACAAAGCCGTGACCGAGCGCATCATGGCGGCCATCGCGGCGTTGTAAGCGTGCAGCTCCGGAGCTGGGTTTGTGGCTGCCCCGAGACGGCCCAGCCACGGAGCTCCCAAGACCTAGCCGCGCTTGCGGCGGAGCAACAGCACGAGCGCTCCCACGCCGCTGAGTCCGATGAGCGAGGGCTCCGGCACCGCGACGATGTTGCCCGCGTAGCTGGGAAGATGGACTTCCGAGGTGGTGGTCAGGCTGTTGGCGTAGATGGAGCCATCGATGTTGCCGGAACTGGTGACATTCGCATACGGCGCCAGCACCTGGCCGTCGATGGTGTGGGAGCCGAAGTCGATCGTGGTAGCCTGGTAGAAGTTCCACACCAGGCTGTCCCGCACCGCGTCGGTATTGAGGATGCCGACCATGTTGCCCGCATTCCAGACCACGTTGGTGCCGGCCACGTTGATGACGATGTCGGTGGCACCGTTCGCGTTGAGTTCGATCTGCTGGACCTTGTTGTTGTTGAACAGGTCGGCGGCATTGAGCGAGAACACCGCGAGCCCGTTCGCGTTCGGCGAGGCATTGAGGGTGAACGCGGCAGGCTGCGAGGCTGGCATGATGAAATTACTATTGGTGCCGTAAGTCGCCAGAACCTGGCTGGCGACGTCGAGGTTGCTGATGATCGCCGCCGTATTGGTGCTGTAGCCGGAGAGCAGGGCGCCGCCGCCGTTGTAGTTGATCTTCCGGCCGTTGGTGGTGCCACCGACTTCGAGGCTGCCCGCGTTGAGGTTGAGGGGGTTCCCGGAGGCGATGTTCCGCTTCACGCTGAGCACCGGAGTGGTGGCGGCCACCTGGCCCTGGAGCTTGATGCCGAAGTTCGAGCTGTTGCCGTTGGTCAGGTCGCGGCCGACGAGAGTGCGGCCTTCGACCTCGGAAGTAGTGGAAAAGTCCAGCCGGGTGATCACGTTGTAGTCGTGGAGGGCGGACAGATTCTGAGCCGACAGGGACCCGGCCGTGGCAAGTAGCATGCCAAGGAAAAGTCCCGCGCCAGCCCTGGGGGGAGTGGGCAGTTGCACGGGGAGGGGGGAGTGGTTGAGGCGTCTCCCGGTCGGGGAAACGCAGCGGCACCCTTGTCCGGGCCGCCGGGTTTCGCAAGTTACGTGATCGCGTCTAAGGGATAATACGAGGTATCTCCGGAGAAATTCAAGCATGGCTTTTTGTCGGCGATTATTGACTTCTTTTGAAGTCCTTGGTGATTTTACGTAGGCGGAAAAATGCAATACGCAACAATGCTTCGCGGGAATTTGTTCGGCTGCTTCGATGGTTCAGATTGGCTGAATTTTCGAGATGGAGAGTTCGCCCGCGTGATAGCGTAATGGAAATGATGTCCGAAAATGCGCATGTTGTGCCAAGCGAGCCTTTGGTAACTTTCCCGGTCGCCGGATTCGCCTCCCCCCCTTCATGAAGCCTGCCGTTTACGCCCTCGCCACCATCGGATCATTTTCATTTGTCTGCCTCGGAGAAGCCGGCACCGGTGCCAATGTCCAGTGCTGGGCTCCCGGCATGGCCAGCCCCTTGACGCTCGACTCCTACGGCCAGGGAGTGGGCGTCTATTGCGGTCGACCCTATTCGTATAAAATATACGGCGTGGCGGGCTCGCTGGCCTTGGGGAACCAGATCGACGGTGCCTTCCCTGATCCGGCCGACGCGGCGGGCCGCTTCCGCTCCGGGTGGTGGATCGGTGCCCTCGGTGGCTATGTGAATTCCTATTCGGCGGTGAAGCTGCAGGTGAACTGGGCGCAGTACTACCCCCGGCAACTCGCCGTGACCGGCGACCGTCCGGGCGCTTCCATCGGTCCCGTGCGCCTCTATGGCGATACCTGGGAAACCACGACGATGTTCGGATACCCGGAGACCACGGTCGTCTTCCATCTCGCGGGAGCCGGTGACTCCAGCTACCCGAACCGCAATCCCAACGGCTACTTCTACGTGGTGGGCGAGTACCTGGCCTCCGCACCGCAGCCGACCGGCCAACTGACCATCTCCCAGAATTCCGTCCTGCTGAATACGGCGGCTCCCGTAGGTTATACGATCAACCGCGGCGGCTCGACGACCGGCCAGACTCCGCCATTCACCGGCTACAGCAGCGGTGCCGAGGTGATCTTCCTGCCGGGAACGTGAAACGACTTCCCATGAATCAGTTCATTTCCGGCGCGGCATTCGCTGCTGTTCTTTGCGCGGCCCATGCCGAGACCGCTCCCGACACCAGCCCTGCGGCCGGCTTTGGCATCCAGTATCTTCCGTCCAAAATCCTCGCCCCGGGCACGGATTCGACCAGCGACGAGGCCTTGAAAGCCCTCCGTCAGAAGACGAAGTTCGGAGGACTTCAGAAGGTCGGGGACGAGCGCAAGACTTACGACCTCGCCAGCCATTCCTCCTTCATCCAGATCGATGACAGCTATACGCTGGTGCCGAAGGGAGCGGTGCTGTTCGTGCCGCCGAAGATGGCGACCGTGATTGTGACCGAGCCACATGGCACCTTCGTGCCATGGACCGAGATGCAGGCCTTGAACCGGGGCAGCCTTGCCAATTTTGAAGTCACCCTGGACCAGGCGTCTGGCAAGACTCCCATCGATCCCGCCAAGCTCGAATTCGCCAAGCGCGCCGGCAATCTGTTGGTCGCCGTGATCCTAGGCGGCGCCGTCTCCGTGGCCCCTGTTCCTTCTCCTCCTTCCGTCGCTCCGACCGCCTCGCCCCGATGAAATTGCTACGCCCTCTGTTCCTGATCGCAGGTTCGATCGCCATCTCCTCAGGCGCGGATTTCATCCGCCAAATCCAGACCGTGTCCGGCCAGACGGTGATCTATGACCTGCCGATCACTGGTGACTCGGGGCAGATCGTGTCGAAGCCGATCCCCAGCACCAGCGCCGTTTTCCAGCTCTACACCTCGGTCACCTCCGGCACCACCTCGACCCTGCTGAAGCTGGATGAGAAAACCGTCGGCACCTACCTGCCGTCCGTGACAGCCCAGATCCTTTCGGACGATCCCCACGTGCCGGCCCGCACGCGGGCGGACAAGCCTTATGGCGTGACGATCACGGTCAGCGGGATGCAGCCCGCCACCTCCACCGCGCCGGATTCCGCCAAGCAGGTGCAGGTGCGCCGCAGCTACAAGCTCTACGATCCCACCACCCATGCGGTGACCGCCACCACCGCCGCCGGCGAATACGCGGACTCATTCCAGTTCCAGACCAATGGCACCTTCACCAGCACCTCGGTGCTGCAACAGCTGCCTGGCAGCCAACCCACGCAGGCGATCGGCGAGGAATCGTTCACCGTTTACACCTACCCCGACTCGACGACGGTGCAGGGCCAATTGGCCAAGGCCACGGTGCAGATCTGGCCGGTGGCGACCGCCGCGATCAGTGGCATCGATTCCGCACGGACCTATCAGGGAGTGCCCACCACCGGGACCGTGCAACTGACCAATCTCTATCCGAAGAGCGCCACCTACGTCCAGGTGTACAAAGGGGCACCGATGCTGGGAACGAATGGCACCATCCTGCCCTCCAGCGTCATCGCCTACGACAGCTCGGAACCACAGAATGCCATCCTCACCATCAGTGACCTGGCCAAGGGCGTGAGCGACGATGGCCTCTACACCCTGGAAGTCCTCACCACCACCCCCTTCAACGGCGGCGTGGCCGAGCGATTAACCTACACCACCTTCAACATCAGCCGCACCATCCACCTGAATTCATCGATCTCCAGCATGGAGTAGGGTATCCATGAGCCGATTAAGCGGCTTAATCGGCTCATGGGCAAATTACCTACGAATGTCAGCATTGCTCTGGCGAGCCAACGGGCGGTACCAGGTGGGTCGCCGGTATTCCAGCAACGAACTGGAGTAGGACGCTCCATTCACGTGTGAACTGCCTCACATTGTCGCGCAGCGCTACCCAAGAAAGCATCACGCCGCGCCTTCGATATCCAGCGCCGGAGCCTTGAAGGGAACCGGCAGGCGTTCCTTCAGCCGATTGATGAACTCGAGCACGAGAGGGGAGGTGTCCTCATTCCGCCACACCGCCCACATGCTGAAATCCAGCTCGGCCTTGGTGGCGACCAAGGGCTTGATGACAATGCCGTGGACGCGGTTGTGATCGAGGATGCGCGGCAGCAGGGCGATGCCGTGGTTGGCCGCGATCATCGTGAGCAGCGAGTCGAAGCCTTGGATGTAGCGGGCCGGGCCGTGGGTGACGCCTTCGATGGTGAAAAAGCCGCGGACATCCTTGCAGTGCTTCGATTCCGATTCGCGGCCGAGGCAGAGCAGGGTTTCGCGGCTGATATCGCCGAGGGTGAGCGTCTTGCGCTCGGCGAGCGGATGGCCGTGATACATGGCCACGGCGAATTTCGTCTGCAGCACGCGCAGGCTTTTGAGACCGCGCGGCAGGATCGCCTTCTTGCCATAGGCAAAGCCGACATGAATCTCGCCCTTGGCGATCGCGTCGAGCTGCTCGGGCGGCGTCATTTCCACAAAGCCCACATCCACATCCGGAAACTCGTCGCCGAAGGACTTCAGCGCTTCCGGCATGAAACCGGCGGCCACCGGGCCGACGCTGGCGATCAGCAAGTGGCCGCGCCGGCCGGACTGCACCTCGCGGGCGAGGGTTTTGGCGCGTTCGACGTGAGAGAGAATGGCCCGCGCGTCGACCAGGTAGCTGGTGCCGGCGTCGGTCAGGCTGACGCGGACGGTATTGCGGTCGAGTAGGGTCACGCCCAGTTCGCCTTCCAAGTCCTTGATCTGCTTACTTAGCGCCGGGCGGGTCACGTTCAGGCGTTCAGCAGCCCGCCTGAAATTCAGTTCCTCCGCGACGGTGACGAAATAACGAAGGTGCCTCAGTTCCATCGCGGATACTGGTAACCTCAGGTTTCCACTATGGAAACAACAAAGTCATTCCGAACGGCCGTTTGAGTGCTTAAGTAGAGGGTGTCAGCCGCCAATCACGATGGAGGCGGACGTTTCCCGACATTCCCTGCCCATGAGACCTTCGATTTTCCTGATGATGCCCCTGCTCGCCCTCGCCCCGGTGAGCTGCAAAAAGCCGGAGGCCAAGGCACCGCCGAAGATGCCGCCAGCCACCGTCACCTTTGTCCCGGCGGCCTCGGAAAAAGTGTCGCTCTCCCGCGATCTGCCGGGCCGGGTCGATGCCATCCGCACCTCGGAAATCCGGGCGCGCGTGCCCGGCATCCTGCTTCAGCGCACCTTTGACGAAGGCAGCAACGTCAAGGCCGGCCAGGTCTTGTTCAAAATCGATCCCGCGCCGACCATCGCCGCCCGTGCGGTGGCGGTGGCCGCCAAGGCCAAGGCCGAGGCCGCCCTGCTCCAGGCGCAGACCCAGGCGAACCGCTACCTGGAACTCATCAAGGTCAAGGCCATCAGTCAGCAGGAGGTGGACAATGCCAATGCCGCCGTGCAGACCGCCAAGGCCGAGCTTCTCTCCACTGAGGCCACCATCCAGACCGCCGACCTGAACCTCGGCTACGCCACGGTGACCGCGCCGATTGACGGCCGCATCGGCAAGGCGCTCGTGACCGAAGGTGCCCTAGTCGGCCAGGGAGATGTGACCAAGCTGGCCGTGATCCAGCAGCTCGATCCAATCTATGTCGATTTCACCGAATCCAGCACCGACCTGCTGGCCCAGCGCAAGGCAATGCAGGAGGGCAAGGTGGACAAGGAAACCGGCTCCCAGGTGAAACTCATCCTCGACGACGGCACCGAATACGCCCAGCCCGGCAAGGTGCTCTTCTCCGAAGTCACTGTGGACGAAACCACCGGCATGGTGAGCCTGCGCGCGCAGTTTCCGAATCCGGACCACGACCTCCTTCCCGGCCTTTTCGCCCGTGTTCGCGTCACCCAGACGCTGAAGGAAGACTCGGTCACCGTACCGCAGCAGGCGGTGACCCGCAATGCCGATGGCAGCGCCAAGGTGCTCGTCGTCGGCGAGGACAAGAAGCTTCAGTCCCGCACCATCATGACGGGCGCCTCATTTGCCGACAAATGGGTCGTCACCACCGGGCTCAAGGCCGGCGAGCATGTCATCATGGAAGGCGTCCTCAGTCCAGGCGCGCAGCCAGGGGCCGTCGTCAATCCCGAGCCGTATGGCAAGGCGAAGGATGCCAAGACCGTCAACAAGGGCGAGTCCTGAGATTCTGCCGTCTGACTTCACCCGCCCGCCCGCGCGGGTTCCCGCCCTTTCCCGTTAACAGGAATTCCTCCTCCGTTAGATCTCCTTTTCCATGGCCCGCTTTTTCATCGACCGCCCCGTATTCGCCTGGGTCGTCTCCATTCTCATCTGCCTTCTAGGCGGTCTGGCCATCAAGGGCCTGCCCGTCGCCCAATATCCGAACGTGGCCCCGCCTTCGATCTCGGTGAAGGCGGTCTACGCCGGTGCCTCGTCCGAAACGCTGACCGATACGGTGACCTCGGTCATCGAGCAGCAGCTCAACGGCATCGACAACCTGCAGTACATGTCATCCACCGCGGACGCCTCCGGGGTGACCATCATCACGCTCTACTTCAAGCCCGGCACCAACACTGATGTGGCCCAGGTGCAGGTGCAGAACAAGGTGCAGCTCGCCACGCCGAGCCTGCCGCAGGTGGTCCAGCAGACCGGCATCACCGTGGCCAAGGCGACGCGCAATTTCATGATGTTCTTCACGGTCTCGTCCGATGACAGCAACATGGACGAGATTGCTCTGGGCAACTATCTTTCGGCAAACGTGCTCGATCCGATCCGCCGCGTGGACGGGGTGGGGGAAGTGGACCAGTTCGGTACCCAGTATTCGATGCGTGTCTGGCTAAATCCGGACAAGCTGGTCAGCTACAACCTGATGCCTGGCGATGTGTCGGCCGCCCTTCAGGCGCAGAACACCCAGGTGCCGATCGGGCAGCTCGGTGCCCTGCCTGCGGTCGACAACCAGCAGATCAACGTCATTCTCCAGGGCCGCGCCACGCTCCAGAAAGTGGAGGAGTTCAACAACATCGTGCTGCGCGTGAACACCGATGGCTCGCGTGTCTATCTCCGGGATGTCGCCCGCGTCGAACTGGCCGGTGAGGATTACTCGACCCGCGCCCGCATCAACGGCCGCCCGGCGTCGGCTGCGGCGATCAAGCTCGCGCCCGGGGCGAACGCGCTGAACACCGCCGAGGCGGTGAAAGCCAAGCTCGCCGACCTTTCGAAATTGTTCCCCGCTGGCATGCGGGTGGACTACCCGCTGGATACCTCCACCTTCGTGAAGATCTCCATCGAGGAGGTGGTGAAGACGCTGGTGGAAGCCATCGTGCTGGTGTTCCTGGTGATGTATCTTTTCCTCCAGAATTTCCGCGCCACGCTGATCCCGACGATCGTGGTGCCCGTGGCCCTGCTGGGCACCTTCGGCGTCATGGCGGCCTTCGGGTTCTCGATCAATGTGCTGACGATGTTCGGCATGGTGCTGGCCATCGGCATTCTGGTGGATGACGCCATTGTGGTCGTCGAAAATGTGGAGCGCATCATGAGCGAGGAAGGTCTCTCTCCGAAGGAGGCCACCAAGAAGGCGATGAGCCAAATCACCAGCGCGCTGATCGGCATTACCCTCGTGCTAACGGCGGTGTTCATTCCGATGGCGTTCTTCGGTGGGTCGGTGGGCACCATTTACCGTCAGTTCTCGATGTCGCTGGTGGCCTCGATGATCTTCTCGGTGTTCCTGGCGATGTCGCTCACGCCTGCCCTGTGCGCCACCCTGCTGAAGCAGGTGGAGGCCGGTCATCATCACGAAAAGGGCGGCTTCTTCGGTTGGTTCAACCGCACGTTTAATTCGTTCACCCACGCCTATTCCGGCTGGGTCCGGGGCATCGTGAAGCACACGATCTTCGGCATGCTGGCACTGGTCGGCGTCGTCGTGGCCGTCGGCTTTCTTTATCTCAAACTCCCGTCCGCCTTCCTGCCCGATGAAGACCAGGGCTACTTCCTGACGAACGTGAGTTTGCCCGTGGGCGCGTCCGACAGCCGCACCCGCGATGTGATCGTGCAGATGGAAAAGCACCTCGCCGAGCAGCCGGAAATCGAAAGCTACATCACGGTGGCGGGTTTCAACTTCAATGGCCGCGGCCAGAACTCTGCCCTCGCCTTCGTGCGGCTCAAGCCCTGGGAAGAACGCAAGGGCAAGGAGCACAAGGTTCAGGCCATCATCGACCGCCTGCGCGGCCCCAACTCGCTCGGTGGCATCCGCGATGCCAGCGTGTTCCCGCTGAACCCGCCCGCGATCTCGGAACTCGGCACTTCGTCCGGCTTCGACTACTGGCTGGAAGACAAGAACGGCCTCGGCCACGACAAGATGATGGCCGCCCGCGATCAGCTCATGGGCCTGATCGGCGGTGCCCATGAGGATCTCACGCGCGTCCGCGTCGCGGGCCTGGAAGACGCCGCCGAGCTCAAGCTGGACATCGACCAGGACAAGGCCGTGGCCCTCGGTGTGTCCCTCGCCGATATCAACACCACCATGCAGACGGCATTCGGCTCGCTGTATGTGAACAATTTTGTCAACGGTCCCCGCATCCAGCGCGTGATCGTGCAGCTCGATGCCAAGTACCGCATGAGCGAGGAGGACCTGAAAAACGTCCAGGTCCGCAATAAGAATGGCAAGATGGTGCCGATGTCAGCGTTCACGAAAACCTCGTGGGTCCTCGGCTCGCCCCAGCTCCAGCGCTACAACGGCTTCCCCGCGGTGGACATTTCCGGACAGGCCGCGGAGGGCAAGAGCTCGGGGGACGCTCTGGTCAAGATGGAGGAGCTCTCCACCAAGCTGCCGCCCGGGATGGGCTTCGAGTGGAGCGGCCAGTCGTTCGAAGAAAAGCTCTCCGGCTCCCAGGCCCCGGCTCTCTACGGTCTCTCGCTGCTGGTCGTGTTCCTCTGCCTGGCCGCGCTTTACGAGAGCTGGTCGATCCCCTTCGCTGTGATCATGGTGGTGCCGCTCGGCATCGTCGGCGCGCTGCTGGCGGTGACCATTCGGGATTTCCCCAATGACGTGTTCTTCAAGGTGGGCCTTCTCACCACCGTGGGCCTCGCCACGAAAAACGCGATTTTGATCATCGAATATGCCGTGGAATTACGTGCCGGTGGAAAAGGATTGGTCGATGCCATCGTAGAGGCGGTGCATCTGCGGCTGCGACCCATCCTGATGACTTCCATGGCCTTCATCCTCGGTGTGATGCCCCTTGCTCTCAGCAGCGGTGCCGGATCCGCCAGCCAGAACGCCATTGGTACGGGCGTTGCCGGCGGGATGTTCTCCGCCACCGTGCTCGCCATTTTCCTCGTGCCCGTCTTTTATGTCTTCGTCAGCCGTCTGGTTGGCGGAAAGAATGCGGACGCGCCGGGCAAACCTTCTCCTGAAACTCCAGACCAAGGAGACATCCACCATGTATAAGAAATTCACCCCTCTGGTCATCGTGCCGCTCTTGCTGGGCGGCTGTTCGCTGATCCCCGCTTACAACCGCCCCGGCCTCCCGGTGGCCGGCAGGTGGCCGACCGGAGGTTCCTCGAAAGGATCCACCGAGATCGACTGGAAGCGAACCTTCAATGACTCCCGCCTCCGCAGCCTCGTCGAGGTCTCGCTGGCCAACAACCGCGACGTGCGCATCGCCGCGCTCAATGTCGAGCAGGCACGCGCGCAGTTCCGCATTCAGCGCAGCTCGGAACTGCCAAATCTTGGCCTCAGCGCGACTGGCACACGCCAGCACATCGGCGGCACCGACGTGCGCTCCTATGAAGTCGGCGTCGGCGTCACCTCCTACGAGCTCGATCTCTTCGGCCGCGTCCGCAGCCTGAGCAAGGCCGCGCTGGAGCAGTACCTCGCCTCCGATGAAGCCCGCCGCGGCGTGCAGCTCTCGCTCGTCTCCGAAGTCGCCACCCAGTATCTGACCGAACGTGCCCTGCTCGACGAGATCGCCCTTTCCGAGCAGACCCTGGCCGCCGTCGGCAAGACCTACGACCTGATCAACCAGCGCTTCACCGCCGGCGACGCCTCGGACCTCGATGTCCAATCGGTGAACATCCAGGTCCAGACGGCGAAGGCGAACCTCGCGGCCTACCACCAGCAGCTCGATCAAACGCGCAACGCCCTGACCCTGCTCAGCGGCAGCGCGATTCCCGCGAGTCTGCCCGGTGGACGCAATCTCGACAGCGGCATCATCCGGGATCTCTCTCCCGGCCTGCCCTCCGACCTGCTGACCCGCCGGCCGGACATCCGTGAAGCCGAGCACAACCTGCTCGCCGCTCACGCCAACATCGGTGCCGCCCGCGCCGCGTTCTTCCCCACCATCACCCTCACCGGCAGCGCCGGCACTGGCAGCGACAGCCTTTCGAAGCTCTTCAAGAGCGGCAGTGGGGCATGGCTGTTCGCACCCTCGCTCAATCTGCCGATCTTCGATGGCGGCCGCAACCAGGCCAACCTCGACGTCGCCCAGGTGCGCCGCCAGATCGAGGTGGCTACCTACGAGAAGACCATTCAGACCGCCTTCCGTGAGGTGAGCGACGCCCTCGTGGCCCGCCGCGGACTAAACGACCGCATTGCGGCGACCGAAGGCCTGGTGGCCGCGCAGAACAAGCGCTACTCGCTGGCCGATGCCCGCTACCAGCGCGGGGTGGACAGTTACTTCGAGGTGCTCACCGCGCAGCAGGACCTCTACGCGGCGCAGCAGAACCTCATCCAGCTCCGCCTGGCCCGCCAGACCAACCTCGTGGCCCTCTACAAGGCCCTCGGCGGCGGCTGGTAAACGACTCCGTTTTTTCATGGCAAAGAAAAGGCCGGAGGCAAGTGCCCCGGCCTTTTTGCCGCCCTCACTTCTCGATTTCGGCAATGATCGAGCTGACCGTCGGGATCGTCACGCCCGCGAGGTCAGTCGACCGCTTTTGAATGACTTTGATGTTTGTCAGCGATGGCGGGAGATTCGACCGGCAGTTGTCGGCATAAAGGGTAATCTCCACCGGCTTGGTGGCGTTGAACGGCCCGTCCGGCTCGGCGACGAAAAGACAGTCTTCGAAGATGCAATCATGGGTCAGCAGGAGGATGCTCAGCGGAATCTTGCACCTCACGAAGCGGCAGTTGACGAATCCCTCCCACGGGTTCGCCACTTGATCCGCCGGCTGCGTTTTCGGGAACGCCATCTTCGGAAATTCGACGTTTTCAAAGACCGTGGTGTCGCAGCGCAGACCTACGTCAGTCGTGTTGATGTCGCCTTTGATAAACTTTCCTTTGACCAGGCAGTTCTCGAAATAGAATTTGGCCGCCTGGACACTGCCGTACCAGATCCCGCCTTTGGAGATGGTGCAGTTCTCCAGTTTGCTGCTGACGAAGAAATTGTGGCAGGAAAGGTCCCCGGTGAAGGTCACCTTTTCGAAACTCGAGTGCCGGGCGATTACCGTTCCGAATGAAAGATCGATCCGCCCTGCCTCCAAGCCCGTCCAGACGCTGTGCGGGGCGATGACCACCGTGGGCTGCTTATGAATGCCCCGGTTTCCGATGAGGATCGGCGCGCGGACAAGCTGCTTGGCCGCCGGCACCGTCAGCGCCTCCATCCACTTGCCGTCGGAGAATGGATCCGTCTGCTCGGGCGGACTGGCCGTTGGAACCGTGACGGGGGAGAGCTTTTTCGGCGAGACGGTAGCGGTCTGATTGGTCACGTGTGGATCCTCGGTGGGGGCCACTGCGGCGGAATTGAGCCCTGAAAATTCAAGGACAAATCGTTCCCGTTCCTGGCGCAGCGCGAGAGCTCCGTCGATGTCACCGCTCTTGGTCAGCGCCACTTCCTTTTCCTGGATCTGCTTGGAATGGGTCTCGACCGCCTTGGTATGCGCCACCTTCAGCTTGTCATCCAGCTCATTCCTGGAGTGAAGGTAGATCTTCCGGAGGTCCAACAGCTTGGCATCGGAATACGCGCTCACTTCACCGGACTTTCCCACGCTGTCCCGCTCCTCCCGGATATGGAGAACCAGGTCAAGATTTCCCTCGGCCGTGGACTTCTTTTCGAGTGCGGTCAGAGCTTCCACATATTTCTTGGCCAGGTCGTCCTTCTTGATCGCGGTATCCTCGTCGAGGTAGGCGAAATCACGTCGTGTGCTTTCCTTGATCTTCTGAAGCTCTTCCGGAATGGCCTGGGGATCTGCCCGGCTTTCGGAGAGGGTGAAAGCCGCCAGGACAACTGCGGTAAAAACGATCGGGGAGAAAGCGGTCTTCATGAAACGGGGAGTGGAATAACCATATCGCCGGATTCCAAAATCACGGAGTTGGGAAATCCATGTCGAATGATCAATCGAATAATCGGGCGGATCGATCCTGTCAAAGACGATCGCGGCTCGTGAAATCTTACAGGGTCGAGCGTGGTTTTCGATGATCTCCGGTCTGGGAGGCTGTCTGGAAAATAGGATCCATCGTGGCCCAACTGCATTTTTTCAGCCAGGATTAACAGAATTTGCAGAATTCACAGGATGAAGAAAACGAATGAAAGCCGCGCAGTTTGATGACTCAAGGTCTCCTCCTGTTAATTCTGAAAAATCCGGAGCCTGCCGGGCGGGGCAACCGAGTCAAAGACGCTCTGGACCGCGGGCTTGAGGACGGGTCTTGGAAAGTTAGGAAGGGTAAGTCCGCAAGCCTTGCATGGCCGCTGCGCTCCAAAGCTCTCGAGCGCGGCTCAAAATATAGAAAGGGCGCTGAAAGTCGGCGGCCTTTCTCTTCGGGCAAGATATTGATCACTGTGACCCTTGGTCCGATCGCAACCAGGCGAAACGGCAGACGTGTTATAAACGAGAGGACGACCACGGAAATCATACCGACTCGGGGGGAATCAAAATTCGAATTCATGTGTTTTTGATGGTTGATGATGATGCTCGGTACCGGGACAGGCAGACTCGGAGTCGACGCGGACTGAGGCAATCGTCATCCGAGCCTGTTCGTTTGCGAAGGTGGTTCCCTTCACAAGCCAGCCAGGAATTGTCCAATGGTTCTCCATGATGGCTTCGCCTGCCAACTGGATGCAAAAATGGGTGCCGCAGGACAAACCCGCGGCACCCTTGCTCATTGCTTTACCCAGGAAAGGGAAGGAGACGGCTCACTGTGTTACCTTCAGGCGGACGAAGAGCTTGCCGCTGCTCGCCAGGACCTTGGGGACCTTGACGGTGACGAGGTCGGGCGCGGAACCGTTGTCGGCCACCGTCACGATCACTCCGTTACCGTTCGTCGTGGTTCCG
>Ga0265327_10002033_pt1 | contig 22765 bp, 22 predicted proteins | sample 41621metaG_FD_202089 | JGI IMG/M metagenome (GOLD analysis project Ga0265327, IMG submission 202089) | Rhizosphere microbial communities from Carex aquatilis grown in University of Washington, Seatle, WA, United States - 4-16-21 metaG | ecosystem: Host-associated > Plants > Roots > Rhizosphere...
TATAAATAATATAACAGCAATTCATGGGTAATGAAAAACCCTGATCATTCAGATCAGGGCTTCTAGTGGTCCCACTTGGAATCGAACCAAGCACCTACTGATTATGAGTCAGTTGCTCTAACCGAATGAGCTATAGGACCAATATTTCAAAATCAAACTCTCTTCTTTCTGCACCTACTGTCCCGATAGCTATCGGGAGAGTCAGTTGCTCTAACCGAATGAGCTATAGGACCAAAAAATTATTTTACAATAATTGGATTGCAAAAATAGATAATTACGCCATATTTGCAAAATAAATGACCGAAATAAAAAATATCATTTTCGACCTGGGTGGCGTGATTATCAACCTCGACACCAATCTCACCATTCATGAATTTAATAAGATTAGCGCCATTCCCTTTGAAGAGGTGTATACACAGGCTAGTCAGACCGAACTCTTTAATGCGTTTGATAAAGGAAAGATCACTGATTTTGAATTTTTTTCCCAGCTGAGAAAACAGATTCGTTATGAAGGATCGGAAGTGGATCTGCTTTATGCCTGGAACGCCATGTTGCTTGATGTTCCTGAAAGAAGGCTCGATTTGCTTGTAAACATGCAGCAAAGTTACAATACCTATTTACTAAGCAATACCTGTGAGCCTCATATTAAAGCCTTCGAGAACGATTTGTATATCGAACATGGTGTAAAAAATTTTAATGATTATTTCGACAAGGTTTATTATTCGTGCAGACTCGGCATGCGCAAGCCCGATAAAGAAATTTTTGAGCTGGTATTAAAAGAAAACGCGTTAGTTCCCGAAGAAACTGTTTTTATCGATGATTCCATCCAACACGTAAAAGGGGCCGGGGAATGCGGCATTAAAGCCTACTTACTTCCTAAAAATATGGAAGTGGGGGATCTGCTGAAAGAACTTCACTTATTATAAGAGTCTTTTCAGTGTATTCGAATTGTTTTAAATAGAGCAGGATCTTATTATTAATTAAAACTTAGAAAATCTATAAGTCTTAAGAAAAGGAGACCACACGGGAAGACCTGAGATTTGAATTGCTGAAAACAAACAGGTTAAATAGTTGACCCTTTAATTCTCTAAATTCTGCTTGAAGCTTGATATTTTGAAATAAATTAGGGTTTGTAGATCCGATAGCTATCGGATGCAAGGAATTTTAAAATACAGCAATAATTCCGGCATATTTTCTTGTAACTTTTGGCGGCCAAAAGTCACCAAAAACCTTTGAGCTTTTGTAGGAGAAACAGCCCACCCCGCTCGCTCAGCGCTTTGCGCTGCCGTCTGTCGCGAAGTAGAGACAGCGACAGAGAAACCGCTGTCTGCTCAGGCCTTTTATCTAAACGCTCAAACACATTATTCTGGGCCTGACCTGCAGCTATCTCTGCAAAAGCTCAAATGTAGCACCCGTTCGACTAAACGCATAAGTGGTAGATAACAGACCAGCTAAAAAGTTCATCATGCCGATTAAAACAACTTTAACACAAGAAGACATTCAACTTCCAGACCAAAACTTTTTTGTTTAATGACATAGTTTTTACTGAACATAGAACTTGGCGAATAAAAAACTCCTGGACTTAATCGGAATTGCAGTCGTTTCGAGAGATCTTTTATCACACCCAAATTTAAATTAGTCGTGTACATCCATAGGGAAAGATAGTCTCTACCAGTATAGTTATTTGAATAATAAACATCCGGCGATTTTACATAAATATAATTGGCCATGAGAAGATTATTAGCTTTTAAGCCTAAGCCAAATTTTAACTTCAAAAAAGGATTTGGTTTTATGATCTTGTTGAAATCAAGACAATAAGAAACGTAAGTGAAAGAACTTTTGAAACCATTTTCATAATAAGATGATGGTGGTGCAGCGTTGAAGTTAATACCACTAGGGCCTACCAATGTATTACTAAGTTTCAAAGCTAGCGCATAAAGTCTCTCAGAATAAGTATACCGCTGAATTCCCGCCGCAAGCCATAACTCCCATTTATCATCCACGCTGCATCCGAATTTTATACCGAAAGCATAATTCAGTTTAAAGGAGTTTTGTTTTTTCCTGTTTTCTATGTAAAGCTTGGAAAAAGTCCCCCCAGTAGTATTATTGTCATAAATAGCGTCACGGTGTTTATTTTCAGAAAACTGGTAGCTGCTTAATTGCGGATTGACATTTAACCCGATCATAAATTTAAAACGTTTTTTATTTTTTGGCAGCGAATCTGGTTTTTGAGCAAATTCAATTGGGAATGTAATTGCTGCCGGAAATGTCAATTCATATACACTATCTACCTGAGGTAAAGAAAGAAGTTTTTGGTCTAAAAAAACAAAAGGAGTTTCCTTGGAGTTTAAAGAATCCGAAACCAGAGAACCGTTTTTATCCGTCTGAGCCTGCGAATTAAGGCTCTGAAAAGACTGAACGGTCATCACGTTTTTCAGAGGTGTGACAGCGACAGGTATAGGATTATTTTTTCGTACCGGTTTTTTTTGACTATTAGCAGCGATGTCACTTTTGTCTTGTTTGGTTTTATTATTTTTTTGAAAGCTAGCGACATGCTCATTTGTCGCTGGTTTTTTTAATATTTTTTGTTTCTCTGTAATTTCTTTCTTTGAAACTATAATTTTTTTCGCAGGAAGATGCTTTTCTGAATCGCGCGTTAATACCTTACGTGATGGAACGTTTAAAATAACAAGAAACCCCAGTAGCCCGACGCATGCACCAAAAAAGAAGAGCATGAAAAACCGGCGTCTTCGTTTTTTTTCAAGCTTTTTCATCACCGCGTCGAAAGATGTGATTCTAGGCTGAATCTCAAAATTATCCATCGCGTTCTGTAAATGATCGTCTATGTTGTAATTAGTGTTCATGCCTTTTTAGAGCTTGTGATCTCATTTTTGTTTTTTAAAAGTTTCATTAGTACTTGCCTTGCTCTTGCAAATTGAGATCTGCTGGTGCTTTCGGCAATACCGAGCTTTTCAGCAATCTCTTTGTGAGAAAATTCTTCTATTAAATATAAATTAATAATGGCGCGATAACCTGTTGGCAGCTTGTCTAAACAATCAATAATAAATTCCATCTTCAGATGTTGCGCTTCCTCTACTTCAATTTCTATATTTTCCACAAGCTGCAGATTCCGCTCAAAATAAATCCGGTTCTTTTTTCTCAAGGCAGTTAAAGCCGTATTAGCGGCAATGCGTTTTGCCCAACCTTCGAAACTTCCCTGTCCTTTAAATGTAGACAAGCTGGTAAATATTTTCACAAAGGAATCCTGCATCACGTCTTCCGCCTCATCGCGATCCTGCATATAACGCACACACAGACCCAGTAATTTTGGCGCTAACCAATTATACAAAGAGGCCTGTGCCTGCTTATTATTTTTTTTGCATTGATTTAATATGATTTCTAAATCAACCAAATTTTTACAGCCTGCATTAAATTAGTTTACTGGTAGCGTATGCCATTGTCAGCGATAATAATACTGTTAGTAACGGCATCCACAATAACATAAATATATGATTTTTGTGAATCCATAATTTTCCACGCCAGCTTATAATCTGCCGGCATATTATACCACCTGTTCAGATTATACAATCCCAATTGGTATGAAATGCAGGAATGATCGAGATTAACGGAGTATTTCGCCTTTTGAATAGCATCTTTATACGAGGTAGTTGGTTCCAGCGAAATGGAAAGCGGAGTGCTTAACATTTCGCCGGAGCTGGTTACTGAACTCGTTGTACTACTTTTAAATAAATTGTATTCGTCTGAAAAAACAAGCAGCCCTTGATAGTAGACGTGACAATTGATTGAATTACTGTATTGATCGCTGTTTGATTGATACACCTCTAATTGTGGGTATTTGCTGAGTGTGTCTCGAAATTCCTGTAAATGAATGCTTGCGAGATCCACCCCCTGTTCACGGCCGGTAATTTCCTTATAATCCTTACAAGCATTTATATCTTTTTTGCAGGATGAAAAAAGCAAAGTGGCTACCATTAGGGATAAAATATATTTCATGATTTTTTCTTATTTTAGAATGTAAAACCAATTGAAACCTTAGCAGGCTTTGCGTTAATTCCAGCAGACTTAAAATGATTTGGCTCAAAATTATTAGAGGATCTTTCGTGAGAATAAAAAAACTGCGCCCCGGTTTCAAAATTTAAAACAACACATTTTGCTATATTCCATCGCAAACCAAAACCCGGAGTTACGCAAAAGAAGGACCCTGATAATGTATAATACCTGTAATAAATGTAGTTGTAGCTATACGACGAGTACATAGGATAAAAATCTTGTTGCGCCGGAGCGGGCTGCCAAAAATAATTGTATTCCAGGTCTGAAAAAACATAGGGAGCAAACCTTCTTTTTCCCAGCATTCTCTGATACCCCACTTTAATTTCCATTGATTTAAGTTGCCCTCTACTATTACCACTGTTGGTGGAAAAAGGTTGTTTACCGTAATATGCGCTTCTCTGCGAATAATCGAGAGCTGCTCTTAGTACATTCTTTCCTTTAAATAGTTTAAAATACAGTCCACTGAAAATCTGGTTGTCCAACACATTGGTGTATTGCGTATAGTAGTCGCCAGCGCGCACCGTAAGGCCATATAAATTGATCCCCATTTCATAAATTATTTTTGCTTTGGCAGGATTTTGCAAAGCGACCGTTGTGTCTTTCTGGGCAAAACAAATACCGCTTAAAAACATCAAAAGTAGAACCGGAGTATCGCGTAATTTTTTCATAAGCTGCGTCTTTTATAATAAGACGCCTCATTTTTGAAAACGTTGCACCAGTAACTTTTTTTTATTGGTGGACCTCATATATTTTAGGATCCCCATGCAAAAGAGTTATAATCAAACACCAAGTGATAAAACTGTTAAAAAAATTTTTACTAATCTCTTTTCGTTAGAATAATTAATTTTGATCGAACTTTAATGTACGCGATTTTACAGATAGCCTCAAGGCCGACTTTTTTTGTCACTTTTGGTGGCCAAAAGTAACCAAAAGCCTTTGATCTTTTGTAGGAGAAGCCGCCCATCGCTCGCTCAGCGATTTGCGCTGCCGTCTTCCGCGAGGAAGAGGCAGCGAAAGAAAAACCGTTGTCAGTCCAGGCCTATTTTCTAACCGCCCATATGTATAACGCAAGGCCTGGCCTGCAACTATCTCTGCAAAAGATCAAATGGAGCGAGCGTTCAACTAAACGTATGCGCGGGAACGAAATTTCGCGAATAAAAAACTTTCCCTACTAGCCGACTACTGAGTAATGAAACTTAGAACCGTTTCAAAAAATTCCTTTGGTTTTTCAGCGTGCACCCAATGCCCTGCCCCATTCAAAATTACCAGGGTAGAATGTGGAAACCGCTTCCTCAGGTCGTCTCGGTCTGAATCACTTATGTAGTGCGACGTTTCACCCTTTATAATGAGTGTCTTTGTTTCACTTACAAATTCGGGAACGCCAACACAGATGTTTGCATAAGAATTGGTGATGGCTTTTAAGTTAAAGCGCCAATCCATTAAATTCAAATCATTGTCCTTCCAATAAATATTTTTTAATAAAAATTGTTTGGTACCAAAATCTTTTATGTACTCATTCAGTATAGCTTCCGCTTCTTTCCGTGTTTTTAATTTAGTAAAGTCTACTGCATTTAGAGCGGCCAAAACATCCTGGTGGTGCGGCGGATAAGCCCTTGCAGAAATATCAGCAATAATTATTTTTGACGCAATGCCGGGATACTTTAATTCAAAAAACATCACGGTTTTTCCACCCATGCTGTGACCAAGTAAAACAGGATTTTCTAATTGCTGAGCATCTATAAATTCCTTAAGGTCATCAGCCATTACCTCGTAATTAAAAATGTCGCTGTGCGGCGAGAGGCCGTGGTTACGCAAATCTAGCGCAAAGACCCTGAACCCTTTCTCTGCAAAATTTTTCGCGTGGGTGTTCCAGTTGTCACTTTGTCCGAACAAACCATGTAAAATGATCAAAGGCTCACCTATTCCAAATTCTCTAAAAGCTAGCTGCATAATGGGTGTAAAGATAAAGCTAGTGTTTGATTGCTATTAAATAATACCCATTTTTTTTAAAAAAGAAGTGAAAAAATTTTCAATAATTGCGTTAATGAACCGTTCAAATACCAATATTCTCTTACATTTGTATTTACTAATACGTGACATGTTAGATCAAAGGAGAAATAATCTTCTAAATAGAATAATCGAAAAAGGCGGCCTTTACGGGATGGTTGCAGCTATGTGTGCCGAAGACTACGAAAAAGCCAATGGATTTCTAAGAGAGTGTTTTGATCAGATTCATAACAAAAGTTTGTGGGATTTTTGGGGTAGGGACTTGATTTTGGATTTAATTCGCTACCGGTTGCAATATCTCAGATTTCAGTTTCATCAGCTTCAGATGGGTGAAATTGTTTAGCGCGCCATTTTAGAATTAATAACTTCTGGCGGCCTAGTAGGTTTTAGATAAACCCTTTTTCATCTTGGCTCAACTTCTTAATCAAACTATTTCTAATTTTTAAGGCTTTTTTCAAAATAAGTTGTAAACTTGAATATTAATTACCCTCACTGAAAAATGGAACTCTATAGATTTGACAGACTTTCCAACGATAACCTTTATAATTTGGTTTATTTGTATAAAGATTGCTTTAACCTTTCAATCGATCTCGAATTTTTAAGGAAAAAGTACGATACGATTTCTTTTGGAAGTGAGTATATAGGTTTCCTGGCTTTTGAGAAAAGCACCAGTGAACTCGCCGGATATTATGGAGTTTTCCCGATGCTTGGTAAAATTAAAAACCAAAAAATTCTAATTGCACAATCCGGTGATACAATGACACATCCCAAACACCAGGGAAAGGGCTTGTTTACAAATTTGGCAAAAATCACTTATGAACTAGCTGAAAAAGAAGGAATAGATTTTGTTTTTGGTTTCCCTAATAAAAACTCCTATCCAGGGTTTAAGAAAAAACTAGAGTGGCAGTTCTATAGTGACATAAACACTTACGTGATTAAAACAGGTTCGTTACCTTTCGATAAATTGTTTAAAAAGCTTAATTTTTTTGAAAGTCTCTACTACAGGTTTGTTGCGAATAAACTGAAGAAATTAATTGATGAAGATCAATTTTCGAATTCATTAGAAAAGCAAAATCCTGAACATGGAAGCATTGTTCATGACGAAGATTTTTTTAAATATAAAAAGTTTTACAAATCGTTTACGATCAGATTCGATAATATTTCGTGTATAATAAAAGTTGATGGTAGGCTTTGGATTGGAGATATTGAATTTTGCACTAAGGATCAATTTTTGCAAACGATTGAGCAGATTAAATCGCTCGCAAAAAAAATAGGATGTTCATCTGTTCATTTTTCAGCAACGGACGGAACTTTTTACGATAAGACATTAAAAGAAAAATTTGAGGTTGCTAGCAAAAGTCCAATTGGATATTTAAGCACAAAAGGTAAAGCAGATCCTTCTATATTTGCATACCAAGCAATTGATTTTGACACTTATTGATCAAAATCCGTAAGTGTCAAACTGTTTTGCCAGTCTTAATGCATTAGACTCGTATGTAGTAGAGTTACTTATTGTATATCTCGCGAGTAAATTAGGATCTGAATTATTTTCGTTATGCCGGTATTCAACCGCAGCAATATTAGTGTAACCTATCTCTTTTGCTAAACTTATAGTTTCTGGAAGATAACTTCCGTCTGGAAATGCAAACGTAATTATTTTTTTACCAATTTTTTCCTCTATAATCTCTTTAGATTTTTTTAGTTGTTGCTGTGCTGCTTCTTTATCAAGAAACTCCATATTAGGATGTGTATGCGAGTGCGCTCCAAATTCTATTAACGGCTCGTTGGCATATTTTGAAATATTTTCACCGCTTATCAGTAACAAAAGTTCAGGAGATCTTTTGATCTCGTTATCTTCATAATGAAATTGCTTCGACAACTCGTGAGCTAGTGTTTCCGTTTGATCACCACATGTCTTCAAATAACCTTGCAAATCCAATTTCAAGTCTTCGTTGTAAAAAGAAGGGTATTTAAAAACATAGTCGTTAACTTTAAGATCATCTTTGTGATTTTTCTTAATGATATCAATTGCGTCAGGCCATGACAGGTAATTAGTATGTGTAAGGCATTTTGAGATGATGTAAAATGTGGCAGGAACATTATGTTTTTTTAGAACCGGAAATGCAATGTCGAAATTGTTAGCATACCCATCATCAAATGTTAAAGCAATCGTTTTTCTATTTACTTTTCTTTTTGATCTGTGTATCTCAAACATCTCACTTATCGTAACGATGTTATAATTCTTTTTTAAATAAATAATGGTTTTTTCGAATTCTGAAACTGGCATGTGCCGATTATTAAAAACTTCGTTATTATTTTTCCTCACACCGTGAAAATTAATAATACAGCAATTTTTACTGGCTTTTTTTAAAAAATACTGATCTCCCTTAAGACCTATGGCTAGAGGAAGGATAAAATTTCGGGCTATATTTTTTGATAAACTCATTTTAAAATTATGCTTAAACTGTAAAATTAAGAAAGAAATAGAATAAGTAATAGCCAAACTCAATTAGATACTAATACTAAGTAAAAATTTCATATTTTTGTCTATGAAGCGAATTATTTCCTTCCTGATTTTTACCCAAAGTTTTTCATTATTGTCTCAAGTTAATCTTGTCCTAAACCCGAGTTTTGAGTCTCATACAGCTTGTCCAAATTTTGGAGCAGATTGGATGGTTTGTTCAAACTGGAACAACGTAAATTTAAATCCAGGAATAGGTTCATGGGGCACGCCGGACTATTTTCATACATGTGGTATAAACGGAGCTGCACCCCCGGCAACTTTTGCGGGAACTTGTAGTCCACACACTGGCAATGCGATGATGGCCATAGTGTTGTATAACGCTCCTCAGAACTATAGAGAATACCTTTCTACGCAGTTATCTGGGATTATGCAACCTGGTACAACTTATTCTCTTTCTTTCTGGTTGTCAAATGGAACTGGAATAAAATCTCCCTGGACAATAAGAAACATAGGAGTTTGTTTTTCTTCTGGCCCCCTTAGTCAAAGTGGATGGGGGCTTATCAGCGCCACTGCACAGTGTGAAATCCCAACGAATGTAGTTTCTACTGGCTGGACCCAATATACATTTACCGTTAATCCAACAACGGCTTGGAATTACCTGACGATTGGCGCATTTCAGGGTGACGCGAACAATAATCCAACACTGTCTTTTCCAAATCCCGGCGGGCCAGCTTCTGCTTATGCGAATTATTTTGTAGATGATATTCAGGTTTTAGCACCCTCGTGTAATTTAACTATAACTCCTACTTCAACATTAATTTGTGATCAAGGTTTCCCGGCTACATTAACGGTAACAGGAGGATCAGGTTATACTTGGAGTCCTTCTTCAGCGTTATCCTCTTCTACAGGGTCGGTTGTCTCCGCAAGTCCTTCCATAACTACTACCTATTCTGTCACAAGTACATCGGGCGCATGCATTACAACTCAAACAATAACGATTGTCGTGACGCCTTCTCTTTTTCTCACCACAACCCCCATCTTCTCCCTCTGCTCTGGCTCAAGCATCACAGCATCTGCCAATGGCGGTGTTACATATACCTGGCAACCTGGCAGCTTAAACGGAGCTACTGTAAACTTAAGTCCAAATGTTAATACAATTTATACCGTTACGAGTACAAATAGCCAGGGCTGTACCGATTCTCAAACGGTTTCCATTATCGTCTATCCGAATCCTACAATAAGTATAATTCCCGTAAATGTTACGGTTTGTGCAGGAGCCATAGTTACCTTTTCACAAACCGGAAGCCCTTCGTATACCTGGCAGCCGGGTAATTTTGTTTCGCTGGCACCTCTGATTACTTTAACGCCTACCGCTTCTGTCATTTATACTGTTACAGGTAAAAATAATTTTGGATGTACAAGTAAAATTACACACACAATCACCGTAATACCGAACCCAACCCTCGCGATTCTACCGGGTTCTCAAACTGCTTGCATTGGTTCTTCTGCCAGTTTTACAGCATCCGGCGCACCTTCTTATACCTGGCTTCCCACTTTAAACACTGGATCAGTGCTCACTGTTACGGTTCCCGCGGCAAACGTGGTTTATACCGTAAATGCCTCTACACCCCAGGGATGCACGGCTACTGCAACGGTTTCGCTTTTTGTAGTTCCGGGACCAACTGTTACAGCAAGTTCAAACCCAACTGCGACTTGTGCAGGAGGCTCTGTAACCCTCACTGCAAATGGCGCGACAAATTATACCTGGAGTCCTGGAAATATAACGGGGCAGGTAGTTAACGTTAATCCACTTACTACTACCATTTATACCGTTACGGGTGTAACTAACGGTTGTGCCTCTACCGCAAGTGTTGTTGTGGCTAATCCGTTAAGTCCCACAATTACAAGTTCAGGAAACATTGACTGCAATAATGCAAGCACTCAGATTGTTATTTCTGCAAATTCAAATACATATACTATTTTATGGTCAGGGCCGGGGATAACAGGTGTGGTGTCTTCATCTGCCATTATCACCAGCAGTGCCGGCATCTATACAGCGGTTCTTACCGACACGGTAACAAATTGTTCGGCCACTTCCACACTTCAAGTATTAAACACAGTAGGCAATTTATCCTTAACTATTATTCCATCCTATACTTTAGCCTGTTACCCCGGACCGCCACTAAATCTCCTGGTAAGCACTTCTGCAAACTACACCTGGTTTCCATCGGTTTTGGTAACACCGTCTGTGGGTCCTCTGGTTTCAGTTAATCCACAAACTACCACAACGTTTACGGTTCTCGCCACATTAGGCGTTTGCTCGGGAAGTGCTGCTGTCACTATTTCTGTGAATCCCACACCTACATTAAGTATAGCGGTGAATAATCTCACGGTGTGCAGTGGTATAACAACTACCCTATCTGCAAACGGAGCGTCAGAATACAATTGGATGCCGGGAAACATAGCAGGGGCCTCTGTTACGGTAGCGCCTTTAGCTACAACCATTTATACAGTAAGTGGCAAAAGCAATAATTGTTCTTCGGTTACTAATCTAACGGTTAACGTGTTGCCGTCGCCCGCTCTTTCAGCTTCTGTTTTCCCGGCGCTGATGTGCGTGGGAGATCTGGCAACGCTTACCGCTAGCGGTACTGGCACGATTAACTGGTTAACCGGAGGATCCATCGTGCCGAATTCGACCTTTGTGGCAAGTCCTTTCGTGAATACTACTTACACCGCCATAGCGACAAATTCCTTGGGTTGTTCTTCCCTGTATCCGGTTATAGTGAATGTAAATGCAGGGCCTTCACTTTTTGCGACCAGCTCTGCAAGCCTTATCTGCAGCTATGAAACGGTGTCACTCAGCGCAAGCGGAGGAGTAAATTATACCTGGTTACCCACAAATCAGACGGGAAATTCCATAGTTGGTACACCTTCCGTTTCCACAGTTTATACCGTGATTGCTGAAAGCGCCGGCTGCAAAAGCTATACCACTATCCTGGTGCAGGTAGAAGAATGCATCCAGAGAATTTTTGGAATGACCAATGCTGCAGATGAACCTTCCCTGAATAACAATTTATATAGAGTTAACTTTACAGTTACCGTAGTAAACAATTCTTCGCAAACCCTGGGGAACATTGTTCTCAAAGACAATTTAAGAACTACCTTTTCTTATCCCTGCACGTATACACTCATTCAGTCACCGGCAATTTCATCTTCCGCAAGCGTCCTTAAAATTAATTCTTTATTTGATGGCGATTCGAATCTGAGTTTAACCGATTCTTCTTCCAGCTCTTTGCCATCAGGTAAAAGAGACACGCTTTTAGTAAGTGTGCTTGTGGATCCTCATGATTTCTCAGGGACTTTAAAAAATTCGGTGATTGGTTTTGCGAAGTTTCCAAATACGTTAATCGTAACAGATAGTTCTAACAATGGGTTTAACTGGGATCCAGACAATGATGGAGATCCCACCAATAACAATGAAGTAACACCAATAGAATTAGAATTAATTGAATTGTTTATTCCACAGGGCTTTAGTCCGGATGGCGATGGCAAATACGATTATTTTGTAATCAAAGGTTTGAATGGCCGGCAGGTTAATATTACTATCTTTAACCGCTGGGGAAATAAAGTGTATGAAAAAAATAATTACGATAATACCTGGGATGGCAGGACAAATGTAGGAGCGTTGACATTAGGAAAAGGACAATTGCCAGAGGCAACTTACTATTATATTGTACAATTCCAGGATGGAAAGAAAGAAGTGAAAACTGGTTTTGTAGTGTTACGGTATGAATAGTTATACAAAAGCACGGTCCCTTCGAGTAGTATTTGCGCATCTTTTCATCCAGATAGCTATCGGGGCGTATCGAGAAGCTCACCGCATTCTCGATACGTCCTGCTGAAAAAGCAGGACTACTCGAACGGACACTGCTTTTTAGAAAGTAATGTTGAAGTGAAGCGCGCTTCCAAAAATTTATTGTACAACGAATAATAATAATATGCTACACTTATTAATAAAAAAAGAATTCTTGCTTGAATTCCGCCAAAAGTCGACCATTGGCGGTGTTTTGGTATATGTGATCGGCACTATTTTTGTAAGCGCACTGTGTTTCAAAGGCCGGCTGGATAAACCTACCTGGAATGCTTTGTTTTGGGTAATCACACTTTTTACTTCAGTAACAATAAGCGGTAAAAGTTTTTTAAAAGAAACAGGCGGACAAGCCTTGTTTAATTTTTTACATTACAGTCCGCAACAATTTATTGTCTCCAAAATCCTTTACAATATGGCCTTTATGCTGTGTTTGAGCTTTATCACTTTTTTCTTTTACGCTTTTTTCATAAAAAATGAAGTGGAGAATATGGGCCTGTTTTTTATCGTACTAATTCTTGCATCTACAGGTTTGGCAGGTGTTTTGAGCTTAATGAGCGCCATATCGAGCAAAGCCAGTGGAAATTTCGCCATTATGAGCATCCTGAGTTTCCCTGTAATTATGCCTTTAATGCTGGTTGTGATTCGCCTTAGCAAACAGGCTGTAGACGGCATTGAATGGGCAGGCGTGGGTTTGGATTTTATTGTGATTCTGGTGGCTTTAAATGTTTTAACGATCGCTCTTTCGTTTTTGCTTTTTCCTTATTTGTGGCGGGATTAAGGGTATCGGGACCTGTGCATCCCTGGCGCAAGTGTTCGCATATCACATCAGACAATACGCTGAACTTGTAGATTTTTAATTTCGAAAAATTAAGTACACGAAGAAAAAGTCGATTTAGACATGTGGACACTTGCGCCAGGGATTGAGCCATTTGTCTGAGCTCTTTTTTAAGCGCCTTTTTCAGGCCTTAAAAAAAGCGAGTGGCGAAAGCCCGCCCGGGCGCCCAAAAAAGTAATCCAATCTTTTTGAAGTTTAACTTAATTATTCATTATTGGGATTTATTTACCTTAATTTCCGTATCTTTGGCGGGATTAAAAATAGAATAGTTTTTAGTTGTTAGTGTTGAGTTTTTAATAATATCACACTATTAAAAACTAAGAATTAAAAACTGATCATTGGTTGAAGTACTCGTATAAAATACTTTCGGTAATTCTTATTTTTTACACGCTTGTGTGGGGGCTGTTAAACCCGGTTCCGCGTTTGGATATTTTAAATGAAACCATCCGCAATGTGTATTACCATGTTCCCATTTGGTTTGCCATGCTTTTTATGATGACGGTTTCTTTGATTCAAAGTATAAGAGCACTTACAAACACAGATTTAACTAACGATTCAAAAGCTTATAATGCAGCTTTAGTGGGATTTTTCTTTAGTCTGCCCGGTCTTGCTACAGGTTCTATCTGGGCTAAATTTACCTGGGGTACCTGGTGGACTTTCCAGGATCCGAAACTTAACGGAGTGGCCATAAGTATTTTGATTTATCTTGCTTATTTTATTTTACGATTTTCTATTGACGATGAATTAAAACGTGCGCGCATTTCGGCCGTGTATAATGTGTTTGCTTTTGTGATGATGAACGTTTTTATCATGATTCTTCCGCGTTTAACTGATTCTCTGCACCCCGGCAATGGTGGCAATCCGGCTTTTGCAAAATACGATCTCGATAGCAATATGCGCATGGTGTTTTATCCTGCAGTAATCGGCTGGATCTTTTTTAGCTATTGGTTATTTGAAATTAAGAACAGGATTAGTTTTATTAAAAACAAAATAGATGATTAAAAAAATTCTAAGTTTATTATTTATAAGTCTGTCTCTTTTTTCGAAGGCACAGGACACAATGTCCTCTGAACCACAAATGGCGGATGCTTTCAGGGAAGATGGCAAAATATACGTGGTCATTACAGTGATTGGACTTATATTTTTAGCATTGGTTTTTTTTCTTATCTACATTGAACGGAAAGTGAAGAAGATTGAAGATAAAGTGAACGGGCTTTAACCTGACACAAAACAGAAGGGATTTAAGGGACGCAGAACTGACGAAACAAGACAGAAGGACTGAAGGGAACCAAGACACAATAAAATCTTTGCGAACTTTGCTCCCGATAGCTATCGGGATGCGCGATATATAACAGAAATAAAAAATGAAAAAATTACACATATTAGGGATCATCGTTATTGCAGTGGCAATTGGAGTGATCTTCGTTTCATTAAAGAATACGAGCACTTATGCCGATTTTACAGAGGCAATCTCAAATCCGGATAAAGAATTTCACGTGGTAGGAAAACTGGATAAAGCCATGCCACAAGTTTATGATCCAAAAATAAATCCCGATGAATTTCTTTTTAGTATGATTGATAACAAAGGCGTAATTAAACAAGTAGTCCTTCATAAAAGTAAGCCCCAGGATTTTGAAAAAAGTGAACAGATTGTTTTGATCGGAAAAATGAAAGGAAACAGTTTTCATGCCAACGATATCTTAATGAAATGCCCGAGTAAATACAATGACGCTAAACAGCAAGTAAATTAAAGCCCTCTATGAATATGATTGATAATGTCGGCGAAAGACTGTGGGCAGGGAATTTAGGAAATGCATTTGTTGTTCTGTCGTTTGTGGCAGCGCTCCTTTCTTTTTTCACCTATTATCTTTCTTCCAAAAATAAAGACTTTGTAAAACTGGCGCGTCTTGCATTCAACCTGCACGGCTTTGCTGTTATTGGAATTGTTGGCACCATGTTCTACATGCTATTCAATCATTTTTTCGAGTATCAGTATGTTTTCCAACATAGCAATATGGAGATGAACATGAAATACATCCTTTCTTGTTTTTGGGAAGGACAAGAAGGAAGCTTCTTATTATGGACGTTTTGGAATGTTGTTTTAGGTTTAATTTTAAAAAGACAATTAAAAGATGGAGACTGGGAAATTCCTGTGATGACAATTTTTGCGCTGGTACAGGTATTTCTGGCGAGCATGATCTTAGGTGTATATGTTCTGGATTATAAAATTGGAAGTAATCCTTTTTTATTATTGCGTGAGCATCCGGATTATATGAATTTTCCATGGATCCATGGAGCCAACTTCATGGCCAATACAGTTAAGCTTGCAAAGGGCCTGAACCCGCTCCTTATGAACTATTGGATGACGATTCATCCACCAACTTTATTTTTAGGATTCGCTTCTACCTTAGTGCCTTTTGCTTTTTCGATTGCAGCACTCTGGAACAAACAATATACCAAATGGCAGGCGATTGCTTTGCCCTGGACGTATTTCGGAATTCTTGTTTTAGGTGTTGGTGTTTTAATGGGCGGTGCCTGGGCTTACGAAGCCTTGAGTTTCGGGGGTTTCTGGGCATGGGATCCTGTAGAGAACGCTTCCCTTGTGCCCTGGTTAATATTAGTGGCAGCAGGTCATACCATGATCATTAATAAAAATAAAGGAGGTTCACTTTTTACAACACACTTCCTAACGATCAGTAGTTTTTTACTCGTGCTTTATTCCACGTTCTTAACACGCAGTGGTGTTCTTGGAAATGCTTCTGTACATGCCTTTACAGACCTTGGAATGACCGGGCAACTCGTAATGTATGTTCTTACTTTTATCATGATCAGTGTTGCATTATTGATTCGGGAAAGTTTATTCCGTGTTTCTTATATTGTTATTTCCTTTTTATTATTGGCCTTTGCCTCTTTGTATGGATTTAAGAAGATCATTCTTTTATTCTGGATTTCTTCATCCGCAATTATCACCTTACTTTCTTATTATTTTTATTTTCCAAAAGAGGAAGAAGAAGAAGAACTTTTTTCCCGCGAATTCTGGATGTTCATGGGATCATTGGTATTAGTGCTCTCGTCTTTGATTATTACTTATTTTACTTCCATACCGGTAATCAACAAACTATTCAATACTGATTATGCACCTCCAAAAATACCTATTTACAACGTCTGGATCATTCCTTTTGCAATTATTTTGATGATCCTGATTGCTACCTCACAATTTTTAAAATATAAAAAAACAGATTCTAAAAAATTTCTTAAACGGATCTCCTACAGTTTTCTTTTAGCGCTTTTGTTCGGAACCATTTGTTCAATTCCGTTTTATTTCCTGAAAAACTTCTCTAACGCTTCCGGTGTAGGAAAATGGAACCTGGTGAGTTATGCACTGTTATTGATTACAGGACTCTTCGCTGCCATTGCCAATGCTGATTATTTTATAACAGTGTTAAAAGGAAAAATTTCAAAAAGTGGTGCGGCCATTGCCCACATTGGTTTTGCGCTGGTGATGGTGGGCGCTTTAATTTCTACGTCTAAAAAAGTGGTACTCTCAAAAAACACAGCAGAAAGAAAGGTTTCTTCTCTTGGTGAAGGTTATGATGATAAAGTAAGTATTCTTTTAACTCAAGGTGATACTTTGCCAATGGGTCCGTATCTGGTAACTTATACAGGCAAGCATCGTGAAGGCATTGATGTATATTTTAAAGTAGATTACCTCAAATTAAATAAAGACCGCAAACCTGAATTTGATTTTTCATTAGAACCACATGTTCAGAATAATCCACGCATGGGTAATTCACCGGAACCGGATACCAAGCATTACATGGACCGTGATATATACACACATGTAACTTACGCAATCATGAATGATGATCCTAATGCGAAAAAGAAAAATGCATTCACGGAAGCTAAAAATTATGTGGGTCATGTAGGTGACACTATTTTTTCAAGTAATGCACTTATTATTATTGATTCATTAAGAAGTAATTTGAGTAAATCGGAATATGAAAAAAACGATTCTTTACTAGAAGTCACGGCTGTTCTGCGATGTGTAGATGTGCGTTCAAAAGAATATTACGCTTACCCTAAATTTATTATTCAGCACAACGTGGTAATTCCAAAGGAAGGCCTGGTGGATGAACTGGGTTTAAAATTAGTATTTTGGAAGGTAAATCCTGAAGATGGCACCATTGAAATTACACTCAGTGAACGGTTAAGTAATGCCAAAGATTTTATTGTGATGGAGGCTTATGTCTTTCCATACATCAATGTTTTGTGGCTGGGATGCCTGATCATGGCCATTGGCACGGGGATAGCTATTATAGAAAGAATTCGTAAATTCAAACTGCAATCTGAAAAGAATTCGAATGGACAAGCCGGTTAAACAAAAAGTCGTAATTATTGGTTGTGGTAACGTAGCCTGGCACATTGCAAAACATTTGCAGGCATTAAAAAAATACCAGGTTTCTGTTTACAATCACAAAGCAAATCCCTTATTAAACGAATTCAAAACAAAATTAAAATGCAGGGTTGAAATTAGTCTGGATGCAGTTATTGACGATGCTTCGTTGTATATTATTTGTGTAACAGATAAGTACATTGCTAAAGTCGCAGAGAACCTCAGCATAAAAAACCCGAATGCAATTTTGCTTCATACCTCTGGAAGCGCTAAAATACAGGAGCTCGGAAGCAGGATCCATAATGTGGGGGTTTTCTATCCCTTACAAACTTTTTCGAAAGAAGCAGCAATTAACTGGACAAAAGTTCCGATTATTGTGGAATCGGTTAACCGTGATTCAGAACACAGTATTTTATATTTCGCCGATATGTTTAGTGCAACCGTTATTTCATTGGACTATAAAAACAGGCTGAAGCTCCACCTGGCAGCAGTATTGGTAAATAATTTTACAAACGCTTTGTACGTAAGCGCCTTCGACCTCATTAACAGGGATTCTACAAGTAAAGATCTTAATTTTGAAATACTGCTTCCTTTAATTGAACAAACAACAGAAAAAATTAAGACCCTCGAACCTCGTGCCGCACAAACTGGTCCTGCTAAAAGGAGAGACGAATCAGTTATGGAAAAACATTTAGATCTTATTTCCAAACAGAATGATTTAAAAAAAATATACAAACAGCTAAGTAAGTTAATCGTAAAACAACAGGAAAAATAAAATGCTCAATTTTAAACAACGATTAAACAAAATAACCACGATCATGTTTGATGTGGACGGAGTGATGACAGATGGGAAGGTGATGGTAATGGAAAATGGCGAGATGGTTCGTAATATGTATTCCAAAGATGGTTATGCTCTAAATCTAGCTATTAAAAAAGGATACAGAGTTGTTATTATTAGTGGTGGGAATAATCTTGCAATCAAAAACGCTTTGGAGCGAAATGGTGTTACAGATGTATTTATTAAACAGCACGATAAACTCGCTTGCTATAATACGTATCTCGCACTTCATAAGTTAAACAATGAAGAGGTTGTTTTTATGGGAGACGATTTGCCCGACCACGAAATTATGAGCAGGGTTGGACTAGCGGTTTGTCCGAACGATGCTGCGACGGAAATTAAAGAAATTTGTCAGTACATTTCTCCGAAGAACGGTGGCGAAGGCTGTGTAAGGGATATTATTGAACAAATACTGCGCGTGCAGGGAAATTGGGAAATTGCAAAATGGTAAGGATAATCCCCCTGTCAGGGTTTTGAACCCTGGCAGGGGATAAGACAAACACTGATACGCGTATAAGACAAACCTTGACGGGGGTAGCTAAAAGAGCAAATGAAAAAAAACGAAACATATCTTGAACCATCTTCATGCTACCACGTCTATAACAGGGTAGTAGGAAGTGACAAGTTATTTTATTCCGAGGCGAATTATTTATACTTTTTAAGAAAATACCAGGAATATATTTCACCCGTTGCTGAAACATTCGTTTATTGCTTAATGCCGAATCATTTCCATTTTCTAATACGTGTAAAGACGGAGAGTGATATTCAAAATAATTCAATTGAACGAAATAAAGCTGGCGTGAAAAACAGTCAAGCTAGTTTATACGTAAGCAAACAATTTTCTAATTTTTTTAATGGGTATTCTCAAGCGATAAATAAACAGCAATTTAGAAATGGAAGCTTGTTTTCAAGGCCGTTTAAAAGGAAACAAATAGATTCTATGGAATATATGAGGAATGTGGTACTTTACATTCACTCAAACCCTGTGAATCATGGCTATACGCAATACGCAAAAGAATGGAAATTTAGTTCTTATAATTGTATTACCTCTAATACGGACTACGGGTTAAAAAGGGACGAAGTAATTGAATGGTTTGAAGATTTGGATAATTTTACTAAAACTCATGAAAATTATAACGTAAACAAATTAGTCGAACTTGAATTTGATTAAAGCGGATACTCCTGATACCCCTGTCAGGGTGGGGTGCAAACCCTGACAGGGGTACCTTGATAAAAATTTAAATTAATTGAAAAAAACTCTAAATAATAAAATACTCGCTTTCTTAAAACTCATCCGGCTCGAAAACCTGGTGATGATCGCCTTCACTCAAATTGCCCTACGGTATCTTGTCCTTCAGAAAATTCTCATTTATAATAACATTCAACCAGAACTTGGTAACACTTTGTTTTATGGACTCGTTTTAAGTACTGTGTTAATCGCAGCTGCGGGTTATATCATCAACGATTATTTTGATGTGAAAACCGATTTGATCAATCATCCAGATACGGTTGTAGTGGATAAAGTGATTAAACGGCGTTGGGCTATTTTTCTGCACATCACTTTTACTTTTATTGGGGTTGCATTAGGCATGTACACCGCTTTAAAAACAGGCTATCTGCGCCTCGCCATTTTTCATTTCGCAGCAGCGGCCTTGTTATGGTTTTATAGCACGCACCTTAAGAAAACGTTATTAATAGGAAATTTAGTTGTTTCTCTGCTTACCGCAGCCGTTACCTTTATGCCTTTCGTATATGAATTAGGCGTGATGGAAAAACACGATCCAAGTTTTATTTTAATGCATAGGCATGTTATTTTTGCAATTTTTAAAATCACGTTTATTTTCGCACTTTTTGCTTTCATAACGAGTATGGCCCGCGAAATTATTAAGGACATGGAAGATTACAAAGGGGATAAAGAAACCGGCGGCTCTACAATGCCCATTTTGTGGGGTATTCGCGTAAGTAAGTTAAACGCTTTCTTCTTAATAATTATCACGGTTCTGTTGCTGCTTTTTGTCGTTTACAATACAATCAAATCTGAACGGATTATTTTTTCTGTCAATAATTTATACATTCTTCTCGGTCTGATCATTCCACTTATTATTCTTGCTTTGTACACTTTGAAAGCGAAAGAAAGCAGGCAATTTAAAAATGCCAGTTTATTGCTTAAATTTATTATGCTGATCGGTTTGTGTTATAGCTTTATTTTTTATTACTCCTAGAACCTTTTTAAATTTATGGAAAAAGTAGAAGACCTTATTAATAATTTTCCGTTTCAACTTATCCTTGGTTCTGCTTCCCCGCGCAGACAAGAGCTTTTAAAGAGTTTGGGTTTTGAATTTTTAGTAAGACCCACGCACGCAGACGAAAGTTTTCCCCCCGATTTAATTGCGCAGGAAATCCCGCTTTACCTCGCAGAAAAAAAAGCAGATGCTTATGAAGAAGATCTAAAAGAAACAGATCTTTTAATAACAGCGGATACAATTGTATGGTGCGAAGGTAAAGTGTTTAACAAACCAGCCACATTCGTGGAAGGTAAAAAAATGCTGGAAACTTTAAGCGGAAGAATGCACGAAGTCTTCACCGCTGTTTGTTTAAAAAGTGGGAACAAGCAAACCACTTTTTTTGACGTGAGTAAAGTGTATTTCAAAAAACTTAAAACCGAAGAGATCGAATATTACCTTACAAATTTTAGTCCCTACGACAAAGCCGGTGGCTATGGCGTTCAGGACTGGATCGGTTATATAGGCATAGATAAAATTGAAGGAAGTTTTTACAATGTGATGGGATTGCCGGTGAAAGATTTGTATGAGGAGTTGGTGAAGTTTTAATAAAAAGCATGTAAGTTTTCTTACATGCTTTAGTTTTTACAGAATATCTTTGTATTCATAGGAAAAAGCACTTGCTGAATGTATCCGCCTTCACCCTTTCTCTTTTGCCTTCTCTTCATCAATTTCTTTCAAACGTCTGTCTTCATCTTCTTTCGCTTTTTTATCCACCTTTTCCTGCTCCTTCGCTTCCTTTTGTGCCGACAGCCGGACATTTTTTTCGCGAAGACCGCTAAAATAACCCATGGTTGTAATCATGACAACACCGCTGGAAAGATCGCCATACATGGCAGGAACCCCGCCAGGGAATACACTTAAATTTTCTATAGACAAACCCGGAATAATTCCTGCGTTTAAAGTCCTTACACCGTCCACAAAATAACCACTAGCATCGCTTCGCGCACCTCTGAAGTGTACTTCGCCATCACCCGTAGAGATCACATCAGATGTAACAGATTCAAGAGCGCCCTTGATATCCCCGCGACTGTAACTGGCACTGCGGTTGAGCTCCTCCGCATCCATTGTCACCTGGTTAAACATTGTTTTATCAACGCCGCTTCTTGTATAGTCAACTGGTTTCGCCATAACAGTCACCGTTGCCAATGTATTCACGGTTAGTTTAACGTCAACATACGTTGCTTCGTTTGGAATTACTTTGATTTTATTTACAGGTTGTGTTTGATGCCCCGGCTCCATAATAAGCAGCTCGTAGGTTCCAGGAACCAGGGGTTTATAGTTATATCGCCCATCAATGTCGGTTTGTGTTCCTCCAATCAACGACTTACCCTGCAGTATTTTTACGGTTGCAAAAGGTACGGGTTGCAGATCGGTATCTTTAATGATGCCGCGAATCTCACCAATAGACTGGGCTGAGCTTACAAATGTAATTACTGCAAAAATTGCACATAGCACTGTTTTATAATTTAAATTTTTCATGATTTTAGTTTTTAAGTTTATAATGAACCGATTTCTACTAATAAGGTGCTATATCTTCCGTTTTCCATAACTAATTTTAAATAATTGTTTTTTATGGGTGCCCGGGCGGGCTTCCGCCACTCGCTCTTTTTATTTACCCTTCGGGATAAATAAAAAGGAGTTCAAACAGAGGCTCGATCCCTGGCGCAGATTACTGCGCACGTAACAAGTCATTCCTTATTTATCTGAAATAAAAAATATTTTTTAATGAGTTCTTACCTTACTTAAGGAAAATTGGACTATTGCATTGCGGCTCTTTCAAGAATAATTGTTTATGCGGAAATTTTTTTAAAATGATTTTTAGCGCATTTTTATTTTGCGCTATTTTTCGGATTGCCAGCGCCAGGGACACGCAGGGGTAGTTCTTTTCGGCCCCTTCGGCCGAAAAAACCGGAGCAGGGCATTAAGCTTGTGGCTTAATGAGCCAGTTGGTGTGTAAGCGCAGCCCGAAATGGCCCGTCCCGCCCCCAAAAAATAGGGATA
>Ga0265327_10002034_pt1 | contig 22759 bp, 15 predicted proteins | sample 41621metaG_FD_202089 | JGI IMG/M metagenome (GOLD analysis project Ga0265327, IMG submission 202089) | Rhizosphere microbial communities from Carex aquatilis grown in University of Washington, Seatle, WA, United States - 4-16-21 metaG | ecosystem: Host-associated > Plants > Roots > Rhizosphere...
GCGAGCGGTGAGCGCCAGCATTAGCAGCCACAGCATCAAATTGCGTGGTTGAACGAGAACACGTTCGAGAAGGCTTTGCAAATAGTTGCACGAGCAGCCGATGCCGATGCCGATACTGACAACGCCGAGAAAATGTTTGCGAAAGAAAATGGCGGCGCGGGCGTTTAAAAAGAGGAAGTAGGCGATGAGAATTAAATAGCTGGCGTAGCCCTGATAACCCGTCTCGGAGAGCAGAAGGTAATAATGGCTTTCGACGATTCCTTTCGACGTGTCGACTTCTTTGAACTCGTTGTGATCCTTGAAATATTGGTCGATCAGGCTGCCGTACGGATATGGCGGATTGATGAGGACGGCGAAATTATTCCAGCCACCGCCGAGCGGATAATCGCGCAACATTTCTCGTGAGGCGATGTTGAGCATCCGGCGCGTTTCGGAGCTGTCTTTGTTATACGTATCGTTGAAGCGATTGATGATTGTTTGCAGCGATGCGGCGACGCCGACGCAAACGATCGCGACCAGTCCAGCGACCATCAGGAGACGTCGAACGGTAATCTTGTCGACCAGTCCCAAGGCCATGACACAAACAGTTCCAATCGCAAAGGCCACCAGGCCACCACGCGACAAGGTGCATTCAACAATCCACGCCGTCGCACAGAAACCCAGGAGATAAAGCGTGGAGCGTTTTTGTTTCGGCCCTACGCCTGCACTCAACAGAACCATGCCGATCAAAATCGCGTACATTGAAAGCGGGTTTTGATGTTCGAACGTCCCGATCACCTGGTAGAGGCCGTCCTTATACTTGAGCTTCAGGCAGACTAGCAGTTCCCAAACCATTACGAAGCAAAACGTCGTGAGGAACCAGCGAACGCGTTCCGTATTTTGCAAATAATTGTATGCCGCCACAAATATCACGATGACTTCGGTTGCCTTCACCGCAGCCATGCAGACGTATTCGGGATGCGGCGCGTTGATGATCGACAGGAAGCTCAGGCAGATGTTGATGATGTAAAGAATCAGCCCAGGCGGCATCCAGCGGAACCGTCGAGGTGATTCGAGAAAATTTGCGACGATCAATGCGCCGGCGAGGGCTTCGTTGAAATAGAAGTGATAGCCGCGCGCAGTACCACGGTAGAAGGGATGAAAGTCGATCGTGAGTCCCCATTCGGCCGGCCCAAGAAACCCCGAGATCGTCATGAAACACATGACGAAGAAGACCCAATCCTGAATCTTGGCTCGCCCTTTGATCATCACGCCCATGAGCGGCGCAAAAACAAAGTAAGCGAAGAACAGGATACAAATCTTAATGAAATCAACAGCTTCCAAACCGCTCAATCGTAGGCCGGTATTTAGGTAATGAAATCAGGGCAACCCGCGAAGCAAGCTTAAGCATCGGCATGAGCGCGTTGAGGTAATGCACGCATCGAAGAAACAGCCTCTGACCCGATGGTCAATACACGCGATTACGCGCTTAATGGATGGACACATTTAGTGCCCGATTTTGGGTTTAAAGGTTGTCATGATTCGAGTCGCTCACGTATTGCGAAAATACGACCCCCGCGAATGGGGCGGAACAGAAACAGCAGTAAAACGGCTTTGCGACGGCTTGCGCGTCCATGAGGTCAAATCAATCGCGTATGCCCCACGCCTGACGGGCGCATTGCGCAGTGATCCTTTGGCTTCGGCAGGCCATCGCGTCAAACGGTTTAACGGAATCGTTCCAGTCTGGGGAATCGGCGCGGAACAACGACGCGCGCTTATCGCGATGGGTGGGAACCTGATTTCATTTGATCTCATCTGGAAACTAGCGAATGAGCCTGAGATCGATTTGATTCATGCGCACACGCAAAATCGCCTCGGCGGAACAGCGCTGACAATAGCCCGCGCGCGCGGGATTCCTCTCGTCGCTTCGATTCACGGCGGAGTGCTCGATTTGCCCGCGACGGCGAAGGAGCATTTGGCCGAACCTTTGCGCGGCGGTTTCGAATGGGGAAAATTTTTCGGAGCATTCTTGCGTTCGCGAAAAGTGCTGGAGGAAGCAGATGCAATTTTGACCTGCAATCGCAACGAAGCGCGAATGCTGAAGGAGAAGTATCCTAACCAACGCGTGATCGTGCAGCCGCACGGAATTCCGGCGGAGGATTACGCGGAGGACCACCGTGCGGACGCGCTCGCTGCGTTTCCGGAGATCGTTGGAAAACGGGTGTTGTTGATGGTTGGGCGAATCGACACGGTGAAGAATCAGAGCTGGGTCGTCGAACAAGCGCCGTGCATTTTCCAACGCTACCCGGACACCGTTTTGGTCGTCGCTGGCGCGAGCACGGATGACGCGTATCTCGCAAGCATTCAAGCGAAGATTAAGCAACTTGGGTTGCAGAACAACATCATTATGACGGGGGGGGTGCCTCCGCAGGATCGTCGATTGATTGGGTTATTTCAGCAAGCAATCGCGCTTGTGTTACCATCGATTTCGGAACCTTTTGGATTGGTAATTTTGGAAGCGTGGGCTTCTGGCACCCCGGTGATTTCAAGTCGCACGTCTGGCGGAAGCGAGTTGATTCAACACGGCGAGAACGGTTGGTTGTTTGATCTTTCCGATCCGACGGGTTTTCACGAAGCGTTGCACGAGGCGATGACAAAACCGCAAGCCACCAAACGCGCGGGTGAACTGGGGCGTGAGCGCGTGCGGGCACAATTTGATTCGGTTGTGGTGGCGGGCCAGGTCAAGCGTTTGTATGGGGAACTCATCGAACAGAAGCGCGGCGCGAGTGTGACGCCCCGGCTCCAGGAGGGGCGCGCATGAAATATGTGATCATTCGGGACGATGACACAAATGCGTTGATGCCAGCCGAATATTTGGAACGGCTGTATCGGCCATTTATTCAGCGCAATCTGCCGGTAAATCTCGCCGTGATTCCGAACGTTTCGACAAAGGCGAGTTACGCCCCAGGTAAGCTGGAGAAATTCCTGATCGCTTACCGCGGCGACAGGAACGGCTGCGTGCCAATCGGAACTAATGCCGAATTGCTTCGGTATCTGCGCTGTTTTCCGCAATACAATTTCGTCCAGCACGGTTCCCGGCATGAATTCGTTGGTGACCATTACGAATTCGATCACGAAGACCGCGCGGAAATCGCGAAGCGACTCGATGAAGGGATTCAGTTTTTCGAACAGGCCGGACTGCCTCGGCCGCGCGGATTCGTTGCGCCTTACGACCAACTCTCGCGCGTGAGCATGGAAGAAGTTGCGAAGCGGTTTGAAGTTGTCTCGACAGGCTGGTTTGAAATGGGCCGGATTCCGCCGTCCTGGTGGCCAAAGTATGCTTTGAAAAAAATGCGCCATGCGCCGCACTGGCGAGCTCAGGGTGTCACGCTACTTTCCCATCCGGGCTGCCATTTGTCGTATCACCGCTCCTATAGTTTGATGCTGCAGGAAATTGAGCGCAGCATCGAACGCCGCCGACTCACTGTGCTGGTCACGCATTGGTGGGAATACTTTCGCGATGGACGGCCCGATGAAGCGTTCATTGATGTGCTACATCGAACCGCCGATTATCTCGCTAGCCGCAAAGATTTAACAGTGGTCTCCTTCAACGACGTTGCCGATAGAAAGGTTGCCCTCAACTGAACGCCGAAATTAACTATGAAAACCGAAATCCTCGAAATTTTGCGGTGTCCGCAATGCGATTCAAAATTCACAGCACGCGTTGGCCAACGAATGGGAGACGAAATTCGCAACGGACAAATCGTCTGTAATGGTCACCCACAATTGGGCGGCGGAAGGCTTCGCCACTATTATGATATAGAGGACGGAATCATTCGTTTTTGCCAGGGTTTCTCCGCCGAAATCGTGCAAAGGGAGATCGAATATGAGAACGCGACTTATCATGGGAGTGATCGTCTCACCGACCCGACTCTCATCGCTGATTTTCCAGACACGTTGCCGGAACTGTGGCCGCACACTGCGCATTTCGGTCCTGATTTCCGGGAATTAATCGAGCGCATCAACGTGCGCCCTGGCGACTGGGTGCTCGACATCGGCACCGGCCCGTGTTGGAGCAGCCGCCTGCTCGCACAACGTGGCGCTCGCGTTATCGCCCTTGACGTTAACGAAGCCAATTTCTACGGCTTGAAGACCTCGGATATTCTGTTTTCAGCACACAACATCTATTTCGAGCGTGTCCTCGAAAGCATGACGCACCTGCCGTTCACCGATAGCAGCATAGATCGCATTACCTTCAACGCGTCTTTCCATCACACGCCCGATCATGATCGCACATTGGCGGAATGTTTCCGCGTCCTGAAACCGGATGGAATTATCGCGATGGTGAACGAGGAATTCGGTTCGATTCGCCAGCGATTGTTCTGCCCCGAGTCGACCAGCGACACCGGTTCGCATCACCGGATTGAATACGCGGATTTTGATCGTTCGGTGAAGAAGGCGGGTTTTGACGCAGAGTTTTACGTCGCTGAACACATCCGCAAAAAGCTACACGGCAAGTTTTCGGTTGTCGGCGATTTGGCGGTGCACGCCATCGAGAGCGTGCCGTTGGCACTGAAACAATTGAATTCGGCCCTGATCATTTTGAAGAAGCAACCGTCGAAGCGCAACTATGCTGTGCCGATGGAGTCGTTGCGTATTGAGAATGAGCCGGCGCCGATGGGGGCTTTGCAAAGTCACGCATGATAAAAGCAGTTCAACCAAATCCGTCTGTTTTGTCGTTTCGCGCATTGCGCGATGTAAATGGTCCAACCGCTGGGCGTAATCACCCGGCGTCCTCTGGCTCTCCGCCAGGTGTGGAGAAGGGGCGACCAGGTATGCCAAAGAAATCGGAGGAGGAGAAACCTCCTGTTGGTCAACCGATTCTTATCCTGGGTGTTCCGTTCGACAATGTTACCACCGCACAAACTGTCTCGTTGATCGAAGACATGGTGGAATCGCGAGGACCGCGCCACTTGGTCACCGCGAACGTTGATTTCCTCGTGCAATCGCTGCAAGACGTCGAACTTCATCGCATTCTCACTGATGCGCATTTGGTCTTGTGCGATGGTATGCCGTTAGTCTGGGCGTCGCGGATCTTAGGCAATCCGTTGCCGGAACGAGTCGCAGGATCAGACCTCGTGCCGCTGCTCATTGAAACTGCAGTGAGAAAACAATATCGGCTGTTCTTTTTAGGCGGGACGCCTGAAATCGCGGCGCAGGCAGTGGCGAACTTGAAGAAAAAACATCCGCAGGTTGTCATCGCCGGCCATTATTCACCGCCAGTCGCCAACCTGTTCGAGATGGATCACGAGGAAATTTGTCGGAGGATACGACAGGCCAAGCCCGATTTACTGTTTGTGTCGTTCGGATGTCCGAAACAGGAGAAGTGGATTGCGATGCATTATCGTGATCTCGGCGTTCCAGTCTCGGTCGGTGTCGGTGCGACGATTGATTTTCTCGCTGGAAAAGTTTTGCGTGCGCCGAGATGGATGCGTGCTACAGGGACGGAATGGTTGTTTCGTCTTCTCCAGGAACCGCGGAGACTTTTCAAGCGTTACATGCGGGGGTTCTGGGTATTCATCTGGGCGATCGTACTGCAATGGTGGCGGATGCAACTGCGCGGTGTCACGAGCCGCTCCGCCCCACGCGTCAACCCGGTGAAAAACAAAAAACAGTGGCAACACATTGTCTTCCCGAAACGTGTAGATGGTGAGGCCGTGCGGCCTTATTCGTTGCTTTGTTCGAACGCCCTTGCCTCATCGCAAACATGCCTGCTTGATTTGCAACGTGTGCGTTTCGTCGACAGCACCGGGATGGGTTTGCTCGTGCGGTTGCAGCGTCACGCTCGCATTGCCGGTCGGAATCTTATTTTGCTCGCGCCAAGTTCCGCGGTTCGGTCTGCGTTGCGACTGATGAAGCTGGAAAACTTTTTCACCATTGCTCAAGACCAGATGTGTGCGCAGCAAATGATCGATGGAAACCGATTTTACGGTCCTGTTTTGGTTCAGCCGGCATATTACCCGTGGAAAGCTTCGATTTTTTGGCAGGGTGAGATTACCTCGCGAAACGTCGATGAAGTTTGGAAATCAACGTCCGGGGAATTGATGCACCGTTCGACGCGCGATCGCCGCTGTTTCATTGACGTGTCCGGTTTGCATTTCATCGACACTGCGGGCGCCGGCATGATGTTGCGGGCAAAAAAAACGGCGCAACAACAAGGCGTCGATCTGGTGTTCACTGGCATTCGGCCGGACGTGCGTAATGTCCTTCAACTGTCCAAAGTCGATTCGTTGATTGTCAGCGGAGGCATGCCGTGAAGATTGGCATTTCGACCTCGGTCGTCGCCCGTGGACGCAGCGGCATTGGTCAATACGTGTTTGGATTGGTGCGCGGACTCCTCGATCAACACAACGCTCACGAATATGTGTTGTTCGTGCTGGAGAGAGATGTCGATTTATTCAAATTCGCGGAAGGCCGTGCCAGGATCGTCACCGTTCCGGAACGCTTTCGCCCCCCGATTAAAGACATCTTTTGGCATCAAACGCGTTTGCCGCAATTGGTGCGCGAACTTGGGGTCGATGTCGTGCACGTGCCGTCGTATCGACGCCTGATGTGGACGCGATCGTGCGCGCGGGTCGGAACTGTGCATGATCTCGCGGCGTTTGAGGTGAAAGGTAAATACGATTGGGCGCGCATGTTTTACGGTCGCGTGGTTGCTCGGTCGCTGGTTTGGCGACAGGACAATATCATCGCCATTAGTAAAACGACGGCGACTGACATGAACAAACACTTCGGGCTTCCGACCGAGCATGTTTCAGTGATACACAACGGGCTCGACCATTCCCGGTTTTTTCCGGCTCGACCGGAACGGTTCACTCATGACGCGCCATGTTTTCTCTACGTTTCTCGATTGGAACATCCGGCCAAAAACCACTGGCGACTGATTCAGGCGTTTAACCAGTTTAAAGAGGTGACGCGTTCGAAATGGAAACTCGTACTGGCCGGCGGCGATTGGCACGGAGCGGAAGTGATTCATCGAGCGGCGAAGGAGTCGCCGTTTGCGGATGACATTCACATGCTCGGTTTTGTTTCCGACGCTGATTTGCCGGACCTTTATCGCGCGGCAGACGTGTTCATCTATCCGTCGCTATACGAAGGATTTGGTATGCCACCGATTGAGGCGATGGCGTGTGGTTGTCCGGTGATTGTTTCCCCGCGTGGCGCTTTGGCGGAAGTTGTCGGCGATGCTGCTTACATTGTAAATCCGGAACAGATCGACTCCATTCGTCTAGCGATGCAACGAGTCGCGACCGATGATGTCGCGCGTGCGCAACTGCGAAAAGCCGGCTTGGAGCGTGCCGCGCTATTCGACTGGCATCGCACGGCCACAGAAACATTGCGCGTGTATGAGAATGCCTACCGGAAGCGGTCGACTCAACCCAGCCGTCGGTCATGGTTCGAAACCGAGTTTCCAAACACGATGCCAGAGCCGAATTTAAAACGTGTGTCGACGGACTAGCAGATTACTGGCTCTTCAACACGTAACTTGCCGGCAGGCTCAGCGTTATGTGCCCGGCGGAATCGCTTGCAGCAGCCACGAACGTATTCAAACCCGGCACGAGCGTGACGTGAGTTGTCCAGATTTTTGAATTCGGAGTTGTTCCGCTAAGCGCTGTAATATTGGTCAAAGGCGCGTTCGTCGGGAACGTGCGGATAAGCGTCACGTTTGTAATGAGGCCGTGATCGTAAGCGCGTCCCATCATATCCAGTTGTGGGGCCAGGGTGGTTTGCTGGGCGACAGGGCCGCCGTATTGGAACGAAGATCCTCTCATTGGGCGAAGGATTGCAACGGCCGGAGAATCCGAATCGGGAATGACAACTAGATTTCCTTTCATCAATGAAGTCATCGCCGTGCTGCCGTATGCACCAGTGACGACGCATTGAAAACGGCCAATGTCGTTCGCCTGGATATTCGTTCGCCAAAGCATCGTGGAAGTTGCCCCGACGATCGGCGTTCCCTCAAAATTCCATTGGTATGTGAGCGGAGCGGTGCCGGCAGCAACGGCTCGAAAACTGACGTTGTTTCCAGCAATTCTTGTCAGGTTCGCTGGTTGGATAATGAAACGCGGTGCTGTGTATAGAACAACGTTTGCCGTTTTGCTTGTGACGACATTTGGTGGGTTGAACGAATCAGAAATAACGACGAAATAACCTGGAGGCAAAATAGTCGACGCCCGTTGAAGAATGAGCGCGTCGGTCGTTTGATTAAGGAGTTTTGTTCCGGTCAATCCATTATTGCGAGTCGAATACCATTGATAATGAAACGGCCCCGTTCCGCCGGACGCGCTCACGTTGAAGATTGCGTTGGCGGCCGCCGCAGTTGGTTGATTGACCGGTTGCGTGTCGATGGTGAGCGGATGCGTGAGGTTGAAGTGAAACACGAGTTGTCCGACCGCACCAGCGTACCCCCCGACCTCATAATAATAGGTGACACCTGCGTTCACGGCGTGAGTGAGTTTTGAACTCAAATTACCGCCGTCGTCGTCATCGCAATCTATTCCCGTCAGTGCGCCGCAACTTCCCGAGTAAACCGCCAGCACCGTATCGAAGCCGCTGCCAATGGTGTCGACGCTGACGAATCCGGCACTCGGCGCAGTCCAGGTGTACCAAACCGCGTTACCGAAATCGGCCACGCAAGCCGGATTCAGGTCCCCCGTGCTGGTCGCGAGCAAAGTCGATTGCACGTTTGTATAATTCTCGGAGCTAATCGCGAGTGCATTGGCGCATTGGTCATTTGGTGGACGTCCGTAAACGATGAGCGTCGCATTTGAACTCGTCGTCGAGCCTACGGCGTTTTCGACCACAATATTATATGTGCCGGATTCCTGGGTTGTAACGTGGTTCAATGTTAACGTCGCACCCGTCTCGCCGGAGATCACGGCATTGTTGAAGGTCCACTGGAAATGAAGCGGAGCCAGACCTCGCGCCGAAGCGGGGAATGTTACCGTTTCACCTTGATCGGCTGATTGGCTTTCAGGTTCGAGCGTAATGACTGGCGCGCCAAGAACGGTGAGCGTGAAATCTCGTGTCTGGCCGACGCCGTTGTTTTTGTTGGTGAAAGCGATGGTCGCCGTATACGTGCCGCCAGGTAATGTGTAGGCGACGGCGTTCAAGCTGACTTCAACATCTCCCGAAGTGTGGCCCGCCAATGTGGATGCCGCGGCAGAAATCGATAGCCATGCAGCGTCATTGTAAATCTGCCAGTTGACGGACGAGTTGCTTTTGTTCGAGATTGTGAACGTAACATTCGTTACACCAAATGGACCACCGATCCCGCCGCTCGACGTAAAACCAGAAGCAGGCGAAACGACCAATACATCCGTTGGCCCGACGAGAGCGTCGATGAAAGCAGTCCCGTTCGGCGTGCCCCAACCGGTGCAAAGGTCGTAACCCGGCACAGCATAGAATGCATTCGGGCTGCTGCTGCTGGCGTTATTGCCAGTCGTGACATCGTGAAATGCACTCGTGTAGTTGGCGCCTTTGCCGATCGCATAAATCGCGGGATTGATAAATCCGATGGGCGAATGCGAGTTCGCTGCCGCTTGCTGATTAATCAAAGCAGTCAGCCCGGCCCAAAGCGGCGCAGCGCAACTCGTGCCGCCGAAAACGTCGGACGAACCGCGATCGTAAGTGACGTAAACATTGTCTCCGATCAACGCGACATCGGGAATATTTCGGAACGCCGTCGAGCCGCCGTTCTTCGCCATGTTAATGCCCTGTTGGTAAGCCGGAAGCGAATAGGTGTCACTAATGCCGCCGCTGCTTCCCGTGCCGCCGCCCCAGTTCCAGACAGTTTCGGAAACATAGGCGCCGCTTGAAGTTGTCGTCAGCGTCGTGCCGCCGACTTGAATAATATTGGTGCTCTCCGAAGGAAAATCGATCGAGCCGGTGAATGCATCATCGTCGCCGCTGGCGTTGAAAAATGTCTGACCTTGCGCCGCCATTTGTTTAAAAATTTGTTCCGATGTCGGATCTGGCGAACCGCCGCCCCATGAGCAACTGATTTGTTTAGCGAGATTGTCGTTGGCGATTTTACTCAGCAGATCGGGCCAGGGACTGGGGTTTGGAGCTTCGTAAACGTAAATGCGCGAAAGACCAGGAGCCATCGACAGGGCCATTTCAATATCGAGACAAACTTCGCCATTGCCATCGCTCGGCGTCGTAACGCCACCGTCGACGGGAACAACCGTCATTGGCACATGCGGCAGGCCCGTTTGATTTTCGTACGCCGTAATGTCCGTTGGCCAAAATCCGTCAAATTGAAGCAGAGCAACCGATTGACCCGCACCCGTGAGTGTCGTCCCGGGCACATAGGCCGTGCGGAAATCATTACCCCAATAAGAACCACCGGGACCGGAACCCGTGTGTGGCGTAGCTGCGGGGGTGATGTCCCCGTTGCGGTGATATTTCGGATGTGGCAGCGAGTAGTTGTTCAACCCGCTGACGTGCAGAATGGGAACGTTTGCATCCACGCTCGGGGCGGCGTCAGGCGCAAAGAACGTGCGAGCTTCGCGCGGGTGATTGTATACGTGCAGTTTCACCCCGAAGGCTTGTTCGACATCCGCCGCGTTAGCTTCGATATCGAGCACAACACGGTTCCCGTGCAAATGCGTTACGTTCAGGTGATGCTCTCTCGCAAAATTTTTAACCGTTTCGTAATCCTCCTTGGTGGGGCCGAATTTTTCCGCGAACTCCTCAGGTGTCAGGAACTGGTGATAATTTGGACTCGTTGGGTCCTGAAGGCTGTCGATGAAAGCGTTGAGCTTGTCCTGGTTCGGCAGCGGAATGCCAATTGCAAGATGCATCGTTTGACGCCCATCCAGTCGCGAGACTGGACGCAAGCGCGCGATCGCAGCAGGCACATGTTGATTCAACATTTTAGTGCCAGCTGACGCAATGTGCGTGCTGATGAGCAGCGCAAGACCAGTGATCCACACGAAAAGAGTGGTGGGCTTCAATTGACTATTCCGCATTCAGTTTGGGAGGCCGCTCAACTCGGACAACAGATGCTCATAATAGTGCCGAAATCGTCCGTTCGGGTCAATGGTAATGACCGTGGCTGTTGTGATATATTGACTGTCATGGGGTAAGTGAGTAACGAGGAGCAGTTTAAGTGATTGATAACCCGTCAAACGCAGATTCCAACGCACGACACACCCGTATAGTAGTGGTTGGTGGTGGCGCCGCAGGGTTTTTTGCCGCGATAACCTGCGCAGAAACAAATCCCGACCCCCAGGTCGCTTTGCTGGAAAAAACAGCACATTTCCTTTCCAAAGTGCGTATCTCCGGCGGTGGCCGTTGTAACGTGACCAACCGGACATCGGAACCAAAAGAGCTTAGCCGAAATTATCCGCGCGGCAGGTCGGCCCTGGTTGGACCGTTTCACACGTTCACCTCACGCGATACGACCGAGTGGTTCGAGTCTCGTGGAGTCAGGTTGAAGGTCGAAGCCGATGGCCGTGTCTTTCCGACAACCGACTCATCCCAAACGATTATCGACTGTTTGACGCAAGCGGCGCAGCGAGCGGGTGTTGAATTAAGGACAAATTGCGGAGTGAACAACGCCAAAAAGCTGGACGACGGTTTCGAATTGGAGTTGTCCACCGGCGAACGCATGCGTTGTGACAAATTGATGCTTGCGACCGGAGGCTGCCGGACGCCATCTGCCGGGCAACTCGCGGTTGCGCTCGGTCACACGTTGGAACCGCCGGTGCCATCGCTATTCACGTTTCACGTCGGTGTGCCATGGATGCGGGAGTTGGCGGGAATTTCTGTGCCGATGGTTCAAGTCGCAGTGCCGACTGCAAAATTGAAAGAGCAAGGTCCATTGCTGATCACGCATAGCGGACTCAGCGGCCCGGGCATTTTGCGACTGTCCGCGTGGGGAGCTCGCGTGTTGCACGAAGCGGATTACAAATTTTCGCTGCAAGTGAATTGGTTACCGCAGTTCAGCGCGGACTCTTTGGCGCAGCAATTGGAGACGCAACGAAAGAATTCGCCGTCGCGCCTCGTCGTGAATTCGCCGATTCCGCCCTTGGCCGCGAGATTGTGGGAAGCGCTGGTGTTGACGGCGGAAATCGCGCGTGAGACGCGTTGGGCGGATTTGTCAGCCGCCGCACGGCATCGTCTTATTCAGCAACTCACACGAATGGAATTGCCCGTGCACGGCAAGAGTTTGAACGCCGACGAATTTGTCACGTGTGGCGGCGTGCGGTTGAGCGAAGTCAATTTCAAGACGATGGAAAGCAAAGTTTGTGCGGGACTGTATTTTGGAGGCGAACTGCTGGATATCGATGGCATCACGGGGGGATTCAATTTTCAATCGGCGTGGACGACGGGTTGGCTGGCCGGAAAAGCGATGGCTGAAAGAAGTTGAGGCGGCCTATCAATTGTCGTTGACTCTTTCCTATGTCAGAAACGAACGCGAGCGGTCCAGCAGTTCCCACTCGGGCCGGGTATGATCGATGGTCTGAGTTTTACGATGTGGACGAAAATCCGTTGGTGCTGCTGGAAAATCTGCATTTTCCAAAGTTACTCGGCAACGTGAACGGGTTGAACGTTGCCGATATCGGCTGCGGAACAGGGCGACACGCATTACGCCTGGCCGAAGATGGTGCGCGCGTTACGGCCGTAGATTTTTCATCCGGCATGCTTCAACGTGCAAAGACCAAAGCCGAAGGAAAACCAATCAGCTTCGTGGAACATGACTTGAGCAAGCCACTCCCTCTACCCGATGCGATGTTTGATCGCGTGATTTGTTGTCTGGTGTTGGATCATATTGCTGGCTTGGGAAGTTTTTTCCGTGAGTTGAGGAGAATTTGCAAGCCGGACGGCTTCATTGCCATTTCTGGAATGCATCCGGCGATGTCGTTGAAGGGTGTCCAGGCGCGCTTCACCGATCCGGCTTCGGGAAGCAAGGTTCTGCTTGCAAGCGAGGAACATCGGTTTTCGGATTACGTCAATGCAGTGGTCGAGGCGGGATTGCGCATTGAGCATCTCAGCGAACATTGCGGCGATGCGGCCTTGTCAAAACGTTGCGAGCGGGCGCAAAAGTACGAAGGTTGGCCGATGTTAATGTTGCTGAAGTTGACCAAATAACCGGGATTTCCAAGTAAACGAAGGGGCTCCGGCGCACCCCGTCTTTAGGTTTCATTTGACAGAACTTGCGTAACGCATCGCAATTGACGACTGTATGAGACATGCAAAAGGCGTTCACCCTTTCGCAATTTTTGGGCGAAGTGCATTAGATCAACTGTGTTAGCTTGGGTTCAGCTTGATAAGTGTAACTTACGGTAAAAGCGGTCACGATCTTTAGAATATTTAGCCATGAGTGCCAAACCTGTTCTCTTCAATAACACGGTGTTGCGGGACGGCCATCAATCAATGGCGGCGACACGTATGTCCACGGCGCAGATGCTGCCAGCCGCGCCAATCCTCGACGAAATGGGGTTTCACGGGCTGGAAACCTGGGGAGGGGCGACGATTGACTCCTGTCTGAGGTATCTGAGCGAAAACCCTTTCGATCGCCTTCGCACGCTAAAACGCGTCGCGCCCAAAACCCCGCAACTGATGTTGTTGCGCGGGCAGAACATCGTGCAATACGCCAGCTTTCCTGACGACGTAGTGGAGACGTTCGTCCGGTGCATGTGCAAGAACGGAATGGATATCATCCGCATTTTTGACGCGTTGAATGATGTGCGAAATCTGCAGACAGCAATTAGGGCGGTGAAAGCTTGCGGCAAACATGCGCGCGGTGAACTCTGCTACACCATCAGCCCGGTGCACACCGTTGAGAACTTCGTCGCGATGGGTGTCGAACTCGAGAAGATGGGTTGCGACTCGATCGGCATCAAAGATATGTCCGGCATTCTTTTGCCACAGGTGGCGTATCGTTTGGTCAGGGAATTGAAAGGAAAAGTCAAAATTCCAATTACGCTTCACACGCACGACACGGCGGGCGTTGGCGCGGCTGCGTATATCGCAGCAATTGATGCGGGCGTCGATTGTGTCGAAGTTTCGATCGTTCCGTTTGCCAACGGCACTTCGCAGCCGGACACCGCGCGCATGCTGGCGTTGTTGGAAGGGCATCCCCGTTGTCCCAAGTTCGACATGCAAAAACTCACACAGTTGCGCGGCTACTTCGAAGGCGTGTACAAAGAACTTTCGCAGTTCACGAGCCCGGCCAACGAACGCGTTGATAGCGACATTCTCACGTATCAGGTGCCCGGCGGGATGCTTTCAAATTTCCGCAATCAACTCAAAGAGCAGGGGATGACAGACAAATTTGACGCCGTTTTGAAGGAGATTCCAGTCGTTCGCGAAGCGCTCGGTTGGATTCCGTTGGTGACGCCTACTTCGCAAATTGTCGGCACGCAGGCGATGATGAACGTAAAGTTCGGTCGCTGGAAAATGATTTGCCAACCCGCGCAGGACATCGTCCTTGGCAAATATGGCAAGACGCCGGGACCAATTGCGCCGGATGTTTTGGCGCAGGTCGAAAAGCAGTCAGGCAAAAAGCCGATGAAAGAGCGTCCCGCTGATTTGCTGGAGCCGGGCATGTCCAAATACCGCAAGCAATGCGCGGACAAAGGCCTGCCCACTGATGACGAAATTGTGGTCTTGTTCGCGATGTTTCCGCAACAGGTCGAAGAATTGGTTAAGGGCAAACCCGCTGGGGCGACGAAACCAGTCGCTCCCGCCGCGGCGAAGCCCGCTGCAAAACCGGCGACTCCACCAACTGCGCCGAGCACGACCACTAGTTCCAATGGCACGCGGCATATATATATCACCGTTGAAGGCACGCGCCACGACGTGACGGTTGAACAACTTTAAATAGGCTTTGTATGAGCACGACTGCAACGAACGGATTACTGTCGGAATTTCCGGCGGTATCCTATGAGGACTGGCGCAAGCTGGTCGAAGCTGAGCTGAAGGGCGCGCCGTTCCTCAAAAAAATGTTTACCTCCACGCCGGAGGGCATCACGCTCCGGCCAATCTATCGCCGAGACGATATCGCGGAGATGCCGCAAGTCTACTCGATGCCCGGCTTCGCTCCATTCGTGCGCGGCTCAAACGCGAGCGGGATGGTTGGCCGGCCATGGAAAGTTTCGCAGGAACTAGCTTCCTCAAGTCCGACGGAGTTTAATCATGCAGCACGAAATTCGATCAGTCGCGGGTTGAACGCTCTGAACATCGTCCTCGATAAAGCGACTCGCGACGGCAATGACCCTGACTGGGCCAGGCCCGAGGATGTTGGTCTCGGTGGATTATCCATCGCGACACTGAATGACCTGGATCGCGCGCTCGACGGAATCGATCTCGAGAAAACGTTTCTGTTGATTCGTTCCGGTGCGTCGGCGATGCCGGTTGCCGCGCTCCTTGTTGCATTAACTCGTAAACGAAAGAAAACGCTGACCGCGTTGCGCGGTTGTATCGAAATGGACCCGCTGGGAGTGTTGTCGCACGAAGGCAGGCTGCCTCAGTCCATGCAGGGCGCTTACGACGAAATGGCAGCGCTGACGCAATGGGCAACCGAACGAGCGCCGCATTTGCAGACGATTTGTGTGCATGGTCGCGCATGGCATGAAGCAGGCGCCAGCGCGGTGCAGGAGTTGGCCTTTGTTTTGGCGACAGGCGTAGAATATTTGCGCGAGATGACCAATCGCGGCATTGACGTGAACGAGGTTGCGCCGAGGACACGCTTTGCGATAACGGTTGGCGAAAATTTCTTCATGGAAATCGCGAAGCTGCGCGCGTTACGAATGTTGTGGTCGCGCGCCGTGCAAACCCTCGGCGGCACGCCCGAATCGCAGCAGCTCCATTTGCATGTCCGCACGTCGCTTTGGAACAAGACCGCTTGCGATCCCTACAACAATTTGCTGCGCACGACCGTTGAAGCATTTGCCGGCGTGCTCGGCGGATGCGACTCGATGCAAGTGGGCGCGTTCGATGAAGTGGTCCGCCAACCGGATGATTTCAGCCGGCGAATTGCCCGCAATACCCAGCTTGTCCTGCAGCAGGAATGTCACCTGGAACATGTCATTGATCCTGTTGGCGGCTCGTGGCTGGTCGAAAGTTTAACAGCGGAACTCGGCAAACTTGCATGGGCGCAATTCCAGGAAGTCTGGAAAATGGGCGGGATGGAAGCGGCCTTGCGCGCGGGTTATCCGCAAAAGGAAGTCGCGAAAGTTGCGACTGATAAGTTGAAAGCGGTCGCGAGCCGCAAGGCCTCGATTGTTGGAGTCAATCAATATGCGAATCCAAAGGAAAAGCCGTTGGAACGTCCGCAGATTGACCCAAATATTTTTTACAAACGTCGCGTCAACCAGGTCATCGCGCACCGTACTTCAATGGAGAACGACGTTAGCGAGGTTGTGTTGGAGAAGTTGACGTCTGTGGTCGAAAAACGTAGCACCGCCCGATTCGAAGCTTGTCTTGAGGCGGTCAGTGCGGGGGCAACGATTGGCGAAATTACTCGAGCGTTGAGAATTCACGAGAGCCCGTGTCAACCCATCACGCCCGTTTGCATTACGCGAGCCTCGGCCGCATACGAAAAACTGCGTGAGGCAATGGATGCCTATGTGGTGCGCGCCGGTTCTCCCGCCAAGGCCTTCCTCTGTAGTATGGGTTCTCTCAAAGAGCACAAAGCGCGTGCTGATTTTTCAAGCGGTTTCTTTTCTGCGGGCGGCTACGATGTCATTTCGCCTGCTGGATTTTCCAAGGCGGCCGATGCGGCAAATGCATTTGCACAAACCGGTGCGCGTATCGCGGTGATTTGTTCGATTGACGATAAGTATCTGATAATTGTTCCGGACCTTGTCAAAGAATTGCGCGCGAAACGCCCCGATGTTTTCGTTGTCCTTGCCGGTTATCCGCAAGACCAGGTCGAAAAGCACAAAGCCTCCGGCGTGAACGAATTTATTCACATCCGCTGCGACGCTGTCGCAGTGCTCAAGAAGTGTCATAAAGAAGCAGGAGTTGAGCAATGAAACCGTTTCCCAATTTCGCCGAAGTAGCGTTTGAACTGCCGCCCGTGCATGCGTCATGGGGCGATTGGCAGGTAAAGTTTGAAGAAGAAACCGGCAAGTCGCTTGATCAATGGGTGTTCAAGACGCTCGAACAACTCGATTTGAAACCACTTTACACCGTGGACGATTACCGGGGGTGCGAGCATCTGGACAGTATGCCGGGAGTCGCGCCATACGTGCGCGGTCCCTATGGCTCGATGTATTTGTCGCGCCCATGGACGGTTCGCCAATACGCCGGGTTTTCGACAGCCGAAGAAAGCAACGCATTTTATCGCCGCAATATTGCCGCCGGGCAACAAGGGTTGTCAGTTGCCTTCGATTTGCCGACGCACCGCGGCTATGACTCCGATCATCCACGCGCTTTCGCCGATGTTGGCAAGGCTGGTGTGGCAGTCGATTCGATTGCGGACATGAAACTTTTGTTCGACAGCATTCCGCTCGATCGCATTTCCGTTTCGATGACCATGAACGGCGCGGTCTTGCCCATTATGGCATTTTACATTGTGGCAGCGGAAGAGCAGGGCGTGAAACCCGAATTGCTTTCCGGCACGATCCAAAACGACATTCTCAAAGAATACATGGTGCGCAACACCTATATCTATCCTCCGTTACCGTCGATGCGGATTATAGCCGATATTTTCAAATTCACCTCTCAGCACATGCCGAAGTTCAACTCGATTTCCATTTCAGGTTATCACATGCAGGAAGCGGGCGCACCGGCAGATTTGGAAATGGCTTATACGCTCGCGGACGGCTTGGAATACGTGCGCACGGGCATCAAAGCGGGAATCGATATCGACGCCTTTGCCCCCCGTCTCTCGTTCTTTTGGGCGCAGGGCAAAAACTTTTTCATGGAAGTTGCCAAGATGCGCGCCGCGCGTGCGTTGTGGGCGAAGATGATCAAGCAATTCAACCCGAAGAATCCGAAATCGATGGCGCTGCGCACACATTCGCAGACATCCGGGTGGACGCTCACCGAACAAGACCCCTTTAACAATGTCACGCGCACGTGCATCGAAGCCATGGCCGCTGCATTAGGTCACACGCAATCGCTCCACACCAACTCGCTCGACGAAGCAATCGCTTTGCCGACGGATTTTTCCGCACGCATCGCCCGCAATACGCAATTGTTGCTCCAGGAGGAAACCGATCTTTGCAAGGTAATCGATCCGCTTGCGGGCTCATTCTATCTCGAAGCGCTGACCGATGCGTTGATGCGCCGCGCATGGGCACACATCCGGGAAGTCGAAGCCCTCGGTGGCATGGCTAAAGCAATTGAGACCGGCTTGCCAAAGCTGCGCATCGAAGAGGCGGCGGCGCGGCGCCAGGCTTGGATTGATTCCGGCAAGGAAACAATCATCGGCGTCAATAAACTGCGCCTCGACAAGATGGAGCATTTGGATGTGCGCGAGGTCGATAACACTGCCGTGCGCGATTCCCAGATTGCTCGCCTTCAGCAAATCAAAAAAGACCGCGATAATGCGAAGGTGCAGGCCGCATTGGAAGCGATCACGCACGCTTCCGAAAATGGCACTGGCAATCTTCTTGCCTTGGCTATCGAAGCCGCGCGTGCGCGCGCCACCCTCGGAGAAATTTCTTTTGCTATGGAAAAAGTTTTTTCACGGCACAAAGCGACGATTCGTTCTGTGTCTGGCGTCTATGGCGCTGAATACGGATCCAATCAACAGACCGAACAGGTGCGCCAGCTGGCCGACCAATTCGCCAATCATCATGGCCGCCGTCCGCGCATGCTTATCGCCAAGATGGGGCAGGATGGCCACGATCGCGGCGCAAAAGTCGTCGCGACCGCCTACGCTGACCTTGGCTTTGACGTGGATATCGGCCCGCTCTTCCAACAACCGGATGAGGTTGCTCAAATGGCCGCCGAGAACGATGTCCATATAGTCGGCATCAGCTCGCTTGCCGGCGGTCACAAGACGTTGCTCGTTCAACTGGAAAACGAACTAAAACGCATTGGTCGCGAAGATATTCTTGTAGTGGTCGGTGGCGTCATTCCGCCGCAGGACTACGATTTTCTGAAACAAAATGGTGCTGTCGCGGTTTTCGGACCGGGCACATTCATTCCCGACGCCGCAAAGCAATTGTTGACTGAGCTGAGTCAGCGGCTCGGTTAGCGAGAAGGACACTTGAATACGTTGAGCAGTGAAACACATTCGACACCGGGCAATAATCCGGCGCAACGCACTGCTTTGACCGTGGACGATTACGTCAGGGGCGTTCTTGCGGGAAATCGCACAATTCTCGCACGCGCGATCACACTGCTCGAAAGCAGTTCGCCGCTGCACGAACCGGTCGCGCAGGAAGTCTTGCGGCGCATCTTGCCCGAATCTGGAAAAGCAAAGCGCATCGGGATTACCGGAGTGCCCGGGGTTGGCAAAAGCACGTTCATCGAATCCTTTGGTTCCATGCTCGCAGGTGCGGGCCACAAGCTTGCCGTGCTCACCATCGATCCAAGCAGCAGCCGTTCGGGTGGAAGCATTCTCGGCGACAAAACGCGGATGCAAAAACTAAGTCGCGAGCCCAACGCCTTTATTCGGCCGTCGCCCGCTGGACACAATCTCGGCGGTGTCGCCCGCCGCACACGCGAAGCCATGCTGCTCTGCGAAGCCGCCGGGTTCGACATTGTGTTGGTCGAAACTGTCGGCGTCGGTCAGAGTGAAACTGCCCTGCGTTCGATGGTCGATTTCTTCCTGCTGTTGCAACTCCCCGGGGCGGGCGATGAATTGCAGGCCATGAAAAAAGGCATCGTCGAAATGGCCGACCTTATTCTCGTCAACAAGGCCGACGGCGACAATCGCTCACGTGCTGAGCTGGCCCGCGCCGAACAAGAGATAATGGTCCATTATCTCGACTCCGCTACGCCAGAGTGGAAGACGCAGATTGCTTTGAGTTCTGGACTGACCGGCGACGGTATTCCAGAAGCATGGGAAATCATCGAAAAATTTTATCGCGACCTGAAGCCGAAAGAAGTCATTGCCCGGCGTCGCCAGCAACAGTCTCTTGATTGGTTGACTGACTTGATTGCCGACGAGTTGCAGCGGAGGTTCTATCAGAACTCTGCGGTGGCCGAACAGCTTGCGACGGTCAAAGGCGCGTTGTTACGTGGCGAACTGACCGCAATGCAAGGCGCAAAAAAGCTACTGTCCGCGTTTAGCGGCGAAAAATAATTTTATGCTCAAGAAAATCGATCATCTCGGCATCGCTGTCAGGTCATTGGACGAATCGGTGCCCTACTACGAAAAGGCGTTGGGGTTGAAATGCGAACATCGCGAAGAAGTGCCCTCACAAAAAGTGCGCACCGCTTTTTTTCAGTGCGGTGAAGTGCACCTCGAATTGCTGGAGCCCACGTCACCAGAGAGCCCGATTGCGAAATTTCTCGAAAAGAATCCGAGCGGCGGCATTCATCACATTGCCTTCGCAACCGATGACATCAGCGGCCAGCTCAAACAGGCTTCGGGTGCAGGCGTAAAATTGATTCACGAACAACCGTTCGAAGGCGCGGCCAACAAGCTCGTCGCGTTTCTCCATCCCAAATCGACATTCGGGGTGCTCACGGAGTTTTGCGCGCCCAAATCCAACAACCATTAACCGAAACATTTATGCCCATACCCAAATCAGCATTGGAAGATTTGCAAAAGCGCCGTGAAGTAGCGAAAGCCGGTGGCGGCGAAGACAAACTGCAGGCGCGCCGCGCCAAGGGAGTGATGACCGCGCGCGATCGTCTCGAGAAACTTTTTCAATCCGGCACTTTCCAGGAATGGGGGCTGCACGCTAATCACGACTGTCACAACTTCGGCATGGAATCCAAAAGCCTGCCGGGCGATGGCGTCGTGACTGGCACCGGGATGATTGACGGACGATTGGTTGCGGCATTTAGCCAGGATTTCACCGTCAGCGGTGGATCGCTCGGACGCATTCACGCCAAGAAAATTTGTGACCTGATGGATTATGCTTTGAAGGTCGGCTGCCCCGTTCTGGGCTTCAATGATTCCGGCGGCGCGCGCATTCAGGAAGGTGACAACTCGCTTTCCGGTTACGGACAGGTCTTCTTTCGCAATGTTCTCGTTTCCGGCGTCGTCCCGCAAATCGCCATCGTCGCCGGCCCATGCGCGGGTGGCGCAGCCTATTCGCCCGCATTGATGGACTTCATCATCATGGTTAAAGGTTCGTCGAACATGTTCATTTGCGGCCCCGACGTCATTCAAGCCGTCACCGGTCAAAAGTGTACCATGGACGAAATCGGTAGCCCGCTGACCAACGCTTCTGTGAGCGGCAACGTCCAATTCGTCGCCGAGAACGATCAACACGCCATCGATATCGCACGCAAGCTCCTCTCCTTTATCCCCGCGAACAATTTACTCGATCCACCGCATCGGCCGGTTCAACAACTCGATTTGTCCCAGGATCCGGAAATGGGCAACTTGATTCCGGAATCCGCGAAAGATCCGCTCGACGTGAAAAAAATCATCGCGCGGTTAGTGGACAATGCCGACTTCCTTGAAGTCTACGAAATGTGGGCGCAGAACCTCGTCATTGGTTTCGGGCGCATTCAAGGCATCGTTGTCGGCATCATCGCCAATAACCCAACAGTGAAAGCGGGCACGCTCGATATCGACTCCTCCGACAAAGGTGCGCGCTTCATTCGTTTTTGTAACGTGTTCAACATCCCGCTGCTCACCCTCGTTGATGTCCCGGGCTTTATGCCCGGCGTGCAACAGGAACGCGGCGGCATTATCCGTCACGGCGCAAAAATGCTGTTCGCCTACGCGTCAGCGACGGTTCCGAAGCTGACCTTGATCATGCGCAAAGCCTACGGCGGCGCGTATCTCGCAATGTGCAGCGCGGACATGGGCGCGGATTTCGTGTTCGCCTGGCCCACCGCTGAAATCGCCGTCATGGGCGCGGAGGGCGCGGTCAAGATTTTGTTCAAACGCGAAATCACCGCGGCGTCCGATCCCAAAGCCAAAGAAAAAGAACTCGTCGCCGATTACCGCGAAAAGTTCTGCTCACCTTACGAAGCCGCCAAAAGCGCGATGATTACCGACGTGATTAGTCCCGCTGAAACGCGCGCCGCATTGTCATTGGCATTGCGCAATTCGCTGACCAAACGCGAAACGCGTCCGCCGAAGAAACACGGCACCATCCCTCTCTAACCTTATGGCCACCGACCAAACACCAAACGCAAACGCGCCCGAGTTCGGAGCCGTCGAGACGAATCTCGGCCAGGCTCTCGTTCTGTTGCAACGCGTCTTGCCACGACTGGACGACCCGAGGCGGGCATCCGATGTGCAGAATGCGTTGAAACGCGCTGCCGCGTGCGTCGAAACCGCGCGAGATGCACACAACAAATTCTTTGCATCCCAACTCGGCCTCGCGGGTGCAGGCGTTCCACCCGAGATCGTCGCCGTCATAGCGGCTGCGATCGCAGTCACATTAGGTGGCCGCGCCCATCGCGTTGTATCAGTTCAACCAGTTCAGCCTTCCAGCCCTTATATGAACATTTGGGCAGTTGAAGGGCGCACCGAAATTTTCCATTCCCACAGACTTCGCTAACCACTTTGATACGAAAACACCATGATCAAAAAACTTCGCGTCACCGTTGATGGCAAACCCTACGAGGTAACCGTCGAGCTTTCGGACGAATCAGAATCAACGTCGTCGTCCGCACCAGC
>Ga0265327_10002035_pt1 | contig 22755 bp, 22 predicted proteins | sample 41621metaG_FD_202089 | JGI IMG/M metagenome (GOLD analysis project Ga0265327, IMG submission 202089) | Rhizosphere microbial communities from Carex aquatilis grown in University of Washington, Seatle, WA, United States - 4-16-21 metaG | ecosystem: Host-associated > Plants > Roots > Rhizosphere...
CGCTAAGTACGCAGCTCTGGTCCATGACTTAGGCAAGGCGCTGACGCACAAGATGGAAGGCAAGCACCACCACATTTCTGGCGAGATGCTGCGCAAATATGGTGCACCCGAAGAAGTTGCCTTGGCAGCCGAACAGCACCACGATGACGTTGAAGCTACTAGCGTGGAAGCTCTGATTATTCGTACTGTCGATGCCATCAGTGCCTCGCGCCCAGGTGCTCGAAACATCTCAGCCGAGAACTTTAGTGAGCGCATGAAGGACCTAGAAAACGTGGCTAACAGCTTTAAGGGCATCGAAAAGTCGTACGCCATTAGCGCTGGTCGCGAAGTTCGTGTATTCGTAAAACCACAGGCTATCGATGACCTAAGTGCCATCAAACTGGCCCGTGATATTGCTAACAAGATTGAGTCGACCATGCAGTACCCCGGTACCATCAAGGTCAACGTCATCCGCGAAACCCGCGCCGTCGAATTTGCCAAATAACGAACAAAATTATGCCTGAAGAGATTGAAGCAAAGTTTCTTGACATCGATATTGAAGATATCAGACGACGCCTAAAGGACGCGGGCGCTGTGCTCGAGCAGCCGATGAGATTGATGCTCAGAGATCAACTCGACTTTACTGATGGGCGCTATAGAAGGGCAAATCTCGAAGAGCGACTGAGGATTCGTGACGAAGGTGACAAGCAAACACTGACCTATAAAAGGACATCATCCGATTCAAACTATCTAAAAGAACTTGAGATCACTATCAGTTCATACGAGACGGCCAAAGAAATATTGGTCGCTCTCGGAATCGAAAGTTTTAGTTATCAAGAGTCTAAGCGCGAGACCTGGCATCTAGATGACGTTGAGGTTGTTATAGATGAATGGCCATGGATCAACCCATACATTGAAATTGAAGGTCCAAGCGAGGAAGGCATCAAGGCTGCAGCTGCAAAGTTGGGTTTTGACTGGGAAGATGCAAGGTACGGTAGCGTCGATACTGTTTACATGGCTCAATATCCCAAAATGACCAAAACTGACTCAATTGCGTTGGTGCCCATAGTAAAGTTTGATGATCCATTGCCCCAATATCTGAAAGACCGACTGTAACTTCGCTCGATATCTTGCAAAATTAAAGATAAACTTGTTTAATAAGTCGTATGGCTTATGTAAATGAACAAGCTGGCTACCCGCGAGCACTTAATCCTATCGATAGGACGATTGCCTACGGGCCAGGTTTTAACTATGTCGCTGGTAATGAACAGGGGCTGTATGCTCGTCAAGATCTGGACCCAGACTTTTTGCCTACTACCGAAGCAAGACTTATACGCAGTCCTGGTGAGGTTGGGCTCTACGATTGGCAATTATGGGGTCAGGATAGTTGGAAAGAGTTGCACGGAACTTTTCAAGCTGCCGATCGTTTCCGTAAAAAACTTCAGGAAGAGTATGGCGAGCTTGTTGCAGAAATTGTAGGAGACGAACAAAGTCGAGACAAAATTTTGAGTGAGGTGGGTGATGTAGGCTGGTGTGCCCTCGCTTTGGCCAGCAATGGCAGCGCTAATATCGATCACGGAGTCAAGAATTACCTATACGAAGCGGTTATGGGTATCAGGTGGATTGATCATCAAGGTCAGTACCAGGACCCGGTCTGGCGCCCACGAGCCGCCGAGCTATGCACGACAAACAACAGACAGCTCACCGCCGCCGATATTGATGGTTTGGTAGCAGAGGGGTTCGTGGCTGAGGCAAGTAACGCCATGAACATTTTTGATATTCCTGACGAGGACTTCGATGAAGATCCCCGGGCAGATCACTACGTTCGTGCAATGATCGGAGATATAATTGTCCTGGCATCGCTTGCAGAGCAGCAATACGGATTTGGGGATCGGGAGATTGCTAGCTGTGGCGAACCCCATGGCTGGGTCGGGCAAATGTCATATCAAGCTCTTAGCAAGGAAGTCCAGGTGCTGTCGGCTAAGATTCTGTTTCAGCTGGCGCTAGTGGCTCGCAAAAGTTGTGGTGGAAGTCTGACTGAAGCAATCCAAATCAATACAGCAAAAATCAAGAGTAGAGTAGAAGAAAATCTGATTGATAAAACGGACGGCGAGCGCCCGGATGAGTTACAGTAAGACTATGAAGATTTTGTACATTGGTGATGTGATGGGCGAACTGGGCTTGCAGCTGGTAGAGGAAGTGCTGCCCAAATTGCGACATGATAAGCAGATTGATCTAGTGATTGCTCAGGCTGAAAATGTCACTGAGGGCAAGGGGATTTCGGCCAAAGACTTCCAGCGCTTACAGGCAGCGGGCGTAGATTTCTGTACGGGCGGTAATCATATTTTCCGCAGAGCTGAGATTACTCCACTGCTTGATGATCCTAAGCAGCCTATTATTCGTCCGGCTAACTACCCAGCAGGTACGGCGGGTTTGGGCTGGAAATACGTTGAAACTCAGCAGGGCAAGGTGCTGGTTGTGAGTTTGCTTGGGCAAATCGTTGGCAAACAATCCACCGAAGATATCGATAATCCGCTGAAGATTATTGATGACATCTTGGCTTCACAGCAAAAAGAAGCGAAGGTGGCAACAATAGTTAATTTTCACGGTGATTTCAGTAGCGAAAAAGTGATTATCGGCAACTATCTTGATGGTCGAGTAACGGCTGTGATTGGTGACCACTGGCATGTGCCTACCGCCGATGCTCGTGTGCAGCCAAAAGGTACGGCCCACATCAGTGACGTTGGTATGTGCGGGGCGCTTGAATCTTCGCTAGGCGTGACGTTTGATAGTGTCATCCCGCGCTGGCGGGATGGTATCCAGACGCGTAATATTCTAGAGGAAAAGGGCTCAAAACAGTTTAACGCAGTGCTAGTTACGGTCAACGAATCTGGTCTCGCCGACTCCATCGAGCAAATCCGCCAGATTTTAGACTAGTAATAACCAAACTTTTTCAGTATAATCACCTCTGTTATAAATAACAGTATATAACCTGGGTTTACGGATAGTTTCACTAACGACGTTCCACTAAGCGTCGACGAAATATCCCACCGGGATATTTCGGGGAGTGGCGCAGTCTGGTAGCGCGCGCGGTTTGGGACCGTGAGGTCGCAGGTTCGAATCCTGTCTCCCCGACCATATTAAGAGCCCACGCGGGCTTTTTTATTTTTGTAACATCCGGCAACTTGAGTGGCGTACAATAGGCTAATGGCTTTAGTGCTTACGGTTTTAGTTATTTTTGCATTGCTAGTTGGCAATGAGGTCTATTGGCGGAAGGCCAAGACTCATAACGAGTTTGCGCGCAAATTTATTCATCTAACGGTCGGCACGCTTGTAGCATTTTGGCCGTTTTTTCTGAGTTGGCAGCAGATACGTCTGCTAAGTATTGCGTTTATTGTGGTCGTGGCCATATCTAAATATGCGCATATTTTTCGAGCGATTCATAGTGTGCAGCGTCCAACTTACGGTGAGTTGTGGTTTGCAGCGGCCGTCGGTCTGACCACACTTATTACCAATAATAAATGGATCTATATGACGGCGCTGCTGCAAATGAGCTTGGCCGACGGGCTGGCGGCCATCATAGGTACGCGCTATGGACGTGCCAATAGTTATAAGATTTTTGGCCAGCATAAAAGTATTGCCGGGACTGCTACTTTTGCAGTGATTTCATTGCTGTCACTCATGATTTTTATGTACGGCAGTGGCACATATATCGCACCGCTCATTATTGCGCCTATTGCCATCGGGGCTACAATCCTCGAAAATGTCGGCGTCTATGGCTTGGATAATTTACTGGTGCCACTATTTGTAGCTAGCGTGCTCGGCCTCGTATCCTAGCAAGCGATGTGTAATGACTGCCATGCCATTTTTTGCCCTCACGCCTGCCTCTAGCCGGGCATCTAGCTCATCCGGCATCATCCACTGGCCGTCACTATAAACTTCCGGATTGTACTGAGGTGTTTCATCGGATCGAACGACGTAGTTCCACATAAAGTAGGGTATGCCAGTTTCTACGGGATGGGTTCTGGCGAATAGTCCAAATTGGTCGGGTGCAACATCCTTGTTCAGCTCTTCGCGGTATTCACGGATTGCGGCGTTCAGGTAGCTTTCGCTTTGACTAACGTTACGACTTTCATCATGGCGCACTTTGCCAGCGACACTGTAGTCCAACGCTTCGGAGCCAACTTCCAGGCCCTTTTGTCGTGTTGGTATCCATAGGGCACCAGTGCTATTCATAACCAAGACCGTAATGCCGCGTAAGTAACAGCCCCGCAAGTTAGCAAAATCCAGGGCATCTTCACGGCTGATTTGTCCGACTAGTTCGTCGTTATGATCGACGAGCGCTAGCATCTCAGGAGTTTTGGGTAGTGTGTTGCTCATGATTCCACTAAGTTTAAATTACCAGTGTGTGCGCGCAGGGCATTGAAGATGACTATCACGTCGACAACTTCCTGCAAAACAGCTCCTAGCAGCGGTGAGAATTTACCAGTCGCAAAGACCAGCATCAAACCGATACTGATGGCGATGCCGATCAAGATGCTTTGTTTAGCTATGCTGAAGGTGCGTTTGGCGATAGAGATAGCCGCAGCTACTCGACTAATATCATCAGTCATGATAACCATGTCAGCTGATTCGCTAGCAGCGGCGCTACCTCGTGCGCCGAGCGCGATACCAACGTCGGCGGCTGTAAGTGCGGGGGCATCATTGACGCCGTCGCCCACAAAAGCTAATGGTCGAGCCTTAACTTCATCGAGCACGTGTAATTTATCGGCAGGCAAGGTCTCGGCATGCACGTGATCAATGCCAAGCTCTTGAGCGATGTCTTGAGCAGTTTTGGCATTGTCGCCCGTAATCATAAGGATATGTTTGATCCCCAAACGGTGTATCTCGCGCAACGTAGCCTTACTTTCAGGCCTAATCTGATCGCGCAAAGTTATAACCCCAGCCAACTCGCCGTCGATTGCAACATAGACAGCTGTTTGATTGACGCTGGACGCCGAAAAATTACGAGGTAAATTAACGTCTTGGTCCTGCAGCAGGCTGAGTCGTCCAACCAAAACAGTCTTGCCCTTTAAGCTTGTGTGTAAGCCACGCCCAGCAATTTCTTTGACATGTTTAGCCTTGGCAATTTTAATATTCTTACTTTGTGCGGCTTGCACAATAGCGTGTGCCACCAAATGATTGGACGCTTGCTCTAAGCTGGCGGCAATCCCTAACAGCTCATCACTTTTATATGCCCCAAATGTTTTGACGTCTTCAACTTCAAGTTCGCCACGAGTCAGAGTGCCTGTCTTATCGAAAGCAATGGTCTGTGCCTCGGCTAATTTTTCGAGTGCCGAACCAGTGCGCACAATGACACCATGACGGTTAGCCCGACCCATGCCACTGATGAGCGCGATTGGTGCAGCTAGCAATAGCGGGCATGGAGTGGCTACGATAATGACTTGCAAGAAACGTATAGCATCCCCACTGAACACCCATACGCTCACGGCAATGGCGTAGGCCAAAACAGTGAAAGGTATGCTGTAACGATCGGCTAAGCGCACGAAAGGCGCTTTACTGGCAGCCGCAGCGCGCACTAGCTTGACGATTTGTTGGTATTGGCTGTTTTCGGCAGTGGCAGTAGCTTGGGCTGTTACGGCACTGTCGAGGTTAATCGAGCCACTCAGCAAGCCATCCTTAACTTGTTTATCTTGCGGCAGGCTTTCGCCAGTTAAGCTAGCTTCATCAAAGTTCGCTTCGCCCTCAATGATAATGGCATCCACTGGCACAATTTCACCGGGTTTAATGATGATGGTGTCGCCGACGCGTATCTCGCTAACTTCAACATCCAGCGTTTTGCCTTTGCGGATAACATGTGCCTTTTGGGGAGCATTTTTCAATAAGCTGTCGAGTTCACTACGGGCTCGATGCTCGGCAAAATCTTCGAGCGATTCACCACCCGTCAACATCAGCACGACCACAATAGCTGCCCAATATTGACCCAGCAAAACCGAAGCGATGATGGCCGTCGCGGCAAGGATGTCGACGCCATACGTACCAGCTCGAATATCTTCCCACATGCCCCATAGCAGAGGGATGACTTCGATAAGTGACACAGTGCTCAGGAGCCACTTGGCGGCCGTGTGATTGCCAGTGAACTGCAGCACCAAACCAATCACAAAAGTAATCATTGCCAGCACAAACCATTTATATTGTTTTACAAAAGTAGTCAGTCGGTTTAGCACCAAAACCCCCAGTAATTTTTAGGATATATCTCAAGACAGTATAGCAGGTAGGGCGTGCAGAAACTATGCTATACTTAGTATAGTATTGAACATAACAAAAGGGGATAGATGAAGGCAGCACAACTTATCAAATATGGTGGCAAAGATAGCGTAGTAGTATCTGACGAGGCAGCAAAACCAAGTCCAGGCGAGGGGCAAGTATTAGTAGAGGTTCACGCGGCGAGCGTTAACCCTTTTGATTGGAAACTGCGTGAAGGGTATATGCAAGAGAGAATCCCTCTTAATTTTCCATCAACGCTTGGCGGCGATATCTCTGGTGTAGTGAGCGAAATTGCCGAAGGTGTGACAGGCTTTGAAGTCGGTCAAGCAGTGTACGGACTCGCCGGTTCGGTTAGCGGCAATGGTTCGTTTGCTGAGTTTGCTCCGGTCACTGCGACGTCACTAGCGATCAAGCCGAGTACCATTGATTTTGTAACTGCAGCTGCATTCCCACTTGCCAGCGTCAGTGCATACCAAGCAGTAGCCGAACTTATTGATATCCAGTCAGGTCAAAAGATTCTGATTCATGGCGGGGCAGGCGGCATTGGTTCGATTGCCATCCAGATTGCCAAGAAACTTGGCGCGTACGTAGCAACGACTGTTAGTGCTAAAGACAAAGATTTTGCCGCCGAACTCGGTGCGGACGAAGTCATTGATTATGCCACACAGGATTTTGCGAGTTTATTGCAAGATTACGATGGCGTACTCGATACCATTGGTGGCGAAACAAGTGAGAAGTCCTACCAAGTACTAAAGCCAGGTGGCAAAATCGTTTCATTAGCCGCCCCTGCTAACGAGGAATTAGCTAAAGAAAAATCAGTTGAATATATTTATTTGGCAACTCAGGTTACTAGTGAACGACTTAATGCCATCACCAAACTAATCGAAGACGGTGATCTAAAACTAAACATTGATAAAGTTTTTACGCTTGATGAAGCGGCAGAAGCGCTGGAATACCAAAAAACTGGTCACGCTCGCGGCAAAGTTGCCATCAAAGTCAAAGACTAATATTCCCAAGATTTGCCCCTAAAACCTCAAGCACTACCTTGCGTTTGGTAAATAAGCTAAACTAAGGCTAATGAAAAGCTTGCAGAGCAAAGCAACGCGCATCTATAGTCACATGATGCACGATAGTATGCGTCGTAATTCATCGCTGCTTATTCTCAGTCAGGCTGTTCTGGCCGGTGGGCTTTTTCTGTTCTATATCATTTGCGCCCACCTGTTCCCGACGTCTACCGTCGGGTATGCAACGTCATTTATAAGCTTTGGTTTGCTGGTAGCGACGTTTACAAACCTTGGCTTACCCAATACTAATATTCGATTTTTGCCGACCAGCAAGCGCAAAGGTGGTTTGTTTGTAGCGGCGTTGCTTTTGATCATTATAAGCTCGATTATTGGCGGCCTAATCGCTTTGAGCATCTTGGCGCACTGGGATACTAGTCTGAGCTTCATCACGTCATCAGTCTTTTTGTCGATTACATTGGTGGCGCTGATATCTGGCACGGCGGTGAGCGCTCTGCTGGACAGCACGTTAATGGCATATCGACGTGGTGAATTTGTGCTTGCGAAAGCTGTGATTATAACGTTGCCAAGGATTGTACTGCCATTCTTCGTCGTGGCGGCTGGGACCAAGGGCATTACTGGTGTTTATGTCGTTACGCTTTTGCTCGGCTTGCTTTTCAATGTGTACATTATCTTTAGAAAGTTACTCAAAACTGAGAGCCTGAAGCCGCACATTGGTGAAGTCGCAGCGCACAAAGCCTATGCGTCCAGCAACTATTTTGGCGGTATGTTTGGTGTCTTGCCGAGCACCTTGGTGCCGATCATTATCTTGAGCCGACTTGGTCCGACAGACGCAGCTTACTTTTATATGCCGGCGCAAATTGCGGCTTTTTTGAGCGTGGTGTGTAATTCGGTTTCTCAGGCCTTGATGTCCGAGGCATCGCAGACTGACGACATCAACCAGCATCGCCAAGCTTTCAAAAAGGCGTTTCGTCATCAGTATCAAATCCTTGGTCTGCTAGTCGTTATATTAATTGTGTTTGGCTGGCTGATCTTGCGCTTGTTCGGCGCTGCTTATGCAGCAAATGGCTACGTGCCTCTGGTCATTCTATCGCTATCAAGCCTCGTCGTCGGCGTGAATTGGCTCGGTGACACGTGGTTGAATATCAATAAGCGTAGTCGTGACTATTTCCTAATGAACGCCTTTAATTCGCTGGCGGTCATAATCTTAGTCTATGTCTTCGCGGAGCACGGTTTGGTGCCTGCGACGATCGGCTGGTTGCTTGGCCAGCTCTTGTCGGCTGGCGTCTACATCCTGATCTTTGCTCGTGGCCAACTGCTATCTTTTGCAAGCAGTTTTCGCATTAGCTGAGGCTATAAACTCTCGGAATATTCCCACAGGGATATTTTGGGGCGGACTAGGGGTCTCGAACCCCCGACCTTCGGAACCACAACCCGACGCTCTAACCAACTGAGCTAAGTCCGCCACGAATATAACAGGGGCGATTATACGGTATAAAACCCTCTTTTACAACTGTTTTAGCTGCTCGAGCATATTTTTGATGGCTAGCGCACGATAGCTAATTTTGCCTTTTTCTTCTGGTGTCATTTCGGCATAGGTTTTGGTTTGTCCATCTTGCTGGAAGCAAAAATCGAAGCCAAAACCGTTTTCGCCGCGTGGTGGACAAACCTCACCAGTGACCTCGCCTTGGGCGGTTACGGCGTCTTCACCATCATAGTAGGCGATAGTGCAGGTTAGTACGGCCCTGCCACCTAAGTCTTTGCCCAGTTCGTACAGAGCGTTATCCCCGAGCTGTTTCTCGAAATACTTGATAAATGGGCCAGGCAAGCCACCCAAATTTTCTAAACCTGCTGAAACATCCTCGACAATGACTGGCCTGCCGAGCTGGTCGTACGCCCGCTTAGCTTTATCGACGGCGATTGCTTCTAGATCCAGACTCTGAATTTCATCCAAATCGATATCGGCGGTTTCAAAATCAAAATCGCCAGGAAATGCCTCACGCCACTCAGCTAATTTATCCGCGCTTCCAGTAACTAGTGTAATCTGTCGCAAAAAAGTCGCTCCTTATGTTGTGGCGCCCCGGGCAGGATTCGAACCTGCGACCTTAGGCTTAGAAGTCCTCTGCTCTATCCAGCTGAGCTACCAGGGCAGACGCCACATTCACATTGTAAACTATCTCCTATTATCAGCTCTCACGCAGCTGGATAGAGTGATTGCGCCACACTTATATGTCGGCTTCGCCAACGCCAGCTGAGCTACCAGGGCAGACGCCATCCAATAACTATACCAGCCCTGAAAAAGTGGAACAATTCATTAATGATATAGTATGCTTATGCTTAGAGCGCAGTAGACGTGCTTTATTAAATCAAAAAATCAACATGGCAATTCTGATAGTAATCACCATCTTCATTCTTATCTCAGCTGGATTGGCGGCCTATTTTCTGAAAAACGATAGGGGTGAAAAGGAGCCAATCGGTGCGCTTTGGCTGGCCTTCGGTTTTGGTTTTTTGGGTGCCATTGCAGCATCCGTCATAGAAGGCTTACTCCCTATAAAAGATCTGACAACCAGTGCACCTCTGGGCGCGCTGTTTGTATCAGCCATGCTGGTGGGTGTCGTCGAAGAGGCCTGCAAATTTATACCACTGTCACTCTACCTCTATCCCAAGCGTTACTTTAATGAATACACCGACGGTTTGATCTATTTTGGCCTAGCAGGCTTAGGCTTTGGTTTGCCAGAGAATATTCTCTATACCATAGCTTTTGGAGCTGGCACGGGAGCAGGACGTATATTACTGACACCTTTCTTCCATGCCGCAACTACCTCACTAGCCGGTTATTTTTTGATAAAAATGAAGATAAATAAACGACCGCGCCGCGAAGCCTGGTTGGTGTTGGCGGCTATGATGTTTACCCACGGATTGTATGACTTCGGATTGGCCTCCAAAATACCTCTGTTGAGTCTCCTGTCCGTTTGCATTACGCTAACCATGACTATAATTTTGTTTGTGCTGTACTCCAAGGCGACATATAAGGATCAACAGCTTGGGCTAAGCGCAGTGGGTCACAACAGCTTCTGCCGTAATTGTGGTACACCCAACCCCGATAATCTTCTCTATTGCACTCATTGCGGGAAACATGCTTAAATAACAACAATAAATAGACATAAACAGAAAGACGAAGTGTATGGAATGTCCAAAATGCTCCCAGCCCATCGAAAATGGCGCGGCCTTTTGTGGTAATTGCGGCCAACCACTAACTACAGCTGCCCCTGTGGTAACAACAATGCCAGCCCCAGCTCAGCAGATCCCCACAATGCCAGCCCAACAAGTTACAGCACCAGTAGCGCCGGCACCGCCCGTCGCACCTGTAGTAGCTCAGCCTGCTCCACAAGTTGAGGCACCTGCTCCAAATGCCCCGATCTCCCCGCAACAGGCTACACCTATTGCTCAAGTTTATGCCAATCAGGCTGCTAGCCCGATGCCAACTGCAAACTTCGGTGGCATGCCTACTGCCATGCCGGTCGGCGGGGCAGCCGCTGGCATACCTAGCTACGCTGTACCAGTGAGTCACCACGACATCAGGGCCCTATTATCGGTCATTTTTGGTGTTTTGGGCATTGTGGGTGCACTCATCATCCCGATCATCGGAGTTGCGCTCGGCATCACTAGTATTGTGCTAGGCACACTGTCACGTCGTCATGTAAAAGGATTATCTATAGCTGGCATAGTATTTGGCATACTGGCACTTCTGGCTGGTTTGGCCACGTGGGCCATTGTAATCGCCAGCAATACCAGTGCAGTTCATAAAAGTATCGGTTCCAGCGCCAGCAGCACGGCAACAGTTGCTTATGACACACCATGTTATAAGATTATGGTTCCAAAAGGTTACAAAACTACTGGTAGTGATAGTTGTGGTGTGACCGCATATAACGGCGCAACCCTAGCTACTTCTACCGAGATGCTCAAAGTCGCATCGGGCTATGTTGCCGGTTTAAACGAGTCTAATTTTAATGATGTTGCCAAAAAAGCTGTTGACGCTGATTTCGCACAAAACCTGTCCGACTATACGGTAACCAAGTCAGGTCTCGATACATTTGCAGGTAACTCAGCCTACGTTATCGAAGCACACAAGGGCAGCAAAAACGTTACAGAAGCTGCTGTATTGCACGAAAGTTCTGAAGGCGACAACTTATTTGTCATAGGTCGTGCCAAATTTAACGGCTCGGCTAGCATTCATGACCTTGAGTCAGTTTGGAGCTGGAAGTAACCATGAGCCAAAGACTCGCCAAGCATAGCTTACCTCTAGGCGTTCTGGCCTTTGGTTTGTTTGCGGTGTCGCTTATGACCGGGCTAGCGCTGCGCTCCAGTGATGGATACGGCTCAATTTCTGTTATGCAGAAAGCGCTCACCAGCCAATTCCTTAGCGTTACTCCGGCAGCCAATGGCCTTGCACACATTGGCAAAGTCGATACTGCCAAGACTGTCTCCTTGACGCCCATTGTTCAAGTAAATGTCGGGCAGGTGTGGGTTTCGCAGTATCAATCAGATGATAGCTTTGCCTCCTTGGGCGACAACACCATAGCTCAGTTTGGTGCAGACGTAGCTACTACTCCTGCAGCCCAGACTTCTACTGAGCATGCCACCGTGAGATACAGATCAGTCCACTGGTAAAATGCAATAAATGGTGCGGGTGGGGAGAGTCGAACTCCCGTCTTCAGTTTGGAAAACTGACATAATAACCGTTATACAACACCCGCCTGGCGTGACAAAATGTGTCACGCAACAGGGGAAATTATAGCATAGCCCATCAGATATAGGGCCTAACGGGAGACTAGTTGGCGTTTACGTACCAAGTAGCGTCGTCAAAGTAGGCAGTCGTGCTTGAGTTTCCAACTAAGATGACCTGCAAGCTAGCACTCTTAACATTGGCCGAGCTAGGTTTGTAGCCAAAGCTAATTGTTTGACCGCCCAAGCTGTAGGTATCGGTCTTGTACTGACCAGAAATCCAGTTGCCATTGGCGTCGTATTCGTCGATGTAGAAGCCGACCACGCCACTGCTCAAAGCCTTAACGTTCAGGTAGTTTGTTAGCGTGTAAGCTTTAGTAGAATCGACAGTAATTGGGGTAGAGAACAGGTGTGTGTTCTTGGTGCTGGAGACCATCTTTACGGAGTTGATTGGGTCAGCTGGGGCACCATTGCTGGTAGCATCGGCAGTAATGTTGGTGGCATCATCGGTTATCCAGCCAGTGAGGCCGCCGTCGAAGGTGCCGTTGGTGAGCAAGTTGCTTTGGCCGGCAGTGCCGGTGGTGCTCAGTGGGAACCACTGGGCGTTGTCGAAGTAAGCCACGATGCCGGAGTTAGCAGTTACGGTTATCTGTAGATCAGCGGTAACTACTGCTGGTGAGCTTGGGGTGTACTGGAAGTTGAAGTCCTCGACGAAACTAGAATTCTCAGCCCCCTTGTACTGACCAGAAATCCAGTTGCCATTGGCATCAAACTCGTCGATGTAGAACTCGACATCACCCTTGACCAGGCTTTGAACGTTCAGGAAGTTCTTCAACATGTAGGTGGTTTTTGGATCAACAGCAATGCGAGGTGAGTAGAGGCGAGCGTTTGAGCTGTTGGCGGTAAACTTGATGGAGTTGGTAGGATCTGGGTAGCTACCATTGTTGGCAGTATCTTTGGTCACGGCTGCGCTGTTATCGGTGGTCCAGCCGTCGGCGATGCCGTCGTTGAACGTGCTGTTTGGTAGTAAGTTGGTCGTGCTAGTGACGAGACCCTGGCTGACGTGTACCGACTGAATGCTTGTTGTCGTTTGCTTGGCCTTAACGTAAGCTGCAATCTGATCAAGCTCACTTGTGCCGTATTCATAATCGTCGGGGGTTTTGCTTGGCTTGGTTTTGATATCGTGGAAGGTCAGAACCAACCAAGTGTTGTTGGCAATTGCCTTGTCGATGGCACTTTCAACAACGGCTGGAGGAGTAGTCGTTTCTTGGACAATATAATCTTGCAAGTAGTAGTCACTGCCAGGCCAGCTATTGGTAGCGCCTGAGGCGTTGGCAAAGTTACGCATAGACTGGTAATACTTGGCGATCTGAGCGATAACGTTGTTGTTGTAGTCGCCGTAAGGTGGTGAAAAGTCGAGAGCGGTGATGCCATAACCAGCAAGTGTGGTTTTGCTAGTACTGAGCTCGGTATCTATTTGAGCAGTTGTCAACGAATTGGTCTGGCAGTCGCTAGGGTCAATGGTGGCATTACTTGCTAGGCAATCGTGGTCTACAGTGTGTGAGCCGATTTCCCAACCATAGGTATTCTGTAATGCTTGAACTTGTGCCCAGGTCATATAGGTGGTGTCCGGATTGGCACGGCACGTGTTTCCTACAGTGGTCATGCCGACACAGCCAGTAATTACGTAATCAGTCCCGGTTAGGCCATATTTGGCCAGCGTCGGTGCTGCTTGGGTGTAAGCACTGTTTAAGCCATCATCAAAGGTAAATGAAATTTTGGCCGCAGGAGCAGCATTTGTCACGCCACTAGCTATTGTATTAGCGTGTACTACTGCCGGAAGCATTGCCAAACAACTAATAGCTAACAGGCTGCTTGCCATAAATAAATTAATTTTGCTTTTTATGCCAGCTAAAGTCAGCGGTTCATCCATAAATATTTCACCTAACCACCTAAATATTTTCTAATAAGTCCTTTATACACGTATATTTAGCAAATAGCAAACTAATATTGTAAATTAATCAATCAAGTGCTTTAGTAAGCATGAGCACTATGTTTATAAAACTATATTTACAAAATTGCACAAATAGTGTATTGTCAAAGTAGTTTGGGAATTATGCAGGGATTTTGTCAAGCGTTACTATGACACTTGATGCTTATTCACTGCACCCGAGGAGAGTAATTAACGGAGGTGAACTAATGTACACACCAGGCAAGGGAGGCGGCGCCAGCGTTGCGGGCGGCACAATTTTACTCCCAAACACAGGTGGCAATGTTATCCTGCAGATCGTCGCAGTGACAGCTATTGTGGTCGGTTCGATCATACTACTGTCCACGCTGATTCGCGTGATAGCAAAGCGAGCCTACAAGGCTTAAATTTATAGGGCTCAATAAACGGGGGGTATGGCATTCGAAGCAATGCTTTACCGCCCGTTTTTATTTGCACATTATGAAGAAGTATTTAGCACTGATCGGCATTAGTTGTTTCCTGATCATGACAGGTGCATTTATGCTGTTGTCGATTCTTCGTTCTCAACAGAGTCAGCAATTTATAGCGGCTCCACCTACACACAAGGTTAACCAGAGCGCAACACAAGCTGATTCCGTACACGGTCAGCCTTCAGAATTAATTTTGCCAAGTCTCAATTTGGACCTACCTGTTGTGCCAGGCGTTTATAACCCCCAGACCAAAACCTGGACCTTAACGCTCGATAAAGTGCAGTATGCGAGCGAAACTCCTGAGCCAAACACTATTTCAGGCAACACTTTTATCTACGGTCATTATCGCAAGGGAGTATTGGCGACACTACACACCATACAGCCTAATGCTGAAGCGGTCGTAAAAACCAGCAATGGGCACAGCTTTTATTATCAATTAGTAAATGTACGCACTACTGATCCGGCCGATGCCAGCGTCTTCCAATATGCCGGCAAGCCAATTCTGACAATCCAGACCTGCACCGGCTTATTCTTCCAAAATCGCCAATTATTTACCTTTAACCTGGTGAGGGCAGTCTAGCCATGACATACAATCCTTTCGTATACATCATCGCTTTTGCCAATATAGTAGCTATGATTCACCTCGGGCTCTTTGTTATAGGCGCCAATCTTTACGACATGAAGCAGTTCAAAAAGGCCCAACAACATGCCAAACCTCGTCGTGGCCCAAAGCGTAAAAGGTGGCCAATGGTTAGCGTGGTAGTACCTGCGCATAATGAGGAACTGGTTATTGAGCGAACGATTAATTCGATTCTAGCTAGTAGCTATGAGAAATTTGAGATTATCATTATCGATGACAACTCTAAAGATAAAACCCCAGCGGTGGTTCGCAATTTTATAAAGAAGCACCCCCAGCTGCGTGCTAAGAGTTATATTGCGCGCTATGACTGGTCATCGAAATCTACCAGGCGATATATTCGTGGACAGATCGGCAAGCACCGCCTACTGTTCGTGTCCCAGAAGCGTGGCGGCAAGGGTGAAGGCATGAATAATGCCATTGCAAATCATGTGCGTGGCGAGTTGGTAATGTGCCTAGACGCCGACACGATGTTGCACCCAGAAGCAATTGCCCGAGCGGTACGATATTTTGATGACCGTAAAGTTATTGGCGTCGCAGCTAATGTTCGAATTATGTCGAGGAACCATCTACTGACTATTGTGCAGCAGTTTGAGCATATGATCGGTTACCGCGCCAAGAAATTCTACAATATGATCAATGGCGAGTTTGTTATCGGCGGTGTGGCTTCCACCTATCGTACTAGCGTTTTGAAGCGTTACGGCGGTTATGATACGGATACGATAACTGAGGACATTGGCCTAAGTCTAAAATTGATTGCCAAGCAGGGTAATCGTAATAGGCGAGTGATTTATGCTTCAGATGTGGTGGCGATGACCGAAGCCGTGCAAACGTTCCACGCTCTGTTACGCCAGCGCTATCGTTGGAAAATGGGCAACCTGCAGAATATTTACAAATATCGTCAGCTGGTAGCAAACTCCAATCATAAAAAATATAGTCTTGGGCTTACCATGTACCGCCTGCCAATGGCGATTTTTAGTGAGGCCATGCTCATCATCCAGCCGCTTATAATACTGTATATTATCTTTCTTTGTATTCACTACCAGGCCTATGGCATTATTTTTGGCGCCTACTTTACACTAACGCTGTACGTGCTGTGGACCATTTGGCCTGACGAGCACCTAAACTTGCGACAAAAGCTTAGAATGAGTAGCCTATCATTCGTGATGTATGGCCTGTTCTACGTTATGGACGTCGTGCAGTTATACGCAGCCTTCAGCTGTATTTTGGAGCGACGTAGAATTACGCAACGTGATATTAAAACCAGCTGGGCGTCTCCAATGCGATCAGGTCAAGCTGCCAACTTTTCAGCGTAAACTATATTTCGTTCAAAACAGTAATATGAGCACCCAAAGAATTAAGGCGTTCTGCTAGGTCTTCATAACCACGATTAATGGTATAAACATTGCGCAGCATACTGGTGCCGTTGGCGGCCAACATGCCGATAAGCAGTAGACTGGCTGGGCGCAAAGCAGGCGGACAAACAATGTCACTTACCGTGAAGCGAGCAGGACCAGTTACGTACACGCGGTGCGGATCGGCTAATTCTACCTGACCACCAACTTTAGTTAATTCAGTGTAGTAAATAGCACGATTTTCATACATCCAGTCGTGGATTAAAGTGCGACCTTTGGCCACAGCAGCAATCGGCACAAAGTAGGGCAGGTTGTCGGCATTGAGACCAGGGAAGGGCAGGGAGTGGATTTTGTCATCCAAGGCGCGCAGCTTCCCATTATGTTTGTGGATTGTAATATCTACGAGATCGGTTTTACCGTTGGCGGCTTTGTAGCGTGGAGTCTGATCAATCTTGGCGCCCATTTTCTCTAGCTTGAGCAGCTCCACCGACATAAACTCAATTGGTACGCGTTCAACGGTGATTTTAGAATTAGTGGTTATGGCTGCCGAAGTAAAGAACATGGCTTCGATAGGGTCTTCGCTTGGCGCATAGGTGACATTCTTTTTAATATTTTTAACGCCACGGACGGTCATTTTGGTTGTGCCGACGCCTTCGACCTGTACACCAAGCTTTTGCAGGAAGAAGCAAACCTCTTGGATGGCGTAATTGGCACTGGCAAATTCAATCAGAGTTTCTTCTTCGCGACGAGCGGCAGCAAACAAGGCATTCTCGGTAACAGTATCACCTGGTTCGTAAAGAGTTACACGATTTGCATGTTTGGGAGTAACTTTTACATGATAGTGACTATCCTTGGCTACAATAGCAACGCCAAAATTTTCGAGCGCATATAAGTGTGGCGCCACGGTTCGCGTACCAAGCTTGCAGCCACCGGCGTACGGAATTTTAAATTCTTTATAATCGTGCATTAATGGGCCAATCATCATGAGCACGCTGCGCGTTTTACGGGCCGCTTGGGCATTCAGACGATCAAGTTTCAGCTGGGCTGGCCGACGAATCTCGATGTCGTTATTCGGCAGCCACTTCACCTGTACGCCCATGCTTTCCAATACTTCGATGATGCGATAGACTTCTTCAATGCGCGGGAATGATTTAAAGCGAGTAACGCCATAGTTTAGTAGGCTGGCGCAGAGCAGACCTACGGCTGCGTTCTTGCTGGTCTTTAGGCTGATGGAACCGTGCAGCTCATGTCCACCTTCAATGCGCAGGTTGGTGCTGCCGACATTGCCGATAGCGATTAGCTGCTTATTTAGAACATCACTAATGCGCCCCAGCGTTTCGAGGCTGAGGTTTTGACGGCCATGCTCGATGCGATTCACGGCGGACTGGCTGGTATTTAACTGACGGGCGAAGGCTGCTTGGGTGAGCCCTCTATCTTGTCGTATCTGAGCAATTAATTGCCCGATCTTCTCGTTAGAGTTATTCATTGGTCCAAATATATTACCATATATGGTATTTTATCGGCAATATAAAATGGTTGTACTTTAGCCTTCAATTCTATGATTTAAAAACCTGCTGCTCGCTCGCCGACTCATAGATGTTATAGTATAAGTAAGCGAAAAGGAGGGAACCATGAAAGACACGGTAATTGCTAATTTGATTGCAGCCGAAGAAAAGCGCCAGCGCGAAGGCTTGGAGCTGATTCCTTCTGAAAACTATGTCAGCCGTGATGTGCTCGATGCCATGGGCAGCGTTTTTACGAATAAATACTCTGAAGGCTATCCGGGCAAGCGCTATTATGGTGGTCAAGAAAACACCGACAAAGTGGAGCAATTGGCGATCGATCGCGCTAAGGAGCTTTTTAATGCCGATCATGCCAATGTCCAGCCACATTCTGGTGCACCAGCTAATGAAGCAGTCTACAGTGCATGGCTAGAGCCGGGCGATACCGTTCTGGCGATGGATTTGAGTCATGGTGGTCACCTGACACATGGCGCACCGGTGACTCGTTCGGCCAAACTCTACAACTTTATCCGCTACAAGATGAAAGACCCGACAACGGGTGAAATTGACTATGACGAACTGCGTGAGCTGGCTCTCAAGCATAAGCCGAAGATTATTCTGGCGGGCTTCAGCGCCTACCCGCAGGAGTTGGATTATGCAAAATTTGCTGAGATTGGCAAAGAAGTTGATGCTTTGCTGATGGCGGATATGGCTCACATTGCCGGTTTGATTGCTGGTGGCGTGGCTAAGAATCCCTTTGATTTTGGCTTTCATGTCATCACTACGACGACGCATAAAACGCTGCGTGGCCCGCGAGGCGGCATGATTTTGTCGAAGGGTACGGTTTCAACGCCACTCAAAGCACCAGAAAAAACATTGGAGAATATTCCGACACTGATCGATCGCGCGGTTTTCCCAGGTATGCAAGGTGGGCCGCACGAACACATCATTGCTGCTAAGGCGGTGGCTTTTGGGGAGGCTCTTAAGCCAGAGTTCAAGACCTACGCTGAGCAGATTGTGAAGAATGCCAAAGCTCTCGCTGAAGCGCTCAAAGAACGTGACTTCAAGCTCATCACTGGCGGCACTAGTAATCACCTGATTTTAGCGGATGTTCACAGTAGTTTCGGCATCGATGGCAAAATTGCCGAAGAAGCACTGGATAAGATTGGCTTGACCCTGAATAAAAACGCCATCGCCGATGACCCATTGCCACCATTTTCGCCAAGCGGTATACGCTTAGGCACACCAGCCATAACCACTCGTGGCCTCAAAGAAAACGACATGGAAAAGATCGCCGAGTGGATGAAACAAGCCATTGATAACAGAGACAACGAAGAAATACTTAACAAGTTAAGAGAAGAAGTAAAAGCCTTCGCCCTCCAATTCCCACTCCCCAGCGAAAGCTAGTGTAGGTGCTGCTGCAGGAGATCCGATAGTGTTAATGCTATCGTCCCACCGATAGCGATCTTGCCTATGTCAAGTCCATGCTTGCCTAAGAATTGCAAAGCTTGTTTATTTCTCTTCTCGCGATCAAAATATACGTTTCCACTCTCGGCGATATATGCAGCAAAAAGCCCTGTACACCTATCAAGATCCTCCCTGTAAGAATCGATTAAAGCATTGATGAAACCAATACTGTCTTCAGTCTCGAGTGCAACGCCTTGAATTTCCTCCTCAATCTCATCAGGGGTCTCACATATTTGCAAGCTTTCGGCTCCGTCAGTCATGAGATCATCATAAGTAGTATGGCGAAAGCTCTGTTCGTCAAGGATACGAATCTTGATTGCTTCGGCGAGCTTATCATCGTCTTTCTCGGCACCTACAATCGCATGAATTGAAGCGCCAAATGTGTTGGCTAAATCCTCATTTGCCTGATCGAGCTTACCATAGTTCTTGTTACTAGGTTTCCCGGCGTATTCGTAACAAGCTGCTCTGTGGGCATCTTGGGCGCGAGTGAACGTTTGGTTCGTCTCCAGAAGACCAAGCGCTTCATCCGGCAGTGGTATTTCAGCTTTGGCCTCAGGCTCTCCTCTTCTTGGGAACATGTAGTGATAGTAGCCACAAGGCAGTCCAAAGTCAATACTGAAAGAGGCAAGCTTAACAAGTTAAGCAACTAATCTTTGCTGAGTCTACGGGCCACCAAAATACCCACGGTTACGCCAACACCAATTTTGGCAATATCTAGAGCGCTTTGGCCGGCAAGTCTGGCTAATTTTGCTCTCCGGCTTTCTGCTACTTCTATAGTGTCTGTTTGCTCAACTTGATTGCCTTGTTGCTCAGCTTCGTTTTTGTCTTCTACGGCTCCCGCAAAAACATTGACGCCTTCTTCGACACTTTCGACATATTGTGCAAAAACGGCATCCAAAAAGTCTTCTTCGGAGTCAGCATCACGAAACATTGCAGCTAATGTTTGTGTTAAAGTACCATTTTCTTCAGTCTCTTCCTTGCTGAATTTGAAAATATCTTCGCCGATAGCGTGGTTGAAAGCAGCCAGGCGAATTCGCGCCTCCTCATCCAGTAAAGTGGCTATTGAGGCTAAGTGATCGTCCAAATCACCAGGTGAACCTTTGAATATGTCGACTAAAGTTGTTCGAAAGTGGGTGGCCATAGCTATGGTATGTTCGGTAATATTCTCCGTAGCCTGAGGATCACCCGGCATTTTTGCTAGGGCAACACAAGCATCAAGGAATGCCGCCCTTGTTTCATCTTGAGTAATGAGTATTTTGAACAGTTCCGGTTGCTCGCCATCCTCAAGCGTGGCTATAGACAAGGATTCATCAGGAGGAACTTCACCTGTAGGTTCTGACATATGTTGATAGTAATTATGGAATAACCATAAGTCAAGCGCAAATTGTGTTTATGGTAACAGTTCGGGTTCTTGCTCGAGGGTGATGTTGAAGTTTTGCTGGACGGCAGTGACGATTTTTTGTTTGAAGGCTAGGACGTCGGCGGTGCTTTTGGCGTGTTCGTTCACTAATACTAAGGGCTGCGTGGGCCAGGTGGCCATGCCGGTAGCTTCGTCATGATAATCTTTAAAACCGGCCTGCTCGATCAGCCAGGCGGCGGAGAGCTTGATGCTGCCGTCGTCGTTGCGCCAGCTTGGTATTGGTGCATGTGCGGCGGCTAGGGCGCTGAAAGCGCTGGCACTGATGACTGGGTTGGCAAAAAAGGAGCCATTATTGGCGACCTTTGTGTAGTCTGGCAATTTAGCGCTGCGAATGGCGATTACTGCCTGACGAACGTCATTTGAGGTGGGATTTTGTACGCCGTGCTCTGCAAAATAAGTCGTCACACTATCATAAAACGGAGGTGTAGGGGCACCTTTGGTCAAATGCAGTGACAAGCCAGTGATAAAGAACCGGCCTTTGTCAGTCGACTTGAAGCGACTTTGGCGATAGCTAAAGTGACATTCTTCGTTCGGCAACATAACAAACTTTTTAGCCTCAGCATCATACGCTTCCACGCTCATCAGCACGTTGGCAATTTCCTGTCCATAAGCGCCGACGTTTTGAACTGGCGTAGCCCCAGCAGTGCCCGGTATCAGACTTAGGGCCTCAAGACCCGTCAGGCCAGCTGCCACGCTGCGCTCCACCACACTATCCCAATTTTCGCCTGCGCCGACTGTTAAGTAACTATTGGTAGCATCTTCGTCATATTGTTCGTAGCGCATGATCTTATTGACTAAAACCAGACCCTGGAATGGTTCATCACGCCAGACAATGTTGCTGCCTGCACCAATCATAATAACTGGCAACTTCTGAGCCTCAGCCCATTTCACGGCCTGCTCAACTTCGTTACGCGCTGTGATCTCGGCCAGATAAGCTGCCGTACCACCAAGTCTCATGCCAGAATAGGCTGCTAAGCTAACGTTTTGCTGGATATTCATCATGCTTCATTATAACAGGGATAGTTATGGCTATGCTTGCATCACCAACGAATCACGCGGTACTATGGAAGTATGAGTGAGCAAGAAAGTTCGAAACAATCGTATATCTCTTTGGGACGTCATTTGCGTCAAGCGCGCGAGCAGTCCAGGCAGAGCTTGGCTGAGGTATCTGGTGCCGTCGAAATCGACGAGGCTACACTGAGCAGTATCGAAGCTGGCCAGCAGCGCCCATCAGAAGATATATTGCTACTACTCATCAATTACTTTGATGTCCAGGACCAAGAAGCTGTCCAACTCTGGGAATTAGGCAATTATGACGGGGATCTGCCAGAAGAGTTGCAGCCCGAGAATGAACCTAAAATGGGTAATAAAGCTGTCGTCATGCTGATGGCCATGGATTTGCGCACCATGTACAGTGACGGTTTTGAAGTTTTGCCCGGTAAAACTGGTCTAACACTGCAATTCACTCAAACAGCCAGTGATGGCCTGACTGCCCCAGTAGCGCGAGTAGGTATGAGTTATGAGCAGGCCCAGCAAGTGCTGCGTGAACTACAAATAAGCCTGTTAAAAGCCAAATATCGGCAGAATCCGCCACAATTGCCACCCTCAACCACATCGTCAGCAGACTAAACAACAGAGTCCATATCTGAAAATTGTAAGAATTCTTACAGCCAAAGTATGCTATTGCGCCTATGCTTTTCTATAGCTAATGAAAACAGAAAGGTAACTATGACATTTGAACAAATGCTGCACGAACTCCATACTCTCGCCCAACACACTGCAGTCAAAACACCGGTCCAAAACGCAAAGATTAAAAAGTAAGAGACTATCTGGTGCCGTTAGGGTTTTGTAGGTCGATGCCGTAGGATAGATTGACGGTGTCGATAAAGGTGTCTTTATCGCGAATGATAGCTTGTGGTGGTAGCTGTGTGTTTCTTGTCTT
>Ga0265327_10002036_pt1 | contig 22745 bp, 19 predicted proteins | sample 41621metaG_FD_202089 | JGI IMG/M metagenome (GOLD analysis project Ga0265327, IMG submission 202089) | Rhizosphere microbial communities from Carex aquatilis grown in University of Washington, Seatle, WA, United States - 4-16-21 metaG | ecosystem: Host-associated > Plants > Roots > Rhizosphere...
GCCACGTACCTCATGCAGGGTGAGCCTGTAGACGTCTCGACGCAGCTCGACTTTCACTTTGACCGTGCGATCTCTGCCGCCCAGCAGTCAGCAGACCCTGCCTTTGTTGTCGTCCTGCAGTGGCAACGTGCAATGTCTCAGCGAATGGTGGCAGGAGCGCTGTGGTCGGTTACCAGAATCGGTCCGGAGATTAGAAATGTCGTCGCCACGGTAACCCGCCATCGCTCGATGTTCGAGATGCTTCCTCCACAGCGCGTCGCTATCCAGGAACAAGGGCTGTTGGACCCTGCCAGCGCCGCAGTTGTCGTCGATCTTCCAACAAGTGCGGGCAAGACGATTCTCGCTGAGTTCAAGATCGTTCAGGCCATCAGTCAGTTCAAGCAAGATCGAGGATGGGTCGCATATGTGGCCCCGACCCGCGCCTTGGTCGCACAGATCACTCGGCGGCTTCGGCGCGATCTCGGACCAAGCGGCATCCGCGTTGAGGAACTCACCGCTGCGGTCGAGATCGACGAGATCGAGGCCGGAATGCTGAGTGATTCGGTGTTTGATGTTCTCGTTGCAACACCGGAGAAGCTCCATCTCGCGATCAGAAACGCGGCGGTTGATCGCCCGCTTGCGCTGTTGGTCCTCGACGAGGCGCATAACATCGAAGATGCCGATCGAGGTATCCGCATCGAGCTTCTCTTGGCGACTGTGAAACGGGATTGCCCTCAGGCCAACTTCTTGCTGCTCATGCCATATGTACCGAACGGTGATGATCTGGCACGTTGGCTGGCTCCCCGCACAGGGAAGAGCATCAGTTTGGCCACTACACCATGGCAGCCAAACGACAGGCTCATCGGGCTGGTGTCGGCGACTGCTCCTACAAGCGGTCGCGGACGCGATTGGAGACTCGACTTCGAACCACTTCTCACCAGCGGTTCGTCGATGCGGGTTTCAGGTACGTACCAAATCGGGGAGCGACCTCAACTCGACCGGACCTATTCGGGGATCAAGAATGACCTTGGCAGACTTGCTGGAGCGTCGGCATTGACGTTGTCGGAGCGCGGAACCGCAATCGTCATCTGTTCAACCATTAGCAGTGTGTGGAATGTCGCTGGAGAGCTGGCTACAAAGCTTCCTCAATTAAGCGATCCTGATATCGCACTTGTGCAGCGATACCTCGCCACCGAGATTAGTGAGGATTACGCGCTGATTCGGTTATTGTCCCATCAGGTCGGGGTTCATCACGCCGGATTGTCTGACGAAACTCGGACTCTAATGGAATGGCTCGCCGAACAGGGGAAACTTCGAATTCTGGTTGCGACAACTGGCCTCTCGCAGGGACTGAACTTTCCCGTCTCATCGATTCTCTTAGCGAGTCGGAATCTTCCAAGTGGAAAATTCAGCCGGCCGATGCGTCCGCGCGAATTCTGGAACTTGGCGGGCCGGGCCGGGCGAGTGGATCAGGACAGCATCGGCATTGTTGGAATCTCTTGCAAGGAAGGCGATCGCGATTCGTTGGTGGAGTTCGTATCTGGGCAGGCCGGTGACCTGGTATCGCGGCTTGTGACCCTGCTCGACGAACTTGAAGATGCCGGTCGACTGCTTGACCTCGACAAGTCACTTTACAACGATCAATGGGCCGATTTCCGCAGTTACGTCGCACATCTATTCGCGCAAAAGAAGAACCTTGATGCGGTGCTCGCCGAGACGGAGTTGCTTCTGCGCAACACTTTTGGGTATTCCTCACTTGCCGAGTCGACTCCTGCGGAACGAGAGAAAGGGTTCAAACTCCTTGAAGCGACACGCTCATACGCGGCCGAGCTGGCACAGCACGTTGAAACGGCGACCCTTGCGGACAGTACCGGCTTCACGCCAGAAGGTATCCGTTCCGCCATGGGTGCGATGCGGGAGATGGACAGCGCGCTCGACGTTTCGGACTGGCAGCCGGATAGCCTGTTTGGTGATGTGGCGTCCAGTGCACTTCCAGACCTAATGCGGGTCATGCTGCAGCTTCCTCAGATCAGGGGCAGTATCGACGAACTCGGTGGAGTCGGGTCTGGGATTGGTGACCGGGCTGCGAAGATTGCGAGTGACTGGGTCGAAGGCGTACCAATCAAGTTGATTGCAGAACGCTATTTCGGCAACGCAGAAAGTCCAACCGCTGCGCTAACGGACGCAACTAAGGCGATCTATCGCAATCTTGCAACCGCTGGGACATGGGGGCTGACTGCCCTGTCCAAGCTGCCAACAAGCGGTATTGACTTCGAGTCTGTTTCTGAGTCGGACTTACGCAATGTGAATCTCTTGGGTGCGATGCTGTACCACGGTGTCAATACAGAGGCCGGCGTCGTTATGCGAATGAGTTCGGTCCCAAGAACTGCTGCGAACTCGCTAGGCGCCGAATTCGTGGAACGCCAGTCCTCAGCTCAGTTGCGGCCGTCAGAAGCCCGCGAATTCCTTGCCAGCCTTTCCGATTCCGATTGGGACCGGCATGTACCTCAAGGCGCACCGTTAGTGGGGTCTGATCTCCGGGAGCTATGGCATGTGCTCTCGGGAAGTTCAGGTACCAGCCCTGACGAAGCCATTGCCGCGCAGACGCCCTCCCCGCGCTGAAGGATCCTCGGTGATCCTGTAGATACTGTCGTTCGCTTTGCCACGTCGCTGAATGACCTAAGGCCCGCCGTTACCGGGTCACGAACTCTCGCAGGCGCAACGTGGCGAGGGGATGACAACGCGTCGACCGCCGGCAGAGATCAAAGGCCTTGTTGGTTCCCGCGGAAGGTGCTGTTTCCTTGGGCTGGCAGCGGTGCGATATCTCGGGGGCGGCTCGATGCCAATCGCGTTGGCCGCGACAACGGAGCAGCAAAGCGTTCTCGACGCTTAGGGTGAGGAGTTGGGATTCAGCACGCGGAGCACCTGGATCGCACCAGTCCTCAACGCGTTCCTGCCGGGTCGGAAGGACAGTTGAGGCAGGCGCCATCGGCACACGGTTTTCGCGGTCAACGGAAGATCATTCTGTCTTAGATCAAGATTACGCAGAGGGGAACCCCACTTATGCGGGCGCGCACGGCTCTAGAAGCTCCCGAATTAGACGTGCCGAACGCTGCGGGATGGGTGTGCCGGGGAAGTAGCGTGCGGTGAGGGACCAGACTTCGTGCTGAGAAGTGACACTCAGATAATCGATGAGGTATCGAAGGTCGTCGCGGTCCGAGGTGGCCCGGGCTGAAAGTGCTTTCATGGCCAACAGGTGGTCGGCGGGAGTTGGCATGACTTGCAGATGGGGATGGTCAAAGATATGTGGACCTTCGCCTGGTGTCCGGGATGCGTAGACCGACGCTTGTTTGTTTAGCCAGCTACTCGGCCATCGACGTCGCCGCGCGATGTCGCGGACCGCTTTCAGCACAGAGGTGTCCGGGCTGAACGCTGCGTCGATGTCACGCAAGCTCGAACAGCCTGGCGCGTAAGTCAAAAGCATTGTGGCACCACCGATCACATGGACATGCCCTACAACCGCCGCCTGTTCGAGGCGGGTCGCCAGGTCGGTCAATGTGGCGATGATGCCATCGTGGTCAAAGAGCGGCGCGGGCATGGGTGTTTCTCCGTCGTGGGTGATGTCGTAGCGGTCGACGTAGATGCCGCGGCGCCGGAACGCCGCGGGCGTCCCCACCAGTGCGTATATGCGCGCTGACGGCAGGTCGCTGACCCACCAGGCCGACCGTAGAAATCGATCAGTGGTGATCGTCCACAGGGGACTGGGTGTGCCGTAGTGGGCTGTCACGTCCTCGGCGGCTGCCGCCAAGAGTGCGTCGTAGCGCAGGTCGCCGGTGGTGGCGGGTTCGTCCTGGATCAGGGGCAGGGCGGCGCGGTCGGCTTCCGCCGCACCGCGGCGAAATTCCAGGAATATGCGCCAGCGGACTTGCTCGGATTCTGCCTTAGCGATCGCGCGCGACGTCGGTGATGGGGAGTGCGTTGGTGGGAGCGGCTAGGTCGGTACGAGCACCGCGGCGGCGCTGCACAGACAGGATCTCGGCGCGCGGGTATCCGGTCACACGTTCAACGCCGCGCGAGGACAGGATGCCGCGGGCCCGGGCAGCGGTGACGCCCCAGTAGGCCGCGGCCTGATTAACTGTCCACAGCTGGCTCACACCCCGAACATACGCGCAAAATGCGCGTATGTTCGGGGTGTGAGGTCTCATTGCCGAGTGGGTCAGCGTGCCGGATCAAACTGACGCTCGCGGACGGTTGTGGCTGTCGTGCAGCGGCTGGTGACCTCCCCACACAAACTGCGACGGTAAGCCGAAACTGATCCAGGGGACGGTCGCGGGGTGGCCGGCACCAACTGACCTTCTGCCAGTTTTCCGCGGAAAACTGGTGATTGCCATACTGCCATTCAACGGCAGACGGATACGACTACGAGCCTCCGAGGAGATCCACTACATCGGAGCCCAACTTTTGGTCGGACGCCATTGAGATCGCTACATCGGCGCGGGTCGCAAGCTGGAGCGGTTCGATGCCAAGCACGAGATGTGCGTGAGTCAGTCGGTCGAGTGTCGCTCCCACTAGGGGTGCGACCACCCGCAGAGTTGAATCCAGTACGTCGCCTCGGGTGGAACCGCCGTGCACAATAACGTTGCGGCAACGGTACATTCGGCGACGGGATGCTTCGACGTAGCCGCTGACCTGTTTCAGAGTCTTCGCCGGATCAGCCAGGAGGCTGTTCATCCGGGCTACGGCTGCGATGTCGCTCTGGAACAGTCTGCGCGCCCAGGGCGTTTTGGGGCTGGTGAAGTCAAGGAAGCGGGCTGCCAGATGTCGGCTGTACGGAGAGGCCGGATCCAGGCCAGGTGCCGTCACGCCGAGCCTCTCGCAGTATGAAAAGGGGCGTGACCCGAAGGTCACGCCCCTTAGGGGGCAAGCCGCCCCTGGTTAGTTCATGAGCTGGACTTTATCCAGCACGCCTACATTACCGCGGGGTGTGGCGAGCCGGATGCCACGATGTTGGCCATGACCGATGGGTGTTCACACGGGTAGTCGGCCTGCCACACGTTGGGTCAGTTTTCCGCGGAAAACTGAGATGCCAAGCAACCATCCGACGGGCGTCGTCTGCTTGGTTGTGCGCGTGGACCAGTAGTCATAGGGCGGCTTGTCATCAGCAGGCAGAGCAGTTGCCGGCGTTGCAAGCACGATGACACTGAGCCTGAAAGCGCCCTTCGGATACTGCAGTTCGTGCGCGCCGGTGCGCTACCGTCCGATCTCCACGGCCAGCTCCGCTGCCGACGCCGGACGTAAGTCCCAGGCTTCTAATGAGACGCAGATCGATCGCATAGATGATCGCCGTTGCGTGGAGTGTGTGTGTCCGTGGATCAGCCAGGTTCCGCAGTCGGGGAGCTGGTACTGGTCAAAAGACTTGCGCATGAGCCGATCCGGTGTTCCCGCGTACGGGAAATGGCTGAGCATCACTTGTTCGCCCTCGATCTTCGTTCGTGCTACCTGCTGCACACTGGCGAACACGGCGGCGTAGTCGGCGAAGCGCCGCTGCGCGTTCCGGTGCATCGGATGAGCGGGATCATGGTTTCCGGTGATCAGATGCATACGTACCGGTACCGTTGCCAATTGGGCGAGAGCAGATTTCATGCTTCCGACGCTGCCTGAGCAGATATCTCCGAGTATCCACAGCACGGCCGCATTGGGGTCGAGCCGGTGCATGGGTGCCAGCACCATAGCGTCGTGTGCGGCGACCGTGTCAAAGCCGCGCAGGGAGGCAAGCTTGGGATGCGCCAGATGTAGGTCGGCGGTGAAGTAGTGCATCAGTGGCTGGTTCATCGCCGTTTAGCTCTCGGCGCTGTGACTGTCATCGCTGGCGTGTGCATTTCGAAGAGCTCCGGGCCGGTGAGAGCCACGGCGCCCGCGGTATTTATCGAACGTGGCCGCCGCTCGGCTGTTTCGGCCAGCTTATGTATGCGGCGCAGCGGTGTGCGGGTCACGGTAGACATGCCTCGATAATGGCATTGGAAATTGGCATCCTCCAGCGATTTTTGCTCGCTACATCGAATTCAATTGTCCACCAATAAAATTCAAACTTAGATGCAGCCTGGCTCGCGGCTGGCTGCGTCCGGCGGGCGCGTGGCGCATGAACTTCCCGGTTGTTATCACTGCCGCGTGGTTGGCCCGGCTCCTGTTGAAGTAGCTGCATGACGATTCCGTCGTGTTCTCAAGAGTCAGCTCCCTCAGCACGGCATCGTCGACATGCTCAGGGCGTACCGACTTGTCGGACGACCCATAGCCGTGAGAAGCCTCTTCCTCGGCCTGTGATTTGGTGAAACCCACCGTTAGAGCGTAGGGCGGAGCTGGGGCTGCAACGTCCACTGCTGCGGGGATAGCTGCACGGAACCCGGGCTTTGAAGGGATGACGTCGCGCATGGGGTGTGGGCGGTTTGCACACGTGCGGATCGCGTTTCGGCGCCCAAGTTTGTGAACGGATTTGTGAACGAAACGCAGCGAGACGAATGGAACATGGTGAAACGGACCGTAACGCCGCGGAACGTCGAGTCGCTCTGACCTGCACGGCTGAGACCGTGCGGACGCTATGAAATGCGTACCGGGTAGCTCATAACCCAGAGGTCGCAGGTTCGAATCCTGTCCCCGCTACTAGGTAAAGCGGCCCTCGGAGGACTCTCCGAGGGCCGTTTTCATGCCATTTGTGAACGCGCATGAGGCACGCCACGGGCCTGCCTTCGATGCGGCCCCCCGTGGATGGCGGCCATTAGTCTTGGCGCTCCGACGTTGGCGTGGCCGATGCGCTCGCTGACGACCTTGGGGCTCACGCCACCCCGCAGAGCTCCGGTGGCATAGCAGTGGTCGGCCGTGCGAATGTCTGTGTCCGGCCCCACTGTGACTACGCCCAGTTTCAACTGGGCGGGCGTGGAGTTGAACGTCGAGTAATGCGCCGGGTGGAATGATGACTATGCAACTATAGATGTCAACTATCCGTTATTCCGATGGATGGTTCTCTTGGGCGAGGGCTGTTAGGAATCGACATGGCAATGGAGTCACCTCCTACGCGTCGGGTCGTTGAGGTGGTCGAACTTCTCGCCGCCAGGGTTGACACGGTGAGCCGGCTCAGCGACGTGGTGCGAGAACTTGGGCTCAATCAGGCTACGGCGTATGCGATTTTGAGTGAGCTGACTGCTTGCGGCTGGGTCACTCGGGACCCAGTTGATAAGTCCTACGCGCTAGGTAGCGCAGTCGCAGGCCTGGGCGAAGCGGCGCGCCGGGTCCGCCCCCTCAACGAGGCGTTGCGCGCTGCGGCGGTGCAACTGTCGCACAGCTTGCGCTACGCGGTGTCCGTATCTGAACGCGTCGATCAGACCTTGGTGATTACCGCTGTCGTCGGGAAACAGGACCCGACTTGGTCGGTGACAGTGGGGGATCGGTTGCCTTTTGCAGCACCTTTCGGTCCTGCGTACGCAGCCTGGGACCCCGAACCGCAGCGCGAGCAGTGGATCGAACGTAGCGGAGTGAAAACTCCCACACTGGTGCGGCATTTGCGCGATTATCTAGCCGAGATTCGCGATCGTGGTTACAGCGTGGAGCGAATGTCTGAGGCAGCGGCCAGGGTCATAGGGGTCATGTCTGAGATGCATGCGGACCAGTTGTCGGATTCGATGCGCGGCCACGTCAGTGCCATGCTCACTGAAGTTACGACCTCGGCAGCATCGAAACGCTCGACCGGTCCGGCTTCCCTGGTCGGAGCGATCGGAGCGCCCGTGTTTCGACCGGGGGGACCTGTGGTGGCCAGCTTGTGCGTGCATCCGTTCGAAGACCTGGGGATAAGGGCGATCCAACGTATCGGGCGAAGCCTTACCGGTGTGATCGCGACGGTCACGTCGGAGAACGTCGATTCGCTCACATAGATGTTCGGCACGTCAGGCCGACGACACCAGTACAGCCATACCATCATCCGGACCGGGATTCTCAGCGCTTAGCTTTTGGTGTGGGCGGGTGTCTTTGGGTGGGTGCTGTCCATGCCGCTGCTAGATGTTGTTGCCTTGGAGTGTTTTTCGCTGGCTGCCTTCGGTTTGGTGGTGTCTCCGGTGCGAGTTGCCGTCTTCGGTTTGGTGCTGGCCGCGTCGTCGCTGGGGGTTGTCGATTGGGTGGCATCTGCGGTGTGGGTGGATGTCCGTTGCGTACCTTCCTTGCCGCGGCTGGATGTGGATGACTTGGCGCTGTCCGTTGCGCTGGACTTCGATGCGTTGCCTTCAGTCGTTGCTTCTGGCTTGTCCGCGACAGCATGTTGAGCCGCGTTTGGCTCGGCCGATTGAGCGGGCTGCGTTCTGGAGCCGGACGCTTCCGCTGCCGTGAGTTTTGCGCTGGAGCTGGGTGACTTGCTCCTCGTCGTCGATGCAGATAACGCGAGAACCTTCGCCGCGGCTGCTGCTGTGGCGGCGGTGGAAGTGATCCCCGGGGGCTCGGTGGTTACGCCTGTGGAACCCGGCGGCACGGTGATGGGATCAGCTTTTGCGGGGGGCCCGCCGAAGTTGCTCGCAATGGCACCGACGAGTGCCTTGACGGCGCTGACGGGGACGGCGAGGATGCCGGGAACGACATACAGAAGCGCCGCGACGGGGCCTCCGGCGTTGTACGCATCAGCGAGTCCGTTTGCAAAGCTCTGGAAAGCGGGAAATTCGACGGTGAAGCCGGTGCGGGTGAGCTTGGAGTAGGTCACTAGCCATTGGCCGTTGACCTGCTCGTAGTTGTCGGTGTAGTGGCCGTAGCCGTGGATCGTGATGAGGCCGGCGACAGACAGCCTGTCCTGCATGGTCCACACAGCGCTGGCGGTTGTATCAGAGGTCAGGTCGATCTGCGGGTCGTAGCCTTGGTGGCGGGTATTGATTGCGCTGAGAGTCAATGCCGTAAAGGCGATGAACGAGTCGCGGTTGGGGAAGTAGGGCCCGAAGGAGCCTGTGGTGTCTACTTGGGCGCCGGGGGCAAAGAGCTGACTCAGGGCCTGCCAGTTCTTGGTATCAACGTCATTGAAGTACGTCGCTTTGAGCATCTCCACGGCGGCCGTCTCGCCGGCAGGATCGGTCACGTTTGCAGAGGCTGCCGACACAGCCGAGGCCGTCTGAATCGTCGAGGCGCGGGTTATCGGTGCGGTTCCCACGCTGATGGCGGCCACCGCGCCCAGCGCGATCGCAGTGTGCAACACGCGTCGTTCTGCGGTCGCAGTCAGCCGGTGACGATTATGTGGTGCGTCGCGCGTCATTTGCTCTCCTTGTTGAGAGGGATTCACTGAGGTCTTTGGTTCCTTTGACGGAACGGACCGGCCGGTTGGTAGGAAGCCCGGATCGACAGCGGTCCTGTCCATGGGGCTTGGTTCGCACCACTCTGCTGTCTTCAAGCGGGACGGCAAGTGCAACAACGCAGCTCGAACCGACACCTGCTGTGGGGCGGGCCACGGTTCACGCTGATGACGTCTTATGTCGCAACTCGGCCGCACTGCGACCGAGCCAACTGTTGAATAATCAACTTTTATGTATCGAATATTTGGATGCTATCCACGTATGGGCGGGGAGTCAACAGGGACGGACCCCCGTCGACGTCGGAGCAGACTCGGCGGAAGCCCTTGACCGAGGCCGACGCCACTCCTAGCATGTGTCAAATATATGACCATCAAGATTCGGATATTCAACTCAGCGTCGGATTTGTGACCGTGTGGCTAGGACCTCGGTCCGGATGGGGCCACCGAACCAGATGGGAGTGGCGGTGGATGTGGCGGCCGAGCTGGTGGAAATTGCTGCGATCAAAGAGCTCAAAGCTCGGTACTGCCGACTGCTGGACGCCAAACAATGGGGACCGTGGCGTGCGTTGTTCAGCGACGACTTCTTCAGTGACACTTCACAATCAGGCGGACGCGCAATCATCGGAGCCGATGCGTTTGTGGCGTTCGTACGCAAGAACCTCGGCCGCCCATCCCGGCAGACAGTGCACCAGGTGCACGCGCCCGAAATTGAGATGACATCATCGAGTACGGCGCTTGGCATATGGGCACTCAGCGACGTCGTGGCACTCCTGCCCGGAATCACCCTCACCGGATACGGCCACTATCACGAAACGTACTTCAAGGTCGGCGACCAGTGGCAGATCGCGGCATCGACCCTGACGCGCTTGCGCGAAGACTTGGCAATCGGACCGATCTCGATCCGCGTCTCACCACGCTGGCGCGACGCCGCGGCCTGGCTTAGCGGTATTCGATGACCATGTCGATTGTGCGGCAGGGAACATCGACATCTCGTCTGCAACGTAAACCCGCGGTGCGGACGATCCTGGTCGCAGGAGGGTTCGGACAAGTGGGACGCCACTGCAACAGTGAAGATCGGCGAGTACGGCATTGACTGCGGCGACGGGCACAACGACAGTGTTGGTGATCGGCGCCAGCGGTTTTCTCGGCTCTCACGTCACTCGCCAGCTGGTTCAGAGCAGCGCGAACGTGCGGGTACTGCTGCGGCGTACCAGCTCCACCCGGGGTATCGATGACCTCGATGTTGACCGGCACTACGGCGACCTTTTCGACGATGACACTCTGCGCACGGCGATGGCCGGCTGCGATGTCGTCTATTACTGTGCAGTCGATGCCCGCATGTGGTTGCGCGATCCAGCGCCACTGTTTCGCACCAACGTCGATGGGCTGCGCAATGTGCTTGAGGTGGCCGCCGCCGCTGGACTCCGCAAATTTGTATTCACCAGCACGACAGGAACATTGGCTATCAGCGCATCCGGCGCGGTGACCGAGGACGACCCTCGGAATTGGTCTGGCGGTGGGTCCTACATCGAGTCGAGGGTGGCTGCGGAAGACCTTGTGTTGGATTACGCCCGCACTCGTGGTCTGCCCGCGGTAGCACTGTGTATCTCGACAACCTATGGGCCACGTGACTGGCAACCGACACCGCATGGCTCGGTGATCGCGCGGGTAGCTGCCGGCAGATTTCCGTTCTACTTTGACTTTTCGTCCGAAGTCGTCGGCATCGAAGACGCTGCTCGCGCGATGCTGCTGGCTGCCCAACGTGGCCGACCTGGACAGCGTTACATCATCTCCGATCGGTACATGCACACCAGGGAAGTGCATAGTCTGGCCGCCCGGTCGGTGGGAGCGTCTGTCCCACGTATCAAACTGCCCCTTGTACTGCTCTATTTCGGCGCGCACCTCAATGATCTCACTGCACGGCTATTGCGCCGCGATCTGCCGTTCGCGGTCGTCGGACTGCGCATGGCCGAACTGATGTCACCGCTGGACCATGGCAAGGCCGAACGTGAATTAGGTTGGGCACCAAGACCAACCGAGGCTGCGATCGAAGCTGCGGCCCGCTTCTTCCACGAACAACGCCACGCCCGCCACTAGGTGCGCGCTTCGGCGCCGGTCGCCGGAATCGAATGAAGCGCAACGCGTACACAGCACGCGGCCTGTACGCGAACCGTCTGTGTAGACAGCAAGACGCCAGTTCGCGGCGGGCCGCGAAGCTATGTCAGTCGGTGGAGATCCGGGCGACTCGCACATCAGTCGAACCGTTGACTCTCGATGAACCTTCAGCTAGATTCCGAATAATCAACTACTTGATATTGATTATTCGTCTTCAGGGAAACTTGTCTTCCGTAACGGTTCTCGTAAAACGATGCGTCTCAAGGGCGTTCTTCCTTGAAGGCGGTCAAGGTTGACTGTCGTTGCGTTACATATGGGCATCTCGGCACCCACCGATCCACCGGCTCGCACTGTCGGGCCGGTCTGCGGCCGCGCGCATCCCGCCGGCTGCTTTCACCCCACAAGGAGAATGATGTTCCAAACCGGTAATCGTCGGCGCCGATCAAAATCCATCAACGGTCACATGTCTTGTGCTGGTGCGACATTGGGTGCGGCCGCAATACTGGCGGCAGGGATTTCCGCCCCCATCACCAATGCTGACCCATTGCCTCTGCCCAGCCTTTGTACCTATACGACGCCCCAGTCGGATACCGGCGCGGAGGTCGATGCGATCAAACAACTCAAGACCAGCTACTTTGCGAACATCGACGCAAAGAACTGGGATGCTCTGCGCAACCTGCTCGCGCCCAACGTTGTCGTCGACACCACATGTAGCGCAGGCCCCACCTTTGGCGATCGAGACTCATTCATTGCCTTCTTGAAACTGACGCTCGGCGGCGCCAATACGCATCACCAGGGTTCAGATCCCCATATCCACCTCACCTCGGCAACAACGGCTGAAGGACTATGGACCTTGGAAGATGTACTCGTCTTCAACAACACGCTGGGGGTCCACGGCTACGGCCACTACAACGACCAGTACGTGAAGGTGAACGGTCAGTGGGTGGAGAAATACTCGAAACTGACCCGCACTCGGATCGACTTGATCAACCCTGACGGCACCGTGATCCAGGCGAATGCCCCGCTTGATCAGGTCGCCCTCAAGATCAAAGCCCTTCTCGGCCAATAACGATGGCGGCACGGCGGGCAGAGCGCTGGACTTTCAACTCCGAGTCATGTGTCAGGCGGCTGCCCGCCGCGTTACCTCTTGAGTCAGCATGTCCGGCACCTCGCGAGAGCGAGCGATGGCGGAGGACACGATGAAGCTGGTTTGTGACGACGCCCAAGACGATACGAACCGGGATGATGGAGCAACTGAAAAAGCGTGCGTATGGGTTCAGGGTCTGAGAGTGGCTGTGCCGCAAGGGCTAGCCGAGAAAGACTGGCTGCGCTCCTGGATCAGCCCGCGAGCTCGATCGTTCCGCCCGGGATCGCGTCGATCAACATTCGGGTGTAGTCAGACGTCGGGTTCTCGTACACCTGGTCGGTAGGCCCGGAATCCACGACCTCGCCGCGGGACATCACGATCACGTTGTGGGCGATCTCCTTCACCACCGCCAGGTCGTGGGTGATGAACAGGTAGCTCAGGCCGAGCTCGTTCTGCAGGTCGCGCAGTAGCGTGAGGATCTGCGCCTGCACCAGGACGTCCAGCGCCGACACTGCTTCGTCGCACACCACCACCTCGGGGTTGAGTGCGAGCGCGCGGGCGATCGCGACGCGCTGCCGTTGACCGCCGGACAGCTCGTTGGGGAAGCGTTGCATGACCGACTGCGGTAACGCGACCAGGTCGAGGAGCTCCTTCACCCGGGCGGTGCGGGAGGACTTGTCTCCGATGCCGTGGATGTTCAGCGGCTCGGCGATCGCCCGGTAGATGGAGTACATCGGATCGAGCGAGCCGTAAGGATTCTGGAACACCGGCTGCACGCGGCGGCGGAATTCTTTCGCGGCGGCGCCGCGTAGCGACGTGACGTCCTTCCCGTCGAAGTGCACGGTGCCCGAGGTCGCCGGCAACAGTCCCAGCACCATGCGCGCCACCGTCGACTTTCCGGAGCCGGACTCGCCGACCACGGCGGTGGTGGTCCCGCGCCGCAGGGTGAAACTGACATCGTTCACGGCGCGGAAGGTCGAGCCGCCGCGGAACGGGACGGCGCCGCGGATCGGGAAGTCCTTGACCAGGTTTGCCGCGACCACGACGTCCTTGGGACCGGACGACGCCTGCTGGGCGGGTTCGGTGACCTTGAACTGCAACGCCTGGTCGCCGATGAGCTCACCGTCGGTACGCCGGGACGCCAAGGAGGGCGCCGCGCGCACCAAGCGTTTGGTGTACTCGTGGTGTGGGTCCTGCAGGATCTGCAGGGCGGGTCCCGACTCGACCACCCGCCCCTTGTACATGACGACGAGGTGGCTGGCGCGTTCCGCGGCCAGGCCGAGGTCGTGCGTGATGAGTAGGACCGCTGTCCCGAGCTCGGTGGTCAAATCCTCGAGATGCTCCAGGATCTGCCGCTGCACCGTCACGTCCAGGGCCGAGGTCGGCTCGTCGGCGATCAGCAGCTTCGGCCGGCATGCGAGTCCGATCGCGATCAGCGCCCGCTGGCGCATGCCGCCCGAGTACTCGTGCGGGAACTGATTGACTCGCTTGTCGGGGTCTCGCATGCCCGCCTCGCTGAGCAGCGCGATGGCGCGTTTGCGCGCGTCGCCCCGCTTCGCCGCGCCGTTCGCCAGCAGGGTTTCGCGGATCTGGAATCCGACGCGCCACACCGGGTTGAGGTTGGTGTTGGGATCCTGCGGGACCAGCCCGACGCCGCTGCCCCGGATCTTCTCGAAGTCGCGGCGGGACGCGGCGGCCAAGTCCTGGCCGTCGAAGAAGATCTGACCGCCGGTCACCGTGCCGGTCCCCGGTAACAGGCCGAGTACCGCGGCGGCCGTGGTGGATTTTCCTGACCCGGACTCTCCGACGATGGCCACCGTCTGCCCCGGGTAGACGGTGAGGCTCGCGTTTCGCACCGCGGGCACCGACCTGCCCTGCACCCGGAACTCGACCTGCAGGTCGCGGATGTCGAGCAGTGGCGCGGATCCGCCCTTCGACGTCTGAGACATCAGCGGGTCCTCGCTTTCGGGTCCAGCGCGTCGCGCAGCACGTCACCGAGCATCATGAAGGTGAGCACGGTGATCGCCAGCGCCGCGGCGGGGTAGAACAGGATCGGCGTGCCCTCGCGGAGCAGTTGCTGCCCGGCCGCGATGTCGATGCCCCACGACACGGCGGTGGACGGTAGCCCGATGCCGAGATAGGACAGCGTCGCTTCGGTGACGATGAAGATGCCCAGTGAGATGGTGCCGACCACGATCACGGGACCCAGCGCGTTGGGTATGACGTGGGTGAACAGGGTGCGAACCCGGGACGCTCCCAGCGAGCGCGCCGCCGCGATGAATTCCTCGCCTCGGACCGCGATCGCGGCCGATCGGGCGATGCGCGCGATCTGCGGCCAGCTGAAGACCGCGAGCACGATCACCACGGTGAACACGGTGCGGGAGCTGATCATCTGCATCGTGACCACCGCCGCCAGGATCAGCGGGATACCGAAGAAGATGTCCGCCAGCCGCGCGATAACCGAGTCGATCCAGCCGCCGAAGAACCCGGCCACGGCGCCGAGCAGCCCGCCGGTCACGACCACGACGAGGGTGGTCAGCACGCCGACCGCCACCGAAGCGCGGGCGCCGTAGATCGTTCGGGTGTAGATGTCGTAGCCCTGCCGGTCGGTCCCGAGCCAGTGCTCGGAGCTGGGCGGCAGCAGCGACTGCTCGAGCGAACCGTAATGCGGGTCCTGGCTGGTGAACAGGCCCGGGAAGAGCACCACGACGACGATCACCGCCAGCAGCGCCATCGACACGATGAACTGCGGCTTGGTGCGCAGCTCCAGCCACGCCGACTTCCAGAAGCCGGCGGGATCCACATCGGCGGCGACGGCGTCGACAGCGGCGACGCTGACCGCCTCGGGGCCGGCGACGAAACGCTCCTGGCCCGGGTACACGGTGGGTTGGGCCGGGGTCTCAGGCATAGCGGATCCTCGGGTCGAGGGCGGCGTAGAGCAAGTCGACCACCACGTTGGACGCCAGGTAGATGAGCACGAGCACGGTCACGAATGACACGACGGTCGACGACTCGCCCCGGATCACCGCCTGATAGATGGTTCCGCCGACTCCGGGGATGTTGAAGATGCCCTCCGTGACGATCGCGCCGCCCATCAGCACACCGAGGTCGGCGCCGAGAAACGTCACCACCGGGATCAGCGAGTTGCGGAGCACGTGTACCAGGACCACCCGCGGGCGGGACAGCCCCTTCGCCGTGGCGGTCCGCACGTAGTCCGCCGAGAGGTTCTCCGCGATCGATGAGCGCGTCAGCCGGACCACATATGCGAACGACACGGCACCGAGCACGAATCCGGGCAGCAACAGGTGATAGAGGTCCAGGTGCCCGCCGACGGTGACGGGGAAGATCTGCCAGCGCACACCGAGCAGGTACTGAGCCGCAAATCCGATCACGAAGATGGGGACGGCGACGATGAGCAGTGTCACGATCAGGATCGTGGTGTCGAACCACCGTCCCTTGTTCAGACCCGCGAGCACGCCGAACGTCACACCGAACACTGCCTCGACGGCGAGCGCGATGAGCGCGAGGTCGACGGTGACGGGGAAGGCGCGTTTCATCACGTCGAACACCGGCTGGCCCGAGAAGGACATGCCGAAGTCCAACCGGAACACTCCGCTGATGTAGTGCCAGTACTGCAGGTAGAACGGCTGATCCAGGTGATACTGCGCGCGCAGTGTGGCGATCAGCGCGGGCGACATGGGCTTGCCGCCGCCCAGCGCGGAGATCGGGTCGGCGGGCAGCAGGAAGACGAGCGCATAGATCAGGAAAGTGGCGCCGAAGAAGACGATCACCAGCTGTCCGACCCGGCTCAATCCGTATCTCAGCATCGGTTATCCCTTGGGGTTCTCGGCGACGTCGCCCTTGGTGATCTGGGTGAAATCAGCCAGACCGTTCCAGGTCAGCTGGGCCGTCACACCCGGCCCGACACCGCCGGCCGCGGTGTAGTCCCAGAGCGGGATCACCGGGAGGTCGCGCATCAGGATCGCTTGGGCCTGATTCACCAACGCATACGACTGGTTCGGATCGAGCGCCCGTTCAGCCTCGATCAGTTTCGCGTCGAAGGCCGGCGAACTGTAGACGGGATCGTTGGAACCCGCGCCGGTGACGAACTGGGGCTGCAGGAACTCGATCATCGACGGGTAGTCGCCCTGCCACCCGCTTCGGAACGCGGTCCGAATGGTCCGCTTGGTGATTTCGTCCCGGACCTGTTTGAACGTCGGCTGCGGAGCGCCGTGCGCGTCGATGCCGAGCGTGTTCTTCAACTGATTCGACAACGCATCGACCCACACCTGGTGATCTCCGTCGGAGTTGTAGGCGACCTCGAACGATCCCGCCCAGGGCGCGATCGTGTTGGCCTGCGCCCACAGCTGTTTGGCTTTGACCGGATCGAACTTCAGCACCTCGTTGCCCGGGATGTTCGCGTCCCAGCCCGGGAGTGACCGGGCGGTGAAGTCCTGCGCCGCGCCGCGGGCGCCTCGGAAGATCGCCTTGATGATCTCGGGCCGGTTGATCGCCATGGAAATCGCCGCGCGTCGCAGGCGACCCTCCTCGCCGCTGAAATGCGGCAGGTAATAAGGGATTCCGAGCTGCAGGTTCTGGGCGGTCGGTTTCGTCAGGGCCCGGCTGCCGAGCACCTTCCGATACGTCCCCAACGCACTCACCGGCACCGTGTCGAGCACGTCGAGGTTGCCGGACTCGAGGTCGGTGTACGCGGTGTCGAAGCTGCTGTAGAAGATGAAGCTCAGGCCACCGTTCTTCGGCTTGTCCGGACCCTTGTAGTTCGGGTTGCGCACCACGTCGAGCTTGACGTTGTGCAGCCAGGCGTCCGGGCCCTTCAGCATGTATGGGCCGTTCCCGATGGGATGCTCGCCGAACTTGGCCGCGCCCTCGGTGAAGAACACGTCGGGCAACGGCTTGAACGGCGTGAACCCGAGCCCCAGCTTGAAGTCGATGTTGGGGCTGGTGAGGCGCACCGTGAAGGTGTAGTCGTCCACCACCTTCAAGCCCGACATCTCGGTCAGCGGGGAACCCTCGGCGGCGACGGCGTCGTATCCCTCGATGGGCGAGAAGAAGCTCTGCTGCAGTTGACCATTGACAGTGGCCGCACCGAAATTCCAAGCGCGGACGTAGTTTTCGGCCCGCACCGGGGTGCCGTCGGTGAACGTCCAATCCCGCTTGAGGTGAACGGTGTAGTGCTGGTTGTCGGTGGTGTCGACGGACTCCGCGTTCGCCAGCACCGGCGTGCCGTCGGCGGTGTAGCTGTAGAGCCCTGTGAACAACGAATCGACGACGCGACCGCCCATGTTCTCGTTGGTGTTGGTAGGCACCAGGCCGTTCTGTGGTTCACCGCCGTTGACGGTGATGATCGCGTCCGGGCCGGTGCCATAGTTGCCGCGCGCGCCTTCCAGGCTGCATGCGGACGCGGCGAGCACCACGGCCGTCGTCGCCACCCACAAGGACCTCGCTGCCCATTTCACCTTGGACCTCCGATCGAGCCTTCACAATCCCACAGCTCGATCCCGTCGGCCATGCAGGAACGCCAGGTGAGAGCCGTCGTTCCCAGTCGGTTCGGCAGCCGCGGTGGCGGTGACGTGCCACGATGGAGACAAGACAAAACGATCGAGCGGGGTACCGATGAACGGTATCGACAAGGCGTTGTGGCGCATCGTCGCGCTGATCGCGTTGCTGTTCGTCGTCGCCGTCGCGCTGCGCGGATACCTGCCGGGTGTCGCTCGTCCGGCCGACGAGGAGCCGGCGCACGCCGCGGCCAGCGTGGTCGGCGTCAACACGCTGCTCGTCGTCTCGGTGCTCATCGTCGCGATCGGCGTCATCTCGTCGCTCCGGCGTCCACGGTCGGCAACTGCGTCGGCGCCCTTCGCGCTAGCAGGCTCGATCGAAGGCAAGCTCGGATGGAGGCCGGTGCGCCGCCTGGTGCTGATCGGGGTGAGCGCATTCCTGGTCTGGTTGGCGCTCGTCCTTCTGCTGGCCCATCTGCAGCTGCTGCAACTACCGGAGCTGCCGATCCCACAAGCTCCGCGGAACAGGGCACCGGGCAGCGCGCCAACCACGACGGTGCCACCTCCGCCGCCTCCATCACCGGTGCCGCCTCCGCCGCCGGAGCACCGTGTGTTCGGCTACCTGCTCGCCACCGTGGTGGTGATGCTGTTGCTCTGGGGCGTCGCCGCCATGGTTCGACGAAGCCGGCGGACCAATGCGCCGTACCTCCCTGCCGGCGACGGGGCCGAAACTCCTGTCATCGAGTCGACGCCGGAATCTCTGACGCGCGCGGCGGAATTCGGCCTCGCAGAGATCGATGACCGCAGCCGGGGGCCACGGGAGTCGATCATCGCCTGCTACGCGGCGATGGAGCGTGCTCTCGCGGACGCTCCCGGTGCCGAACCGCAGGATTCCGACACCCCTTCTGAAGTGCTGGCTCGAGCTGTCGAACACCACGCGCTGCATGCCGGTAGCGCAACCGAACTCGTGGATCTGTTCGCGGAGGCTCGGTTCAGTCCGCACGTCATGACCGAACGCCACCGTGAGATCGCCGCGCAAGCCCTGCGGCGGGTGCTCGCCGAACTGCGGAGCCTCGCATGAAGAGGCTTGTGGTCGTAGGGATTTCGCTGGTGGTGGCAGCGGAGTTGATTCCGCTGCTGCTCGGCGATCGCGCAGCGGTCGGATGGGCCTCCGCGGTTGTCGCGGTACTGGCACTGCTGGCGGTCCGTCGCAGGCTGGCTGCCCGCACACCCGCACCGGCTGAGCCTGTCGCGAATGACGCGGAGGAGTCGTTGCAGGACTGGATGGTTCGCACCCAAGCGCTGATCCAGTGGTCGGAATCCACTCGCGGGGACTGGGACCACCACCTGCGGCCAACGCTGGCGCGCGAATTCTTCATGGCCACCGGCGCGCAGCAGGCGAAGGATCCGGCCGCGATGCAAGCGACCGGCCGGATGGTCTTCGGCGATCAACTGTGGCAGTGGGTGGATCCGCATAACGTGCTCCGTGCTTCGCGCGGGGAGCCGGGACCCGGCCGAGCCACGCTCGATGAAATTCTGCATCGATTGGAGCGGCTATGACGATGCCCGCCGAGTTGACCACCGCCCACTCCGAGGCAGTGCTGGACGAGATCGAACGTGTGGTGGTGGGGAAGCGCGCCGCGCTCACCCTCATCCTGACTGCCGTGCTTGCGGGCGGGCACGTGCTGATCGAGGACCTGCCGGGGCTGGGGAAGACGCTGATCGCCAAGTCGTTCGCCCGGGCCCTCGGTTTGTCTTTCACCCGTGTGCAATTCACGCCGGACCTGCTGCCTGCCGACCTGCTCGGATCGACCATCTACGACATGCAGTCGGGCCGGTTCGAGTTCCGTCGCGGGCCCATCTTCACGAATCTGCTGCTGGGCGACGAGATCAACCGGACACCGCCGAAGACCCAGGCGGCACTGCTGGAGGCCATGGCGGAAAGCCAGGTGAGCATCGATGGCGAAACCCACAGGCTGCCTGCACCGTTCATCGTTCTGGCCACTGATAACCCCATCGAATACGAAGGCACGTACCCGCTCCCGGAGGCGCAGTTGGACAGGTTCGCGGTCAGGGTCGAATTGAAGTACCTGTCGGGCGCGGACGAAACGGTGATGCTGCGCCGCCGCCTGGAACGCGGGTCTGCCGAACCGATGGTGACGCAGGTTGTCGACGCCCACGATCTGCTTGCCATGCGGGAGTCGGTCGAGCAGGTGACGGTGCACGACGACGTCTTGCACTACGTCGTGTCGCTGGCGGCGGCAAGCCGCAACCACCCTCAGGTGGTGGTCGGCGCCAGCCCGCGAGCAGAACTTGACCTCGTTCAACTCGCACGTGCCCGTGCCCTGCTGTTCGGCCGGGACTATGTGATCCCCGAGGACGTCAAATCACTTGCCGTTCCGGTGATTTCGCACCGCATCAGCCTCAAGCCGGAGATGTGGGTGCGCAGTGTGCACGGTAGTGACATCGTGGCGCAGTTGCTACAGCGTTTGCCTGTGCCGCGCACGCGGGGCGGGTCGGTGTGACGAACACGCCCGAGCCACACGGAGTCGAATTGCATTGGCGTGCGTCGCCACTGGCATTGGCAATTGCGACCTGCGCCGGGGTGGCCCTCGCCGCGGCGGTGCTCGGTCCGCGGTGGCAGCTCATCGCCTTCGCCGCCCCGCTGCTGGGCGTGCTGTGTTCGATCAGTTGGCAGCGCCCGTCCGCCACGGTGTACGTGCACGGGCGGCCCGCCCTGGTGCGGTGTTTCGAGAACGACGACACCCAGGTGTCGGTGTGGGTCACGACGGAAACGCCGACCATCGCGGCCGAAGTCACGGTGTCGGTCACGGCCGGAATGGGTGTCGAGGTTCTCGAAGGCAGTCCCGCGCAGCTGAAGACGGTCTCGGTGTCCGCCGAGCGATGGGGCCGGTACCCGGTGCGGGCCACGGTCGACGTCGTGGCCGGCGGCGGACTGTTGGCCGGGACCGGCGGCGTGGACGTCGCCGAAGTCTTTGTCTTTCCCATCGCCCCGCCGCAATCGACGCCGATACCGCGCATCGAATTGCCCGACCGTCTCGGCACACACCTCACGCGCCACGTCGGTCCGGGCGTCGAATACGCCGATGTCCGCGCCTACCTGCCCGGCGATCAGCTGCGCACCATCAACTGGCCGGTCAGCGCCCGTCGGGGCCGGCTGCACGTCACCGAACGGCTGACCCACCGTGCCGCCGATGTGGTCGTGCTGATCGACACGAGCATGCAGCCTCCCGGTCCGGCCGCTGCCGCGATGGAGCGGGTCGTGCTGGGCGCCGCCCAGGTTGTGCAGAGCGCGCTGCGAAATGGTGACCGTGCGGGCATCGTCGCGCTCGGCAGCATGCGCCCGCGGTGGATCGGCGCCGACATCGGCCAGCGCCAGTTCTACCGCGTGCTCGATGCCGCGATGTGCGTGGGGAATGAATACGAAACGACCACAGGCACATTGGCGCCGCGCGCGGCCGTACCTTCGGGCGCGATCGTGTTCGCCTTCTCGACCTTGCTGGATACGCCGTTCACGTTGGCGTTGACCGAGTTGCGTGGCCGTAGGCACACCGTGGTGGCCGTCGACGTGCTGGAAGGGCCTCCGTTCGACGGCGAACAGGATCCGACGCTGGCACGCATGTGGGCGCTGCAGCGGCATGCGATGTATCGCGACATGGGGATCGTCGGCGTGGATGTGGTGCCGTGGTCCTCGACGGTCACCCTGGACCAGGCACTCCGGTTGATGCCGGCGCGCCGGCGGGCCGCGAGGCGGTGACGCCATGACGGCCGATGTGGCAACCCGCTCGGATCAGCCTGGTGCGCGGATACTTTCGACCGGATTCGGTGTCGTCATGGTCGCGGTGGCCGCCGTCGACGCCCACGGCCCGGCCGTCGTCGCGGTGGTGCTGGCGCTGGTGGCGGTCGGTGCCGGACTGCTGTTTCGAGTGGCGGCTACGGGTGCGGTGTTGCTCACGGTGGTGGCTCTGGCCGTGTCCGATTCGCCTCCGCTGGTCGCGGCACTGTCTGGGCTGTCGGCGACCGCGTACCTGTTGCTGCGTCATGCCGCGGGAACTGGCGTGGTCACCATGACCAGGACGACATTGGTTGCGATGCTTGGGTTTACGGTCGCAGGGTTGGCCGCCACCGCGGTGCGACTAGACCTCCCGTGGCTGCCTCTGCTGGCGCCGCCGGCGGTGGTCGTCCTCTACTGGCTGGCGTTGACCCCGCACAGTTCGGGTGCGCCGTAACGACATCGGCGATCAGAAGGCCGACAGCACGTCGGTCAGCCGGAGCGCGACCTTGGCCCGCCGAGAGGCCAGATGCCGCGCCGAGCGCTGGATCTCGGCGGTCTGCTCGGTCCGGACCGCCTGATACCGCCGGAGCGCCGCGGCGACGTCACCGCGTTGCACATCGGCCAGTTGGCGCGCGAGCTCGGCGCCGTCCTGGATGGCCTGATTGGCGCCCTGCCCACCGAACGGCGTCATCGGGTGCGCGGCATCGCCGAGCAGTGCGACGCGCGCGGTGGTCCAGTGCTCGATCGGGTCACGGTCGTAGACCGGGTGCATGTACACCGGACCGGTAGCGCCTCGGATCAACTGGCCCACCACGGGCTCGAAATCGTCGAATTGCCTTGCCAGGGCTTTCAAATCCGCACGCGCCGACCACAGATGCAGTGGTGGTTCGTCGACGCCTAGGGTCGCGTCGACCGCTACCTGCCGGCCCGCGCGGACCGGCA
>Ga0265327_10002037_pt1 | contig 22738 bp, 18 predicted proteins | sample 41621metaG_FD_202089 | JGI IMG/M metagenome (GOLD analysis project Ga0265327, IMG submission 202089) | Rhizosphere microbial communities from Carex aquatilis grown in University of Washington, Seatle, WA, United States - 4-16-21 metaG | ecosystem: Host-associated > Plants > Roots > Rhizosphere...
TAGATTAAACGCGCATTCGGCCGTGGACACTTGTTTTATGGCGAGGAGTGTGCGGTCAAAAATTATCAAAGACGTAATATGAAGAAATTTTTTGTCTCCACCGGTATGGTGGCAATTGGAGCCGCCACTTTAAAATGCGCCGCCGCCGATGATGTGATTTCGCCGAAAGACTGGAGCGTGGGGGCAACGTTGCGGGCCTTTTACGACGACAACTACAATATTTCCTCCAGCAGCAAGGGTAGCTTTGGCATTGAATTTCTTCCGACCGTTTCCCTGCACGTGCCGTTGCAACAGACGGACATGGGTATTAAATATACCTACGGCCTTTACTACTACGAAAACCGTGATGAAGTTGGCGTCAATCCGTTTGACCAAACGCATCAGGTGGATTTGTGGGTGGATCATGCTTTCTCTGAGCGCTGGCACGGCAAGGTTACGGATACGTTTGCCGCCGGTCAGGAACCCGAGTTGCTCAACCCGAACCCCGTGACGGCTAATGCGACACCCTACCGTGTCAATGGCGACAATATTTCGAATCACGGTGCCATTGCCTTGAGCACGGACTGGACCCGCCAGTTTAGTTCGGTTCTGACCTACGAGAATAATTTATACGATTACGATAACAGCGGTGCCATGGTTGTGAATAATGGCAGTGGTCCAATGATAATTACGCCTGGTGGAAGTGGTATCGGCGGGGCGAGTTTTGCTGGTCTTTTGGACCGTGTCGAGGAGAACATTGCGCTGGATTTAAAGTGGCATATCCAGCCTGAAACCACCGCGTTCATTGGTTATCAGTTTAGCTGGATCAACTATACCGGCAATGAGCCGATTGCGATCATCCCTTTTACCACGCCCACGTTTAATGGTGTTTATCACAGCTCAGATCGTGATAATGACAGTCACTATATTTATCTTGGTTTGGAAGAAGAGTTTACGCCCAATTTGACCGGTATGATTCGCGCCGGTGGAACGTACATGGATGTTTATGCGGATCCGCTGTTCCCATCAACCTCGTGGTCGCCGTACGCGGATGTGTCCTTGTCCTATACGTATACTCCGGGCAGTTACGTTCAACTTGGTTTTACTCATGACGTGAATGCCACCGATCAGGTTCAGCCTAATAATGCTGGACAAATCACCCAGTACTCGGAAAGCTCCGTTGTGTATTTGGATGTGAATCATCGGTTTACGCCGAAGTTGGTGGCCACAGCCATCGGTCGCGTGCAATTGTCAACCTTTCAAGGTGGTTTGGCCAACAACGCGGATGAGACTGACTACAGCGTGGGCTTGAACCTGAACTATCAAATTAACCCCCATCTTTGGGTGGATTTGGGTTATAACTATGATAATCTGGTGTCCGACATTGTTGGTGCTACCTATACTCGTAACCGCGTTTATCTGGGTTTGACCGCGAATTACTGAAAAGCTAGTTGAGACATGTTTTGAACGTTAAGCCGGGAGCCGTGTCAAAAAGGCTCCCGCTATTTTTTTATTGAGCTATGGACGATTTTAGAACTTCTGCACCGCCTGAAGCCAAATTGCACTTTTTGGATTACTGGCGCGTGATTCGCATTCGCAAGGCCATCATCATCACGGTATTTTTGATCACGGCCATCATTGCCACGGCGGTTACCTTCATTCTGCCGGAATCCTACGCCAGCACGACCCGTATCAAGGTGGAAAATGACGTGTATGATGTTCAAGGCATCAATGCTACGCCCACGGTTGCTTTATCCGGCTACGACCCGTATTTCATCCAGACCACCTTCGAAATCATGCAGTCGGAGATTGTGTTGAGCAACGTGATTTCCTCGCTCAACCTGAATACCAAATGGGGCCAGAAATATTTCAACGGCGAGACGCTGAAGACCACGGAAACGATGGAAATTCTTAAGCAGCGCATGCAACTGGCACCGGTTAAAAACACCAAACTGATTTCAATCACGGTTTATAGCGATGATTCAACGGAAGCGGCGGATTTGGCCAACGCGATTGCCAAGGCATACACTTCGTATCGTTTTGAAACCCGGAAAGCATTGACCACCAATGGCGTGGCCGCCTTGGCGGAACAATTTGATGCTCAAACCGCCGAAATCAAGACCACCCAGGACTACATCGAGATATTTCGTCAGGAACATAATATCATAGATCAGGATCCCCACTCTACCGCCCCAACGCCTACTTTGGATGCGATGCAGATGCAACAAATCAATGTGCAACGACTTGAAGGAGAAAAAGTTTACACGGAGCAATCCACGGAACTGGAGAAGCTGAGGTCAATTCAGCAAACCAACACGGCTGCGTTGCGTCAAGTTCTGCCCCAGATGGTTCAAGACCTTACCCTGAATGATTTATTGTCCAAACTAAATGAAGCCAACCAAAGGCTGTCCAGTTTGAAAGTCGATTATTCCGCCACCAATGATGTGGTTACCCGGGTGCAAAATTTGGTGGATGAACTGAATCACCAAATTGATGACCGCGTAGTGGGAATTATGGCTGGTTTGGAAAGCCAGGTGGCGTCTAAAAAAGCCGCCTTGGATAGCGTGACCGCCGAGGTGAACGCCGCCAAACAAAAAGATCAGGAGCAGGCCATTACCAACCGTCCATATTACGACGCCAAACGCGACTTGGAACAAAAACTTCGGATGCACGAGTTGTTGTATTCCAAGCTGGAGGCGGAAAAGCTTGATTCAAGTCTGCCCAAGAATTCCATGGTGCAGGTTACTGACTGGGCGGTGCCTGGCAAGCAGCCGGTCAAACCCAACAAAACTGTAAACATTGTGCTTGGTTTGATTTTCGGCCTGCTCATGGGTGTCGGCCTGGCCTTCTTCATTGAATATCTCGATACGAGCGTGAAGACGATTGACGATGTCGAACGTACTTTCCAAGCCCCCGTATTGGGCGTTATTCCACAGAACATTGGTTATTTGCTGGAGGAAGGTTCGGAAAGCAAGCACGCGGAAGCTTACCGGGTATTGCGCACCAATTTGTTGTTCTCCCGCAAGGATGAGAAGCTGAACACCATCGTCGTGGTGAGCGCCGGTGCCGGCGAAGGTAAATCAACCACCACCATCAATCTATCCACCGTATTTGCCCAGGCGGGCAACCGGGTGCTGATTGTGGACTCGGACTTGCGCCGTCCCACGCTGCATAAGTTGTTCAAGGTTTCCAACAATCTGGGTCTTACCAATTACCTGCTCAAGCAAAACACCCTGGCGGAACTGGTTCAAACCACCGGGGTGCCCAATTTGGATTTCATGGCCAGCGGTCGCCTGCCCAACAGTTCCATGGGTATTCTCGGTTCAGCACAAATGAAGGAAATGATTGCTGAATTGAAGCAGCGGTATGACTTTATCTTCTTTGATTCGCCGCCCATCTTGGGCGTGAGCGATGCGTCCATTCTCGCCAGCGAAGTGGACCTCGTCATGCAGGTCATTCAATATCGCCGCTATCCGCAGCCGATGACCATCCGCGCCAAGCAGATGATTGAGAAGGTCGGTGGGAACTTTGTCGGCATGGTGTTGAACAACATCAACATGTCGCAGGACGAAGGCTACTACTATTACAGTGGTTACTATCACGACTATTATTATTCCCGCAGTGCCAGTGAGCAGGAAGCTGAAGCCAAGGCGGGTGCCAAAGCCGATTCGCCCGCCGGTGGTGATACGGAAGTGAATATCAAACAAAAATACTGAGTCTTGCTGTCCATGCAAAAATCTCTGCCGATGAAATTAAAATATTTGCGCTCTGTCCGTCTGGATCTCTTAACGTTGTTGGTTCTGTTAATAATGGGACTGGCGGGTTGCGCCAGTACGCAAGATCCGCTTCCACCGTCCGGGGAGATAATAGTGCCCAAAATAGTTCTGGGCGATATCGTGACGGTTACTGTATCTGACATCATTGATCCGCCTCCGCCTCAGGAAAAGCCCATCAAAGATGACGGTACAATTTCGCTGCCGCAAATTGGATCGGTCATGGCCGTTGGCAAAACACCGGGACAATTGGAAGACGAAATATGGCATCGTTATGTCCCGGCCTATTACACCCATTGCACCATTACCGTCAAGACCACCGGCGACCGGGTATATTTTGTGCGTGGTGAAGTACACACCCCCAACCGTTACCTTTATACCGGCCCCATCACGGTCAGCAAAGCGATTGCGTCAGCAAATGATTTTACAGATTTCGCCGATCGCAAGCATCTGGTTCTGATTCGCGAAGGCAAGCGCTACCATCTCAATTATAAAAAGATACTTAGTGGCGAGGCACCTGATCCGGCGGTCTATCCTGGGGATGAGATTGTGGTTCCTCGCAGTTGGCTCTGATGGTTCAACTGAATATTTTATCTGGTCCCCAGGCGGGCGGCTTTCAAGCCGTCCGCCGTTTTCCTTTTCATGTGGGCCGTGCCCCGGACAATGACCTGTGTTTGGATACCGCAGGGATTTGGGATTACCATTTCATGCTGGAACTGCGTCGAAACGAGGGCTTTTTCATTCAGACGTTTGATGAGGCTTTCATCGCCGTAAATGAGCAGCCTCAAACTTCCGTCAAACTGCACAATGGCGATGTTATTTCCTTTGGCTCGGTGAAACTGCAATTCTGGCTGGCCGCTCCCGGGCAACAGGGCTTGCGCTTGCGCGAGGTGTTTGTCTGGGCGCTTCTGATATTGGTTACCCTTGGTCAGTGCGCACTGGTGTACTGGCTGCTGGCGTCGAATTAGAGTGGTCTAAATTCGGCTGGAAAGTTTAAAAGGCTGGCCCTTTACAGAGCCAGCCTTGTTTGAAAATACCTTCAATTTTCCCGAGCTGGAGCGTTTAAGGAAAAACTGTAGCCAGTTTGGAGCGAGGATTTTTAAAGCTGGACGAGGCTGAGCGAAGGCGCAGGTTCAAGGAACCCTGTAACTGAGCGAAAACGAAGTCCAGCTTTAAAAAGACCGCTGCCTGCTCCCGCATACCAAACGGCCACAGTTTTTCTTTAAATGTTCTAAGTTTAATGCCGGAAATGGCGCACGCCCGTAAACGCCATGGCCATGCCGCGGGCGTCGGCCGCCGCAATCACATCGGCATCCTTCACGGAGCCACCCGGCTGAATGGCTGCGGTGGCTCCCGCATCGGCGGCGGCAATCAATCCGTCGGGGAACGGGAAGAAGGCATCGCTGCACACCACGCTGCCTGCCAGCGGCAATTTCGCCTCGCCCGCCTTCCACACTGCAATGCGGCTGGAATCTACGCGGCTCATCTGGCCGGCACCGGTGCCGAGGGTGCGGTCGGCGCCGCAGTACAAAATCGCATTGGATTTCAGGTGTTTCACAACGCGCCAGCCAAACAACATGGCCTTCAGTTCCGCTTCCGTGGGCTGCCGCTTGGTGACCACCTTCAAATCGGAAACCGTCGTGGCTTTCAAGTCGCGCTGTTGCAACAGGAATGAATCGGCTCCCACGCTGCGCACATCCCAAGGCTGCGCGGTGGTCGGACATTTTAGCAATTGCAAGAGGCGCAGGTTTTTCTTCTTCTGCAATATCTCCAGTGCTTCCGCAGTGAATTCCGGAGCCACAATCACTTCGCTGAAAATTTCGGCGATGGCCGAGGCGCAGGGACCGTCGAGCGGTTGATTGACGGCAATAATGCCGCCGAACGGGGCTTGTTTATCGGTGGCAAAAGCCTTGTCCCAAGCCTCGCGCAAATTAGCGCCCTGGCCCACGCCGCACGGGTTGGTGTGCTTCAAGATGGCCAGCGTCGGGGCATCGCCATGAAATTCCGCAATCAGCGCCGTGGCGGCGGTGAGGTCCAGGATGTTGTTATAGGAAAGCTCTTTGCCGTGCAATTGTTTGAAAAATTCGTGGAACTTGCCGTATAACGCAGCGGTTTGATGCGGGTTCTCACCGTAGCGCAGCGGTTGCGCCAAAGGTGCGGAAATGGTCAGCACCTGCGGTAACAGGTTTTTATCGGCGGCAAATTCCTTCTGCAAATGCGCGGCAATGGCGGCATCATAGGCGGCGGTGCGGGCGAACACTTTGGCCGCCAGTTTGCGGCGTAATTCCAGGGACGTGTTGCCGGATGCGGAAATTTGGCTGGCGACTTCCGCGTAATCAAACGGGTCCACCACCACCGTGACGCTATCGTGATTTTTGGCCGCGCTGCGGAGCATGGAAGGCCCGCCAATGTCGATATTTTCAATCGCATCATGCAACGAAACATTGGGCTTGGCCACCGTGGCTTCAAACGGATACAGGTTGACCACCACCAAATCGATGGGGGAGATGCCGTGTGCCTTCACGGCTGCTTCATGCGTGTCATTGCCGCGGATATACAGCAGGCCACCGTGAACTTTCGGATGCAGCGTTTTCACCCGGCCATCCAGCATTTCCGGAAAGCCGGTATGTTCGCTGATGTCCTTGACGGCCAGGCCGGCTTCACGCAAAGCCTTGGCGGTGCCGCCGGTGGAAATCAATTCCACGCCATGGGCGGCGAGAATCTGGGCGAAAGGCACCAGGCCGGTCTTGTCGGAAACTGAAAGTAAAGCGCGTTGGATTTTCACGCCGATACAATCGGAAAAAATCGTCTTCGCCGCAATCGCAAACCGGCTGGCCACATGATTTTTTGGCTCAACCCAACCCTGCGCAACTTTCCGCCAAGAAACCAGTTGCCGCGTGGTGACAATGGCTTATGATGCGCGCATGGAGTCCGAAACATTTAAAGCCAGCCGTTGGACGGCGGGGAATCATCTATTTCCCACCGTCATTGAAGTTACCGACCGGGCGGTGATTCGCCACAAGCGTTCCTGGTTCAGCAAGGATGAAATCAGCATCAGCATTTCCAAAGTGGCTTCCGTGCATATCAAGACCGGCCTGATGTGGTCAGACATTCTGATTGAGTCCAGTGGCGGTTCCGATCCGCTGGCGAGCCATGGCCACCGCAAAGCGGATGCCCAGCGCATACGCGCGCTCGTGGAGGCGGCGCAGGGTATTATCAGCGGCCCCGATAAAATGAAATTATCCTGACGGCGCTTTTCTCTCTTCGGCCAAACGGGTAACCTCGGCATTTCATGGCCCTGCCCATTTACGATATTGAGCGCGACATCATTGCCCGGTTGCAAGCTGACCGGCGTTTGATCTTATCCGCGCCCACCGGTTCCGGGAAATCCACCCAGGTGCCGCAAATGCTTTTAAAACACGGCCTGCTTCGCGATGGGCAGGTGGTTATTCTGCAACCGCGCCGCCTCGCCGCCCGTTTGCTCGCCTCGCGGGTTGCGGAGGAACTGGGCGTAAAACTTGGCGACGAAGTTGGCTATCAAATTCGCTTTGAGAACTGCACCTCGGCCAGAACCAAAATCCGGTTTGTAACCGAAGGCGTATTGCTGCGGCAGTTGATTGATGATCCGCAGTTGCGCGGCGTTTCAGCCATTTTATTTGATGAATTTCATGAGCGCCATCTCTATGGCGACATCACGCTGGCGCGTACTTTGGATTTGCAGGAACAACACCGGCCGGATTTAACACTCGCCGTGATGTCGGCCACGTTGAATGCCGGTGAACTTGAAAAATACCTCTCGCAATCAACGGGTAATTTTCGCTGCTCCGTGCTGGCCTCCGAGGGACGCACTTTTCCCGTGGACGTCGAATACCTGCCGCGGCGTCAGGGCTTGAACGGCCCGCCGGTTTGGGAACTTGCCGCCGAGGAATTTTCCCGGTTTGTCCATGCCGGTGGCGCAGGGGATGTTTTGGTTTTCATGCCGGGCGGATTCGAAATTTCCCAGACCATTGAAGCCATCCGCCGCACCAGCGAATCCAAGGGCTACATCATTCTGCCGTTGCATGGCGAGTTGCAGCCGAAGGACCAGGACGCCGCCGTCGCGCGCTATCAACAACCCAAGGTGGTCGTGGCCACGAACGTTGCCGAAACGAGCATCACGATTGATGGCGTTCGGCTGGTGATTGATTCCGGCCTCGCGCGGATTGCGCGCTATGACGCCAATCGCGGCATCAACACGCTATTAATCGAGAAGATTTCGCAGGCCAATGCCGATCAACGCACGGGCCGCGCGGGACGCACTGCGCCGGGCAAATGCGTGCGGCTGTGGTCGCGTCCGGAGCACGACGAACGGGCGCCGCATGAAATGTCCGAAATCCGCCGGCTCGATTTGTCCGAAGTGGTGCTCACGCTCAAGGCGGCTGGCGTGGAAGATTTGCGCCAGTTTCGCTGGCTGGAAAAGCCGGATGAAATTGCGCTGACCCATGCCGAGGAATTATTGACGGACTTGGGGGCGATTCATGCCGCCAAGATTACAACCATTGGCCGTAAGATGCTGGCGTTTCCGTTGCATCCCCGATACGCGCGCATGCTGCTGGCGGCGCAGGAATACAACTGCGTGCATCAGGCTTGTCTGGTTGCCGCGCTCACGCAAGGCCGCGATTTGCTCATCCGCAATCCGGGCCGTGAGGCGGAATCTGCGCGGGAAGATTTATTGGGTGACAAATCCAGCTCCGATTTCTGGATTGTGATGCGGGCCTGGAGTTTTGCGGTGAACAACCAATTCCGCATAGACGCCTGCCGCAAGCTGGGCATTCACGCGGTCACCGCCAAACAAGTCGGCCCGTTGTTTGAACAGTTCTTGCGCATTGCCAAGGATGAAGGGCTCGATACGCGTCCCAACGACGTGAAAGATGAAGCCTTGCAGAAATGCATCCTGATTGGTTTCAGTGATCGCGTGGCGCGGCGGATGGATCAAGGCACGTTGCGTTGCGAACTCGTTCACGGACGGCGCGGTGTTTTGGCCCGTGAAAGCGCGGTGCAGCGCAGCCCGTTGCTGGTCGTGGCGGAGATTCGCGAAGTGGAAGGCCGCGACCGCGAGGTGAACACGATTTTATCACTGGCCACGGCCATTGAAGCCGATTGGTTGCGCGAACTGTTCCCCGACGACATCAAAAGCGATGTGCAGGTGGAATTTGATGCGCAGCAAAAACGGGTGCTGGCCGCTGAAATGTTGCGCTTCCGTGATCTGGCGCTGGCGGCCAAGCGCATTGACCCGCCGCCGGCGGATGCGGCGGCGCGCTTGCTCGCGGATGAAATTTTGGCCGGACGCCTCTCCCTGCCCAATTGGGACCACAGCGTTGAGCAATGGCTGGCGCGGTTGAATCTGCTTTGCCAGCAATGCGCCGATTTACAATTGCCCGCGATCACCGAGGACGACAAAAAGGCCATTATCGAGCAATTGTGTCATGGCGCGGTTAGTTACAAGGACATCAAGGAACGCGAGGTGAAACCAGTGGTGGTCTCCTGGCTCTCGCCGGTCCAGCGCGAATTGCTGGACAAGCACGCTCCCGAGCGGCTGACGTTATCCAATGGGCGCACGCCCAAGGTGAATTACGAGAACGGCAGGTCGCCCTTTATTTCCCTGCGCATTCAAGAGCTTTACGATGTGAACCAGACGCCCAAGATTGCCCTGGGGCGCGTGCCGGTGACCGTTCACATTTTGACGCCGGGCATGAAACCCATTCAAGTGACGCAGGACCTGGCCAATTTCTGGCGCGAACATTACCCCAAAATCAAATCGGAACTGGCGCGCAAATATCCAAAGCATACCTGGCGATGAACGGCGTTGAACAATTATGTCCGAACTGCGGCCTGTGCTGCGACAGCACCTTGTTTGCCGATGTGGAATTGCGCAAGGGCGATGATCCTAAACGACTGCAGGCGCTTGGCTTGGATGTGCAGCTAAAAACCAAGACCCGGCTCGCGTTTCCTCAGCCCTGCAATTGCTTCGATGGCAAGTTTTGCAAGATTTACGCGGAACGGCCCAAGCGCTGCCGCCTGTTCGAGTGCGGTCTGCTGAAGCGGGTGGAAAGCGGAGAGATGACTGCGGCCGCCGCGCTGAAGAAGATTGGCGTGGCACGGAAATGGGCGGAAGAGGTGCGGGAACTGTTGCGGGAATCCGGCCAGCACGACGAACTCATGGCGTTGACACATCGCTATACGGAGGCCATGAGCGCACCAGTGGATTTATCGGATGAACGCAACGCCAGCCGCCACGGCGAATTAATGCTGGCCGTCAGTGAATTGATGCAAATGCTCGAGCAGGATTTTCTGCGCTGAGCTTTTCCCGGGCACGCTAGGCGTGCATGCCCACGTCTTTGGTGATTTTATCGGCCGACGTCGGGTCCACCCATTTGACCAGCGCGATGAAGTTCACCAAGGCCGGGCTGTCTGCCTTGACCTTGTAGAGGTTCTTGAGCGCGTTGATGACTTTGACGTAAGTTGGCGCGTATTTCTCATGCGTGAGCCGGTTCGAGTAAGATTCCAGCACGGCGCGGGCGATGGGGTCGGTCTGGCCATCGGGCAGATAGGGCAGCAGGCAGAACACCCGCACCAGTGACATCGGATCAGAATCAGCCAGCACGAGCCAGCTTTGCTTGACCTCATCGGCGTCGTACTTGCCGTGAAGCTGCTTGCGGATGGCGTCGGTGATTTCGTTGGGCGACGCACGATGCGCAATGAGTTCCTTGATGATGTCCCACGGGCCCATCTGCGTTTTATCCGTAAGACCGCCCTCGCTTCGGCCGGTGGGAATTTCCGGGAGGCCGAGTTGCTTGATGAGTTCCCTGGCCAACGGCTCGGCTTCCTCGCGGCGCAAACGCTCGCTGTTGAGCAGGGTGCGAATAACCACCTTTTGTGCCTCGGGACTGATGAACCGCAAGGTCGCGACAATTGGACCGGGTGCGGGATTTTTCTGCGCGCCGATGAGGTGCTTCACAAAATCCGTCGTGACCGGGTCGTGCTCGGTGAAAATTGCGGAACGGAACGTCAGCACGAACCGCAAGCTGCGGGATGCGCCGCCGGCCTTGCCGAAATTATTCACCACCGCCTGGCGATAATCGGCATTGATGATGTAAGCCAGCAATTCCTCGGCTTGCTTGATAAACTTTTCGTCCAGGTTGTCATTTTCACCCGTAACCACCAGTTGCTCCACCAAGGGAGGCAGGCGTTGCGCGAAGATGACGTCCGGCGATTCCGTGCTCTGGTTCTCGTAATAATGCAGCAGCTCCAGGACAAACGAGAGCTTCAGGAACGCAATTTTTTGCGCGCGCGATTCACGGCTCTGGCGGACCCGCTTTTGGAGCGCAATCAAATCCGCACGCTTGGCCGCCACCACGTTGGGATTCTGTTGCAGCAATTCCTCAAAATCGCTCTTGAAGCCCAGAATGATTTCCTCGGGCTTGGGCCGGGGATTATGTTTGGCGTCGGTGGTCAGGTCCTTGAAAAAGATGAGCGCCTCTTCGCCAAATTCCTTAACAATCTGCTCACGGGGCACCTGGCCTTTTACGAAAGCACGGCTGGCGCGCACGTTGGCCGGTGCAAAAAATGATTCCGGTTGCGCGATCAACCCTTGCAACATGTTCCGGTCCAGGGCGGCGTCCAACTGAATCAATTCATCCACCAGCGGCTTGATGGCCGTGCGCAAATCGCGCTTGGTCTTGTCCAGCGCCTTGAGAATGGCGGGTTGCAGCAGGTTCTCCTCGTTTTTGCCTTGCACCAGGGCGGCGCTGATTTCATTCACCGCCGCACTATGCTCCACCAACCGCGATACGATCACGCCGACATCGTTGATGGGCAGCTTCGTGACCAGCGTGGTGATAAGGTTCACCAGTTCGCCGTGCGACTTCTTGCGGTGCTCGACAACTCGTTCGAGCAGGGTGCGCAGTGCTTTGTTTTCCTGTTCCAACGCCTTGCATTCTGTTTCCGACTGTAGCATCCGCAAGTTGAGGTCGTGCCAGTCGCGCTGGATTTCCTCCAGCGACGGGACTGGCGCGGCGTTGTTCTGAGAATCAGCCATGAATTTATATTCCACAAAGAACGGGCTTTTTTCCAACACATATTTTATCAAGTTTTGTCAAATTTGCCACCTCCCCGAATTTTCAGACAGGCTCTGGGTTTAAAAACTTGCGTTCGGCCTGCACCGGGGGAAAGCTTCATTATGAACATGATCCATTTTCGGATAGCCGCCGGCCGGGCGCTGGCATTGGTCATAACCGGTCTGCTGACCACCCCGCTGTTGGCAGATACGGCAGGAGAGCAAGCCAAGCTGGCTGCCGCCAACAATGCTTTTGCCTTCGATTTGATGGGGCAAGTCGCCAAGACCCAGCCGGGGGCCAATGTCTTCCTCTCGCCCTTCAGCGTATCGAGCGCCTTGCAAATGACCGCCAACGGCGCCGCCGGCAAAACCAAGGCCGAAATGCAGCATGCGCTCAGCCTGGACGGGCTGCCCGCTGGCTCATTGAATGCGGCCTTTAAGGGGTTGAACCAACAACTCACCACGCACAAAGACGTGACCCTGACCCTCGCCAACGGCCTTTGGGTGCAGAACGATTTTCGTTTGAAGCCGGCTTTTGTGTCCGCCAACCACAAGTTTTTCCAGGCGGAACTCGCCAACGTCAACTTTGGCGACCCGCAGGCCGCCCAGGCCATCAACGACTGGGCCGACCACCAAACCCAGGGCAAAATCAAACAGGTTGTTCAATTCCCGTTTCCGCCGCTCACCCGGCTCGTGCTGGCCAATGCCATTTATTTCAAGGGCCAATGGGTCAAACCCTTTGAAAAGCAGGGAACCCGCCCGCGCGATTTCCATCAGGCCAATGGTCAGTCCAAGCAGGCGCCGATGATGAATCAGGACGGCCATTTTGCCTATCAAGCAACGGCTAAATTTCAGGCCGTCAAGCTGCCTTACCTCGGTGGCTTGGAAATGCAGTTGTTTTTGCCCGCCACCAATTCAAGTCCGGCTCAACTCCTCGCCGAGCTCACGGCCAAGGGCGCGTGGCCGGACGTCCAAAACGGTTTCGCCCAGCATGAAGGTGCCGTGACCCTGCCCAAGTTTAAGCTCGAATTTGACGTGCTCCTGAATGACGCGTTGAAAACCTTGGGCATGCAGAGCGCCTTTGCCTCCGATGCGGATTTTTCCAATCTGGCCAATGAACCCTTGTACATCAGTCAGGTGAAGCAGAAAAGTTACGTCGACGTTAATGAGCAGGGCACCGAAGCCGCAGCGGTGACTACCGTGACAATGACCGCCATGGCGATCATGCGTCCTCCCGCAGACCGGTTTGAGATGGTTCTGGACCGGCCGTTTTTCTTTGTCATTTCCGAGACGGCCAGCGGCAGCATCTTGTTCACGGGTATTGTGAATGACCCGGTGGCCGCCAAGTAATTGGCCCACGCAGATTAATGCCGCGCGTCGCTATTGCGAGTGATGCCAGAAGTGAAACAGGCTGTTATCGAAGGTGAATTGATACGCGATGTAACATTGGAAATTCACCGGCCCGACAATGGAGCGGCCGGCTGAAAACATCAGGTGATGGCTCTCGCTCAGGTCAATCACCGTGCCGATGTTAAACGCCGTGTTGGCCGGTTCATCTTCCGTCGCGGTCTCATGATAGACCTCCGCGCCGAGCAGCACATTTTTTGTTATCTGCTTTTGCAGGACGCCGCCCACAAAGCCCGAATTCCGGTCGTTGTTGAACGAATTAATCCAGTAACCGCCGCCGCCATAGGCCGTCCACGAACCCCAGCTCTTTTGCAGCCACACCGGCAGAAACACCTGCCAATGGCCCGCGCCCAGATTGTCGCTCGAACTGCCCGAGGGCACTTCCACCAGAGGAAAAATACCCGCCTGCGGCAGATAATTTGTCTCCTGCAAAAAGCGCAATTTAATACCCAGTTCGGTATCGCCATAGCCATAATGCGAACTGCCGCTGGCTGGCGCGTCATAGGCCAGGGGCGCAATCATGTGCAATTGCACATCCGGCAACACGCCATAGTTCACCTCAAAATGCGGTGCCGTGCCGGCCCAATCGCTGCCCGTTTGCGTGTGCATTGACGCCACGTAAAATTCCCAATGCTGGTAATCCACCGGCTCCGGGTCATCCGTCAAAAAGGGCGGACCGCCATACGCCGTGCTGGCCAGTGACACGCCCAGCAGCACTGCCGGGCCCAGAATGAAGAAACGTTTCCAGGGTTGCATACTGATTTTCTTAATCGGCAAAAAGATAAAAGCCCATGATGATGGCACCGCTCAGCAAAACGCCACCGATAATGATCCCTAACAAGCGACCGGCCGAAAGTTTCAATCCCTGCCCGCCGTTCGGCAGCGTGAACAGCCAGCCGCATAGGATAAATAACAACACCACACACGCGCTATGCGTTATCCAATGATGACCCGTGAGCTTTTGCATGTGCGCCTGCACCGCCGGGCTTTTCTCCTTGGCCACCACCAAAATGGCGTTGGCCACGCTGCTCACCGCGAGCGCCAGCCCGAAGGAAACCGTGCTTTTCGAGAGTGAATTATTTTCCGTGTTCATATACGTCAGTGAGGTTTGGCCAGCAGACCCATTTTAACGCCGGTGGCAATGATGGCACCGTGACCTTCCACCAGCAACGCCAGCAGGGCAATGCCCGCCGTCACCCAGAGTACCAGCCGGCGCGCGTCCTTGTTCGTCACGAGATTATTGCCCGTGGCAATGGGCAGATAGGTGGTCAACAACAGCAGCATGATGACCAGATGTTCCTTCGTCTCCATGAAGAAATTATGCGCAAACGGCCACGGCCCGCTTAGGATGATGGCCTTATCCGCGCGATACGAGGTCACATACCAATAGCCGCCGACCATAAACGCCAGCCACATGAACCCCGCCGTCGCCCAGCCCAAACGCCGGATGCGGAGCAGGTTGGCCTCGCTCACATTGAGCACATCCACAAACAGCCAGACGGCGGCCAGGAGACAACCCACTCCCAGCACGACGTGCAGCATCAAAATAATTTCATTCATAGCGCTCTTCCTTTCTGGTCACGGCCATTTGGTTAACGGCGGCAACGTAACAGTTCGCCCCGGTCGAATCAACCGGATGACAAAAAATTCATGGTTTAAGAAAGGTTTGATCCGGGCCGATTCACGTAGAATTTAAGTTGAACAACCAAGTAACAAAGCAACCAAGCACGTTAATTGGCAGGCTGTCCGCTGTTTCATCGTTTCCACCTTTGTTCCTTGGTTACTTTGTTGTGCAAGATTAGCCGTGGCACTTTACCGCCGCGAATGGGAAACAAGTGCGACTTTTTGAAAAGTAATGAGCCGGGCCAACTGGAAACCTCCGGCTACGGTTCCAAATGAATTTCAGCGAGGGAAAAATAAAAATGGCGGCAGAAAATCTGCCGCCATTTGCCGTCGCCTAACTCAACAATGAATTATTAAAACGCGAACTTCCGTCTAAATAACGCCACGCTGGACAGCGCCACGCCCAGCAAAATCATCGTTACACCGCCGTCTGGCGTAGCTGCCGAGGCCGCCCGCGCACCAAACGTCCAACTGGACGGATTGGCACCCGCAATCGGGTCCTGGCTAGTGAAATTCCAGATCATTGCCGTCGCGGCATAGCCGTTGCCGCTCACCGTGCCGGTGCCATCCACCACCACATAGCCATTCACGCCCGGCGTACCGCCTTGTTGGAGGATGGTCGAGCCGAGCAAGGTGAACGTAAAGCCGCCCACCGTCCAAAAATTGTTGACGGTCCCGGAATTAAAATGCCAGGGATTGGCGAGATTCACCGCCGAGCCCAGCGCAACTGAGGAGAAAGACCCGCTATCAGCGCTCACCACCGGGTTAATCCAAGTCGCTACTTCCGTGGCGCTGGCCATGCTGCTCGTATCCACTGTCGCCGTGCCGCTGAATCCGATGCTGCCGGTCACCTGAACCGCCTGCGCCGTTTGCGAGTACGCCAGCAACGCCACGAACAGTCCGGCCATGAGTGTTGTTTGTTTCATATTGATTCCTTTGGTTGTTAATAATTCAAATCGTTGTTCCATCTTCAGCATTAAAATTGCCAGCCCATGCATCCTGCTTGCCCGTGGCAGCCCGCGAAACAGCCGTTAGACCTTGCAATTGCATCATCCCCGAAGCGGTGCTGGTAGTGGGCGCTTGCCGCAGCGCCGCTTTTTGGCCCGTTGCCAGCTTCCGCAACCAGTAATAGACGGCGGTTAATTTCACGTTTATCGCGTGTGCTTCCAGCAGCCAGAGCTGAATCTCCTTGGCCCGTTCCCAGCGTCCCGTTTCAATGCCCGCCTGCAATTCCTGGCGCACCCGGCCACGGATCAGCGTTCGCTGCCCGCCGCCATGTTCGCGCTTGAGCAAGCCGGTCACCCCGGACACTTTAAGCGCCTGCATCCACTGGAAAAAACGGCGGCGGCTGATGCCCAATTGACTCGCGATTTGCGACGCGTTTAACTGTCCGCTCAACGCCAGCCGCGCCGCCAGCAAACGCCGCTGGCTTTGCACATCCCGGCAGTTTCGCAATTCTGCGGCGATGGCTGCTTCCAGTTCTGGCCGGTTCAAATGATATCGCTTGGGCATGCTGTGGCTGGCAGTTCGACTCTTAATGGTGCAATCGCAAAGGCAAAATAATTTGGCCGCTCAAATGGCATTGGATTTTTCCAGGCTGGGAACGGGCTGAAAAAACCGCCTGAAATTGTAAACTATCCCGACAGAAATACGCCTCGCCGCAAACTTCCAGCGGCGCTGATTTTGGTAGCCGGTTGTGGCGGATACCTGACCCGCTTTAAGCCGAGAAACTGGCAAGGCAAAGCGAATGGGTTTCTCCAGATGAGAATACAGCCGCATGACTGGCAACGTTGTCATATCGCCAAGATAGGTGCCCGTGAAAATCCCGGCTAATTAAGATGAAAACCAGTTGCGTTAAGAAAGTGTTAACGTCGGCGCTGTGTCGCTCGCCCCGCACAAATCCATCGGAGGGACGAGTTCCACGAGTCCTCAACTACCTGAAACACCGCGCGAATCGCCCCAATAAAAAAGGCCGCGATTGCTCGCGGCCCGAGTGTGGTTCACCAATAAAGTTACTTTACCAGCGTGCGGCAGAACTTGTCAATGCGCTCCAAGCCCTTCTCGATGTTCGCCATGCCCGTCGCATAGCTCAGGCGGATGTAATCGTCCGCGCCGAAGGCGATGCCGGGTACGGCCGCCACCTTTTCCGCTTCCAACAATTTCGCGCAGAAATCGGCGGACTTGAGGCCCGTCTGCGAGATGTTGGGGAACAGGTAAAACGCGCCCTTGGCATTCACGCAGGTGATGCCGGGAATCGAGTTCAGCTTCTGGTGCGCGTAACGACGGCGTTTGTCGAATTCCGCCAGCCACTTGGGCAGGTGATCCTGCGGGCCGGTGAGCGCCGCCACGCCGCCTTTTTGGGCAAACGAAGTCGGGTTGCTCGTGCTATGGCTTTGCACGGCGTCAATGGCCTTGGCAATCGGTTCCGGCGCGGCCAGGAAACCCAAACGCCAGCCCGTCATGCTCCAGGCCTTGGCCAGGCCGTGAACGATGATCGTATGATCGTAGTGCGCCTGCGAGAAGCTGGCCACGCTCTTCACCTTGGCACCATCATAAAGCAGGTGCTCGTAAATTTCGTCGCTCATGATGAGCACATTTTTCTCCACGCAAATATCGCCGAGTGCCTTCACTTCCTCGGGCGTATACACCGAGCCGGTGGGATTGCTGGGCGAATTCAGGATGAACAACCGCGTGTTCGGCGTGATGGCCTGGCGCAATTGCGCGGGCGTCACTTTGAATTCCGTCTGGTCCGAGGTCTGGAGAATCACCGGTTTCGCACCGGCCAGCTTGACCATTTCCGGGTAGCTCAACCAGTACGGCGCGGGAATAATCACTTCGTCGCCTTCCTCGCACGTGGCCAGAATGACGTTATAGCACGAATGCTTGCCGCCGCAGGAGACCACGATTTGAGACGGCTTGTAGGTCAGGCCGTTGTCGTTCTTAAACTTGGCGGCGATGGCTTCGCGCAGTTCGGGAATACCGCTGCTGGGGGTATATTTGGTAAACCCGGCGGCCAAAGCCTTGGCGGCGGCGTCCTTGATATGTTGAGGCGTGTCGAAATCGGGTTCACCTGCACCGAACCCAACCACGTCTTCGCCCGCAGCCTTCATCGCCTTGGCCTTGGCATCGATGGCCAGGGTTAGGGATGGAGACAATGAGGCAGCGCGATGAGAGATTTTGTAATTCATAAGAGCGGCAAACATTTTAATCCCAAAAAACCGGGGGGCAAGACGGGAATTCCACCGGCGAATCTCTTGAAACGTGGCTTTCGAGCCGCTGGAGTGAATTTTAGATTGGCAAATTTCCCATTGCAGTGATTTCGGCAAGCGAAGGTGGCTGGCCCTGGAGTGGTGCAGACTCCAAACATGAGCTTGGTCTTTATTGGCATAAAATACACTGTTGGGGTGGAGGATCACCAAACCAACGAATATATTACGAGTAGTTTGAGTTAAAATTCGTTATTGCCTAGTCCGAGTGAAAGGCCCACATTTTGTACACTAGCATTATGAAAACTGGGTATATTTGGGCGTTTGATCTTGGCAAGGGTTCCATTGGCGAAGCCGTGCGGAAGGGTGATCAATTTGTTCACAAGGCATCCTTGCTCATACCGACGGAATTCGCCGAAACGAAAACTGCTGCTGGCCGGCGGCGAATGGCTCGAACACGCGAGGCTCATAAGGCACGCGAACACTGGTTGGATGACGTGATGCGACAGGCGGGCATTGAGCCGTTGCAAGGTCGGCGCACAATCAAAGTCGATGGCAAATGGCAGGCAGCGCCAGAAACAGAGGCACAGAGAAAAAGCCGGGAACTTTTAGAACGCGAATTTGCTAAACCGGGGGATTCAACCTGCTACACATCCTGTCTACTTCGAATCAAGTTACTGCATGGTGAAAAGCTTGAACCATGGCAAATCTACAAAGCACTCCATTCAGCGATTCAAAGGCGTGGCTATGATCCGAATATTCCTTGGAAAACCCGCAGCCAGCGAAAAGCTAAACCCGGCGATGAAAACGATGACGAAGCCGGCACACAGGCGCGCATGCAACAATTTGAAAAGGAACTGGCAGCCATGTCGCCCGGCAAGCCGGAGTTTCAATTTCCCTGCTATTTCGATGCTTGGAGAATGGGCCTCTGGAATCCAGACAAGCCAGATGAACTCAAAGACCGGATTGATTGCCGTGCGGAAAGTACACGCAACCAAATCGTGCCGCGCAAGCTGGTGGAAAAGGAAATCGCCGCGCTTATGGACAGTGCGGCGAGGTATTATCCGAAGCTTAAAGGCAAAGCGAAGTTCCTACTTTATGGCCCAACCGAAACAGCTTATGCATCTTTCGACGCTAAACTCCGCAAAGAACATAAACTGAAAGAGGGTGGAGTAAGCGACTGGCAGGGTGTCGTTGGCCAGAAAATTCCCCGTTTCGACAACCGCATCATTGGCAAATGTGTGCTAATTCCACGCATGAATGTCTGCAAGATACGCACAGATGAAGGTGGCGAAATACATCCGCAATCACGCTTGGCGGCGGAAGTTCCGTTCCTCATGAAGCTGAAAAATATGCGGGTTCAGCGTGGCGGTCAATCTGCCGGCCTCACGGCAGGAGAAATCAAATCCATTTTTGAAAACTATGCTTTGGAGAACCTTTCCATCACTGAATCAGCCTGGAAAAAGAAAGTCTGTGTCTCTTTGGGGGCCATCCCTTTGCCCGGGCATGAATGCGTGGAAGCTCCAAAAATTTCCGGTCGCAGTCGTTTCTGTCGTCCCGCTTTGGATATCTTGAAGCGCCTGATTCTTTCGGGTCAGAAACCAAAGGATTTTCACCGAGCAGAGGTCGTAAAGCTAAATGGAAATACGAACCCAATTAAAGGTCTGGTCGAAGCAGATTTGAAGTTCCTGTCGCAAATGGGTGAGACTTGGGAAGGTATCTATATTCCAAATCAAAAGCTCGATGCGCTCGTTCGGAACTCAGATAATTCCAGTGAAGCCATCCGCACCTTGATTGGCTCTCAAAACGATCCGATAGTTCGTCATCGTCTTAATCTCTTTGTTGAACGGCTGAACTATTTGGAGAAGGAAGCCAACGGAAAAGGCTTCGGAGAACCGGAAAGTGTCGTTTTGGAATTCGTGCGTACGGATTTCATGGGCCACAAGGCTAAGCTTGAATACAACAAGTTCCTTAAAGACCGGGCGGCGGAACGGGTCAAAGCCAAAAAAGAAGCGGCTGAAGCCGGTGCCAGTGAATCTGCTGCCGGATTTAAGTTGGAATTGTTGCAGGCTCAAAGAGGAATCTGCCTTTATACCGGTGAGGGTTTGGTGCCAACCTCGCTTGACGAATATGTAATAGATCATATCGTGCCACGCGCCAAAGGCGGGCCGGATGCTGCGGTTAATTACGTTCTGACCACACGACGTGCGAATGATGAAAAGGCCGACCAGACACCCTACGAATGGCTTTCTACGAAGAAGGGCTGGGATGCTTATGTAAATCGAGTGCGCGAACGGCTCACATCGCTCCGGCATAAAAAAGCCCAATTGTTGATTGCGCCCGATGCCGCAACCCGCGTAGAAAAATATACAGCACTCGCCGAGACGGCATGGATCTCAAAACTGGCGCAGGCAATTCTTGACCTGTATTTCGGTTGGCGCAATGGCAATGATTCGCTAGGCCGCAAACGTGTGATGGTTATCTCCGGCGGCTTGACCGGACGAATCCGTCGAAAATACGGTCTCAATCGCATCCTTAATCCCGATGCGAAGGACGAAGAAGAAGCAGAAAAGAAAAACCGCAGTGATGACCGGCATCATGCGCTTGATGCCATGGTTATCAGTTTCATTCCCACTTGGGCACGGGACACAAAGAAAACAGGTTTCTTCAAATTCCCCGACGGAGTGAACAAAGATCTGTTCGCTCAAGAAATCAAACAAGTCATTCCGCAGAATATTTGTTTTGAGAGGCCCGCTCTTGCCGAAACCATTTATGGAGCAAGGGATCAAGGCGGGGATAAAATTATTGTGCAAAGAGCAGAGGTGGTTGCCTTGGCACAAAAACCCGTTGCGCCTGGAAAAACCAAGTTCGATCTCGAATATGCAAAGAAACAAATTCGGGCGATCAGGGATGCCCATATTCAACAGCAGTTGTCTGAATTCGTCGAAAAGGGGCCAACCGAAATATCGTGGAATGAATTCTGCCAGGGCTTTTGTTTGCGGCGCAAAGACGGTTCTCTTGGTAGTCCCGTAAAATTCGTACGCGTCAATGTTGGCGCGCCAGATGAATATAAGGATTTATCAAAAGATGGAACAGGCGCGTTTCGCAGGGCATTCCAAGGACACAAAGGGCAATTTGTTTATCTGGATACAAAGGGCAAACCAAGAGTGCGCCCGGTATATGCTTTTGAGTCGGATCAAAAGGTGCGAGCCGAATTGGCTGAAACGGTAGGCCAGGCCGCAATCAAAGGTTTCTTTCAATCGGGCTGTCTCGTGGAAATTGAAAAGCAAATTCCCCACAGTTCAACGCCGTTGTCACCCGGAAAATACAAGCTGAATACTATCCTGACGGATGGGCGAGCAAAGGTTACTGATTCTTCCGGGAAGATGTCTTTGCCAATTAGTTTGGAGAAAATGTTTGCTGCCGGCTTCAAACGTGCCGATTAAAATCCTATGAGTCATCATCTACTCCACGTTTTTAAACATGGGTGCGTTTTATCGAAAGACCGGGGCTTTCTGGTCTGTCGCGGCGAGGATAAAACCGAGAATCGTATCCCGCATGAAGACGTGCGCGCCGTCATCATTGCGGCGCGTGGCGTCACGCTCACTTCGAATTTTGTCTCCGCTGTGCTGGAAACGGATGGGATAATCCTGCATTGTAATGAGAGTTACCAGCCATGCGGTGTTACCGCCCCGTTGCAACGCATCACTGACCAACGCGCCTACCTGCATCAAGCCGAGCGGCCAGTGCGGTTGAACAATCGGCTGTGGCAACACCTCATCCGTGGTAAAACGGTGAATCAGTTGAAGGTGCTGAAAAAACGCCAGTTGAATTCGCCACATTTGGAACTGGCAGTGCGGCAGGATACTTTTGATGAAGGTAATTGCGCCCGCCGCTACTGGCAGCTTTATTTCCCTTCGATTGGCTGGGTGTCTTCATCGCGCGACCGCAAGCAAGATAACCCGCCAAACCAGATGCTAAATTATGGGTACGCAGTCCTAAGCGCACTTTGTCATCGTGGTCTGTTAGTTCACGGGTTGTCACCCCTGCTTGGCATCAAGCATGTCGCCCGATTCCACTCCGATCCGCTGGTATATGACATGATGGAGCCATATCGTCCGGTTGTAGATTCTATGATGGCGGAATTCATGGTGGGCCAGGACATCAGCATGAAAGCGTGGTGCAAAAAGGTGGGCACGGAATTACGCGAACAACGAGTCGAACACGACCGTTATTCATTGAAACTTATGGATGCGATTGATGCTTCCGCCGCGTCATTGGCTCGCAGTTATGCAGAAAGAAAATCCGAGTTGTTTTGGGTGCCGCAATTGTCGTGAACCGGATCGAGAAAAAGAGTTCGTTTCGTATGGGCTGGATTCTGACCATGTTTGATCTGCCAGTGATGACGGAAAATGAGCGCAAGGCCGCCACCAAGTTTCGGAACGACCTTCTCGATAATGGCTATATGATGATTCAGTTTTCTGTGTATGCGCGGCCCTGTGTGAGCTACGAACAAATGGACACACATATTGCCCGCATCAAATCAGTCGTTCCAACGGCAGGGAATGTACGGCTGATGTTCTTGACGGATGAACAGTGGAAGCGTGCTTACACGGTCATTGGCGCAAATTACAAAGACGATAACCGAGCCAAAA
>Ga0265327_10002038_pt1 | contig 22734 bp, 16 predicted proteins | sample 41621metaG_FD_202089 | JGI IMG/M metagenome (GOLD analysis project Ga0265327, IMG submission 202089) | Rhizosphere microbial communities from Carex aquatilis grown in University of Washington, Seatle, WA, United States - 4-16-21 metaG | ecosystem: Host-associated > Plants > Roots > Rhizosphere...
TCACAGAGCGGAAGGCGACGGAAGCGGCCATCCGCTACAGCGAGGACAAGTTCTCCCGGGCCTTCCATGCCAGTCCCGATGCCATCAACCTCACCAAGTTGGAAGATGGCACCTACCTGGACGTCAGTGAAGGGTTCGTCAAGCTCTGTGGCTGGACCCGGGAAGAGGCCATCGGCCGGACGGCCCTGGAGTTGAACATCTGGGTGGATCCGCGCGACCGCCAGAAGGCCGTGGAGCTGATCAAGGCCCACGGCGAATACACCGGCCTGGAGATCACCTTCCGACGCAAGGATGGCAGCACTCTGACGGGCATGATGTCCGGCAAAGTCATGGAGGTGGATGGCGTCCCCTGCCTGCTCTCCGTGACCCGCGACATCTCGGACCGCAAGGCCGCGGAATCCGCCCTGCGCTCGGCCGAGCAGCGCCTCCGCACCGTGCTGGCCAACACCGAGGCCGTGATCTACCAGCTGGATCCGGAAGGACGTTTCCTGCTCTCGGAGGGCCTTGGACTGTCGCACCTCGGCCTGCGCCCGGGACAGGTGGTGGGGCTGAGTGCCGTGGAGCTGTACCGGGAGGATGCCGACACGTTGGAGCAGATCCGCCAATCCCTGGCAGGCTCGGCCTCCCGACAGATCACCCGCGCCGCTGGCCGGCTTTTCGACAACTTCCTCACGCCGGTCTTCGATGAGCAGGGCCGCGTGGAAAGCGTCATCGGCATCGCCACGGACATCACTGACCGGCAGCAGATGGAAGAGGCCCTGCGCCAGACCCAGAAGCTGGAGAGCCTCGGCATTCTCGCGGGCGGCATCGCCCACGACTTCAACAACCTGTTGACGGTGGTGCTCGGTAACCTGAACCTCGCCCAGATGCACCTGCCCGAGCATGCCAAGGCCCAACCGTACCTGGCCAAGATGGAAGCCACCATCCTACGCGCCACGGACCTCACCAAGCAGATGCTGGCCTACTCCGGGCGTGGCCATTTCCTGGTGAAGCCCCAGCTCCTTAACGAGGTGGTGCGGGAAGTCACCCACCTGTTGGAAGTGTCCATCTCCAAAAAGATCCGCCTCCGGTTCGACCTGGAGCCCTGCCTCCCGGCCATCCAGGCCGACGCGGCCCAGATCCAGCAGGTGGTCATGAACCTGGTGACCAACGCCTCCGACGCCATCGGGGATCGGGAGGGGGTCATCCACCTCACCACCTCGCTGGCCCAACTCGACGACCGCGAACTCAAGGCGGCCTACCGCGGGGAATCCCTGGTGCCCGGCCCCTACGTGCTGCTCGAGGTCGCGGACACTGGCGAAGGCATGTCCCCAGACATCCTCAGCCGCATCTTCGACCCCTTCTTCACCACCAAGGCCTCGGGCCGCGGCCTGGGACTGTCGGCCATGCTCGGCATCCTGCGAGGGCACAGCGCCGGCCTGCAGATCACCAGCCAGGTGGGCCAGGGGAGCACCTTCCGGATCTGCTTTCCCGCCACCCAGGCGCGACCGACGGCCCCTGAACTCGCCGCCCAGGAACGCTCCACCCGGCCGCTCAAGGGCCGGGTGCTCCTCGTGGATGATGAGGACCTCATCCTGCAGACCATTGCCTCGGCCCTGGATGCCCTGGGCCTGGAAGTCGTGACCGCCAAGGATGGCATCGAAGCTGTTGAAGCATTCCGCACCGCCGACCCGCCCCTGGACATGGTTCTCATGGACCTCACCATGCCGCGCATGGATGGCCGGGAAGCCTTCCAGGTCATGCATGACCTGAAGCCCTCGGTGCCCGTCGTGCTCAGCAGCGGCTTCACAGAACGGGACTCGTTGCAGACCCTGTCGGGGGCCGGGCCGGCCGGGTTCATCCAGAAGCCCTATCAGATCAAGGAACTCCGCCTCATGGTGCAGAGGGTCCTGGGAGACTGAGGCCCGGCCCGGGCTACACTGGGAGGCTGGAGAGCCTCATGCAGTCTTCAAAACGAGCCCGGACGGCCATTTTTCTCACGGTCTTCGTCGACCTTCTGGGCTTTGGCATCGTCATCCCGATCCTGCCTCTCTACGCCCAGGCCATCGCCGACCATCCCAGTGCCTGGATGGCCAGCGTCAACCACTTCCTGGGCCTGGGCGGGCTGGGCACCACCCCCGGCGCCTTCTGGGCCGGCGTGGGCTTCCTCAGCTACAGCGTCATGCAGTTCATCGCCTCGCCCATCCTGGGCCGGGTGTCGGATCAGGTGGGCCGCAAGCCGGTGCTCTGGGTGAGCCTCGTGGGTTCGGCCTTCGGCTATCTGATGCTCGCCCTCACCAGCCGCTTTGAATGGATGCTCGCCGCGCGAATCCTGGACGGCATCACCGGTGGCAACATCTCCGTGGCCCAGGCGGCCATGGCTGACACCTCGTCGCCCGAGGAACGCTCCAAGGTCCTCGGCATGATCGGCGCGGCCTTCGGCCTGGGCTTCGTCCTTGGCCCCGCCATGGCGGGTGTGCTCAGTGGCAGTGCCTTCGGCCACCACCTCCTGGCCACCCGGGGCTGGCATCTGCCCTTCTTCGTGGCGGGCGGACTGTCCCTCCTGGCCTCCATGATGGTGATGTTCTGGTTGCCGGAAACCCTCACGCCCGAGGTGCGCGCCCGCGCCCGCTCCCATGAGAGCCGCGGTCACGCCGTGGTGCGCGCCTTCAAGCGGCCCGGCATGCCCCAGATCTTGGGCGTGTCCCTGCTGGCCATGGCGGGCTTCGCCATGATGGAGGGCACCTTCGCCCTGCTGGTGCACCAGCGCTTCGACTTTCACCAGCGGGAAGTGGGCTTCCTGTTCGCGGGCATCGGCATCCTGCTGGTGATCTACCAGGGCGGTCTCGTGCGGGTGGTGGCCAAGCGCATCCCCGAGCGCGTGGCGCTCATCACCGGGCTCGTGCTCATGGGTGTGACGTTGCCCCTCATGCCGAAGGCTGCCTGGATGTGGCCTTTCGTGCTGCTCTTCATCCCCCTCTCCTGGGGCAGCGGCATGGGCAACACCGCCGGCACCGCGCTGGCCAGCCAGCGCACGCCACCCGAAGATCAAGGCGCCCTCTTCGGCGTCATCAACGCCATGACGGGCATGGGCCGCATCATCGGACCCGCCGTCGGCACCTTCACCTTCGCCCGCTGGGGCGGACAAACCACCTACACCGTGGCCGGCCTCACCCTGGGACTGGCCCTCATGCTCGCTCTGACCATTTCGCCCAAGGAAGTCGCATGATCCACCTGGATGGCCGTTCCCTCACCGCGCCCCTGCTGGCCCGCATCGCCGCCGGCGAAGGCGTCACACTGGATTCAGCCGCCCTGGCCCTGGTGGCCGAGAACCGGGCCGTGGTGGACCGCATTGTCGCCGAAGGCCGCACCGTGTACGGCATCAACACCGGCTTCGGCCAGTTCGCGACCGTGGTGATCGCGCCGGACCAGCTGCAGCAGCTCCAGCTCAACCTCATCCGCAGCCACGCGGCGGGTGTGGGCGACCCCCTGCCCAAGGACCAGACCCGCGCCCTCATGGCCGCCCGCATCAACTGCCTGCTCAAGGCCCACAGCGGCATCCGCCCCGAGCCCATCCACCTGCTGGCCGCCTGCCTCAACCAGGACGTGGTGCCTGTGGTGCCCAGCCAGGGCAGCGTGGGTGCCAGCGGTGACCTCGCCCCGCTCGCGCACATGGCCCTCCTGCTTGTGGGTGAAGGCCTGGCCTGGTCGGGCGACAAGCAGGTGCCTGGCGGTGAAGCCCTTGCCAAAGCCGGACTCACAGCCGTGACCCTGCAGGCCAAGGAAGGCCTCGCCCTCATCAATGGCACCCAGCTCATCACCTCCCTGGGCAACCTGGCCGTCGAGAAGTTCACCCGGCTGGCGACCCTCGCCGACGAGATCGCAGCCCTCAGCCTGGAGGCCCTGCGCGGCACCCGCGCGGCCTTCGATCCCCGCATCCACGCCGCCCGGCCCCACCCTGGCCAGATTGCCGTGGCCGCGCACATGCGCAACATCCTGGGCACCACCAGCGCCATCGCCGAGAGCCACCAGGACTGCCACCGCGTGCAGGATGCCTACAGCCTGCGCTGCATCCCCCAGGTGCATGGCGTCACCCGGGACACGCTGCAGTTCGCTGGGGCCATCCTCGAGCGCGAGCTGAACAGCGCCACGGACAACCCCATGATCTTCACGGACACCCAGGAATCCCGCTCGGGCGGCAACTTCCATGGCCAGTACCCGGCCTTTGCCTGCGACGTGCTCGCCATCGCGGCGGCCGATCTCGCCAGCATCTCCGAGCGCCGCCAGGAACGCCTGGTGAACCCCGCCTACTCGGACCTGCCCGCCTTCCTCACCCAGAACGGCGGCCTGGAGTCGGGCTTCATGATGGCCCACGTCACCTCCGCCGCCCTGGTCAGCGAAATGAAGGGCCTGGCCCACCCGGCCTGCGTGGACACGATCCCCACCAGCGCCGGCAAGGAGGACCACGTCAGCATGGGCCCCATCGCCGCCCGCAAGCTGCTGCGCGCCGTGGACGCCCTGGAGCAGGTGCTGGCCATCGAGGCGCGCATGGCGCTGGAAGGCCTGCGCATCATCGGCCTGGCCCCAGCCAAGGGCCTGCAGCCCCTGATGGACAAGCTGGCGGAGGCTTGCGCGCCCTGGGCCGATCGCGTCATGTTTGAGGAGATACACCGAACCCTCGACGCCCTGCGTACCTACGTGGAAGCTCGCCCATGACCCAACCCACCCCCTGGCGGATCGCCTGTGAACACGCGCTGCGGCGCTTCTCGGACGCCGATGCGATCCGGTTCTGGGGCATTGGCCATGAGGTGGACGGCGTCTATCAACCCATCTTTAATTACCGCTTCGAGCACACCTATGCCGCTGTGCTGCTGGCCCGCTGGCTGGCGCCTGCCACCGGTGCCGATGCCGAGGTCGTCGAGTGCGCCGCATGGCTGCACGACGTGGCCAAGCGACTGAAGGATCCCCAGGCCAAGGACACCCACGCCCAGGACGCCTCCGCACGGGTCGAGGAGATCCTCGCGGAGACCGATTTCCCCAAAGAGAAAATCCCGGCCGTGCGCCATGCCATCGAGCACCACGTGGGCCTGAAACTCACCAAGCGACTGGAGCCACTCGAAACGGCCTGCCTCTGGGACTGCGACAAGCTCAGCAAGATCGGGGCGGCCAGCCTCATCCACTTTGGCTGCATCAGTGGTGCCTTCCAGCCCATCAGCACCGCCGAGATCCTCAAGCGCGGCGAGGCCTGGCTGGATCTGGCGCGAACCATCACTGCCTGCTTCAACACCGAGCTGGCCCAGGCCGAGGGCAGGCGCAGGCTCACCTTCATCGAAGCCCACTACGCCCAGTTGCGCCGGGAATGGTCCGATCCCATGGAGATGACACCCCCATGAGCGATTTCCAGCAGCTTGCCCAAAGCCTTGCCGTGGCCCTCAAAGCGCTGCAGATGTACACGGCCCTGCATCCGCGTGCCCAGGAAGGTTTGGCCATCGCCCACGGCATCCTCGGCGGCTGGCTTTCCCAGCAGGACCGCCTGCAGTTCGTGGTGTCAGGCAGCAAGGCCTTCGTGGATGGTCAGGTGCAGGACCTGCGCAGTCCCCAGGCCGCCGCCCTCGTGAAGCTCGTCTCCGAGCGGGGCATCAGCGGCTTCGTGTTCGAGCGCGGTGTGGCGCCGGAGGAGCTCCTGGTGTTCCTCCAGGGACTCGCCACCAAGCCGGCCAAGCTGGAGGAGCAGGGCGGGTTCGAGGCCCTGCTTCAGGCCGCGGCGGTGAAGCACATCCGCGTGGCCCAGACCCGGTATCAAGAAGTCTCGGAGGGCGAGGAGTCTGGCAACGGCGACAAAGCCCCGGCCTTCTCACCTGCCCCGCCGACGCCGACGACAACCTCTCCTTCGCCCGAAAACCTGGTGAAGTTCATCCGGGAAGCCCTGCTCACCTCCATTGCCAAAGGCGCCGGCGGCGCCGCAGCCGGCACTGGTTCCGGATCCAATGCCGGAACGGGCACGGGAGCGGGTTCCGGCAAGGGTCCGGGCCTGGGTGGCCCGACTGCTTCAGGCCATGGTCTCGGTGGCCTGGGTGCGTCCCACGGCCAGGGTGGCATCGCCGAAGGTGGCGCGGTGGGCGGCACCATCGGTGGCGATGGTGAAGGCTTCGTCGGCGGCATGTATGACGATGGTGGTCTTGGGCAGCTGCCCGGGTTCAGCCCGGCGGACCTCAGCGGCCTCGGTCCCCTCGGCCACGAGCTGGGCCTCGGCGAAGGCATGCCCACGCCCGGCCAGCTCGGCACCCTCCGCCAAGTGCTCATGGGCCTGACCCCTGAGGTACAACTGGGCCTCCTGGCGGGCCTCGGCAGCCTGCCGGACCATCCCGCCGGCCTGGGGCTCGGCGTGAAGGCCTTGTCTGGCGAGATCCTCGCTGTGGCCACCAGCACCCTGCTGGCCAAGGGCACCTCCTGGCCGCAGCTGAAGGGGCCCATCCAGGACATCCTGCGGCCCTTGCCGGATCGGGATCGGCTGGTCCGAACCTTGTCCGCCCACCTCCGGGTCTCAGGCCAGGATTCGACGCCGGCGGAAGCCATCCTGCGCCACCTGGAGTGGGAGTCCCTCACCCTGGAAGCCAAGCTGCTCAAGGTGATCGAAGAGGGCTACCTGTTCGAGCTGAGCCTCGAGGAACGCCTGACGCTCCTGCGCGAGTTGCTGGAGCTCCGCCGTTTTGACGAGTTCCTGCACGTCCAGGAGGTGTTGGTCGAAACGCTCAGTAGCGACCGCGCCGACCTGCGCCTCATGGGCATCCAGACCCTCAATGGCATGGCCCGCTGGGCACACGATCCCGGCCTGCCCTCCGGCAGCGAGGGCCCCCTGGCCGAGGCCCTGCGCGCCCACTTCGCCTGGGAGCCCGAGCCGCCCATCCACCGCTGGACCACCGATGCCATCGAGTCACTCCTGTCGGCCATGGTCCACCGCTGGGAACTGAACGCTGTCATCTCCGACCTGCAGGAACTCGAGGGCCTCTGTGCCTTCCTCGATGAGCAGCACCCCTGGCGCAATGCGGCGCTGGACCGGCTTCGCACGGCCCTCCACCGACCCGCCCTGCTGGATGAGGCGATCAACCACGCGCTCTCCCTCAAACGCGAGGAGATGGCCACGGAGGCCGTGCCCTACTTCGAATTCATCGGCGATCCCATGGCCCACCAATTGGTGGAGCGGCTGGGCGAGGAGAAGGACCGGGCCCGTCGCGGCCGCCTCGTGGAGTCGCTCCGCAGCCTCGGCCCCACGGCGCTGCCCACCCTGATGGCCGCCCTTGGCTCCCCAACGTGGTACCTGGTTCGGAACGCCCTGACCCTGCTGGTGGACGTGGGGGAGGCCGACTGCGTGCCCGCCATCGTCCCGCATCTGCGCCACCCCGAGCCCCGCGTGCGGCGCACGGCCGTGCGGGCGCTCTGGAAGCTGGGCGGGCCGGTGGCCGAACCGCACCTCCTGACCCAGCTGAAGGACACCGACGTCGAGACTATCCAGGAGATCCTCTTCGCCCTGGGCCAGCTGCGCTCCGAAATGGGCGTACCCCACCTGCTTGAACTCGCCCAGGACAAGCGCGTCAACGAGCGCCTCCGCGTGCAGGCCCTGGAGACCCTGGGGCTCATCGCCTCGCCCAAGGCCCTGCCGGTGCTGCTCGAGTGCCTGAAGCGCAAGGGCTTCTTCGGTGGTGGCGAGCCTCAGCCGGTGCGCCTCGCTTCCGCCAAGGCCCTAGCGGCCCTGGGCACGCCCGAGGCCATCACGGCCCTGCGGCGCACCGCTGAGGCCGAACCAAAGGGCGAGGACCGGGAGCTGATGCTCCGGCTGCTGGATCGACCGGCCCAGCCATGACCGAAGCCGCCCAGGCCCACCCGGATCCTCGGCAGCTGCTGGAAGCCTTTGAAGCCTTCACGGCGGCCTCGGAGCACCTGCAGACCCGGTACGAGGCCCTGCAGGCGCAGCTGGGCCAGCTTCAGGGGGAACTGCAGACCGTCATCGAAGCCGTGCCCTTTGCCATCTGGGTGCTCGCCGAGGATGGCTCACTCCGCTTCACGAACCGGCCACAGGGCATGGAGGGCCGCTTCCTCCAAGACCCTGCGCCCTGGGAAGTGGGCAGTCCAGGCGGCCAGCGCCGCGTACAGACGGCAGAAGGCCGCGAGCTGATCTTCGAGGAGGAGCGTCGCTCCGCGCCCCACGGCGGCACCATCGTGACCCTGCGCGATGTCACCGAAGCGGTGCTGCGGGCCCAGCAGGCCACACGGGAGGATCGATTGGCGGCCATGGGCCGCATGGCCGCCGAACTGGCCCATGAGATCCGGAACCCCCTGGGCAGCCTCTCGCTCTTCTCCGGCATGCTCGTGCAGGATCTGGCCGAGCAGGCCGGGCCGCTCGAGCTCGCCCGCAAAATGCAGGAAGGCGTGGGCCGCCTGAACCGCATCGTCGGCAATACCCTCGCCTTCAGCCGCGACCTCCAACCCAAACCCAGTGTCATCAACCTCCGGCACCTCTGGGAGGACGCCCTGCGCAGCGCCACGCTGGCCGAGACCGTGCCCTGGGAGAATGCCATTCCCGAACAGGCGACCTGGCAGGGCGACCCGGACCTGCTCCGCCAGGTGGCGCAGAACCTCCTGCAGAACGCCACCCGGGCCATGGAGGATACGGACGTGCCCCGCCTGGTCCTGAGCGCCGTGGAGGAGCGCATGGATGGCCATCCCTGCTGGCATGTGACGGTCTACGACAATGGCTGCGGCATCCCCTCGGAAGCCCTGTCGAAGGTGTTCGACCCCTTCTTCAGCACCTTCGGTGGCGGCACGGGCCTGGGCCTGGCGGTCTGCCACCGCATCATCGTGGCCCACGGGGGGCTGCTGTTCATTGAGAGCCAGGTGGGGCGCGGCACCACGGTGCACCTGAGGCTCGGAGCCGCTCCGCGCGCGTGACGCCAGGGCCAGAGCATGCGAAAATCGATGCCTTCGCGGAGCGTCCATGTCCTTCATCCACCTCCATCCTGGAAACCAGGCGCCCGAGATCGTCAACGCGATCATCGAGATCCCCACCGGATCCCGCATCAAGTACGAGATCGACCACCACACGGGGCTGGTACATGTGGACCGCGTCCTGTTCTCCCCCTTCCACTACCCCGCCGAGTACGGCTTCATCCCCGGCACCTTGGCTGATGATGGTGACCCGGCGGACATCCTGGTGCTCATCAACGGCTCGACCTATCCCGGCGTGGTGATCCGCGCACGGCCGATCGGCCTGCTGCGCATGACTGACGACAAGGGCCATGACGCCAAGATCCTCGCTGTGGCCACGGACGATCCCACCTACGCGCACGTGACGTCCCGCAGCGACCTGCCGCCGCACTTCCTCCTCGAGGTCGAGCACTTCTTCCTCACCTACAAGGATCTCGAACGCAAGAGCGTCTCCAGCGATGGCTGGGGCGGGAAGGATGAGGCCCACGCCTTCGTGCGCGCTTCCATCGAGAACTACAACAAGCAGTTGAAGAAGTAGCGCCCGATGACGAAAGTGGAGGCGGCCCATGGGCTCGTCTGCTTCGACCTGGATGGGACCCTCGTGGATCCCCTGCTGGGCGTACGCCACTGCCTGCAGAAGACTTGTGAAGCCTTTGGCCTCGAGCTGCCGGAAGAGTCCGTCATCCGCAGCTGGATCGGCTTCGGCATGCGCGAGTCGCTGGCCACCCTCAAGGGTCTGGAGGATCCAGGCCAGCTCGAGGCGGCCCTTGATTTCTACTGGGAGCGCTACCGGGAGGAGGGCGTGTTCGAGCACGAGCTCTACCCGGGCGTCTTTCACCTGCTGCACCGCCTGAAGCGACAGGGCCACCGCATCTACATCGTGTCCGCCAAGCCCAGCCTCTTCGCCCGGCGCATCGCCTACCAGTTCGACCTGAACCTGATCTTCGACGACATCTTCGGCAGCACCCTGAAGGGACGCTGGCAACCCAAGACCGACGTGATGCAGGGCTTGGCCGAGCGCGGCACCATCTGGCCCGGCGGCGTGTTCATCGGCGACCGGGGCGTGGACATGGTCGCCGCCCGCGACCATGGCCTGGAGGCCATCGGCGTGGGCTGGGGCTATGGCAGTCGGGACGAGCTTGTCGCCGCCGGCGCGGACCACGTGTTCGACACGGTGCCGGACTTGGATGCCTGGCTCCGGGTCCGGTTTCCGCAGCCGGAGCGCTTCGACGCCTTCAGCCGTTCGGAGTAGACCAGCGTGTGCCGGTCGGAACTTGGGGATTGAAGGTGCCTGGGGCCAGCTTGGCGGGTGAGGTGGGTTCCAGCAGCTCAAGCTTCTGCTTCGCCCCCGTGGGATCGGTCCACTCCAGCGTATGCAGCAGCCCCTTGCGTCCCGTGGCCTTCAACTCGGGCAGCCCTGCTTCGCGCGGCGTGAGCTTCACCGTCTCGCCGCCATACGTGTCGGTCCGGTAGAGCCGGTCCAGCCTGGCGGGATCAAGCAGAATGCCCAGGAGGGGAAAGTCGCGGACCGCATGGGCCAACTCCACCCGCTGCGCCGTCCGGGTGTCGGGATCGTACTGCACCAGGTGTCGACCGTCGCAGGTGATGAGCAGGCCACCTGCATAGGCCACGCGCAGCCGTCCGCCCTTCGCCAGGGCGAGCCGCCCTTCGCGGGCCAGCTTGCCAAACACCGCACTGTCGCTCTCCTGACGGAAGCGGCTCTCGAGGCTCGGCATCTTGGAGAAGGCCGACCACCAGGCGGGCGGGGCCGCCACGAGCGGGGACAGGGCCAGGCACAGCAGGGCGGCGAGCCGCACCTCAGCTCCGCTTCAGTTCGACACTGAGCTTGGCGGTGCTGCCCTTGCCGGGCGCGGACCGGTGGATCTGACCCTCGGCCAGGACCTCGCCCTTGCAGCGCAGTTGCACCACCACCTCGATCTCCTGACCATCCACCGAAGCCGGGACTTCCAGCCGCAGCACGGAAGGTGCTCCCATGCGTCCCACCTGGGTAAGCTCGCCCATGAGCGAGTTGATCGCATCCTTGTGGTCGATGGATTTTGGTTTGGCGGCTGGTTTCTTCGCTTCCACCTTCAGAGAGGCCAGGGCGGCCAGCGGATCCACCTTCACCACCGGCTTGTGGACATGGGCTTCCGGAGCCGGCGCCGCCAGAACCTCGTGGGCCGTGGGCAGGCTGAGCTCGGTGACCGGCACTGGAGGCGCTTCGGGTTCCATGGGGACCGGTTCGGCCACCGAGGGTTCCGGCAGTGGAGCAGCTTGGAACGCCGCCTCCGGCACCGCAGCCGATGGCAGAGAGCTGTCGCCATCCGACAGGAAGGCGATGTCCTCATCCAGGGCGCCGGGGTGCTCGGGAAGGGACGGTGCTTCGATGTAGAAACCGGAGTCGTCGTCCTCATCCGGCAGGGGCGCGGATCCCGGAGCGCCGCCGTAGGAGGAGCCTTCCATGTCCAGCAGATCTGTCACCGAGGGGAGGTCAGACAAGGTGAGGGCTTCTACCGATGACCGCGCAGGCTCCATCACCGGAGCTGCGACTGGAGCGGGCGAGGGGACTGAGGCGGCAGGGGCCTGGCTTTCTCCCAGAACATTGGTCTTGATGTGGAACAGGGCTAGCTTCGTGATGCCGCGCAGGGTCTCGAAAACGCCCGAGCCGTCGGAGGCCACGGACTGGAAGCTCGGGGCGCCCTTGGGGTTGAAGACGGCCTCGAGTTCCTCGACAGGCACCACATTGCGGAGGTCCCGCTTGTTCCACTGGAACACCGTGGGAATGTCCCCCAGGTTCAAGCCCAGTTCGCGGAGGTTCTCCTCCAGGTTCTGGTAGCTCTCCTTGCAGGCGTCCAGCATGGCGGTCTGGCTGTCCACCACGAAGACGATGCCATCCACACCCTTGAGCACGAGCTTGCGGGTGCTGTTGTAGAACACCTGACCCGGCACCGTGTAGAGCTGCAGCTTGGTCTTGAAGCCACCCACCATGCCCACATCCATGGGCAACAGGTCGAAGAACAGGGTGCGGTCCGTCTCGGTGTTCAGGCTCACCATCTCGCCACGGGCCTTCTGGCTCGTCTTGCCGTAGATGGTGTTGAGGTTGGTCGTCTTTCCGCACAGACCGGGCCCGTAGTAGACGATTTTCGCCGTCATCTGCCGGGTGGCGTGGTTGAAAAACACCATTCCATAACCTCGTGTGCTTCCACGAAGTCTAGCTTGGAAAGCCGCTCCGGCTCAATGCAAATGCAGGATTTCCTTAGGAGATTCCCTTCAGAAGGCCGAGCACCTGCCGATCGTGTGCCCCCGTCTCGACGTCTGTCAGCACCTTCCGCACGACGCCCTGCCGGTCGATGAGGAAGGTCACCCGCTTGGCAATCCCCACCAGGGGGATTTTCACGCCATAGGCTTCGATGATGCGCCGATCGGGATCCGCAAGGATGCTGAACGGCAGGTGGAACTTCTCGGCGAAGGCCTTGTGGCTCTGCGTCGTATCCGCACTCACACCCAGGATCACGGCGCCGGCGGCCTTGAGATCCGCGAAACCATCCCGCAGGCTGCAGGCTTCCTTTGTGCATCCTGGCGTATCGTCCTTGGGGTAGAAGTAGAGCACCACCGTAGACTTGCCCTGGAAGTCCGACAGGCGGACGGTGGCTCCATTCTGATCCTGGGCTTCGAAGGCTGGGGCTTTCATCCCTTCCTTGATGTCCGCCGCCGAGGCGAATCCCAGCATGGCCATGATTCCCATACCCACCCTCCAGTTCCGATGCATGTGGTCCTCCGGAAAGATCCTGGAGTGTGGCACCATCGGCTCTTGAGAAGGAGCTGAAGACTTGGACAAACCGCTTCGCATCGCCCTCATCCCCGGCGACGGCGTCGGTCCCGAAGTCATGGCGGAGGTGCTGCCCTGTCTCGACTGGGTGCGGTCTTGCGGCCGGAACCTGGGCCTGCTGCACCTTCCTTATGGCGCAGAGCACTACCTGACCACCGGAGAGACGTTGCCGGAACAGGCCTTCCTGGAACTCAGGGATGGCTGCGATGCCATCCTCTTCGGCGCGGTGGGCGACCCCCGCGTCCCCGATGGACGCCATGCCGAGGAGATCCTGCTCCGGTTGCGGCAAGACTTGGACCTGACCGTGAACTTCCGGCCCTGCCGGCCATGGGTGTCCAACGGTTCAACCTCAATCGACCTTGAAGTCTTCCGTGAAAACACGGAGGGCCCCTACTGTTTGCAGGGTTCCACTGAACCGGGCCGCGCCGTGGACCTGGCGATCCACACGGCCCCCGCCATCCAGCGCCTGCTCACGGCCGCATTTCAGCGGGCCGAGGCTCTGGATCGGCCACTCACCCTGGCCCACAAGGCCAATGTGCTGAAGCACGGCCACGGCCTGTGGGTGCGGGTGTTTGAATCGCTGAAGTCCAAGCACCCGCGTGTGACCGCCAAGAGCATGCATGCGGACGCGCTGCTCTGCGCCCTGGTGCAAAATCCAGCACCCTTCGGGATCATCGCCGCTGACAACTACCTGGGGGACCTCATCAGCGACCTCTGCGCCGCCTTCATCGGCGGCATGGGCGTCGCGCCCTCCCTGAGTTGGGCCCCGCACCGCCCTTGCCGTTGCATGGCCCTCGCCGAGCCGGTGCACGGCTCAGCCCCCGACCTGACAGGAAAGGGCCTGGCCAACCCTGTCGGCATGTTCCTGAGCACGGCCCTGCTCTTCCGCCACCTGGGCTGGGAGGCGGAAGCCCGCGCCTTGGAAGCGGCTGTAACCGCGGCCCTGAGAGCAGGCGCCGCCACCCGCGACCTCGGTGGCGATCTCAGCACCACCGAGATGGGTCAAGCTGTTCGCGCGTGCCTGCCCCCTAACAGCTCCGCATGACGCCCACGAGCACACCTTGGATGTCGATGCGCTGGGGGGCGTAGCAGTGCGGCTGCAGCTCCGGATTGTGGGGGATGAGCCACACGCCTTTGGTGTCCCGGCGGAATTCCTTGAGTGTGACCTCTTCCCGGTCGATGAGGGCCACAACACGGTCCCCATTCCGGTATTCGCCCTTGCGCTGCAAAACCACCAGATCCCCATCCAGAATGGCGTCGTCGACCATGGAATCGCCACGTACCCGCAGCACGAAGAGTTCGTCGCGCTGCCGGTGGATGCTATTGGGCACTTCGATGGGCAGTGCGCGGCTTTCCGGCAGGATGGGCGCACCCGCGGCCACATCGCCGCAGAAGGGGAAGATCCGAACCACAGGATTCGCCTCAGCCCGGGCTTCTGAACGGCCCGTGCGCGGCGGTAGCGCCTCCTCACTGGTTTCCGTCGCTACCACCAGATTGTTGCCCTTGCCATGGCTGCGGACGAGGAAGCCTTTGTCCATGAGGTGCTGGACGTGCTTGTGGATGGTGGACACGGCGCTGGAACCCACACCCTTCGCGATGTCAGCCAGGGTGGGACTGCGCCCTTCGCTCTGCACAAACGTGCGGATGAACTTCAGGACAGCCTGTTGGCGTTTGGTGAGATCGCTGGTTTTCATGGGTTCCAAGGTAGGAGTTGAGCCCCAGGTCGTCAATCCCTTTTTTTTCGCTTTATTTCAGACCCCTGCCTGCGTGCCTGCCAAGACCCTCGATAGAACCTCTCCGCCGCCTCTGCCATACTGAAAGACGGCCTTGAGGGTCAACATTTACGCCCTATTCATCCTCTTTCCGATGTCTTTGCCGCCCGCGCCCCGAACCCGAAAGGAGTCTCCATGACCGCCAGTCTTGTCGCCCCTACCCCCAGCGGAGGAGCGAAAACCAGGATCAATGATTTTTCCATCCAGGTGGCCACGGTCAACGGATCGGGTTCGCAGACGGCGAACACGGTGCTGCTGCGCGCCATCTTCCAGATGGGTGTGTTCGTCAGCGGCAAGAACCTGTTCCCCTCGAACATCGCAGGACTTCCCACATGGTTCACGATCCGCGCGAGCGCCAAGGGCTACGTGGCCCGTAAGGCCAGCAACGAGTTGCTGATCCTCATGAACGCCGAGACCGCCAAGGAGGACATCGCCAAGGCCGATGTCGGCGCCCTCGTGATCTATGATGAGCCCCTGCAGCTCGACAAGCTCCGGGCCGACCTCGCCTACGTTCCCGTGCCCTTCCAGAAGCTCGTGACGGCCTCCTGCCCTGAACCGAAGCTGCACAAGCTGGTGAAGAACATGATCTACGTCGGCGTGGCAGCCCGCCTGCTGAATGTGGACATGAACGAGGTCAAGAAGGCCATCACCAAGCAGCTGAAGGGCAAGGCCAAGGCCATCGAGATCAATCAGGCTGCGGCTGTCGCCGGCTACGACTGGGCCCTGGAGAACCTGCAGGACCAGGACCACATCACGGTGGTGCGCGACAACAAGACCGATGGCCTGATCATCGTGGACGGCAACGAGGCCTGCGCCCTGGGCGCCCTCTTCGCCGGGTGCACCGTTGTGGGCTGGTATCCCATCACGCCCGCCTCCAGCCTGGTCGAGACCTTCATCGAGTACGCCGAGGAATACCGCAAGGATCCCAAGACCGGGAAGTCCACCGTCGCCATCGTGCAGATGGAGGACGAGCTGGCCTCCGCCGGCGTGACCCTCGCCGCGGGCTGGGCCGGTGCCCGCTCCATGACGTCCACCGCAGGTCCTGGCGTTTCGCTCATGAGCGAGTTCATCGGCCTGGGCTACTACGTCGAAGCCCCCGGCGTGTTCTTCAACGTGGCGCGCACGGGCCCCAGCACGGGCCTGCCCACGCGCACCCAGCAGTCCGACGTGGAGCTCTGTGCCAAGTGCAGCCACGGCGACACCCAGCACATCAACCTCTACCCTGGCAACATGGAGGAGTGCTTCCAGTTTGCCTACGACGCCTTCGACCTCGCCGAGCGTTTCCAGACGCCCATCTTCGTGGTCACTGACCTCGACCTGGGCATGCAGAACTGGTCCTCCAAGCCCTTCGCCTACCCCAGCAAGCCCTACGACCGTGGCAAGGTGCTGAACGAGCAGCAGCTGGCCGAGGCCAAGGACTGGGGCCGCTACAAGGATGTAGATGGCGATGGCATCTGCTACCGCTCCCTCCCCGGCACCCCAGGTGGCAAGGGTTCGTACTTCACCCGCGGATCGGGCCACAACGAGTATGCGCAATACTCCGAGAAGCCCGAAGATTACGTCCAGATCGTAGACCGCCTGAAGCGGAAGTACGAGACCGCGAAAACCCACGTGCCCGCGCCCGTGTTCCGAAACCAGGGTTCCAACAAGGGCATTCTCGCCTTCGGCTCCAGCGATCCCGCGGTCGTCGAGGCCCAGGACATCCTGGCTGAGGGCGGCCTGAAGACTGACTACCTGCGCCTGCGCGCCCTGCCCTTCACCGCGGAGGTGGACACCTTCGTGAAGGAGAAGCAGGTGGTCTACGTGGTGGAGCAGAACCGCGACGGCCAGATGGCGAACATCTTCCGGGAGACCTACCCCGAGTTCGCCACCAAGTTCAAGAGCGTCCTGCACTACAACGGCCACGCCATCGACGCCAAGTGCATCGTCGACCAGATCACCGCCTTCGAGCAGAAGTAAGAGGAGCCGACCATGACCACTGCCACGCCCGCGCCCTCCGCTCCGACCAATAAGCTCGGCTTCACCAAGCAGGACTACGTGGGCTCCAAGTCCACGCTCTGCGCTGGCTGCGGCCACGATGCCATCACGGCCCAGATCATCGGTGCTGCGTTCGAGTCCAGCATCGAAGGGTACCGGGTCACCAAGTATTCCGGCATCGGCTGCTCATCCAAGACGCCCGCCTACTTCATCAACCAGGGTTGGGGCTTCAACAGCGTCCACGGTCGCATGCCCGCCATCGCCACCGGCGCCTCCCTGGCCAATCGGAACCTCATCAATATCGGTGTCTCTGGTGACGGCGACTCCATGTCCATCGGCATGGGCCAGTTCGTGCACGCCGTGCGCCGCAACATCCCGATGATCTACATCATCGAGGACAACGGCGTCTACGGCCTCACCAAGGGCCAGTTCTCCGCCACCGCCGACAAGGGCTCCTTCCTGAAGAGTGGCGCCAAGAACGACCTCCCCCCCATCGATCCCTGCACCCTGGCCATCGAGTTGGGTTGCGGTTTCGTGGCCCGCTGTTTCTCTGGCAACCCCAAGCAGCTGAACGCTATCCTGAAGGCCGCCTTCGCCTACGAGGGCACCGTGGTGCTGGACATCATCAGCCCCTGCGTTACCTTCAACAACCACGACGCTTCGACGCGCTCCTACAAGCACGTCAAGGACCATGATTTCCCCCTCCACGACCTGGGCTTCATCCAGTATTCCGAGGTGGAAGATGTGGACATCGCCGCTGGCACCACCGAGGTCGTGACCTTCCCCGACGGCTCCAAGGTGGCCATCAAGGCCATCCACGAGGCCTATGACCCCACCGACCGCTTCGGGGCCATGAAGGCCATCCACGAGTCCATGGCCAAGGGCGAGTTCCTCACGGGCTTGCTCTACATCAACCCCATCCAGCCGCCCCTTCCCCAGGTGCTGAACCTGATTGACGAGCCCCTGGCCAGCCTGGGCGAGGATGTTCTCAAGCCCAGCCCCGCTGTGCTTGACGACATCATGAAGAGCCTGATGTAGGTCCAGCCACCCGCCATGTGAAAGGCCGCCCAATCGGGCGGCCTTTCACATGGCCGAGGCACCATTGACGCGGGCTCCCACCCCGCTAAACTGGAGGTTCGTGGGCCTGTAGCTCAGCTGGGAGAGCGCTGCGTTCGCAATGCAGAGGTCGTCAGTTCGATCCTGATCAGGTCCACCAATCGCCCCTGGAGAGATCCAGGGGCTTTTTGTAGTCGGATAACCGTTAGAACACGGCCTCCATGGGGGCGGTCTCACCACTCAGGATGCCCGCAGCCTGGGCGGCCACCAGCGGCAAGCCCCGGTGGGCGAAGTGGATCGCCACCTGCACCTTGTTGTGATAGAAAGCCGCCTCACGGCTCTCGGCCAGCAGGGCCTTGAGGGCCGCCGCATCGCCCTCAGCCACGCCCCGCTCCTTCTGCAGCGCCGCACCCTTCGTCTTGGCCAGGGCCGCCTGCTGGAGCAGCAGGTAGCCACCGACCACGTGGCCCATCATGTCCAGCACGGGCACGGCGTTCAGGACCGTCAGCAGCATGCCGTTCTCCCGGATCGGCACCTGGGTCAGGACGGCGCCCAGGGCCTTTAGAGCATCTTTGAGTTGCAGCGCCGAAGGTCCGAGCACCGGATCGGCGACCAGGGCTTCCACACCCGCGCCCACCTGGGCAAGGAGCGCCTTCACCGGCTTGCCATCCTGCATCCGGAACTTCCGTCCCACCAGATCCAGGGCCTGGATGCCGTTGGTGCCTTCGTAGATGGAGGCGATCTTGCAATCTCGCAAGTACTGCTCCGCCGGGTAGTCCATGGTGAAGCCGTAACCACCGAAGGTCTGCAGCGCCCACTCGGTGACGCGGAAGCCCCAGTCCGAGCACCAGGCCTTGCAGATGGGCGTGAAGAGTTCCACCAGCCCCTGCCAGCGATCGCGTTCCTCGCCCGCGGAAACGTGGGCCATGTCCATGCACCAGCCGGTGTAGGACACGAGGGCACGCATGGCCTGCACGTAGGCGGCCTGCATGAGCAGCATGCGCCGCACATCGGGGTGCTCGATGATGGGCGACTGCCCCCCGCCCTTGCCGGCGCTGGGACCGCGCCCCTGCAGGCGCTCCTTGGCGAAGGCGATGGCGGCCTGATGGGCGGCCGAGGCATTGCCCAGTCCCTGGACACCCACCTCGTAGCGGGCCGCATTCATCATCTGGAACATCTGCGGCAGGCCCTGGCCCTCCTCGCCCAGGAGGAAGCCCTGGCAGGCGTCATTCGTGCCGAAGACGAGGGTGCAGGTGGGCGAGCCATGGATGCCCAGCTTGTGTTCGATGCCCGCGCAGGCCACGTCATTGGGCTCGCCGAGGCTGCCGTTGGCATTGACGCGAACCTTGGGCACCACGAAGAGGCTGAGGCCCTTGGGGCCGGCCGGAGCGCCGGGCGTGCGGGCCAGCACGGCGTGGATGATGTTGGGCGTCAGCTCGTGGTCACCGCTGGTGATGAAGATCTTCTCGCCGCTGATGCGGTAGCTGCCATCGTCCTGCTTCACGGCCTTGGTCGTGAGCGCGCCCAGGTCGCTGCCTGCGCCCGCTTCGGTGAGGCACATGGTCCCGGTCCACTCGCCGGTGTACATCTTCTCCACGTAGGTCGCCTTCAGCTCATCGCTGCCGAAGGTCTCGATCAGATGCGCAGAGCCGCGGGTCAGCAGCGTCTTGAGGCCCAGGGCTGTGTTGGCTCCCATGAGGTACTCACTGATGCCGGTACCCACACATTCCGGCAGGCCCATGCCACCGAACTCGGGATTCATCGTCGCGCAGATCCAGCCGCCGGAGGCCAGGTCGTTGAAGGCCTCCGCGAAGCCTTCGGGCAGATCCACCTTGCCGTTGCTCCACTTGGCGCCCACGCGGTCACCCGATTCATTGCAGGCGGCCACGCTTCCCTTGGCCACCTTCAGGGCCTCGTCCAGCACCATACTCAGCTGCTCGCGATCGACCTCCTGATAGGGCTCACCCTTCAACACGGCATCCAGATCCAACCACTCGAGCAGGTTGAAACGCACGTCACGATCGTCGTCGAGAAACTTCATGGGACCTCCAGGGGGGACAGAGATTCGGTGAGGCAGTGCGGGCCTGAGCCTTCATTCTTCGCCCAGACCGCTCACCTCTCCAATACCTGTCCTCAGGTAAGTTCCACCGGGCCTGGGGGCGCCGGAGGCTACTTCAGTTCAGGGAACTGCTCCTCGCGGAATTCCATCGGGGAGTGGGTCTGTTCTGCGGCCAGCTTGCGCAGCTCCACACGCCGGATCTTGCCGGAGATGGTCTTGGGCAGGTCGCCGAATTCGAGGATGCGGATGCGCTTGTAGGGCGAGAGTCGCTCGCGGATGAACCGGAAGAGGGCCAGGGCGGTGTCCCGGTTCGGCTCCCAGCCGGCGCGCAGGATGATGTAGGCCTTGGGCACCGCCAGCTTCAGCGGGTCGGGACTGGGCACCACGGCCGCTTCCGCCACGGACTCGTGCTCGATGAGGAAAGACTCGAGTTCGAAGGGGCTGATGCGATAGTCGGAACTCTTGAACACATCATCCGCCCGTCCCACGAAGAACAGGTAGCCGTCTTCATCCCGCGTGGCCACGTCGCCGGTGCGGTAGAAACCCTCGGCCACGGCCTTGGCCATCTTGGAGGGATCGTCTTTGTAGCCCGCCATGAGGCCCAGCGGCCGCGGGTTCAGCTTGAGGGCGATCTCACCCTCCTGGGCCTCGTGCCCATCGATGTCGAGGAGCACGACCTCGTAGCCCGGCAGGGGACGGCCCATGGAGCCGGCCTTCACGGGCTGCCCGGGCGGGTTGCCCACCTGGGCCGTGGTCTCTGTCTGGCCATAGCCGTCGCGGATGGTGAGGCCCCAGGCCTTCTGCACCTGGCTGATGACTTCGGGGTTCAGGGGCTCGCCCGCGCCCACCAGCTCGCGCAGCTTCACCGGGTAGGTCTTCAGGTCCTCCTGGATGAACAGGCGCCATACCGTGGGCGGTGCGCAGAGGGTGGTGACGCCCTTCTCCACGATCACCTGCAGGGTGGCCGGCGCGCTGAAGCGGGCTGCGCGGTACACGAATATGCAGGCGCCCGCGTTCCAGGGCGCGAAGAAGCTGCTCCAGGCGTGCTTGGCCCAACCCGGTGAGCTGATGTTGTAGTGGATGTCCCCTTCCCGGAGCCCCACCCAATACATGGTGCTGAGGTGCCCCACGGGGTACGACTGGTGCGTGTGGAGCACCAGCTTGGGCTTGGCCGTGGTGCCCGAGGTGAAGTAGAGCAGCATGGGATCGGACGCGTGCGTGGCGGCATCGGGCGTGTAGGCCGTGCTGCCGTGGTAGAGCGAAGCCATGGGCTTCCAGCCCTCGGCCTCACCTCCCACGCAGATGCGCGTGAGGGTGGGATCCATGCCCTCGAACTTGCCGACCTGGGCGGCATCCACCACCAGGTGCCGGATGCCGCCCCGCTCAATGCGGTCCAGCAGATCCGCCTGCGACAGCAACAAGGTGGAGGGCACCAGCACGGCGCCCAGCTTGATGCAGGCGAGCATGACCTCCCAGAGCGGCTGCACGTTGTCGAGCATGATGAGCACACCCTCTCCGCGGCGCACGCCCAGGTCCCGCAGGGCATTGGCCACCTGGTTGCTGCGGGCGGAGAGCTCCTGGTAGCTGACCTTGGCCTCGGTACCATTTTCTTCGACGATCCAGAGGGCCGGTCGATCATTGCCCGCAGCGTAGGTGTCGAAGTGGTCGAGGGCCCAGTTGAACTCGCTCAGCACCGGCCAGCGGAAGTCCCGGATGGCTCCAGCGTAATCGTCGCGATGGCCGACGAGGAAGTCCCGGGCCTGGAGGAAAGCCTGGCGTGAGGTCATGAAGCCCCCTGATGGATTGGTTGATCAGGCCAATTTATAGCGCGGTTCTTGGAGCGTCCAGGACGAAACCCGACCTCCAGGAGAATAATGACTTTCGGCACGGACCGGCCCGGTTCCTGGCGTGGTAGGGTGTTCGCGTCACCACCGACATGCGAGGCGCCGGTTGTTCAGCATCATCCCTGAGGGGGCAGCCTATCGGGAGTTCGTCCTGCTGAAGGACGGCAAAGGTGTGCTCCTCCGGATCGCCACCCCCGAGGACTTCGATCGGGTGGAGGCCTTCATCAAGGGGCTGTCGCTGGAGAGCCTGGCCATGCGCTTCATGGGCGGCGTGAACAGCGTGCCTCGCAAGTTCATCGAGGAACTCTGCCAACCCAACCTCCGCCTGCAGGCTTGCCTGCTGGCCGTGGAAGGCGAAGGCGACGAGCAGGAGGTGCTCGGGCTGGGCAACTACATCGGTGGTGGCGGACCCATCGCCGAGGTGGCCTTCATGATCGCCGACGCCCACCAGGGACGGGGCATCGGCACGCTGATCCTCGAGCGCCTCGCGGGGCTCGCCGCCGGCGTGGGCTATGTCGGCTTCGAGGCAGAGCACCTGTCCCGCAACAAGAAGATGGGCAATGTCTTCATGGACACGGGCTTCGAGACGCGGCGGGCCATGGAGGACGGCATCATCCACGTTCAGTTCCCGCTGAGCGCCCCGGAGGCCCTGCGGGAGCGCACAGACCTGCGCGAGCGGGTGGCCACGGCCAACTCGCTGGTACCCCTTCTGCGGCCCAGGGTCGTCGCCGTCGCCGGCGCCTCCCGCGATCCACAGTCCTTTGGCAATACCATCTTCCGCCACATTCTTCAGAGCCACTTCCAGGGCACGGTCTATCCCATCAACCCCAAGGCCGAAACCATCGAAGGGGTGCAGGCCTTCCCCTCGCTCGCCTCCCTTCCAGAGACACCGGACCTCGTCATCCTGGCAGTTCCAGCCACCAAGGTGTCGGCCCTCGCCAAGCGTGCCCTGGAGCGGGGTGCCCGGGGGCTGCTGGTGCTCGCGGCCGGCTTCGCGGAAAAGGGGCCGGAAGGCGCCCGACGCCAGGAGCGGCTCCTGCGGTTGACGCGCAGCCACGGGGCCCGGCTGGTGGGCCCGAACTGCCTCGGCCTGCTGAACACCAACGCCGCCATCCAGCTCAATGCCAGCCTCGCCACCACCATGCCGCCCCGTGGGCGGGTGGGCTTCTTCAGCCACTCTGCCGCCCTGGGCGTGGTGATCCTGCAGTACGCCGCGGAGCGTGGCCTGGGATTCTC
>Ga0265327_10002039_pt1 | contig 22726 bp, 17 predicted proteins | sample 41621metaG_FD_202089 | JGI IMG/M metagenome (GOLD analysis project Ga0265327, IMG submission 202089) | Rhizosphere microbial communities from Carex aquatilis grown in University of Washington, Seatle, WA, United States - 4-16-21 metaG | ecosystem: Host-associated > Plants > Roots > Rhizosphere...
GCTCGAAGATCAGGTCGATGATGTCGTCCCCCTTGAACTTCCCGGTCTTGCCGAAAACCGTCTTGTCCGTTTCATCCCACTGGCGCTCGTTGATGACGACCGTGCCATCGCGGCGGTCGAGCTGGTAACCGGTGAAGGCACGGGCGGCCTCGTGGATGTCCTGCTCGGTGTAGTGGCCCTCTCCAAGTGTGAAGAGCTCCATGACCTCGCGGGCGAAGTTTTCGTTGGGATGGCCCTTCTTCGATGTCTGCGTGTCCAAATAGATCACCATCGCCGGATCCTTCGACACCTGGTGGGTGAGGGCGCGGAAATTACCCACAGCATTCCGGCGGAACAGCTCGTTCTGCATCAGCATCAGCACCGGCTGCTTCACCTTCTGGATCGAGGACGCAAAATGGTCGTGCCAGAACAGCGTCATCTTTTCCCGCAGCGGCGCCTTGGTGTGGAGCATCGCCCGGAACCACCAGCCCTGTGCCTCGATGCCGTGCTGGCGGTTTTCTTTCTGAACATCCTTGTTGGCCTCCTTGCGGGCTTTTTCCGCCTGCTCGGGAGTCATGTTTTTCGTGGCCTCCTGAGTGGCTCGGAATTGAGCGAGGCGGGCCTGCATGTCTTCTGCGGCTTTCTCCGGCGTGGCCCACTCGGGCAGCGGGAATTCCTGCGCGCTGACCGCCGGCTTCAGCAGGGAATCGACCGCCTTGACCCGGCCCAGCGCATGCAGCGCCTTGATCTCCGACGGGCTACCCCCGAAACCGGCGCGGTTCAGAAGGTGGGCGGCTTCGTAAATGGTCCAGGTATCAGGGGCTTGCGGAAGCATGGCGGAAAGGGGTTGGCAAAATCAGTAACCCTGCTGCGGGTGGAAAGTTTCAACTGCCTTTTGCTTGATTCCGGCCCATGCTTTCCCCACCACCCGCCGCATGACCCCGTCCGACCTCACTCCCGAGCTCCTCAGTCCCGCTGGAAACTGGGACTGCGCCCGCGCCGCCGTGGCCGCTGGAGCGGACGCGATCTACTTCGGGCTGCCGAAATTCAACGCCCGCCTGCGGGCGGACAATTTCACCGAGGCCGACCTGCCGGAGCTGATGAAGTTCCTCCACAAGCACGGCGTGAAGGGCTTCATCGCCATGAACACGCTGATCTTTACCAGCGAGTTGGCGGCGGCGGAACAGCAACTCCGCCTGATCGCCGCCGCCGGCGTGGATGCCCTCATCATCCAGGATCTCGGCCTGGCGAAATTGGCGCGGGAGATCGTGCCGCAGGTGGAACTGCACGCTTCCACCCAGATGACTATCACCTCGCCGGAGGGGCTGGCCTTCATCGAGACCCTCTTCCCGATGGAGCGCGCCGTCCTGGCCCGCGAGCTGTCGGTGAAGGAAATCGAGAAATTCCAAGCCGCCGCCGGAAACGCCCACACGCCGCTGGAGGTTTTCGTCCACGGCGCGCTGTGCGTGGCCTACTCGGGCCAGTGCCTCACCAGTGAGTCGCTCGGCCAGCGCTCCGCCAACCGCGGCGAGTGCGCCCAGGCCTGCCGCATGCCCTATGAGCTGATGGTCGATGGCCAGCTCCGCGAACTCGGTGAGGTCCGCTACCTGCTCTCCCCGCAAGACCTCGCCGCCGTCGATCTGATCCCCGGCCTCGTGAAAGCCGGCGTGAAATCATTCAAGATCGAGGGCCGCCTCAAGTCTCCCGAGTACGTCGCCGCCGTCACCCGCGTTTACCGCATGGCGCTCGATGCCGCCATCGAAGGAGCCCCCTCCCCCGTCACGACGGAAGATCGCTATGCATTGGAAATGACCTTTTCCCGCGGCCTCACCTCGGGCTGGCTGGCTGGGACCAATCACCCCTACCTCACCCATGGCCGCTTCGGGAAAAAACGCGGTCCGCTGCTCGGTGAAATTTCGCGCTGCGGCCCCGGCTGGGTGGAATTGAAGGACGAGCCCGCCATTCCCCTCGCCGCCGGAGACGGCGTGGTGTTCGACGCCGGTGAGAACCGCGACGAGGAACAGGGCGCCCGCATCTGGAAAATCGAAAACGGCTGCCTGCTGTTCCACCGCAGCCACAGCAATCTCGACTTCGACCGCATCCGGCCGGGCCAAACGCTCTACAAGACCTCCGATCCGAAGCTCGATTCAGACATCCGCCGCTTCTGGCAGAACGCGAAGCTTCAGGAGAAAAAGACACCCTTGGCCCTCGTCGTCACCGGCAGGCCGGGCGAACCGCTGACCGTGGCGGCGGGTTCCAACCGCCAAGCCTCTGTTTCCTCAGCGTCCCCTCTCCAAACGGCCAGCAAGCACCCGCTCTCTTCCGATACCCTCCTCGCCCAGTTCTCCCGACTCGGCGACACCGCCTACGAACTCGCCTCTTTGGACAACCAGCTTGAAGGCGATTGCCACCTCGCCGTCTCCGAGCTGAACCGCCTGCGCCGTGCCCTCGTCGAGGCCCTCGATTCGCAGCCGAAACAAGCCGCGGCGGCCGCCCCTGCCCGCATCGCGTCGTATCGCGAGCTTCTGCCCTATGCGGACCTGAACAGCGCCCCGGCCCGGCTCTCCGTGCTCTGCCGCAGCCTCGCCCAAGTCGAGGCCGCGCTCGATTGCCAGGTGCCCACCGTCCTCTGCGATTTCGAGGACCCCCGCCGCTACAAGGACGCCGTCGCTGCCGTCCGCGCCTCCGGCTCCTCCACCGAAGTCCTGCTCGCCACGCCGCGCATCATCAAGCCCGGCGAGACCGGCTATCTCAAGCTGATCGAACGCGCCGGACCCGATGGCATCCTGCTCCGGAATCTCGCGTCGCTTCAGTACTACAAGGATCGTAGCGAACTGAAAAAGATCGGTGACTTCTCGCTCAACGTCGCCAACCCGATCACCGCCCGCCTGCTGAAAGAGTCCGCGAACCTGGACGCGCTCACGGTTTCCTATGATCTGAACATTTCCCAGGTGCTCGACCTCCTGCGCGGTGCGCCCGCGCATTGGTTCGAGCTCACGCTGCACCAGCACATGCCGCTCTTCCACATGGAGCACTGCGTGTTCTGCACCTTCCTGAGCAAGGGGACTACCTACAAGGACTGCGGCCGTCCGTGCGAGGAACACGTCGTCCACCTGCGCGATCGGGTCGGCCAACTCCACCGTCTGGTGGCCGATGTCGGTTGCCGCAATACCCTCTTCAACGGCCGCGCCCAGACCGGCGCGCGCTTCTTTGACGAACTCCGCGCCACCGGGCTTTCCCACTACCGCGTGGAGTTGCTCGATGAAGACGGAGACGCCGCCTCCCGCACGATCCGCGCCTACCAGGCCCTGCTGCGCGGCGAGAGCGATTCGACCACCCTGCTCCGCCACGTGAGCGCCCTCGAAAAACTCGGCGTCACCGAAGGCACCCTCCAGGAAACCTGATCCACGCCACGATGGACCTGCCCGACGTCATCGAGCACTGCCTCAAACTGCCCGGCTCCGAAGAAACCACTCCCTTCGGCCCGGAAGCCCTCGTTTACAAGGTCGGCGGCAAGGTTTTCGCCATCACCGTCCCCGAGAAATTTCCCCCTTCGGTGAACCTCAAGTGCGACCCCGACCGCAGCCTCGAACTGCGCGACCAATACGAAGCCATCATCCCCGGCTTCCACATGAACAAGAAGCATTGGAACACCGTCGTCCTCGATGGCTCGGTGCCCTCGAAGCTCATCCGCGAGCTCATCGACCACTCGTATGCGCTGGTGAAGAAGTAGCGTAAGCATTCCTGCTTGCGAGTCCTCGCGGCGGACTCCGGGGAAAAGCGTCCGGTCCTCGGTGACAATCTCCCGCCTCACCCAGGAACGGGAATGCTTGTGCAACTGTACGGGTTATCTAGATTACCTCATGACCGTCGATACCGGCATCCACCAAGCGGAAGAGGATAATTCCGACGTCAGTCCCGAATGGATCGAAGAACTCCATAGACGGACGCGCAACGTCGAAATTGGCTCGGCGAAATTGATCCCAGGCGAAGAACTTTGGAAAACAATCAACGAACGTTTTGGCACGAGTTTTTAGCGGGATCCGCAACCCGCAACCATCCCATGCCCTCCCCAACGCCGCCGCCCTCCCGAAAAAAGCAGCTCGGCCGCGCTTTCGCCTGGATTGGCTTCCTGTGGCTCACCGGTTGGGTGACCCTCTGCCTCTCCGAGGCAATCGGCTGGACGGACTCTCTAGAAGGCCTGCAGAACGGACTACTGATGGGTCTGATCTTTTCTCCCCTTTCTCTGGTGGTGCTGATTCCCTTCGGAGGCTTGGGATATTTGATCGGGTCCCTGCGCGGCTTGCGACCTTGGCGAAGAATGATTTCGCTCTCCGTGCCGTGCCTGGCGTGCATGGCATCGCTCATACCGGGCATTGCGGAACGATACAATCCGGGCAAGCGCTTCAGCCGGATCACGGGAGTCTCTCTGCCCGCCCACTCCGCAGAGTTGCGCCATCACTTTGCAGGCGGCCTTCTGCGCGACAGAACCGAGGTCTATATTTTCGACTCTCCTGCCGCTGAAACCTTGTTGCTGATTCAAGCACTTGCTCTCGAACGCAGCCAGCCTCCGCAGTTGCCACTCCAATTGCGAGAAGGGGGTGGTGGCCTCTCCCCGAACCTCGGCACGTGGCAGGGACTCGAATCATGGCATTCATCCGGACCCGGCCGCTTTCTCAACCTCTACACGGATGGTGACCACGCCCGCGTCTATGTGATCAGCGGATCCTATTGATTCCAACTACGGACCATCACGGCCTGCGCCAGATAGTATCGGTCAGGCCTGGAAGTTCACCAGTGATCCAAACCCGGTTGCCTTTTTCCGCCAGCGCACTCGGCAGCCCTCCTTCGTCTTTGCCGGAAGGCCATAATGTCCATACATGCGGGCTGCCGTCGAGCAGCCGATTATAGCGCAGTGGCTTGCCATCGCACACATCCAGAGGGACGGCGGAAAGGAAGTCCGGGACAAGCACGGCCAAGGTGTCCGGGTAAGTGCCGCACTTCAGTCGATACCGCTCCAAAGCAAGCCCACAACGTATCAACGACTGCCTAGAAGTGATCTCCGGAATCCAGGATGTCATTTCGCAGACTTCAGCCATGACGAAGGTAGCTCTTGGGGATGTCGTCCAAGCCCAAGCTAATCCCTGTATGTGCTTACATTCCTTCGCATTGAGGCTTTTTCGCCTGACATTACCCGAAAACAGCACGGATGACCGGACAAATTGCAAATCGTCGGCGGCATCCCCGAGATCACTGCCGAGAGGGCGGACCCTGCACCAACTGTATTTCAACCACCGCCCGGCCTGGACCTGGTCGCGAGCACGGATCGCGTCCCAGAACGAGCCACCGATGTCTTTCCAGGAAATCAAAAAATACCCGGCTTTGAATCGATCCGGATGAGCAAGGGCCCACTGGCCGAAACTCGACCCAATCGCGATCTCCCCGGCCATCGCCCGCATCGACGTTTCTTCCGAATCATAAGCCTCAATGAGCGACTGAACGTGCGCGAGTTCTGTCGACGTCCATGCGCCCCGCTCGATGCCCTCCCAAACCACCTCAAAGGCCCCGCGTTGGAATCTGTTGATGTCATGCAGGCTGACCGTGCAAGGCTGACGGCTCGCGGCAATGATGAGCCTCAGCAGGGAATCCAGATCGGCCGCCGCCGCTTCATGATCACCCACGGCTAGGTGCAGAATCGCCCGGTCATGGGCGAACTCGTAGATCCCTTGGATGGAAAACAGTTGGCTGTAATCGATCGGATCTTGCTGCCGGTTGGCGGCCCACGCTGCGGATGGACGGTCCAAGGCTGGCGCAAGCGCATCAAATCGCACCGACTGCGGCTGAATACGCAATAAGAGATCCGTAGCCACTTCCGCTTCTGTCGCAGTTGTTGCTGGCGGAGGATCAATCCATCTTCGAACGTCAATTCTCCGATGAAGATCCGGTGTGATCTTCCAAGCTTCAGAACGCTGGGAGATTTCTGGAAAGCCCATCCTCCTCACGGAAGTCAGCCGCTGGTTCTCGTCGGCTGCCATCTCCGCCGCCATGGCAGGATCCGAGAACATGTCGTCCTCCGCCGGGCATTTTCGCCCGAATGCGTCTTCGATGGTCACGGCGAAGCCTTCGGCTTTCAGCCCGGCCACGGTCTTTTCAAACTTCCGCTGTCCCAACCAGTTGGCGATCCAGTAGAAGGCGGCCACTCCGATCATCAGCACAAAGGGAGCGCAGATGACAAATCGCTTCAACCGGCGGCTCCGCACCAGCCGCCAGAGCCATGGAGGCAATCTCACGACCGCATGCTGAGAGATTGGGCCAGGGGTGCAAGAGGCAAACCAATGCCCAGCCGGGTCGGACTTCCGAAATCGAAAACGCGTGCATGAATCCCATCCGCGTGGTTTCTCCACGCCGTGGCTGGCCGCGCGACGCAGATCGACGGACTCCGGGCGTTTTCAATGCTCGGGGTGGCGTGCGTGCACTGGATTCCCAAGGGCGCCATCCCCCACGTGCCGTTCGAGCTCGGGCTTTTTTTCTTTCTGGTGCTGACCGGCTACCTGATCACCGGGGTGCTGCTGCGTGATCGGGATCGCGGTGAGTCCACCGGAGAGCCATGGCGGGCGAAGGGGCTGAAGAATTTCCACATCCGCCGCGGCTTGCGGATTCTGGCCCCCTATTATGTGGCGATCGCCGTGGCGTGGGTCTGCCAGGCACCGGATGTCAAGGCGGCCCTTCCGTGGTACTTGACCCACCTCACCAACATCCACTTCGCCCTTGATGGGTGGGTCGGCTACACCTCCCACTTCTGGTCGCTGGCCGTGCAGCAGCAGTTCTACCTCGTCTGGCCCTTCGTCATCTGGTGGGTGCCGAAGCGCTGGCTCATCCCCGCGATGGTGGCGTTCGCCCTGATCGCCCCGGTTTCGCGGGAGCTGGGATTTTTCCCCCAATCGACCTTCAAAATTCCGGACCTGCTGCCGGGAACGGCGTGCGATTACTTCGGCATCGGCGGCCTGCTGGCCCTGGCGGTGCACCGTGGGATGCCGCTGGACCACCCGTGGCTGAAGCGGGCCGCGTGGCTGGGGTTTGCGGGTTTCCTGGTCTGCTACGTCCGACAGGAACTCGGCAGCCCGATTCCCTACGTCTGCCTGTTCCAGCAATCGATGTTGTCCGTGGCGATGGCCGGGCTGATCGCCGCCGCCAGCATCGGCTTCACCGGCTGGCGGGGCGCCCTGCTGGACCATCCGGCGGTCCAGCACTGCGGAAAAATTTCCTACAGCCTCTATATTTACCACAATCTGGCTCCGCTGATCTGCGGCTGGGTCTTTCCGTGGGTCTGGAAACCGCCGTTGACCGAAGGTTACGGCCTGCTGCCACGGGTGATCGCCGTGGGCTACCTCACCTGGCAGCTCGCCTGGCTTTCGTGGCGCTTCGTCGAAATGCCGGCCGACCGGCTCAAGGACCGCTTCACCTCGCGGTCGTGATCAGAGAGAGGCGGCAATCCCTCTTTTTGACCTCTTCCATCTGCGTGAATCTGCGTTCATCTGCGGTTTTTCATTCTTCGACAACCCTGGCGTGAGAGCCCGCTCCCTCCGCCGAAACTTTTTCGTGGCCCCCGGCGCGGGCGCGTGCACCATCCCCGCGAAATCTACATATGAAAGCGCTGGTCAAGGCAAAGGCAGAGGCAGGATTGTGGCTCCAGGACGTTCCGGAGCCCGAGGTCGGCCCGATGGATGTGCTCATTAAAATCCGCAAGACTTCCATCTGCGGGACGGACGTCCACATCTGGAAATGGGACAAGTGGGCACAGCGCACGATCCCGGTGCCAATGCACGTGGGCCACGAGTTCTGTGGCGTCGTCGAGGCCGTCGGCTCCGGCGTGACCGATGTCGTTCCCGGGGAGCTGGTTTCCGGTGAAGGCCACATCGTCTGCGGCCGCTGCCGCAACTGCCTGGCCGGCCGCCGTCACCTCTGCCCGAACACCCTCGGCGTGGGCGTGAACCGCCCCGGTGCCTTCGCCGAATACCTTTCGATTCCCTACCGCAACGTTTACAAGGTCGATCCATCCATCCCGGAGGAGATCATTTCCACCTTCGATCCGCTCGGGAATGCCGTCCACACCGCCCTTTCCTGGGACATGGTGGCGGAAGACGTGCTCATCACCGGTGCCGGCCCGATCGGCTGCATGGCTGCGGCCGTCTCGAAATTCGCCGGTGCGCGCCACGTGGTGGTCACCGACGTGAACCCCTACCGCCTGGAGCTGGCCAAGAAACTCGGCGCCACCCGCGTGGTCAATGTGGCCACCGAATCGCTGGACGACGTGAAAAAGGAACTCGGCATGAAGGAAGGCTTCGACGTCGCCCTTGAAATGTCCGGCCATCCTTCCGGCATCAACGACATCCTCCAGCACACCTCGAATGGCGCAAAGGTCTCGCTTCTCGGCATTTTCCCGGACAAGGTCGCGATCGACTGGGACAAGGTCATCTTCAAGGGCCTCATTCTCAAGGGCATCTACGGCCGCGAAATGTTCGAAACTTGGTACAAAATGAGCAGTATGATCCGCGCGGGGCTGGACATCTCCCCCGTCATCACCCATCGCCTGCACTACACCGAGTTCGAAAAGGGATTCGAGATCATGATGTCGGGTCAATCCGGCAAGGTGGTCTTGGATTGGACGGCCTGACGGTCGCCGCACCGGATGCCCAAGCCGGAAAATCTGATTCACTCCTCCATGTCCTTCCTGCCGAAACCGTTCGCCCACCCCTACGAAATCGCACCGGAGTATTCGAAAAGCGCGGTCTACTTCTCCTGCGAATTCGCCCTCGACCAGAGCTTCAAGATCTACTCCGGCGGCCTCGGCTTCCTGGCCGGGTCCCACATGAAGTCGGCCGCCGCCCTCAAGCAGAATCTCTGCGGGGTGGGCATCTACTGGAGCTACGGCTACTACAACCAGACCCGCGGCGACGAGGGCGAGATGGCGGTGCAATTCCGCAAGAGCGAATACGCGTTCCTGCGGGATACCGGCATCCGTTTCACCGTGCCGATTCACGGTCATCCGGTGTGGGTGAAGGCCCTCTACCTGCCCGGCGAGACCTTCTCCACGGTGCCGATGTTCTTCCTGAGCACGGATCTGGAGGAGAATGACGCGCTCTCCCGCGCCATCACCCACCGCCTCTACGACAACGACCCGCTGCGCCGCATCGCCCAGTACATCGTGCTCGGAGCCGGCGGCGCACGGCTGATGGAGGAACTCGGAGTCGATCCCGAGGTCTGGCATCTCAACGAAGCCCACGGGCTTTCGGCCGCCTTCCGGCTCTACGAAAAATATCGCAGCAAGGCCGAGGTGAAGAAGCGCCTGGTTTTCACCACCCACACGCCGGAAGAAGCCGGAAACGAGAAGCACGACATCCAGTTGCTGCACGACTTCTCGTTTTTCGGCTCCGTGCCCCTCGAGGAAGTCCGGGAGATCACGGAAATCGAAGGCGACATTTTCAACCACTCGCTGGCCGCCCTGCGTCTCGCCCATCTCGCTAACGGAGTGTCAAAGCTCCATGGCGAAGTCTCGCGCCAGATGTGGAAAAAAGAGCCGGACATCTGCCCGATCACCCACGTCACCAACGCCCAGAACAAGAAATACTGGGCCGACCACGGGCTGGAAAGCGCCCGCGTGCATGCCGATCACGAGCTCCTGCTCAACCGCAAACGCGAGCTGAAGGAACGCCTTTTCCGCATCGTAGCCGACCAAACCGGCAAGATTTTCCGCCCGGACGTGCTCACGATCGTCTGGGCGCGCCGCTTCGCCGGCTACAAGCGCCCGGACCTCATCACCCGGGATCTGCGTTTGTTTCGCGAGATGCTGGGCAATCCCAAGCGCCCGGTACAGATCATCTGGGCCGGCAAGCCGTTCCCCTTCGACTTCGGCGCCATCGAGACCTTCAACAAGCTCGTCGGCCTGTCCCGCGACTACCGGAACGCCGCCGTCCTCGTCGGCTATGAGCTGGAGCTTTCCCGCTTCCTGAAAAACGGGGCGGACATCTGGTTGAACAATCCGATCGTCACCCGCGAGGCTTCCGGAACGTCCGGCATGACCGCCGCCATGAATGGCGCGATCAATCTCTCCACCTTCGACGGCTGGGTGTGTGAGTTTGCCACCCCGGGAACCTCGAACAGCTTCATCATCCCGCCCGCCGATCCTTCGCTCTCGCCTGAGTCCCGTGACCGCCACGATCTGCTGGGCTTCTACGAGCAGCTCGAAGAAAAAGCCCTGCCTCTCTATTACGACGATCCGCACGGATGGTCGGAAATGATGCTGCGCTCAATGAACGACGTCGTACCGTTTTTCGATTCCGACCGGATGGCTGCCGAGTATTACACGAAGATTTACGCAGGAAACTCTGTTGAACCTGCGGAGGGAAGTGACAAGCTGTTCGCAACAGCGTCTCTTTGAACCATGCCTCTGCCGCCGAAGCGAAACGGGAGACTTCTCCGGGGTAAACAACCGACGGCCAGCGAATCTTCGATCTGGGAGCCGCTCGACAGCGACAAGCCGCCGAAGCTTGTACCACTTGAGGGGGAGCCTCTCCCAGCGGCCACTGCGGAGCCGAAGCCGGTCGAGGTCCCAGTTCCCGCCCCGTTGCCTGAACCAGCGTCACCACGGGTTGAAATCCCCGTGGTCATCGCCGCGCCGGCAAAAACGCCCGCGGCATTGAGACCCCAGCCGCTGACCAAGCCCTCTCCGCTTGAAATCGCAGAGGCCCTCACCAGTCAGATCGGGCCGGGCAAGGTCGACCTGAGTGCGGCCGTGCTCGCCAGCCATGCCGGCGACAAGTGGTATGCAAGCCATGAGCCGGATGTGGTCGTCTTTCCGGAATCCACGGCCGACGTTTCCGCCGTAATGGCCTACGCCCACAAGTACCGCGTGGCGGTGACCACCCGTGGCGCGGGATTTGGCTATGTCGGAGGCTGCGTGCCGATCGACGGCGGCATCGTGCTCTCCACCGTGCGGATGAACCGCATCTTGGAAATTTCTCCGGCCGACGGAGTGGCGGTGGTACAGCCAGGCGTCATCACCGCCGAGCTGCAGCGGGCCGCCCATGCAGTCGGGTGGGAGTATCCGCCGGACCCGGCCTCGCTGAAAGATTGCTCCATCGGTGGCAATATCGCCACCAATGCCGGAGGGCCGCGCTGCCTCAAGTACGGCGTGACCCGCCAGTACGTGCTCGGTCTCGAAGTGGTGCTCGTCAATGGCCGGGTCATGCGCACCGGTGGACGGCTGCACAAAAACAAGACCGGCTTCGACCTCTGCGGCCTGTTCACCGGCTCCGAAGGAATGCTGGGAGTGGTGACGGAAGCCACGCTGCGGCTGATTCCCAAGCCCGCCAGCCGCGCCATGCTGGCGGCGGTGTTTCCCGATTTCGCCGTGGCCGCAGCCGCCGTGCAGACCGTGCTCAACTCCGGCCATCTGCCCTCTGCCCTCGAAATCACGGATGCTTTCACCCTGGGGGCTGCGCGCAAGCGTCTCGGCCCTGATGTCTTCCCGCCCGGCGACGCCTACCTGATCGTGGAAATCGATGGTCGTCCGACCGCCGTCGCTTCGGAGCTGGCAGAGCTTCACACGCTGCTCCTTTCCACCGGCGCCAGCCACCTCGAACTCGCGCTCGATGAGGAGGACTGTGAGCGCATCTGGCAGTTGCGGCGGGAATTTTCCTACTCCTTGCGTGACACCGGCCTGACCAAGCTCAACGAGGACATCGTGGTGCCGCGGTCGAAGCTCGTGGATCTGGTCAACTTTGCGCGCCATCTCCAGACCGAAACCGGCATCCCGATCGCCTGCTTCGGCCACGCCGGGGATGGCAACATCCACACCAACCTGATGGTGGCGGACTACCACGATCCCCTGATCCGGGAAAAGGCGGACGCCGCCCTGGACATCCTCTTCCACTGGATTCTCGCCAATGGTGGCGCGATCACCGGGGAGCATGGGGTTGGATTGGCCAAAAAGCCATGGATCCGGGAGGCATTGGGGGAAGCCTCATTCGCCGTCCATCGTTCCCTGAAACGGACACTGGATCCCCACGGCATCCTCAACCCTGGCAAGTTCCTCGACCCATAACCTATTTCCAACCGGTCTTCACTGGCCCTCCTTGAAGGCAGGGGCTGCCCTCCCCGCCCTTTCCAGCTCTTCGCTCCTGTTAGGCCGTCCGCATTGACAGGCGGCGATTGCTTCACCACTGTCCGCAGAATGGCAGGCCAATCCTCTCCGGTTTTCCGAACCACCGCGTTCCGCATTTCATGCTGGTCCCTCGGCGTGCTGGCATTCGCCGAGGTCCTGAGCGCCGCAGTCGCCCTGGCTGCGAGGATTGAGGCGACCCATCCGGTGGAGGTTCGTTATGTGGATCGGGAGGTCAAGGTGCCCCAGATCATCAGGGTGCCAGTCCCCACGGCTGTTGCGCCGCCGGTGATCGGGATGACGGATCGCCAGCGGGACGCCGGTGAAATCGTTTCCAGCCCTCCACAAGTTGATCCTCCTCCGGCTCCCAAAAAGAGCGAGCCCGCGCCGAATCCACTCGGAGCTCCGGCCATCGCCGATCCGGTGGTGGAACGCCTCGTCCTCGAAGCCCGCAAGGCACGGGTGGCAGGAGATAACATGCTGTCGGTCACCAAGCTCAATGAAGCGGCCACCATCACGCCGGACGAACCCAACGTCGAATACGAGCTCGGCCTGGTTCACGAGAGCATGGGCGTTTTCGATACGGCCTCCGACCACTACCAGAAGGTTTTCAGCATGGGTGCGGGCAAGGCGGGAACCCTTTACGAACTGGCCGGCGCGAAGCTGCGTGATGGCTTGGGCGAGCCCGACGCGCATGGCACCCTGGCGCTCGGTCGCACGCGGATCTTCCGGGATGTCAATTACCCGGATGGCGAACGGATCGTGCTGACCATCCCTGTGCAAACAGCCCCCGGAGCCGTGATCAACAACGCCGACCTCTCGGTGCAGGTCCTGTTTTTCGACAAAGTGAAGGACAAGGACGTGGTGCCGAGAGCCGACGGCAGCAGCACCACGACCCAGGATTGGGTGACCACTGACAGCGACCGCGCCAACGGCGAACAACTGCTGCGCGTGACCTACATCATCCCCAAGCAGTCCGAGCAAACCGAGCACCTTTTCGGCCACCGGGCCTATTACGGCCAGTCCGTCGAGCTGACCTACAAAAACGAACTGGTAGACGTGCAGGCATGGCCCCGCGATCTGGCGGCCCGCAGCCAGCAGTTCCAGAATGCGGCACCCCAGCAGGCATACCAACAGCCACGACCCAACAATGGCCTCCCGGGCCCTGGAGACGTGCCGCCCGAATTCCTGAAACAGGACGAGATGCCACCGGGCTTCGACAAGAACGTCCCATTGCTCCCCAAGCTCCCTTCCCGCTGATCGCCCGGCCCTTCCCGCATGGCTCTTACTCCTGACGAAACACGCCTCGGCGATTACAGACTCAAGGAACTCCTTGCGGAAGGGACCGTCACCCGGACCTGGCTGGCGGAGCAGGTTTCGGTCCGCCGCGATGTGCTGGTGGATGAATTGCTTCCAGAGCGGGCCGACGCCCGGGAAGGATTTCTCGCTGATATCCGCTCGAAGGCGGCCGTTGATCACCCGCTGATTGGCTCGGTCTATGAGGCGGTGGCGAACGACCAGACGTGCTTCTTCGCGCGTGAGCGCCTGCCGGGGGCGACTCTCGGGGAGCGGCAACGCGCGAACGTGCCGCTGAAACCCGCAGCTCTGGCCAATCTGCTGCGCCGGGTAGCCGAAGCGAACCTTTACCTCGAATCCAGGAACCAGGACACGGCTCCCCTCGATCCGGATGACATCCACCTCGATGACAGCGGAGTGATCCGGCTGGTGAACCTGGCGGTGGCTGGCGATCGCCCGCCCACACGATCCACGGAGGACATCTCCAACCTCGGGTCGAGCCTTGATGGCATCGTGGCCGATGGGCAACCGGGTACCACACGGATCCTCACCCTGCTGGCTTGGATGCGCGGAGACGGGCTCGATACCTCGTTGACCTGGGAACAGGTCCGGGACTACGCGGCGGAGATCGAGAAGCAGCTCGCGGATCCAACCGCAGGGATGGCGTCCGCCACCGCACGGCTGGCCAAGGGTAAGAAGCCTCCAGTGCTGGCAATGTCGATCGCCGGCACTCTGGCCGTGATTGCGCTCGGCGTGGCCCTGAGCCACAGCAAGCAGCCCAGGCCGCAGCCACCGCCACCCAAAGCCAGCCTGCCGGACGCCGTACTGATTCCGTCCGGGCTGCATCCGACCCCGGATGGCACCCAAGAGGATCTGCGGTCGTTCCGTCTCTCAGCCAATGAAGTGACGATCGGGCAGTATGCGGAATTTCTTGCCGCCTTGGCCGTGTTGGCCAATGACCACCGGGAGCGGATTTTCGATCACGCGTCCCAACCACCCACCAAAGCCGATCATCGGCCGGACGATTGGGAGACCTTGTATGCCGCCGCGAAGGCCGAGGGAACCTGGCAGAACCGGTCTGTGACCCTCGATACTCCCGTGGTGGGAGTGGATTGGTGGGATGCGAGTGCCTATTGCGAGTGGAAACAGGGCAAATTGCCCAGCCAGGAGGAGTGGTTCGCCGCGCTGCGCCAGCAGACCGAAGAACCGGGCAGTCTGAAGGCTTCGACATGGCTGCCGGTGACGGCGGACACGCCGGACCGGACGCCAAACGGCCTGCTCGGGATGGCCGGATCGGTGGCGGAGTGGACCCGGACCCCTTCAGTCAACCCCGCAAATCCCCTTGGAGGAAAATTGTGGGTGATCATCGGTGGCTCGTATCTGAAGCCGGCCAATGGGGCACTGACGCGGGAGTGGACGGATGATCGGGCGCTGAGGCGGCCGGATCTGGGCTTCCGCCTGGCCACGGACACGAAGTAACGGTGGCCGGGTTGGTCTCTTGAATGGTCTGCAGCCCGCACGGGATAACCGCGATGCAGCGGGATCAGTTCCTCGAACGGGACACGAAAAAGGGGCGGTCGTTTTCACGACCGCCCCTCGAAATTTCTGCCGCGACTGGTTGCAGCCGCAGCGGAGAAATTAGAACTTCACGGAGACCTTGACGCCGCCGTAGAAGTGGTCGGACTCGCTAGGAGCGATGCCAAGAGCGGACTGGATCTTGTTGTTGCCCGAGACGGTGGCGAGATCGTCACCTTCGAAGGAGTAAGCAACATACGGGCTGATCGTGACATTGTCCTTGACCTTGATGTTCAGGGTAAGGGACGGGGTCACGTGGGCCCAGTCGTGGGCTTCGACGAAGTAACCGGCCTTGACGCCAGCAACGAGGTCAACGCACTCATGAAGCTTGAAGGTCTTGTCCAGACCGAGCTCAAGGTAGCCACCGTTTTCGCCTTCGACAGGCATGTAGTAGGTGAGGGCGCCGTTGATGCCCCAGTAGATCTCACGGCTAAGGCCGAAATAGAGTTCCTGAGCGTCGTCACGGAGCTTGAAGCTGCCGACCGGAGTCACAACGTCGTTGTCCTGGTAGATGTACCAGATGTAGCCGAGGTGAGCGGTCACGAAGCCGAAGTCCTTGGAGACGGCACCGTAGATGTCGAGTTCGCTGTAGTGGCTCGGGATGGCGAAGCCAGGACCGTCGAAGAGGTCGCTCTTCTCGATCGAGCCGTACCAGAGGCCACCGCTGAAGTTGAGGCCTGCATAGTCGGTGGAGAGGTCCACACCGGCTTCGGCAAGGCCGTTGCCGAGGTCGGCACCGCGGAAGATGTAGTCCGAGCTGTAGCCGATATGGACATCACCTTCGATATCCGCCGAGGCGTAGCCAGCCACGAGGGCGGAGGCTGCGGCCAGGGCGCCAATGGTTTTACGATAGTTGCGCATCATGGTTTTCGTTTTCGGTTGCTGATTTTCCCCAACCGGACCGCAGGGCGGCTGCCGGGAAAAGCTTGTTTTTCTTTAGCATCCAGCGTGCCAAGACCCTGTGGAATCGACACCCCGGAAAGTGTTTGCGGACGGGCCGCTATGGAAGAAAAAAATGAGGAAAGTTGGAGTTTCGCTCGGTTAGGTGGCGGGCCAAGCGGCAAGGCCGCCCGCCGGTGGTTAGAACTTCACGGCGAGCTTGACGCCGCCGAAGAAATGGTTGGTTTCGGAAGGTTGGACACCCAGAAGGTTCTGGATCTTGTTGTTGCCGTAAACGGAGGCGAGTTCGCTGCCTTCGATCGAGTAGGCCACATAGGGACTGATCGTGACGTTGTCCTTGACCTTGACGTTGACGGAAACTTGCGGAGTGACATGGGCGAAGCCGCCTTCCTCGATGAAGTAGCCGGTCTTGAGGCCGGCGACAAGGTCGACGCATTCGTGAAGCTTGAAAGTCTTGTCGAGGGCGAGCTCGAGGTAGCCGCCGTTGTCGCCGGTGCCGGCACGGTTGCCACCTTCGACGGACCAGTAGTAGGTCAGGGCACCGTTGATGCCGCAGCAGATCTCGCGGCTGAGGCCGAAGTAGAGCTCCTGAGCGTCGTCACGGAGCTTGAAGGTCGCGCCGGGAATGACGACGTCCTGCTGCTCGAAGTGATACCAGACGTAGCCGACGTAGGCGGTCAGGAACCCGAAGTCCTTCGAAACCTCGCCATAGAGGTCGAGCTCGCTGTAATGATCCGGGACGGCAAAGCCGGGCCCCTGGAGAAGATCGCTGTTTTCGATGGATCCGTACCACAGGCCGCCGCTCAGCGTGAGACCGGCGTACTGGGTGGAAACATCGGCTCCCGCTTCGGCCAGTCCGTTGCCCTGATCGGAACCGCGGAACATGTAATCCGAGCTGTATCCAACATGGACTTCGCCCTCGAGCTCCGCCGAAGCGTAGCCGACCACAAGGGCGGAGGCCGCAGCCAGGGCACCAAGGGTTTTGCTGTAGTGGCGAATCATGGACTCAGTTGGGTGGCAGGGTGTCTCGACCGGTCAGGCTGTTAGGCAACTGACCGGAAATGGGGTGTTTGGCTCGTGCATCCGTTCGCGGGAACCCGAGGCTTCGATCACACGAGAAAAGTTATTAACCATTCTTGATGATCTTGTCCAGCGAGAAACAGCGTCGGATCCGGTCGCCGGGGGATGTTGTAATCGCGACTTCCCTTCCTTGGCAAGGGAGAATGAGCGCTTTTTTGTTGGAGTTAGGTTGTTGGAAGGAGGGCTCGCGGGACCTGCTTCCTTGACGAGCCAAGTTGGCACGGGGGGTGCTTTGCGCTCTTGCCGCCCCGGGCATTGGATACCTGTGGTCACGGCGAATCATCCGACCAACTCCGACCAACATGATCCTAACGAAAGTCCGAAAACTATCGGCAGTTTTGGCGGCGGTAGCCGCTCTAACGGCTGTTCCGCTGCTCACCACGAGTTCGCGCGCTGCTGAAGAGCCGCCCGCCACCGCTCCTGCAACTCCCGCCGCAGCCCCTGCGGCAGACGCGCCTGCCGCCACTCCGCCCCCCCCGGCGGCCGACCCGCTGGCCTACCCGCCCGGAGCCAACGCCGGCACGGCAACCGACCTGCAGTGGCCGATTCCCGCCGACGCCTCCTCGGTCAATCCCGACGGCAAGAACAAGGTGACGCCGGACGAAGTCGTTCAGAACGTCGCGCACAACAAGCTGTCGATCAACATCGTCTGGACGCTGGTCACCGGCTTCCTGGTCATGTTCATGCAGGCGGGTTTCGCGCTGGTGGAAACCGGTCTTTGCCGGTCGAAGCATACGGCCCACATCATGAGCACGAACTTCCTGATCTATCCACTGGGCATGCTCGGGTTCTGGGTCGCAGGCTTCGCATTGATGTTCGGCGGTTACTGGAACGGTCCGGTGCCGATCGGCTGGCAGCCCACGCTCGGTCAGGGCCTTGCGATCCTCAATGGTGAAACCTCGGTGACCCTGTTCGGCAAGACCATGGGCATCTTCGGTAACAAGGGCTTCTTCCTCGGCGGCTTCGGCAACGGGATGCTCGATACCGCGATTTTCACCCTCTTCCTCTTCCAGATGGTGTTCATGGACACCACCGCCACGATCCCGACGGGAGCGATGGCCGAACGCTGGAACCTCAAGAATTTCATCATTTACGGTCTCTGGGTCGGCACCCTGGCCTATCCGGTCTACGGCAACTGGGTATGGGGCGGCGGCTGGCTGGCCCAGCTCGGCGTGAACTTCGGCCTTGGCCACGGCCATGTCGACTTCGCCGGCTCCTCGGTGGTTCACATGACGGGCGGCGTGATTGGTCTCGTCGGTGCCTGGGTGCAGGGTGCGCGGTTGGGAAAATACGGCCCCGACGGCAAGCCGCGTCCGATCCCCGGCCACAACATCCCCTATGTCATCCTCGGCACGTTCATTCTCGCCTTCGGTTGGTTCGGCTTCAACCCGGGCTCCACGCTGGCGGGGGCTGACAACCACATCGGTATCGTGGCGGTGAACACCATGATCGCCTCCGCCACCGGCGCGTTCGCGACCTGCCTCTATCTCTACTTCACCACCGGCAAGCCGGATCCGACCATGATGTGCAACGGCATGCTGGGCGGCCTGGTGGCGATCACGGCACCTTGCGCTTTCGTCAACTCGATGGGTGCTGCCATCATTGGTGCCATCGCCGGTATTCTGGTGGTGGTCTCGGTCCTCTTCGTGGAGCGGACGTTGAAAGTTGACGATCCGGTGGGCGCGGTTTCGGTCCACGGCATATGCGGCGCCTTTGGCGTGATTGCAGTGGGCCTGTTCGCCAATGGCACCTATGGCGCCGGTTGGAACGGCGTGCACACGCTGTTCAAGGACGGCCAGATCCAGACGATCGTGAACGATGCCACTCCGGCCACGCTCAAGCATTACGCGGAGTTGACCGCCGCCGGTTGGACTGACCAAGGCGTGTCGGGCATCTTCAGCACGATGTTTGGCGGTTCCTACAACGACAAGGGCCAGCTCTTCTCGGAGCTGATCGGTGTTGCGGCGAACTTCATCTACATCGGTCTTGCTTCGCTGATCTGGTTCAAGCTTTCGAACCTGATCTTCCCGATCCGCAGCAAGCGCGAGGATGAAATCGCAGGTCTGGACATTGCCGAACTGGGTGTGGAAGCCTACCCAGACTTCCACATCACCGACAAGACCTCGCCGCCTATCAACTGAGGATTATTCCATTGCAAGTGGCTGCCGGGTCCTGAAGGTTTCTTCAACCCGGCAGCCCCAACCTCCCGGGGGGCCTTACGGCCCCCTTCTTTTTTCCCATGGATCCACTGACTATTTTCTACGTGTTCGTCTCGCTGGCCCTGCTGGTGATCGGAGTGACCTGCCAGCGCCTCACCAGCAGCAAGGGGCTCATCGTCACCACCTTCTTCAGCAGTTTCGCGCTGCTGTTCGGAGCGCATCAGCTTCACGCCACGCCCCCCAACGACTTCCCTCTGATCCTGCCGTTCTTCGCCGCCATGGTGTTCGGCGGACGGGCCATCGCCTTCGGCTGGCGCTCCCGCAAGGAGAAGGAACTCGCCCTGCCGGCGAAATTGTTAGGGGCCGGGGCCGTCCTGGCCGTGACCGCAGCGGTGAGCGCGTTTTACTATCACCGGTAAGCCGGGCGGCCTCTCTTTTAGGGAGAATCTTGCCACTGGGATAGGGTCGGCGGCTTGATCTTCAGCCTCGAAGAGGCGCCATGAGATAGCCCAAGGCAACGCCTTGGGGTGGGAATACGAGCCAGATCGAGCCCTGAAAGAGCGGTATCCTTCACGGCCCGATTCCGCCGTCCGCCGCCTTTGATTACGCCCTTTCAGGGCTTGGAATCGTGGGCCGGACACACCCGGGCGCTGCCCGGGGCTATCTCATGACGCCTCTTCTAGGCTGGGAAATTCTGCGGTCCTGCCCTTCAAACCCGAAAGCCCATCGCGGCTCCGGATCGCGGCGCGGCGGTCCGTTCAGCACTCGGACGAGGCATCCATCGTTGTCGCAATCCAACCGCAAATGCTGGTCATGCCTGGGATCGAAAACGAAAATCATGCCGGAACCTTTCCATTTCCGTCGATTTACAGCTACCCAACCAAGCGAAAATCCAAGGCGCGAGGCGGATTGCGTGGAGTCGCTAAAATCTGGCATCTCGTATGCTAGGCAAGGTAGCCTCCATCGCACCGCCATCAACGCAGATGCAGTGGAGGCACCATCCGACTAACCGACTACCATGATTCGAACCCACTTCCGAAAGCTCTCGGCCGTTCTAGCGGCCGCGATCGCGATCGCCGCCGTGCCTCTGGCCACGCCCGCCCATGCCCAGGACGCCGCCCCCGCGGCCACGCCTGCCGCCCCGAAACCCGAACCCACGCCCGAGCAGCGTCTGTCCGCGATCGAGGCCTACCTGAGCAATGGTGATCCGACCGCCTCGCTGAAAACCGGTCCGAAAGACAAGGATGGCAATGCCACCATCCCCGCGGGCCTCACCACGCCCGCCGTGGGAATCGCCGGCCCCGGCCACAACGGCTTCATGATGATCTGCGCCGCCCTGGTGCTGTTCATGACCCTCCCCGGCCTGGCCCTGTTCTACGGCGGCCTGGTGCGTCGCAAGAACGTGCTCAGCGTCTGCGCCCAATGTCTCGGCTGCTCCGGCCTGGTCACCATCTTGTGGTGGGCCTTCGGTTACAGCCTGGTCTTCGGAAAAAGCTTCGCCACCACCCACCCCGCGATCGCCCCGTACTTGGGCGGCAGCGAGTACTTCTTCCTGAAGGACGTGACCTCCGCCCCAAACACCGATTACGCCGCCTGGGTCTCCCAGAACGTCTTCGCGATGTACCAGCTCATGTTCGCGATCATCACCCCGGCACTGATCGTCGGTGCGATCGCCGAGCGCATGAAGTTCAAGGCCATCATGGGCTTCATCCTCGTCTGGATGTTCGTCATCTACTTCCCGATGGCCCACATGGTCTGGGGCATCACCGGCTTCATGAACGGCGTGTGGAATGCCACCGCCACCATCAAGGCCATCGACTTCGCCGGCGGCACTGTGGTTCACATGACCTCCGGTTGGTCCGCTCTCATTCTCTGCATCATCCTCGGCAAGCGCCTCGGCTTTGGTAAGGAAAAGATGTCCCCGCACTCGATGGTGCTCTGCATGGTCGGCACCGGCATGCTCTGGGTCGGCTGGTATGGCTTCAATGCCGGCTCCGCCGTCGCCGCCGATGGCATCGCCGCCAATGCCTTCATGACCACCACCCTCGCCGCCGCCACCGCGGGCTTCGTGTGGGCTGGCATCGAATGGCTGCACAAGGGCCAGCCGTCCATCCTCGGCTTCTGCTCCGGCATCGTCGGCGGCCTGGTCGTCATCACCCCCGCCTGCGGCTTCGTGGATGCGAACGGTGCCATGATCATCGGCCTGCTGGCCGGTCTCGTCCCCTACGGCTTCGTGGTCTTCGTCAAGGGCATGGTCGGTTACGATGATGCCCTCGACACCTTCGGCGTCCACGCCATCGGCGGCACCCTCGGCGCGATCGTCACCGGCCTCCTGGCCAATGGCGGCGTGAATAGCAACCTCCAGACGAATCTCGGTGCCCTGCTTGGCCATGGTCTGGTCTTCGAGCAGCTCAAGGCCGTCGGCTTCACCCTGGCCCTCTCTATCACGGGCACCGTTGTCATCGCCTTCGCCCTCAAGGCGGTCATCGGCCTCCGTCCGACCAAGGAAGTCGAGTCCCTGGGTCTCGATATCTCCGAGCACGGCGAAGAAGGCTACGAGCACTAAACACGTTCGCTCCCCGCTTTTCTCCAAAAGCCTCCCCAAGACGGCCCGGTTCTCCGGGCCGTCTTTTTTTGGGCCGTCACCCGGCGATCCCCTCATACCGATTCCAACAAAAAATGCGTCTCATACCCTTCCCATTAGGTAATGGGACCTCTTCCCTGCGCCCTGTTCTGAAAGTCCCGGAGGGCCGACGGATGTTAGCCGGTGTGCGCAAGCCACCGGAATCGTGAGTTGGAATGACCGAAGTACCGGCAGGGACGACGCCGCTTTCGCTCGCACGCTGGAACGGGAGAAGGGGCTTTGTTTCTTACCAACCCGTCAGATACCGCACACGTTGCCGACATCCCAATCGTCTCACGACCTCGCGGCGTCACCCCTAAGAAAGGAAGGACCACAGATTTCACAGATTGAGAGGATTTTCAGATTCAGAATTCTTCCGATCCGCTTCTCTCATCTGTGAAATCTGTGCAATCTGTGGTCAAATTTCTTCATCGGAAATGGGAAGATCCACTCCGCGAAGCCGTCTTCCCAACACGCGAAGGAGGACCTTCGTGCGACTTCGCCTGCGGCGGCATCTGCCCCCTACTCCGCTTCCGCGATGCAGGCCAGGATCAGCTCGTGGGCCTCGAACCGGTTCGCCGTGGCATGATCCTTCAAATAAACATACTGAAACGTCTCGCGGCTTGGATCGTGGTAGCGGGTGAACGTTTCATACCCCCAGAACCCGGCCGGTAGGACGTAGCGCACCTCATCGAAATCCGGATCGTAGAGGCATTCCACCCGGTGATGATTGCTATAGTGATCGATGATCGCGGCCAGATGCTCGCGCCTGGAATCAACATCCAGCATCAACCCGCGCCCCGCCCGGCCCCCGATGAACAGGCAGCGGTTTAGACATTCAGGGGCAGTCATGATGTACTAATACGGCCGCTGCACCGATTGCAACCTTTGAGTGAGTTATTATTGGTCAGCGGTCATTGGTCATCAGGCCAAGTGACTCTCCCCACCAATCAC
>Ga0265327_10002040_pt1 | contig 22722 bp, 12 predicted proteins | sample 41621metaG_FD_202089 | JGI IMG/M metagenome (GOLD analysis project Ga0265327, IMG submission 202089) | Rhizosphere microbial communities from Carex aquatilis grown in University of Washington, Seatle, WA, United States - 4-16-21 metaG | ecosystem: Host-associated > Plants > Roots > Rhizosphere...
GTGGCTGTAACCAATACGGTAACATTATAAGCACCATTGATCGCAGAGGTCACATTGTTCCGGCAAGGTGCAGTTGGATTACCTGTGGCTGTATAAGCACCGGGGCCTGTCCAGGAATAGGTAGCACCTGCTAAAGGATTGGAGACGCCCAGACATAAATTACTGCCCGGACAAAGCGGCGTTGCATAAGTAATGATAGGGGTTGGTGGAGGATTGGGAGCCGGAACTACAACAGGACCAGCGACATTAGAAACACAGGAATTACTGACCGTGGTTACGGTAATATTGCTGTAAGATGCCTGGAATAATCCGGTAAGGGTATAGGTACCTGTAGCGGAGGAGGTAAACGTTATTGGTGTCTGTGCTACCCCTGTTTTCTGGTAATTAAGAGTATAAACCGTACCAGGCTGAAGATTAAGAATATCGAAGCTACCATTCCCGGTCAAACAGGAGGTAGGGGCTACAATATTACCGGTAGAAATGGCTGTAGGAGTGTTGTAAACAACTACAGGAGCAGAAACTGCCGCACTTGAGGTAAATCCAGCAGATGTAACCGTTACACTAAAGGTACCTGCATTGGCACTGCTGGCATTTGGAATATTAAAAATACCTGTGGTATTAGTAAGTGGAGTAACTATGCCAGGACCAGTAAGGGTAAACGTAGGATTAGGATAACCAGTCGGTGCTGTTGCCGTTACAGTAAGGGTACTTAAAGGACAAACAGGACTATTTGTTGTTATTGGACTAGGAGCCGGAGGCGTGAGATTTCTGACAACCACATCATCAAAGAAAACATCATACCCATAATTAGAGTATCCCCTGAATATAATGTAATTGGTAGTACCATTATAGCTGGCCGGAACGTTTACGGTATACTGAACCCAACCGGTCGGAGACGCATTATAAGTTGGATCGGCTCCGTATAATAAGGTGCTGGTCGGAGCCGTTGCATTTTTTGTTGTTCCCACAAAAACCTCAATACTATCATGGAGATACATGAATTGACTATTATAGATCCAAAAGCTGACCGCATACGTACCTGGTGCACTAAAATTTAAAGCAGGAGATGACAATTCTGAATAACCACCATATAGGATATCCCAACTATTAAATCCTGCCATACCACTTCCCGTATGCGCATTAGGATTAGGGGCAGGACCTGTTGAACTGCAAATAAAACCACCACTGGGAACTTGCTCCCAATTGGCAGAATGGCATCCAACATTAGTTCCTGATCCTGTAACGGTCCAACCAGCAGGCAGAACTGTGGTATTGGTTGTTACATTAAAGCTCTCATTTAATAATACCTGAGCCTTTAATGAATAAATGGATAACAAAACGAAAGCTAGTAGAAGTGTTCTTTTCATAATGGATCAATCGAAAGAATAAAATTAAATACCTAAGAACCGAAAGCATGAATTGGAATCATTCCAAACTTACACTTTTAATTTCAAAAATCATAATGCACAAAACAAATCCTATTCGCATCTCTTCAGACAGCAAAAACCACCAAAAGGTTAGGTCCTTTCCTTAAAATTTTTGATACATTTCTGCCTACTATTTCAAAACAGTAATTTTCAAGGTCGTTGCATGCACCGGAGCTTCTACCCGGCAGCTATAAATCCCATTTGGAAGTCCATCCACATTTACAGTACTGGCTCCTTTATTTGACGCACAAATGATATTTCGGACCATCTGACCCAGCGTATTGTAAAGCATAATATGCACCGAACCAGTTCCCGTAGCAAAGGAAGCCTCCCACTTTACCACCATTTCGTGTGTGGCCGGATTGGGGTAAACAATCACATCCGAAGGATCAGCAGGTGTCTCCCCCACTCCCAATACGGGTCCTTCCTTAAATAAGAATAAGCCGCCAAGGCTATTACCAATAATCATTTCCGTTTTACCATCATTATCAATATCACCAGCTGTTACCGTTGACCTTCCTCCAAGATTAATCCAATCATAATTCTGATCAACGATCCGGTAAGCCGATCCAACATTGCCATTCTGAAACCCGGTATACCGTGCAATCTGACCAGCATCATTCCCACTCAATAAATAACTTTTGCCGGTCACATCTATTTTCCCGATCCAGATGCTGGAGAATCCCGCATAATGATGATTGGTATCGCTCTGGAAACTTCCAAGGGTATCTGTTATATGAGTGAGGGATAAGCCGGAACCCGTAGATGTATTCTTGTAATAAACCAGGAATCCTGACTGATTTCCAATCAACAGATCCGGTTTTCCATCGCTATCAATATCATAGATGTAGGGACTAGCATAATAACCAGCATTAATAGTATCGCCAGCCTGGCTCTTCATCATGAGTTGGTTTAATACCCATTGAGGCTGTACTAAATTGGAACTTGCCATGTTCTTATAAAAACTAAGGGTGCCATCACTATGACCAATCACCATATCATCCTTCCCATCTCCATCAATATCTCCGAAAGCCGGAGCTGCACCTGAAACATTGAGGGCGGATAGGCCCGCAAAGTCATTGCTTTGAAGGGTCAATGTGGTAGTAGAACCAGTCTTGCTATTTTGGTAATAACTGATCTTACTAATATAACTGCCACTCTTATAATAGCCATCAGAGCCAACAAACAGGTCCAGCTTTCCGTCTCTGTTATAATCATACAATACTGGATAGGAGCCGGTACCCGCATCAATACTTTTATCGACTAAAAAAGAATCCGATTGAAATACAAAATTTGGGGCAGCTGCGGTACCCAAATTCCGGTAAAACTGTACACATTTATAATTCTCAGCAGAACCAAAATCATGTGGACTAATGAGTATATCTTTTATACCATCGCCATCACCATCCGCTAATGTTGGAGCAGGCCAATTCGGCAAAAAAACTTTTTTACCTCCGGATTGCCAGGTGGTGTCTTGCGATACCATACTATCCGTACCCCCATGCTGGGCTTTACCATTTCCCAGATATTGAAGATCAGCAAACGAAATATTTCCGTCCAGCATATCAAAATCACCATCTCCATCCAGATCCAAAATCAGGAGGCAATTTCCAAAGTGCATATCCGCCTTGACGACTTTTTCTCCATTTACCATCCGGCAATTAAAGGTTCCACGGGTATCGCAGGTTGGAGAATTAAGGGCTGGAACAATCCCCAATACGGAAGCCCGTTGATAACCCTGAAAAATATGCCCCCAGCAATGCGTGGGATTACATATTTCGATACTGTCCTTTGGTAAGCCATGTTCAACCTGACAGTTTTTGTACCAATCAATAAGACCTCCATTCACCCCAAATGCAAAAAAATCCAGATCCCCGTCTCCGTCGATATCCAATATTGCCGGGATATCTGAAGGCTGACAATACGCATTGATATTTCCAATGCCAGGCGCATTAAATCGGAGAGTTTTGTAAAAAACAAAATTTAGACGGTTATTAATGTATACCCCTCGGTAAACATCAAATCCCTGTGAGCTACTATTGGTAAATAGGTCCGGAATTCCATCTCGGTTATAGTCTTCCATTTTCAGATAATTGCTGCAGGCAGGGAAAGCCGTAGCGTAACTCGGAGCATATATATAATTCGCCGCTGTGGCTGTTCCAGTATTAATAAAAGTGCGAACAGTGCGTTCCTTCCATTCATAAACCACCATATCCGGTATCCCATCGTGATTCAGGTCAGCATTTGCGAATTGCGCGGAATTAAAGCCCCCACACCAGGCCAGCGTTTTTTGGGATCCATAAGCCATTACCTTGATGGAACTGTCTTCTAGGTAAAGATTTCCATGCTGTGCTCGCAGTATATCAGTAACGCAAGTAAGGAAAAAGCATGTCAAAAGAGCACGGAATAGCATAGGCGTCATAGCAGAATGAAATTACATCATAGCTGCCGAACAATAGACTGAAAAAACCGATCCTGAGTTGGCTGAATCGCTGGATTTGTTTACAACCAGAATGGATATCGAACTGGAATTTCCGTCCAGCAAATCAGCTAAACGATCAAAGCATCCCAAACTAATTTTAAAAAAAACACATTTACGAAGCAGCAATCAAGACTTATTTGGATTATTGTTCTTTGTGAATTATTACATTCAAATGATTTAAAACAGGGGCTTATTTGGAATGTATAATCCAGATTGCGAGTACTTTTAAATCAGCAATCATTCTCACCCTGGATTTTATGCTATGAACCCAAAAATTACCTACCTTTTTCTGTTCCTGTTTTTGATAAGCAGCCTTTGGGCTAAAGGACAGACCGTTGGTTTTACCATGTCCCCGAGTTCGGGCTGTAATCCCCAACTTGTATATTTTACCAATACCTCCACGGGATCCATCGCATCCTATAGCTGGAATTTTGGAAATGGTGCCAGTTCCGTGTTGAAAGACCCTTCTACCACCTATACCAGTCCGGGAACCTATACTATCACACTGACCATCAATCTAGCCGGAGGAGGCTCACTCAGCAGCACCTCCAGTATTGTAATTTATGGTCCCCCGAACGTAAATTTAATCGCTAGCTTGGCCATCGGGTGTCGGCCATTTTCAACAACATTTAGTTCCATAGTGAGCCCTAATGCGCCTGGGCCTGTGACATACTCCTGGAATTTTGGAGATGGCAGTACCGATACCGCTGCAAACCCAACACATACCTATACCGTGGCGGGTACCTATGCCGTTACCCTGACAGCAACCAGTGGGGCTGGATGCAGCACCACATTCACGAAGTCCGCTTTGATTAAGGTGCTGGGGAATAATGCATTCACAGCATCTCCTTTGAATGGTTGTGGGGCACCCCTCAATGTAAGCTTTTCTACCGCCAATGTTACTGGTGTAAATACAACCTGGACCTATGGTGACGGCTCAGGCGGGATCGGAACTAATACGACACATTCCTATTTGTCCTCCGGAGCATTTACAGTGAGAATGATCCAATATTTTTCGACGCCAGGTTGCTTTGATACCGTGCAAAAAAACAACCTCATTCAGGTACTGGGTCATACATCCAATTTCACTTTTCCCTCCAGTATTTGTCAGAACACTTCGGTAGTTTTTATTAATACGACCATACCCATTATGAGTTCCTGGAATTTTGGGGATAATAGTACAGGATACGGAATCAGTGCCACGCATTCCTACCTTAATCCAGGTACCTATACCGTTCGTATGATCACCTTCATTGGAACCTGTGAGGATACCGCCATTAATACCATCACCGTAAATCCTGATCCGTTTCCTGTTATTCATATGAGCCCGGCACTCCCATGCCCAGCACCGGTTACCATTAATTTCAGTACATCCGGAGTGCCTGCGGGTAGCGCCTATTTATGGTCCTGGTCAAGCGGTGGATCTTCAACTGCGGCTACTCCTTCCAAAACTTACCTGAACAACTATTTCTTCGATTCAGTCCGTGTAAATGTAACCACCGCTGCAGGTTGTTCCGGTTCTGCCCGATTGGATTCAATAGGGGTAAATGATATGAATTTGCATCGAAAAGTTCGTCCGAAACCGGCAGAAGGCTGTGTGCCCCTGACGATAAATTTCGATAGTGTCTGGCAGGAAACGACGTTCCCGGATTCCAATGCCTACCCCGCTGCTATCACAGCCTATTCATGGAATTTCGGGGATGGTTCTCCCCTATCATCAGCATCCAATCCAGCTCATGTTTATACAGCATACGGTAATTATGTTTCTTCCATTACACTGACCACCTCGAATGGTTGCACGATCTCTGATACCATACATATTAAAGCGGGCACGAAGAGCCCTCCATCCTTTAATGTTTTACACGATTCCGATTGTATCAGCTCCTTGGTTCTGGTTCAAAACAACAGTAACTCAATACCGGTTTTTAACTGGAGCACCATCCCATTTGATGGCCCCCCTTGGGTTCCGTATGCTGCTATTAGTCTCGTGAAGGTTTATAACATCGGATCGCATCCTTTATATCTGACCTCCTACAACAATGGCTGCAGGGATACAACCAGCAGGATTGTACGCACTTATGGCACTGGCGCGCTTTTCAATCATCTGAATCAATGTCCACCTTCGCTGGATATCGTTTTCTCGAATTTCTCTATCGGGGCCACATCTTATTATTGGGATTTTGGCGATGGCACTTCATCGACCAGTGCTGCCCCATCGTTGACTCATACCTATCCTTCTGTTGGAACTTATATCTGTTCATTATATACCACTGATGCGAACACGGGATGCACCGATTTGGGGATCGATACAATTGTTATTAATAATCCGCACAGTTCCTTCGCCATTTCCGATTCCACACGCTGCTTCGGAGATAAAGTAATTATACAAGGTTCATTTTCTGGAACCCCGGTTCGATATTCATGGGCAGTGGATAATGTAAATGTGCATGTTCGTGATACGGTTACTCATTTGGAGTTAAAACTCTACCCGGGTTATCATACGATTACCATGCGTACCGTATTTATCAGACCTCCGACCCGTGATTTGCTTTGTATTGATAGCGAAAGAAAGGTGAATGCGGTATTCGTTTCCGATCCGGTTGCTTCCTTTACCGCATCTCCAATAATCGGATGTTCGCCCTTTCAAGTAAACTTTACCAGCAATAGTACCTTCACACTAGGTGCAGGATTTGCACAATTAAAATGGGAATATGGAGATGGGAAACGGGATTCTGGACTAGTCAGCTTAATAACGCATTCTTATGTAAATCCGGGAAAATACGATGTAACGCTTTCTGTTGTGGATTCCAATGGATGTTCCTCCTTTGAATACCTGCCCCAATTAGTGGAAGCCCGAAAAATCGTAGCAGCTTTTTCGGCGAACCGGATTACTACCTGTTCCGGTAAAGGCATTCAGTTTACCGGGAATATTTCTACCGGTGCCTATCCACTTCAATATCAATGGTATTTTGGAGATGGTGACAGCTCCACAGCTGCGAATCCATTTCATACGTACACAAGCAATGGTAGCTATACCGTAAAGCTGTTCGTTACGGATCCTTTTACAGGATGTTTTGATTCCTTGGTCCGGACCAATTATATCACGGTGACTATGCCGCATGCTTCCTTCAGCTTGAGCGATACGTTTAGTATTTGTGCCCCATTGATTGTGAATTTCCGCTCCACCTCTACCAATGCAGCCACCTTCGCGTGGACCTTTGGGGATGGTAATAGTTCTCCATTTCCCAATCCAACAAATAACTATACACAGTCCGGGATTTACTATGTCCGACTGATCGTAACTGATCCAACAGGATGTTCGGATACTACTCCAAACAAACTTATCCGCATTCTGGGATATGCCGGTGCGCTTACTTATCGTCCCCTGGCAGGGTGTGTACCGTTACAAGTAAACTTCCGCGCACTTGTTACCAATGCTCCGAATTTGATCTGGGATTTTTCGGATGGAGTTACCAAACCCGCATTTGGAGATACGGCTACTCATATCTATCTGACTCCAGGGATCTATGTACCCAAATTGATTTTTTCCAATAATGCGGGTTGTATTTCTTCCAGTGTTGGTCTTGACACCCTAAAGATTGACCAGGTAATCGCAGGCTTTTCTATGTCTCCCCCTTGTGTCAATAGCAATATCGTTTTTACAGACACCTCACTTGGATTTCTTCTCCCTCCAATTCTTTCGCAATGGAGTTTTGACAGCACAGAAATATATGGGAATCCCAAAACCTGGCATTTTACGGACACAGGAACGCATATCGTTAAATTGGTTACGGTCAACTGGAATAATTGCAGAGACTCTATAACCAAGGTGATCAGCATATTACCGCTTCCTCATGTCAGTGCATCAAATGATACGGTAGTTTGTGTTCCGGATGCTATCGGATTAAGCGCAACAGGTGCAAGTACCTATTCCTGGGCACCTCCAGGTACATTAAGTTGTCGCACATGTAGCAATCCACAGGTGAATCCCTCCAAACCTACCTCCTACATCGTTACAGGAACTGATCGGCATGGATGTATGAACAGTGATACCGTGAACGTAGGCATTCAAAAAATCACCAGTTTTAGTACGACGGATAGTCTGGAAGTTTGTTCCGGAAAAGCCATACAATTACATGCCAGGGGGGCTAGTGTGTATTTCTGGTATCCTGATTCGACGCTTGACCATGCAAATATTCCGGATCCCTGGGCAAAACCGCTAAATAGCACGACCTACTTTGTAGTTGGAAAAGAGGGATCATGCATAGCCGATACTCAAAAAATTCAGCTACGAGTAAATCCGCTTCCCGTGGTTGATGCCGGGGCAGACGTCCACATAATAGCCGGCAATCCGACTCAACTTCAGGCCAGCGGATCTGGAATAGCGAATCTGGTCTGGTCTCCGGATTCATTCCTGAGCTGTTCGACCTGCTATTCGCCCTTGGCTAGTCCTTTTGCAACAACACAATATTATGTTCATGCCTATTCATCAAAAGGCTGCGAGTCTGTTGATAGTGTTACAGTATTTGTGCTTTGCGATGGAAGCCAGCTTTTCATTCCAAATACCTTTAGTCCCAATAATGATGGCATAAATGATCGGTTCTTTCCCAGGGGAAAAGGCATAACGGAAGTTCGAAGTTTCCGTGTTTTCAATCGATGGGGGGCGTTATTATTTGAACGCGAAAATCTTTCCGTAAATGATGAATCCGCCGGCTGGGATGGAACATCCAAAGGTCGGGCACTGGATCCGGATGTCTATGTTTATGTTGTAGAGGCCTATTGTAGTTCAGGAGAGAAAATTTCATTGAAAGGAGATATTGCCTTGATGCGATAACCGATTGGGTAAATGATAATTGGATGATGGGGGCTGGAGCGGAAACCGATTTGAAAATTTGAAGATTTGAAGATGGCCGCCCCCCCCCGGTACCTGAGCAAAGTCGAAGGGTCCATTGCTACTTTGCTTGAAGGGAACATCTGAACCAGAACCCTATAAAACAGATTCCTTACAGGAAGGACAAAGAAAATGTGATGTACGGCATTCGGTCCTTGGGTGAAGTCGAATACTCGGTCCCTGAGCGCAGCCGAAGGGAGCGGATATTGATTTGGTAATTTGGTATTTGGTAATGGGGAGCAGGAGCCTATATGAACTTTTGAAGGTTGGGCATTCAAATTTGTAACAGATCTGCTAAATTGAAATCCTGTGGTTCAGCCCATGATGGCGCCTATATTTTCGTCCGGGGACGATTAATGAAGTCGAATAATGACACCAAGTTGGCACGACAGAGGAAGCACAATACGTGCAACATGGCGGACGAAAATCAGCGCCATGTCGCTCCATCGAGCTTTTCCTAACAGCGCATAGCTGCTTCGTCGACTTCGGAGCGATTTCACCGAAGTCGCCTTTTCTTTTGCTTCCTTTTCTTTGGGTGACGCAAAAGAAAAGTAAGGGGGTATTTACATTAGAGCTGAGTACGAATCCTGGGAGTGAATCATAAATAGGAATTTATTCCCCGTCATAAGCCCAGCGGATATAGGTAGCCCCCCAGGTAAATCCGCCACCGAATGCAGCGAGAACAATATTATCCCCCTTGCGGAGTTGCTTTTCCCATTCCCACATACAGAGTGGCAGGGTGCCATTCGTGGTATTGCCGAAGCGTTCAATATTGACCATCACCTTATTTTCATCCAGGCCCATGCGTTCCCGGGTGGCATCAATGATTCGTTTATTAGCCTGATGCGGGATCAGCCAGGTGACATTCTCTGAGCTTAGCTGATTGCGCTCCATGATCTCTGCAGCTACATCCGCCATATTCTTTACGGCGAACTTGAATACAGTCTGGCCTTCCTGATACACAAAATGCTCTTTTGCCATGACGGTTTCGATCGTTGCAGGCCGCATGGAACCACCCGCTTTCTGGTGCAAATGAGCCCTACCTGCCCCATCCGAACGCAATACCGAATCCACGATCCCATATCCTTCGGTATTTGGCTCCAGCAGAACACATCCGGCGCCATCCCCGAATATGATGGAGGTAGCACGATCCTCGTAATTCATAATGGAGCTCATTTTATCACCCCCAATTACCAGAACTTTTTTGTGCCGGCCATTTTCTATAAACTGAACGCCAGTGGTAAGTGCAAAGAGAAAGCCACTACAGGCAGCATTGATATCATAACCCCAGGCATTTTTCAATCCTGCTTTATCTGCAATGACATTAGCAGTAGCCGGGAATTGCATATCCGGAGTGGTCGTCGCACATATAACCAATTCAACACTTAAGGGGTCGAGACCCGTTTTCTCGATTAAGTTCCGGACTGCCCCGACAGCCAATTCGGAAGTTCCCATATCAGCTCCTTTAAGAATTCGGCGTTCCTTGATGCCTGTTCTGGACCGGATCCACTCATCTGTGGTATCCATCATCGTTTCCAGCTCCGCATTGGTTAATACATATTCAGGAACATATCCTCCAACACCCGTGATAGCTGCATGAATTTTCGACATAGGGCGCAAATATACCTCCCTTGCCTCAAACCCTCCACCGGTCAAACAATAACCTGATGGTTAATGATGGGCATACATTGATCCTTCTGGAAGTCTCAAATATGGCGAACTACAATCAGGTATTCATGCCTCCACAGGCAGAAATAACCTGGCCCGTTACATATGAGCTCATATCTGAGGCCAGAAAGAGCGCGATATCCGCCATTTCTTCTGGCCTTCCAAAGCGCGCCAACGGGATCTTTGAAAACCATTGATCCGCCCCACCATCCTTAAGATAATGCGTCATATCCGTCTCGATAAATCCCGGTGCAATCGCATTACAACGGATATTCCGGGATCCGAGCTCCAGAGCAATGCTTTTAGTAAACCCAATAATACCTGCCTTACTAGCAGCATAGGCACTCTGTCCACCATTCCCAACCATACCTACTATGGAACTCATGTTGATAATCGATCCCTTCCGGGCTTTCATCATTGGGCGTATGACCTGCCGAGTAAGATTATACACCGATTTTAAGTTAGCCATCATGACCTCATCCCATTGCTCTGGACTCAGTCTCATTAACAGGTTATCCTTCGAAATACCTGCATTATTAACACATATATCAATGGTTCCAAACTCTTTAAGAACCTCATTTCCAAGTTTCTCGGCCGCCTCATATTGGCCGGCATCGCTCTTGTATGATTTAGCTTTCACCCCAAATCCTGTCAATTTTGCCTCAAGTGCCAAGGCTCTTTCTTCAGAACTGTGATAGGTAAAAGCAATATGGGCGCCATGTTCAGCAAATTTTAAGGCAATAGCCTCGCCGATACCGCGGCTGGCACCTGTAATCAGTGCCACTTTCTGGTCAAGCAATTTCATGAAAAAATATTTCTGGAAGATTTCAGGGGCTAAAGTAAGGCTATGTGCCAACATTTAATGAACCTACCGGAGCCGGCACCTGGCGGACACGCCGTTTTTATTGCTTCAGGTTACTCTCCAAATTGTGGAAACTAGCCGCCCCATTGACCTTTATTGAAACAGGTCCGCAGCAATACCATCTGCAAATAACTTCCCCTCATTGGTCAGTTTTAAAACCTGGTCCTTCTCCTGCATTTTCCCTGACAATAAGTACGATTCTGCCTTGATTGTTATTCGTTTACGCTGTTCCTCTCCCCATTTTGAATATACTTTTTCCAGGCTAAGTCCCCATTGTGTCCTGAGTGAGGTCATAACGTATTCGTTCATTTGCTGTTCCCAGCTAAGCTGTTCCTGTTCGAAGGGAATTTGCCCGTTCTTCAGGCTCTGAATGTATAAGGCATTATTGGCCACATTCCATTGCCGGATGTCACGACCATTGAAAGAATGGGCTGCCGGGCCAATGCCCAGATAAGGACTACCTTGCCAATAGGACGTATTGTGAATGGCATAACAACCCGGTTTTGCAAAATTGGAAATTTCATATTGTTCATAGCCCAATTGTGGGGCAATATCCATCAGAATTTGTGCCTGACCGGCACTTTGAGCGGCATCCACAGGCGTGGCTGCTTTCTTATGAATCGCATGATAAAGGGCAGTACCTTCCTCTACCGTCAAGGCATAAGCCGAAAAATGCGGGATTTCCAGGGAAGCCATCTGGTGAATATTTGCTTTCCAATCCTGGTCAGTAAGCCCCGGCGTCCCATAAATCAGGTCAATGCTCAGATTACTAAAGCCTGCATCCTGTGCGGCTTTCAAGGCATAATCACTTTGCTGTGCAGTATGTGCCCGGTGCATATATCGCAGGTCCTCTTCACGAAACGATTGAATGCCAATACTGAGTCGATCGATAGCAGAAGTTTTCAATTCGCGCAAATAATTGGTGCTTAGATCATCCGGATTCGCTTCCAGACTGCATTCCTTTAGTTCATCCATCCTGAAGCTGGTAATGATAGCTTCCAGTAGTCGCTTTATTTCATCCACTTTCAGAATAGATGGCGTCCCTCCTCCAAAATAAATGGTGTCAATAGGGGCGCCTTCAAAATAGTCCTTTTGGAGGCGGATCTCCTCAAGGATAGCGGCAATTAAGGCATCCTTTTGCTGGAGTGAAGTCGAAAAATGAAAATTACAGTACGTGCAGGCCTGTTTACAGAACGGGATATGCACATAAATACCAGCCATAGTGCGCGAGGGGATTTGTGTATTTTTGAAAGGAGACTATGATGTGCCGTTTACCGCTTTTCTTCCTTGCCGGAATTTTGCTTAGCTGCAAATTGCTTCAGGCACAAAGTTACTCGGTTCATGTGCACCGTCTTGACGGACCCGATTCTTCGCTGAATCGCCTTCTTGAGGCACCGCATCCATTTTCCCTACAAAATGCTGCCTATAGTTATACCCGGGCCATCATTCCACAATTACAGGAAGGGGGATACCTGGCAGCTTCTGCAGATAGTATTGCTGTATTGCCAACTGGATATGAGGTCTATGTATATCTCGGAGAACAATGGCGCTGGGCAAGGCTTTCACTGGCCGGAATAGCCCCGCCCTTACTTGCAGCTTCCGGCATTACCGAAAGCCAATTCGCCAATAGGCCGCTCCATCCTGCGCAACTGAGTCGATTGAGTGAACGCATCCTGCATTGGTGTGAAGACAATGGTTATCCCTTCGCCCGGCTCGGACTCGATAGCGTCGAAATAAGTACGAAACCTGGTGAAATCAATGCCAGGATACATGTTGATACCGGACCCATACGGCATATTGACTCAATCATTATTGACGGAGATGTACATATCTCCAAAGCATTCCTGATGCGCTATCTGGACCTATATGAAGGGGGAGTATATAATGAATCCCATATCCTGTCTATCACTCGAAAACTGCATGATCTTTCATTTTTACAGGAAAATTCAAGCTGGAGTATTCGCTTTCGCTTACTCGATACCAAACTTCACCTGAATCTGAAAGAGCGTAAATCCAATCAGCTGAATCTGATACTAGGATTACAACCCAATACAGTCGCCACCGGCAAATTCCTCTTCACAGCGGATGCCCAGGCAGCTTTTCAGAACTTAATTGGGAATGGAGAATCCTTTTCCTTTTCGTATCAGAAACTGCAGGCTGCCAGCCCCAGGATCAAGGCGGAGGCCGTTTATCCCTACCTCTTAGGAACACCAATTGGCGCGGATGGGCACTTTGATCTGTACTTCAATGGCACGCAATACCGCCGCACGAGCTTTGACCTGGGAGGTCGATATGCTTTAAATGCGCAGGATTTTATCCGACTCTATTATAAGGGTTCCAATAACCGCGTCATAAATCCAGATACCGCCTTCATTATTACGTATCACAAACTTCCGGATAATATAGACCTTAATACGGGCGGTGCCGGAATTGAGTTTCAATCCAGCAGACTGGACTATAAATACAATCCATCCAAAGGCTGGTCAGCCCGGGTCAGTGGGGAAGCACTAAGCCGAAAAGTCAGAAAGAACGACGGGATAACGGGTATTCAGGATGGAAGTGGATTTGATTTTACTACTTTGTACGACAGCCTTAGTATTCAGAGTTATCAGTATCATGTAAACGCAGATCTTGCGTATTACCTGCCCTTACGTAAACGAGTGGTCCTAAAATCCGCCTATTCCGGTGGCTGGATCAGTGGGGAACGTCTTTTCCAAAATGAATTATACCAACTGGGAGGCTTCCACATGCTCCGTGGTTTTGATGAAGGAAGCATTTTCGCGAACCAGTATCATATCCTGACCGCCGAACTGCGCTTGCTTTTCAGCCGGAATTCAAACGTTTACTTGTTCTCCGATAATGCCTGGTTGCAATCCAATATTAATGGGTTTAGCAATGAAGGTTTTTACAATGGTTTTGGATTGGGAACCGTCCTGGAAACAAAGGCCGGACAATTTACCATTGCATATGGTCTGGGAAGGAGCACCGGCAATCCCTTGCAATTGCGGCAATCAAAGATCCACATTAATTACGTGGCCTTCTTTTAATCATGAAGTTTCAGGGATCCAGCCTTACGCGGGGATCCAGGAAACCGTAGATAAGGTCGGTAAAGAGATTGACAATAATAAAAATGAGTGCCGTAAGCAATACCGCACCCATGACCAGTGGAAAATCGAATCTATCGAGGGCATCCACCGTTATCTTACCGATTCCTTTCCAGCCAAAAATGTATTCCACAAAGAAGGAGCCTGCCAGGAGCTCTGCCAGCCAGCCTGAAATAGCGGTCACTACAGGATTCAATGCATTCGGAAGGGCATGCCTCAGAACAACTCTGGATTTCTTGAGCCCTTTCGCATAAGCAGTACGTATATAATCCTGGCCAAGCACATCCAGCATGGAACTGCGGGTAAGCTGGGTAATAATGGCTAGGGGTCGGACACCAAGAGCGATGGCCGGTAGGATCAGGTTTCGGAGGGCCAGGTGCCGGCCTGTAAAGGCATCGTATTCATACAGGCTTCCGGTCATTCCAAGTCCGGTATAGGAGCTGAGCAGATATCCAAATACATATGCGATCAGTAAACCTGCAAAAAAAGAAGGCATCGAAATACCGGCAACAGATGCGGCGATGGCGCCCGTATCCCAGGCAGTCCCTTTTTTCAGTGCTGCCAGTATGCCGAGCGCTATACCAAGTATGGTAGCAAAAAGCATAGCGGATAATGCCAGGACAATAGTGCCTGGAAGGCCTTCTCCCAGCACTTCGGTGACTGATCTCTTGGTGCGGTAGGAACGGCCCAGGTATGGAAATTTCAGGCTGAGAAAACTGCTGTCTGACATGGAACTCAGATGGTATCCATCCGGTGCCTGTGCAGTGTGCTTAATGGAAGTGATCCCGATGGGTGAAAGGTCGTTCAGGTAAAGCCCGTAGCGGGTCCATAGCGGTTTATCAAGATTCAGTGCCTTGCGCGTAGCTTCTACAGAAGCCAGATCACTGCGTTGTCCCAGGGTGAGCCGGGCAGGATCACCGGGAAGGACATTGAACAGGATAAAGACCAGGCTGGCCACCCCCCATATCACCAGCAGGCTGTAAAGTATTCTGCGCAGAAAATAGTTGAGCACGGATTAGTGGGATGGGTCAATGAATGTGATGCAAGGTATTTACTTTAGGAATGTGGGGGGTGCAGGTGATCCTTCGTATCAATCAAGGCAGGAATCGTCAAACTATTTTTAAGCTTTTCCTGAATCGATGTAGTTCTGCAACTAAAACAGATACTTGAAAGAGGCAGGAATATTTTGTCTACATCCTTACCAACCAGTAAAAGACAGTTTTATACACAGGAATCACAAATGATCTTGCCAGACGCCTGGCAGAACATCATCATGATGCGATGAATGTGGGCAAGCATTTCACTGGTAAATACCAAACTTTTTACCTCATTTATTATGAGGTTTATGTTGATGTGAGTCAAGCCATAGAAAGGGAAAAGGAAATAAAAGGCTGGAGTCGTAGAAAGAAAATGAACCTGATATTAAGCGATAACCCGACAATGCGGTTTTTAAATGATGATATCATTTGAAAATGACCTAACACCGAACGAGCCTAAGCTTTTACATTAGAAATGTCCGACGAAGGCCCACCTTCGCTAAAGCTTCGGCGGGAGCAAAGGGACCTCACAGCGACCGAGCTTATGCATTTACATTAGATGGTCATCCCGAGGCAAGGGCCCGCCTTCGCCTAAGGTTTCGGCGGTTAATATGGGACCTCACAGCGGGTGGGCCTATGCATTTACATTAGATTGTTCTGACGAATGCCATCTTTCGCTAAAGGCTACAGCGGGTTAAAGGGATCTCACAGCGTATGGTTTTTAGGTGCTCAAACAAATGACGTTTCAGGAGTATTGAAATCACTTGATGGCAATAACTCCGAAGCCCGTAACATGTGAGATCCCTCCGTTGTCGGGATGACATCTCTATTGTACCATTTTCTGTAGTACCATTCTCTACAGTACCATTTTCTACAGTACCACTTTCTACAGTACCGTTTTATGCAGTACCTGGCACATGATACCTGGTACATGAGACCTGATACCAAATACCTGATACCAGATACCCAATACTATATAACTGATACCGACTGCAACCCTACTTCACCCCAGCGGCATTTAAATCCTTTGGATAATCCCGGAAACTCCACTTCCCCTGGATCACACAGCCCTTCAGCAACATTAGTCCGGGATCGGTGCGCATGGCGGTTTTGCTGGCGGTTTCGTCGAAGGTGTAGCTTTCTGAGGAGGGCAATTGTGCCCATTTCTGCCAGGCTTCGTTTTCTTCTTTGCGACCCCCTGAAAGAATATAGAATGGGATACCCTTTGCCTGTGCTGCCGCCGATAAGCTACGCAACCATTCGACATGGTCTTTACGGGCACTGGATGGGTGCTTCAGGAACAGCAGGAATTTATAACCCGGTTCCTGCAACATAGCCTGGGAATAATCATTGCCCGCATAATCAGATGGCCTGAAATCCTTGATCGGCGGGTCGCAAAGCCCATTCCCCTTGCGAACGATCTTATCCTTCCGATCCACATACTCCCAGGTACTGTCGATCTCCGCAATCCGGGACATTGGAATTTCTTCTGTCTTACCGTTATGTTTATAGGTAAAGACCATTTCCACGCTGTCCTGAATGCATTCCTTTGGCGGCGTGAGGCCTTCGCAGATATTCTTGCCGACAGCATAAGGCATGCAATCATGAAATGGAAGATGTTCGAGAACATATACCTGAATACCTACGGCAAAGAATATGGACAGTATGAATAAGGCAGTATTCGGATACTTAGGGAACAATGGACGGATCCGATTTCTGTATAAAAACAGGATCAGCGCCATCACCAGCAGGATCACATCCTTCCAAAAGGTTTCTGAATTGGATATTTTGATACAATCCCCGAAACAGCCGCACTCCCGCACTTTAGCGGAATGCATGATCACATCCCAATAGTAGATATAAGCGGTCAGGAAGGTGAAAAAGACATTGATGGCAAGCAGGAACCAGGCAAAAAGACGGAAAGCAAATCCAATCAGGAGCGTTACTCCCAAAACGATCTCGGCGGTGATCATTATAATGGAAAACACCAGTACATGTGGGATCAGCCAGGGAATATTCAAAACCGATGGTTCAAAAAACTCCGTCATTTTATTCGCCAGTCCAGATGGATCGTTTGCCTTTACGACTCCGGAAAAAATGAACAGGACGCCGACGATGACCCGAAGGGCCTGGAGAAAAATAGTAAGTGCTGAAAATGGCGCTGTTGGCTTTGTTTGTGACATATGGATCAGCTTGACTTATAGAATGTGAATGCAAATATTGGAAGGAACGAGCTTTGAAACAGGCGGAAGAGGGCATTGAATCATATTATTTAGTTACCAGTGCCTTGCAATGAGCCTGCGGTAGACTTACGCTGCTGAAATTCGAATTAGGGCAAAAATGGCATAGTTGATAATATCCATAAAATTGGCATCTATCCCCTCTGAAACAAGAGTTTGGCCTTTATTGGCAATGATCTGTTTGATGCGTAGCAATTTTACCAGGATCAGGTCCACCAGGGCTTCCTGACTCATATCCCTCCAGGCTTCTCCATAATCATGATTCTTTTCAAGCATCAGGCTTTCCACCTTGCTTACCTGATGCGTGTAGGCCTCATCCGCCTGCTGCCCTGTCCATTCGTTATTGGTATCCGCACTGGCAACATCCTGAATCAAGGCAATGATCCCATAATTCACGATGCCAATGAACTCACTGGAAATGCTGTCCGCCACCATCTGTGCGCCTTTCTCCTGGATCTGACGGATCCTCCAGGCCTTGATATAGATCTGGTCAACAATGGAAATCGGCCGAAGTACCCGCCATGATGTGCCATAGTCGGTGGCTTTCTGTAAAAAAAGGTCTCTGCAATTGGTGATGACCTGGCGGTATTGGTGAATAGTATCGTTCAAGGGATAAATTGAATTGGCAATGCCGTTATCCTGCATTTTCTTTGAGTGCAGATGGGTTTCAAAAATACGCTTTTGCCTGTAGCGACTACCATTCGCTCCAAAGACCGCCTGCTGGACCTTTCAGCACCCATCGTCATGGGTATCCTGAATACCACACCTGATAGTTTTTTTTCAAGTTCAATGGACCTGAATTCAACACTGGAGGCTGCTGGTAAGATGTTGGATGCAGGGGCCGGAATTCTTGATATCGGAGGTGCTTCCACTCGTCCTGGTGCACAAGATGTGCCCGTTGCTGAAGAAATGGACCGGGTCTTGCCCGTAATTACCAGTATTCGAAAGGCCTTTCCGAATGCCTGGTTATCTGTAGACACCTTCCATGCAAAAATTGCCGAAGCTGCTGTGAATGCAGGTGCTGATATCATCAATGATATCAGTTCCGGGATGGATCCGGATATGTTGGAAGTGATCACCAAGCTCCACTTGCCCTATATCGCCATGCATATGAAAGGCACACCGGGTACCATGCAGACGAACCCTGAATATAAAGATGTAGTGCAGGAAGTCTTTGATTACCTCAAGCAAATATTGCTGAAATGCCATGCTGCCGGCATCAATGATGTAATACTGGACCCCGGCTTTGGGTTTGGAAAGACCGTGTCCCATAATTATGCCTTGCTGGATGCCCTGAGTAATTTCAGGGTATTGGGCAGACCCATATTGGCGGGCCTTTCCCGAAAATCAATGATCTGCAAACCCCTGCATATAAACCCCTCAAAAGCCCTGAATGGAACTACGGCCCTACACATGGCGGCCTTACGGGAAGGAGCAAGTATTCTAAGAGTGCATGATGTCCGGGAAGCAATGGAAACGATTGCTTTGTTTGAATGGATAAGGCCTGAATGATGAGTATCGGGTAGCAAGTATTAGGTAGCAAGCATTAGGGCGAGGTGGAATGCCTAATAACAAGGAGCACTCTTTGCGCGAACTATCCCCCTCCGCTCTCCGCTCTGTTTCTCGCTCTGCTTTTTGGTATCCGGTAGCAGGCTTTGGGGTGACTGATTTTCCCCTCTGCTTCTCTCCTCCTCTGCTTCTCTGCGTAAAATCCCCTGCTCCCTTCTTCCCTTTCGCGCCAGCCGCGTAACCTTAGCGCCCGTTGCGTGAACCCATACGTTGCGTAAAACTCTTACCTCAATATCGGGTGCCGCTTAAACTCCAGGCTCCGGTCAAATAGGTACCGGTAGGTCACCAGATTCCGACTCGGCTTGGAATCCAATGTTTCCGCGATATTGATCATCTTAGGATTGAAATCCCCAATCCACTGCATCTCATAATGGTCATATTTTTTTTGATTCTGGATCACCTTTGCCGCTTCCAGTACCAGGAATGCATCCACCCCTTTCCCCTGGAATTCGGGAATAATCCCAAATACAAGACCAACAAATCGCTTGCAGGCACCGAATTGTTTATGATATAGAAAGCGAAGCTTTTGGATCAATCCGAATTTTCCATTCAGATGCTTGAACCATTGATTGAGATCCGGCAAATTGACCCAAATTGCAATCGGTTCATCCTTATAATAGGCAAACCAACTGATCCGTTCATCCATGACCTGTTTCATGCTGTTGAACATTTTGGTGGCCGTTCGTGCATCAATCTCCTTCCCGCCCTCTCCATGTCCTGCCCAGGCCTTATTATAGACATAGGCGAAGTCTTTAGCAAACTGCTCCAGCTTATTTTTATTGATCGGGACCGCCTTGAAATTAGGATCCGCCGCCAGGCGTGCATGACGCTCTTCAAATTTATCCGGCAATGCGCCCGTTACTGTTCGGGCAAAGCAGATCTGATTGAAATATAACTGAAACCCATAGTTCTCAAATAGGTTTTTGTAATAAGGCGGATTATAGTTCATCTGGTAGAGCGGTTCATAAAAACCCTCCGTTAGTAATCCCCACCAGGAAAGACGTTCCCCAAAATTGATGGGTCCATCCATCGCCTCCATACCCCGTTCCTGAAGCCATTTCCGGCAATGATCGAATATAAAATTGGCGGCAGCCTGATCATCCGGACATTCAAAAAAGCCCATCCCTCCGGTTGGCTGACTTTGCTTGTATTGTTTATTGACAAACGCAGCCACACGCCCAATGGGCTTGCCTGCCTCATCATATAGAATCCAGCGACTGCACTCCCCTTTCTTGAAAAATTTATTCTGAGCAGGATCAAATACCGCTTCGATATCCTTATCCAAAGGACGGATCCACTGAGGATCATTTTTATAAATATTGACCGCTACCTGGAGAAAGACTTGTTTTTCCTGGGCTGATTGTACCGCTACTAACTTCATATTTATTCAAAAATAAAACGCAGAAAATAAAGAAGCCCGGTTTTTGCCAGGAACGAGCTAAGGGGGATTCATTATTACGGAAAAACCATGCATTAAATCGAACCCTTATGAGAATTTAGGGTTTCAAATTTGCTTTATCAAACAGAAGTAAAAAACCTTACTGTCGAACGAGTTTCACCGTACTAAGCTGCTTAAACTTAAACAGATATTCTTTTTTTAATCTTCAGTCCTTTTAGTCAATCCTTACCTTTGCGGCGTTATTACCACATTCAACCGCATAATATACTATGGGCTACGTAAAAGATCGTTTTCATGAAGTTGCCGCTAAGGATGCCGCAGATATAAAAAGCCTTATTGCCGAGCATGGCGAAAAGGTTTTGGACTCGGTGACCTTGTCACAGGCTTACCAGGGATCAAGAGGCATCCCTTCATTAGTTACCGAGACCTCTCTTTTGGATAGTGAAGAAGGTATCCGTTTCCGTGGCTATTCCATTCCTGAGCTTCGGGAAAAACTCCCAAAAGCTGGTGATGGCAAAGAACCTTGCCCGGAAGGATTGTTTTATTTAATGCTGACTGGTGATCTTCCTTCTGATGAAGATGCCGGACATATTTCTGCTACCTGGGCACGCCGCAGCCATGTACCCAATCACGTTTTTGCGGTGATTGAGTCTTTCCCGGTTTCAGCGCATCCCATGACCCAGTTTTGTGCAGCAGTTCTGGCTTTACAGACCGAAAGCAAATTTGCGAAAGCCTATCACGAAGGCATCAGCAAGAAGGACTACTGGGATTTTACCTATGAGGACACTATGACCCTGATCGCCCGCCTGCCGCGGATTGCAGCCTATATCTATCGGCGTAAATACAAGAATGGCGAGCATATTCAACCGGATGGCATGCTCGACTGGAGCGGCAATTTTGCGCATATGCTGGGTTATGACAATGATTCTTTTGCTGAATTGATGCGCCTTTACCTCACGATCCATGCGGATCATGAAGGGGGTAATGTAAGTGCTCACGCCACTCACCTGGTTGGTTCCGCTCTGAGTGATCCTTATCTGTCTTTCTGCGCTGGCATGACCGGATTGGCTGGCCCTTTACATGGTCTCGCCAATCAGGAAGTCATTCGCTGGATCGAAGAATTACAGGAGAATCTGGGTACCCTTGAACCAAGTAAGGAGCAGATTGCCGAATACATCAAAAAGACCCTCCTTGAAGGAAAGGTTGTACCTGGATACGGCCATGCCGTGCTTCGTAAAACAGACCCACGCTTCCTGGCCCAGATGGAGTTTGGCAAGGCACATTGTCCGGATGATCCAACTGTTAAAACTGTCTGGAATGTTTATGAAGTAGCACCCCCAATCCTTGAAGGAACGGGCAAGATCAAAAATCCATGGCCAAATGTGGATGCACATTCCGGCGCATTGCTAAAGCATTACGGACTGGTTGAGGAAGACTTTTATACCGTGCTGTTTGGTGTGAGCCGCGCATTGGGTGTATTGGCCAGCCTTTGCTGGGATCGTGCCCTGAGCTTCCCCATCGAACGCCCGAAGAGCATTACGACAGAATGGGTTAAGAAGTGGCTGTCAAAGGAAAAAGTATCTGCCTAATCTATTTAGCGGGTTGAAATCCGGTTTAATAAGAATACAAATTCAGCCCCTGGAATACCATTGATATGGTGTTTCAGGGGTTTTTCTTTGGCGCTAAAGGCCCTCCTTCACCCAAAGGCTATGGCGGGCAAGCCTGCAAGGCCTTTGCTAACTGTTGTACCTATCGACCCGGGCCTAAAGGCACCGGGCTACTCCTGGCCTAAAGGCACAGTGGGGATTCTGATGTACCAATAAACCTTTGTAAAATAATATTCGAAGCGAAAATGCCGATCCCTGATCCCGGCCCCTGAGCGGAGTCGAAGGGGCAGTTTAATTGGGTGATTTGATAATCACTGTTGTCCGGTAAACATTTTGTGTAAAATGGAAAAGAGGCTGTTTAAAAAGGAAAGCTTCTTTGTTAGTAGAAAGTCGAAAGACAAAAGTATAAAGCTGTTTTTCGGATGTACCTGCAATT
>Ga0265327_10002041_pt1 | contig 22722 bp, 23 predicted proteins | sample 41621metaG_FD_202089 | JGI IMG/M metagenome (GOLD analysis project Ga0265327, IMG submission 202089) | Rhizosphere microbial communities from Carex aquatilis grown in University of Washington, Seatle, WA, United States - 4-16-21 metaG | ecosystem: Host-associated > Plants > Roots > Rhizosphere...
GCAAGCCCCAGCCCGCGCGGATAATTCGTGCGTTCATGTCAGAGCACCCCGCGCGTGAAGAGCCCCTGGGACCGGACCGACAGGATCACCACGAGCAGAGCGAAGGCGATGATGTCCTTGGCGTCGGACGAGACATAGAAGGCGCCGAAGCTCTCCGCAAAGCCGATGATCAGCCCGCCGGCGATGGCGCCCGGCACGCTGCCCATGCCACCGATCACGATGATCGCGAAGGCCTTGGTGATGACCAGGCTGCCCATCGCGGGGTACACCAGGTTGATGGGCGCATACAGCACGGCCGCGGCGGCGGCCAGCGCACCGGAGATGGCGAAGGTGAGCGTCGCCACGCGGTTTGTATCGATGCCCATGAGCGCGGCACCCTCGCGGTTCTGCGCCAGCGCGACGATCGTGGCACCGACGACCGTGCGCTTCAGGAAGAACTGCAGGCCGCCCATCAGCACGAAGGCGCCTACGACCAGCAAGACGCGTTGCTGCGAAATGCTCATCCCGCCGATGTCCATCATGCCCGCGTAGGGGGTGGGCATGCGACGAAAGTCGGCACCCCAGATCGCCTGCGCCGAGGCTTCGAGGAAGAGCAGCAGGCCGATGGCCGCAATCATCGGGTGCAGCCCCGAGGACTTGCGCAAAGGGTGGAACACCCAGCGCCCGGCCAACGCCGCCAGTGCGGCCACCCCCACCGCCGCCGCCAACATCGCGAGCCAGTAGTTCCAGCCGAGCCCCGAAATGAGCTGGAAAGCCACGAAGGCGCCCGCCATGTAGAACGCGCCGTGCGCGAAGTTGGGCACCTGGAGAATGCCGTAGACCAGCGTCAGGCCCAGGGCGACAAGGCAATACACGCTGCCGAGCGTCAGACCGTTGAGAATCTGTTGGACGAACATTTCCACGGCTCAAGCCTCCGCCGCGAAACGGAACGCGTGGAACTGCTCGCGCAGCTTGTTCTTCAGCACCTTGCCGGTCGCGCCCAGCGGCAGCGCATCGACAAAAGCGACTTCGTCGGGGCGCCACCACTTCGCGACCTTGCCGTCGAGGAAGTCGAGCAGTTGCGATTTCTCCAGCGAAGCATCCTGCTTCTTCACGATCACCAGCAGGGGCCGCTCGTCCCACTTCGGGTGAAAAACGCCGATGCAGGCCGCTTGATGCACGGCCGGGTGCGCCATCGCAAGGTTCTCGAGTTCGATGGAACTGATCCATTCGCCGCCCGACTTGATCACGTCCTTGTTGCGGTCGGTGATCTTCAGGTAGCCGTCGGCATCGATGGTGGCCACGTCGCCCGTCATGAACCAGCCGTTCTCGTCGACAGCGGATGCGTCGTGCCGAAAGTAGCGCTCCACCACCCATGGCCCCTGCGTCATCAGGTTGCCGGCCGTTCGACCGTCCCACGGCATCTCCTGGCCGGCGTCGTCGACGATCTTGATGTCGACGCCGAAGGTCGCCGTGCCCTGCTTGCCGAGCACCGCCTGGCGCTCCGGCTCGGGCAACCCGTCATGCTTGGCGAGCAGCTTCCCGGTGGTCGCCAGCGGGGAAGTCTCGGTCATGCCCCAGGCATGGACGACCTCGATGCCGTAGCGTTCCCGGAAGGTCTTCATCATCGCGGCGGGACAAGCCGAGCCGCCGATGACCGTGCGCTTGAAGGTCGAGAAGCCGCCTTCCTGCTTGTCCGCATGATCGAGCAGGCCCATCCACACCGTCGGGACGCCGGCGGAGAAGGTCACGCCCTCCTGCTCAAAGAGTTCGTACACCGATCGCCCGTCCAGCGCCGAACCCGGCAATACCAGCTTCGCGCCGTTCATGGCCGCGGCGTAAGGCAGGCCCCAGGCGTTCACATGGAACATCGGCACGACCGGGCACACCACGTCCCTGGCGGAAAGTCCGAAGGCATCGGGCATCGACGACGACATGGCGTGCAGCACCGATGAGCGGTGCGAGTACAGCACGCCCTTCGGATCTCCCGTCGTGCCCGAGGTGTAGCAAAGACCCGAGGCGGTGTTCTCGTCGAGGCGAGGCCATTCATACGCATCGCCCTGGGCCTGCAGGAGCTCCTCGTAGCACAGCGGTGTTCGGACCCCGTCGACTTGCGGTATCTCGTCAGGACCGCACAGGGCGATCCAGCCCTTCACCGCGGGGCAACGGGGCGCAATGGCCTGCACGAGCGCGGCGAATGCGGGGTCGAACATCACCCAGCCATCGGCCGCATGGTTGACCATGTAGACGATCTGTTCCTGGAACAGGCGAGGATTGAGTGTGTGCAACACCGAGCCCGCACCCGCCACCGCGTAGTAGGCTTCGAGATGCCGGTAGCTGTTCCATGCCAGCGTGCCCACGCGGTCGCCGGGGCGCATGCCCAGCGCCGCCATGGCGGCCGCCAGCTGCCGTGCGCGCCGATGACAGTCGCGGTAGGTGTAGCGGTGCATGGCGCCGGAAGGCAGCCTCGACACCACCTCCACGCCGCCGAAATGCCGGTCGGCGCGCTGCAGGATCCCGGAGATCAGCAGTGGCATGCTCATCATCTCACCGGGCAGGAAACCGTGCTCGTCGTCGTTCATCTTGTCTCTTCCATCTCGTTCTTGTGGGTCGCCGTCTCGCAAAGGCAGGGACGCGCGAGGCATGGCCAAGCCGGGCGCGACTGCGTGCGCCCGGCCCTGCCCGCCGTGTTCTTCGTCCGGGGGCCGCCGGCTCAGCGCGGCGGCATCTGCATCGACTTGTATTCGAGGTATTCCTCGAAGCCGAACTTGCCCAGCTCGCGGCCGTTGCCCGATTGCTTGTAGCCGCCGAAGGGCGCCATCAGGTTGAAGCCACCGCCATTGATCTCGACCTGGCCCGTGCGCAAACGGCGCGCCACGCGCTTGGCGCTCTCGACATCGCCACTCCACACGCCGCCACCGAGCCCGTACACCGAATCGTTGGCGATGCGGACCGCATCGTCTTCGTCGCGGTAGGTCAGGATCGACAGGACCGGGCCGAAGATCTCCTCGCGCGCGATCGTCATGTCGGGTGTCACACGACCGAAAACGGTGGGCTTGACGTAGTACCCGAGCGGTAGATCGCTCGGCGCATCAGCGCCTCCGGCAAGGAGTTCCGCACCCTCCTCGACGCCCTTCTCGATGTAGCTGCGTACCCGTTCACGCTGCATGGCCGACACCAGCGGCCCCAATTGCGTGTCGCTTTCGAACGGGTCGCCGACGCGCGTGCGACGGGCCGCCTCGGCCGCCAGCGAAGCGGCCTCCTCGTAGCGCCTCTCGGACACCAGCAAGCGCGTGTGCGCGGTGCAGGTCTGCCCCGCGTTCTGGTAGCAGGCCTGGATCGCCCCCGGGATGGCGCGACTGAAATCGGCGTCGTCGAGCAGGATGTTGGCGGACTTCCCGCCCAGTTCGAGCGCGACCCGCTTGACGGTCTGGGATGCCAGTTCGGAGACGCGCTTGCCGGCGCGTGTCGATCCGGTGAAAGACACCATGTCCACCTTCGGATGGCGTGCGAGCGCTTCGCCCACCACCGGCCCCGCACCGCACACGAGGTTGAAGACACCGGCCGGCAGCCCGATCGACTCGATGACCTCGGCCAGCAGGAACGCATTCAGCGGGGCGACTTCCGAGGGCTTCAGCACCACGGTGCAGCCGGCCGCCAACGCGGGCGCCACCTTGGCGGCGATCTGGTGCAAGGGGTAGTTCCATGGCGTGATGCACGCGACCACGCCGACCGCCTCGCGCACCACTTCCGAATTGCCCACGGATTCGCTGAAGGCATAGTCGCCCAGCAATTGCGCAGCCACCCCAAAACTGCCGATGGGCAGTCCCGCCTGGGCGAAGCGCGAAAACTCGATGGGCGTGCCGACCTCTTGCGAGATCAACTGGGCGATGTCCTCGGCGCGGGACTGCAAGCCTGCCTGGATCTTCATCAGCCAGGCAGCGCGTTCCGCCGGCGGCGTGTTCGCCCAGCTATCGAACGCGCTGGAGGCAGACTCGACCGCGGCCGCTACATCGTCGGCATCGCCCATGCGGATGCGCCCGATGACTTGCTCATTGGCGGGATTCACCACGTCGGCAGTTTCACGACCTCGAGGGGCGATCCAGCGGCCGTTCACAAAGAACTTGTCGTATGTCTTCATTGGATTTTCTGATTTCCTGCGTGTGGCGGATCAACCGACGAGCACTTCACTGATCTGGACGACCGGCTTTACGTTCGTGTAGTTCGGAATGTCCGCCGCGATGGCGCCGGCATGCGGCCCGAAGGCAGCGAGGAAGGCGTCCACCGACTCGAAGAAGAGATGGCCCATGGCGACATAGGTCGGCGGAGTTCCCGGCACGCCGCCGCCCACTCCCTTCTCGATGGTGAAATGGCTGCAGGCGCCAGCCATCTTCTCCTTGACCATGGGCATGTGGCTCGTGCTGTAGTAGTCGAAGTCGAAACTGCAGCCGGTGTCGTTCGGATAGAGGATGCTCACATCGATCATGGCGTCTGTCTTTCTATGTCGTAATCAGGAGACGGCGAGCGGTCGCTCGCCAGCAATGGTGGTGCGGTGCATCACGCGAAGATGCCCGTCATAGCCGCCGTCTGCGTTGTGCAGCGTGCAGCGGTTGTCCCACAGCGTCAGCATGTTGGGCGCCCAGCGGTGGCGATACACGTACTCGTCGCGCACCATGTGCTGGTAGAGAAAGCCGAGCAACGCCGCGGACTCGCCACGCGTCATGCCCTCGATACCCAGCGTGTACACCGGGCTCACGTACAGCGCCTTGCGGCCTGTGACCGGATGAACCCGGACCAGCGGATGCGGCCAGGTCTTGTCGGCGTCTTCGCTCACGACGATCTTCATCGAGCGGGTTTCCGTCTCGTTGGCGAAGAGTCCGTCCTTCCCGTACGGCATGCTGGCGGAATGGATGGCGACGAGGCCATCGAGCACCTTCTTCATGGTGTCGGAGAGATCGTCGTAGGCCCGGTAGCCGTCGGCATAGAGCGTGTCGCCCCCCACGGGCGGCGTCACCTTGGCGTGCAGGATCGTCCCGGCGGGCGGCTCCTCCTGGAAGCTCCAGTCGGAGTGCCACTGCGCGCCGAAGTTGACGGCCTTCTCATCGGCCTCGCGCCGAAGTTCAAGGATGTGAGGGTGATCCTCCATCGGAACGATGTAGGGATCGACACCGAATTCACCGAACTGAAGAGTGAACGCCTCGAGTTCGGAATGCGTGAGCGGTTGGTCAGGGAAATACACGACCGAGTGCTCGGCCCAGGCCTTCTTCACTTCTTCGAGGACGGCCGCTGGCAGCGGCTTGGCGATCGAGAGGCCGGTGATTGCGGCGCCAAAGGCGTTCGGCTGCGGACGCACTCGGATGTGCTTGTAGTGGTTTTCCACCGTCATGTCTCCTTCATTGGTAGGGGTCGCTTGGCGCAGGCCTTGGTGCCTTGCGCAGCGCCAGTGTCCGATCGACGGCGCGCTCTGTCATTGCTTTCGGGCGACAGAAAATTGTTTTGAGATACCAATTCAACTTGACGCGAGCTGCCCGCGCACCTAGCCTCGTCGCCATGGCTGCGCACATGACAATCCTTTCGACCTGGCTCGATGCCGTTGTCGATCAACTGGAGTTGCAGAACCTCGACGCGACCCGTCTCACGGCCGGCCTCTGGGGCCCGGGCCTGGCGCGCCTTGCACCCACGCGGCAAGTGGGCCTGGTGCTTGCGAGGCGCTTGTGGCAGCGCGCCGCAAGCCTCTCCTCAGACCCCTTGCTGGGCCTCAAGGTCGGCACGGGCTTGCCGTTGCAGGCCATGAACGCCACGGGCTTGCTGATGATGCACAGCCCGACACTGCGCGATGCGATCGCGCACATGGAGCGCTACCAGCAGCTCGTGAGCAACAGCGGGCGAATCTCCGCGCACAAGCGGCCCGGCGGGCTCGAGCTGCGCTATGCCGTGACGCCTTGCCATGTCGCCATGCACCACATGCAGATCGATTCACTGTTCGGTGGGCTGCTGGCCTTTCTCAAGCGGTGCAGCACGCGCAACATTGCGCCGACGCACATCGAACTGACCGCGACGGACACGACGCTCGTCCCGAGCTATGCAGCGACGCTGGGCTGCGCTGTCACGCTGGGCGCAGGCAACGTGCGCGTGACCTATCACGACCGGGCCCTCGACCAACCTTTTCAAGGCGCGGACCCCGCACTCCTGGCACTGGTGCGCGCGCAAGCAGAAGCCTTGCTGCGCTCGCAGAATTCTTCCGACTCGCTTGAGGCCGCCGTGAAGGCGGCGCTCGGCAGCCATGGTTTCGGCAGCGTGTCGTGCGCCGACGTGGCGAGAAGCCTCGGAATCACTCCCCGCACGCTGCAGCGTCGATTGAGTGCAAGCGGAATGCCCTTTCGCCGGGTGCTGGAGGCTGCACGCATGGATGAAGCACTTTTCCTGCTGACGCAAGGCAGCCTGCCTTTGCCGGCCATCGCCGAGCATCTGGGCTACGCAGAGCCCAGTTCCTTCTGGCATGCCGTCAAGTCATGCTGGGGCGCCACACCTCGTGAGCTACGGGGCCATGCGGGAGCCATTTCAAGTCCACCAGAACGAAAGGCGAGGCATCTCGGAAGTTAGTTCGCTCGCGACCGCTGCGGTCAGACGACAAGCCCAGTGCGACGCCTCTTCGCTTTCGAGAGCCGGTGCATCTCGAAGTAAACAGTGGAAGCTCGGCGCCACTGGCGACAAGGGTCGCGTATCGCAAGCGAAGAGACGCGCTCGCTTTCCACTTTCGATACTGCATTGGACGAAACGGCGGCCATGGAACTCGGCGCTGAGCGGATCTCGCGCCGGACCGCCTCGGCCTTCTGTACCTGCATCTGGTCGACCTCTCTTCGGGCAGCATCCCACAGGCCGCCGCTGACCTGGCGAAGGCGCAGAAGGCGCATGCGGCCGACCTCGATATTGCTCGCGCGACGCAAGCAACGGCACATCAGATCTTGCTTGACGAGCAATCAGCGCGCCGGGCCGAAGCAGCACCGAATGCCCACGACCTGCGCCTATGCCACGACCCGAGCAGGTCCTTGAGCCCAAGGCACCGGCACCCTCGCAGCGTCCCGCGCCGCAAGGCTGCTGACCCTGTCGAGACGGCTGATCTGCTCGGCCGACAGCGGCACCGTCAGGGCGCCCAGGTTGCTGCCGAGCTGGTCCGGCGTGCGCGGCCCGATGATGGGAATGGCCCCGTGCGTTCCGGCCCAGGCAATCGCCACCTGGCCGGCGTTGACGCCCAACTCGCTCGCGACAGCCAGCACCGTGTCGAGGACTTGCGTGCGTTGTGGGGAGTTCTCCGCCTGAAAGACCTTTCCGCCGAATCCTTCGGCGCGGCCCTTGTCACCTTGACGGTACTTGCCCGTGAGCATGCCACCGCCCAGCGGGGACCAGGTCACCATACCCAGGCCCAAGGCCTGCGCGGCCGGGAACAGGTCGGATTCCGGCTCGCGGTGAACCAGGCTGTGCTCGAACTGGGCGCCCGCGATGGGAACAGCGCGAGTCAGCTCCGCCAGGGTCACCGCACGCGCGAGGCGCCATGCCGGAAAGTTCGACAGGCCCGCGTAGAGGATCTTTCCGGCCCGTGCCAGATCTTCAAAGCCACGAACGATTTCCTCGATCGGCGTCACGTCATCGGGCCAATGCGCCCAGTAGATGTCGATGCGGTCTGTGTCCAAGCGCTTGAGACTTGCCTCCACGGACGCAGCCATCGCCTTGCGGCTGTTGCCGGTCACGAGGCGGTTGGCGTTGGGTGCGGCACCGTTGCTGAACTTGGTGGCCAGCACGAAGTCTTCGCGCCGCCCTCGCAGCAGCCTGCCGAGCAGTTCTTCAGACTGGCCGAACTGGTATACATCGGCCGAGTCGATGAAGTTGCCACCGGCCTCCGCGTAGGCGTTGAATACGGCCTCCGCGGCGTCTGGATCGGCCCCGTAGCCCCAGCCGGTGCCGAAGTTGCCTGTGCCCAACGCAACCTGCGACACCCGCAGCCCGGTCTTGCCAACTGCCTGGTACTTCATGCGATCTCCCGTGGTTCAACTGAATTGACTAAACGGCGCCCGCAGGAGCGGGCCGTGCCAACATCTGCCGGCGACAGACATCGAGAATCTCGTCGGCCAGCGGCGAGTCGTCCGGGCAGGCGCGCGACAGAACCACCGCCCCGAGCATCTGTGAGAACTGGCTGATGGCCTCCGCGCGTGCCGCTGCCGGGTCCGCACCCGCCGCCACCGCGCCCCGTTCGAATGCAGCCACCATGCGGGCCAGTCCGGCCGCGAAAGTTTCCTGGACTGCGACAGGTTGGCGCGGCGCATCGCCGCACAACGCCGCCATCGAGCATCCGGTGGCCCGAGCGTCCCGGTGCTCCCTGGACAGATAGCGGTCGACGAACGCGGCCCTATCCAGATCCTTGTACTCGCCCATCTTGGCAGCGAGTGCCTGCTCGGTCGCTTCGGCCATCAGATCGGCCTTCGAGCCGAAGTGCTTGTAGAAGCCGCCGTGCGTGAGGCCGGCAGCGACCATCAGGTCCGCCACGCTGACACCGTCATAACCACGCTCGCGAAACAGCGCAGAAGCTGTTTCGACAATGCGCGCCCGGTTCTCCTGCGACTGCGCCTTGGTGATCTTCATCCTGTGCCTCTTCGGAAAAACAAGGCTTCACTATACATTGATGTCGAACACAATCAAAACCATTGACTTTTTTGATTATGAATGACATCATAAATAGATTCAGACTCACTCGAAGGTCAAGACATGGCAAATGCTTCCACCGTCCTCATCACGGGCGCCTCCTCCGGCATCGGTGCCACCTATGCCGAACGCTTCGCGCAACGCGGCCACGATCTCGTGCTGGTGGCGCGCGACAAGGCTCGCATGGAGGCGCTCGCCGCAAGGCTGCGGACTGACTGCGAGGTCGCCGTCGATGTGCTGCCAGCCGACCTGACAAACCCGTCCGACCTGGCCTCTGTCGAAGCTCGTCTGCGCGACGACACCCGCATCGGCATCCTGATCAACAACGCGGGCGCTGCGCAGTCGGGCGGCATCCTCGAGCAGACCGCGGAGCGCATCGAGCGACTGGTCGCGCTCAACACCACCTCGCCGACGCGGCTCGCGGCAGCCGTTGCCCCCCGTTTCGCAGCGTCCGGCACTGGCGCGATCGTCAACATCGGCTCGGTCGTCGGCATGGCGCCCGAATTCGGCGCGTCGATCTATGGCGCGACCAAGGCCTACGTGCTGTTCCTGTCCCAGGGGCTGAGTCTTGAACTGTCGCCCAAGGGCGTGTATGTCCAGGCCGTGTTGCCGGCCGGCACGCGCACCGAGATCTGGGAGCGTGCCGGCATCGACGTCAGCGCGATGAGCGAGATGATGGAAGTGGGCGAACTGGTCGATGCGGCACTGGTCGGCTTCGACCGCCGTGAACCGGTCACGGTCCCGCCGCTGGCCAACGCCGGGCGCTGGGACGCGCTGGACACCGCACGGCAAGCGTTGCTCGCGGACATCCAGCAGGCGCATGCGGCCGAGCGTTACCGGAGCGTCTCCTAGGCGGATCATGCAGCGCCCCCGTCGCCATGCGCACATCAAGGGCGTCACTGGACCAGGCACACGCCCGAACCCCATCGATAACCCAAGGCTCAAGACATGACATTCAAGGCACTGCTGGCCACCAAGGCGGACAAGACGATCTCCACCCGGTTGGTCGATTTCGACGAATCGGCCTTGATGGCCGGCGACGTCGACGTCGCGATCGACTATTCGACCGTGAACTACAAGGACGCGATGGCCCTCAGCGGCCGCGCGCCGGTGATCCAGACGTTCCCGTTGATCCCGGGGATCGATTTCTCGGGCACCGTGGTGCATTCCTCCCATCCCGGCTTCCAGGCGGGCGACCGCGTGGTGGCCAACGGCTGGGGGCTGAGCCAGACCCATCACGGCGGCTATGCGCAGCGGGCGCGGGTCAGCGGGGACTGGTTGGTCAAGCTGCCCGAGGCGCTCTCGACGCGGGACGCCATGGCCGTGGGCACCGCTGGCTATACCGCGATGCTGGCCGTGCTCGCGCTGGAACACGCCGGGTTGACCCCGGACCGCGGCGACGTGCTGGTGACGGGTGCCAGCGGCGGATCGGGCTCCATCGCCGTGGCCCTGCTGTCGGGCCTTGGCTGGCGGGTGACGGCTTCCACCGGTCGCCTGGAGGAGGCCGACTACCTGCGCGGGCTGGGCGCGGCCGAGGTGATCGATCGACGCACGCTGTCCGAGCCGGGCGCTCCGATCGCCAAGGAACGTTGGGCCGGCGCCATCGATTCGGTCGGCAGCCACACGCTGGCCAACGTGCTGGCGCAAACCCGCTACCGCGGCGCGGTCGCGGCATTCGGTCTCGCGCAGGGCGCGGATCTGCCCGGCTCGGTCCTGCCCTTCATCCTGCGCAACGTGACGCTGGCCGGCATCGATTCGGTCAACGCCCCTCGGGATGTGCGGCTGACCGCCTGGGCGCGGTTGGCGCGCGACCTGGATCTGGCCAAGCTCGCCAGCACCACGCAGACCGTCGGCCTGGCGGCGGTGCCCGATCTGGCCGGGCCCGTGCTCAAAGGCCAGGTGCGGGGCCGCACCGTCGTCGACGTCAACGCGTGATCGATACCTGCCTGGTTGATGGCCTGGCGAACCGGCGTCGGTTCTTGGCGTCGCCTTCATCAGACCACTCCACAAGACAAGCCACATGAAAGCCCTGACCTTCAAGCGCTACGGCAAATCGCCCGACATCGGATTCTCCGAGCTTCCCCGTCCGACGCTGCAGGCCGACGACATGCTGGTCGAAGTCCACGCAGTGGGTTTGAACCCGATCGACAACATGATCACGACGGGCATGTTCAAGCCGGTGCTGAAGTTCCAGCTTCCGGCCACGATGGGCAGTGACCTGGCCGGCGTGGTGAGAGAGGTCGGCAGCCGCGTGACGCGTTTCAAGCCGGGCGATGCCGTCTTCGCCAGTCTGTTCGACCTCGGCACCGGTTCGCTCGCCGAATTCGCCGTGGTTCCGGAGCGGGTGGCGGCGCCGAAGCCGGCGAATCTCGACTTCGTGCAGGCGGCCTCGGTCCCCATGGTCGGCCTCACGTCATGGCAAGTCCTGAAGGAGCGCGCAGGCGTCAGCCCCGGGCAGAAGGTCTTCGTTCCCGCCGGCTCCGGCGGTATCGGGAGCTTTGCGATCCAACTGGCCAAGCACTTCGGCGCTACCGTCGGCACGACCACCAGCACGGGCAACGTCCCGCTGGTGCGCAGCCTGGGCGCGGACGAGGTGATCGACTACAAGAAGCAATCATTCGACCAGGAACTGCGCGGCTACGACATCGCGTTCGGCACGCTGCGGGGCGACGAGATCGAGAAGTCCATCGGCATCCTCAAGCCGGGCGGCAAGATCGTTTCCCTGGTCGGTCCGCTGGACGCCGCGTTTGCCAGCGCCCGCGGGTTGAACTTCGTCCTCAAGTTCGTCTTCGGCCTGATGAGCCGCAAGATCATGCGGCTCGCGGCCCGGCGTGACGTCGCTTACTCCTTTCTCTTCGTGCGCCCGGACGGTGCTCAACTGGCAGAGATCGGAAAGCTGCTTGAATCTGAACGCATTCGGCCGGTGATCGACAAGGTGTTCCCCTTCGAGCAATCGCGTGAAGCGCTCGAATACCTGGCGAAAGGACGTGCCAAAGGCAAGGTTGTCGTCCAGGTCAAGGGCGCATGAAGATGGGCTTGCCGTTCTTGTCGCGAGGCTTCAAGACGGGCAGCACGCACACCTCGCGCCATGCGCGAGGCGCCGATAGCCGGGCTCGCCTTGATCCTGCGTCGCACGCCGGCGCGGCCCTGCCGATGCGGGAATGGTGAGCGCGCGCACCGATGGCGCGCCGCAGGCCGGACACGGCGCCGGTTGATCGAACAGCGCCAACGGACGCCGCGCGGCAAACGGACCGCAGCGCTCGCAGGCGTAGTCGTAGGTGGGCACGAGCCGTTACCAGCCGCCCGACTCGCCGCGCGCCACGTAGCGGCCGCCGCCGGTCTTGCCCAGCCATTGGTCTCCATCGACGATCAACTCGCCGCGCAGCAGCACCTTGCTGACCCGCCCCGTCACGCCCTTGCCTTCGAACAGCGTGAAGTCGCAGTTGCCGTGCTGCGTCTGCGCGGAGATGACGTGCTGCCTGTCGGGGTCGAAGAGCACCAGGTCGGCATCGCTGCCGACCGCGATTGTGCCCTTCTTCGGAAACAGGCCGAACAGCTTCGAAGGCGCGGTCGACGTCAGTTCGACGAAGCGGTTGAGCGAGATGCGGCCGGCGCGCACGCCGCCGTCGTAGAGCGTTGCCATGCGCGTCTCGACACCGGGCACGCCATTGGGAATCTTCGAGAAATCGTCGCGCCCATAGGGCTTCTGGTTGACTCGCCCGAGGTGGCCTTCCTTCATGCAGAACGGGCAATGGTCGGTCGACACGAGCTGCAGGTCGTCGGTGCGCAGCGCCGTCCACAGCGCCTGCTGCGATTCCTTGGAACGCAGAGGCGGGCTCATCACGTAGCGGGCCAGGTCGAAATCCTCGCTGTCATAGGCGCTGTCGTCGAAGAACAGGTAGTGCGGACAGGTCTCGGCGAACACCGGCACGCCCATGTCGCGAGCTTCGATCACGTGCTTGAGCGCCTCCTTGGCGGAAAGGTGAACGAAATACACCGGCGCATCGGCGAGTTCGGCCAGCTTGATGCCGCGGTGCGTGGCCTCGCCTTCCATGATCGCGGGTCGCGTCAGCGCGTGGTACTTCGGCGCCGTATGGCCCTGTGCCAGCGCCTCCTGGATGAGGAGCTCGATGATGGTCCCGTTCTCGGCGTGCAGGGCGATCATGCCGCCATGCTGGCCCACCATCCGCATGGCACGGAAGATCGCCGCGTCGTCGACCATCACCGAACCCGGATACGCCATGAACATCTTGAAGCTCGACACGCCCTCGTGCCGGATCGCGTGCTGCATGTCGACCAGCGTCTGGTCGTCTACACCGGTCACGATGACGTGGAAGCCATAGTCGATGCAGGCGCCGTCCGCACCTTTGGCGCGCGCCCGCTCGATGGCTTCGAGCACGCTCACGTCCTTGCGCTGGAAGGCGAAGTCGACGATCGTCGTGGTGCCGCCGAACGCCGCCGAACGCGTGCCCGATTCGAAGCTGTCGCAGGTGGTCGAGTCTCCGAAGGTGTTGTCCATGTGCGTGTGGCAGTCCACGCCTCCGGGCAACACCAGCATGCCAGCGGCGTCGATGACCTCGACGTCGGCGCCGACATCGAGTGCCCGGCCGATGGCGACGATGCAGCCATCATCGATCAGCAGGTCGGCCGTGTAGTCGTCGACGGCCGTGACGATGCGGCCGTTGCGGATGATCTTTCGGGTCATGGGCAAGCTCCTGGTCTGGTTCGATTCATGCGTGCACGCCGGCCTCGGCCAGCGCGGCTTCCAATGCGGCGACTTCCTCGCGCGGCAGCGGACCGATCGGCGGCCGCATGGCGTCGCTCGGGAAGCGGCCGAGCAACTTGAGGCAGGTCTTGAGCCGCGCGGTGGCATAGCCGCCCGGCGCGGTGCCGTAGATCGCCTTGGCGAGCGGGTAGATGCGGTCGTTGAGCCGGCGTGCCTCGGCAAGGTCGCCGCGTTGGATCGCGAGGTCGAGGTCGATCACGAGCTCGGGCACCACCGCGGCCAGGCTCACCAGGCTGCCCTCGCTGCCGATTGCGAAGCAAGTCAGCAGGTGTTCGTCGCCCGAAGCCATCATCGCGACATGCGGCGCCACGCGCTTCACGAGCCGGCGATTGGCCTCGTAGGCGGCCGCCTCCCAGCTGCCCTCCTTGATGCCGACCACGTTCGGCAATTGTGCGAGTTCGGCCAGCACCTCGGGGCGATAGGCCATCGTGCCGGCATTCACGCCGGCCTGATAGAGCATGAGAGGCATCTGCGCGTTGGCGTTGGCGATGGTGTGGTGCCGCACGGCCATGCGCGAATCCTGCGACAAGGCCCACGAGAACGGCGGAAACACCAGTGCCGCGTCGGCCCCGGCCGCCTTGGCGTCGTCGACATGGCGCTGGGCTTCCACGCTGTCCTCGGCGTTGATGCCGCAGACCAGCAGCGCGCGTTGGCCGCACACTTCGAACGCAATCTCGCACACCCGGCGCTTCTCCTCGCGCGAGAGCGAGAAGTTCTCGCCGGCGTGGCCGTTGATCAGCAGCCCCTTCATGCCGGGCACGAAAGCATTGGCTTCGAGGTGCCGCGCCAATGTGGTTTCGTCGACGCGTCCGTCATCGAGGAGTGGGCAAAGGGTGGCGGCGTAGATGCCTTGGAAAGCGTCGGGTTGTCGAGGAATCATGGGAAGTGAAATCAAGCGCCGGGCATCGGCATGCCCAACAAGCGGGCGGGATCGAAAAGAGGAAGGTCGGGCTGTTGCCCGAGGATGTGCTGGGCCATGATCCGGCCCATGAACGGGCCGCTGGTGTAGCCCGAATGGGCACTGCCGACCACGAAGGCCCGCGGCACGCCAGGAACATCGCCGATGATCGGCATCGCGTCGGCAGTCTCGGCCTCGAGGCCGAGCCAGATGCGCGCGATGCGGGCCTCGGCCAGTGCCGGCACCGCATAGGCGGCGAGTCGCATGTTGCCGACCAGGTTCTGCGGCCGGGCCTCGAGGCCGCCGCGGTCGCGATCGCCCTCGCCTTGCCAGCCGCCGCCAATCAGCACCGTGCCGTTGGCGAACTGCTTGAGCGACAGCAAGCCGTTGGCGACGCTCAACACGGTACGCATCACGGGCCGGATGCGCTCGGTGACGATGAGCTGGTTGATCAGCACCTTGATCGGGATCTGCACGCCGAGCCAGGCCAGCATGTTCTCGATCCACACGCCACCGGCAAGAACGATCCGCGCCGCCTTCAGCGACGCCCGGCCGCTCGCGGCACTGAAGCGAACCGTGTGCCCGGCGTCGCCGGAATCGATCGATTCGACGGCCGCGTTCTCGATCACGTCGACGCCGGCGCCGACGAGCGCATGGCGGAACGCACGGCCCGTGAGATAGGCACTGGCGAAGCCGTCGATGTCGCAGTAGCCGGCTTTCAGCAATCCGGGATGCACGCCGGGTTCGATCTCTCTCGCGCGCGCCGGCGTGATGACCTCGATCGGTGCACCGTATTCGCGGCGCGCCTTGGCGCGCAGTTCGACCAGTTCGCACTCGGCCTCGGTGAAGGCCAGGGTGAGGCCCGGTACGTGGGTCGCGAGCACACCCATGCCCAGCCACTTCTCGGCGTCCATCCACATCTGCCAGGCCCGCATCGCGTAGGGCACCAGCGCGGCCCGTGTCATGTGCAGGGTGAGCGTGCCGGCATTGACGCCCGAGGCTTCGCGGCACAAGGGGCCGCGGTCGACCACCGCGACCCGCATGCCGCCCTGGGCGAGATGCAGCGCGGTCGAGCAGCCCATGACACCGCCGCCGATCACGACGGCGTCATACCCGGCAGAGGAACGCGAGGTGTCGCTCATAGCGGTGCCGCCTTTGGAATCGGAATGTCGGCGTAGGTGTAGTCGCCGGCCACTTCGGCGAGCGAGACGGGGCGCAGAGGCGCCCGGCCGGTGAAACAGCCCGCGGCCTCGCGGCTGCCCACGTGCGCGGCCAACAGCGCGCCCGCGACGTCGCTACAGGTACGACCCTGGCATGGACCCATGCCGCAGCGCGTCCATGCCTTGAGTTGATTCACGTCGCGGGCACCATCGCGTGCCGCGGCGTCGATCTCGGCGCGCGTCACGTCTTCACAGCGGCAGACCACGGTGGCGGGCGGAATGCCAGCCACGGCACCTTGCTTCAACGCCATCAAGCCCGCCATCGCCCGGCCGAAGCGAGCGGGCTTTCTCCACTGTGCCGACAAGCGATCGCGTTCGCGTGCGTGGTCTCGTGCGGACAATCGACCCAGGTCGAAGGCACACGCGACCGCGGCCATTTCGCCGTGGGCACCGGCAGCGGCTGCACCGGCGATACCCGCGCCATCTCCGGCGACGTACACACCGGCCAGCGACGTGCGCCCTTCGGCGTCTGCATCAGCGATCCAGCCTCCGCGCGCTGCGTCGTAGCGATGGCGCGCGCGCAGCAGCCGCGTGACGTCGGTGCCGGGCACCAGGCCATGGCCGGCCGCCACCGCGTCCGCCTCGAAGACGCGGGACGACGCGCTCGCCACGGGCGCACCCGCCCCATCGACCTGCCGCGCTCGAATGCGCAAGCCGCCGGCGACGGCCTCGACCGATTCGATGCCATGACGGTACAGAACGGGCACACCGGCCTTGCGCAATGCGATTTGCCATTGAGCGCCCTGCCAGAGCAGATCCGGCCGCGCGGCAAGCGACGGCAAGGTCCGGAGCCAATCGCGGCGGCTGGCGAGGTCGAGCACCGCTGCCACTTCCCCGCCCGCCTTGAGGATGCCGTTCGCCACGGCCAGCAGCAGCGGACCGGTGCCCGCGACCAGCGTGCGGCGCCCGGGCAACATGTTCTGCGACTTGAGCAGGATGGTGGCGGCCGCCAACCCGATGACGCCCGGCTGGGTCCAACCCGGGAACGGCAGCACGCGCTCGGTGGTGCCGGTGGCCACGAGCACGGCGCGCGGCTGCCAGCTGACCACGCCGTCCGGGCCGATCAGATCGATGCGCAGCCCACTGCCCACGTTCCAGACCTTGTGGCCGAACAGGCATCGCACGCCCGACTTGCGCACCTCCGCGCGCAGTGCGTCGCCTTGCACGGCTTCGGGCGAGGGGCTCGCGTCGCCCGCCCGCGAGAAGCCCAGCGGCAGTGGGCGCCAGACCTGACCCCCGGCGTCTGGATTTTCGTCGACCAGCAGCACGTCGAGACCGCAGGCCTGTGCGCGCAGCGCCGCCCGTGCACCGGCTGGCCCGGCGCCGATGACCACCAGGTCGACGGATGAAGTTTGCGCTTCAGCCAATTCGCTGCTCCCTGAACGCCATCGTCTCGATCTCGAGGCCCGCCGCCACCGGGACCTGGCAGGACGGCAACTTGCGGCTGCCGACCCATACCAGGCATTCCTGGCACGAGCCCATCAGGCAGAACATGCCGCGCGGCGCGCCATCGCGCGGACTGCGGCGCAGCTCGCGCCATCCGGAGGCGAACAAGGCCGCGGCGACGCTCTCGCCTTCGAAGGCAGGGACGCTGACGCCATCGGCCAGGAAGTGCACCGCAGGCCCGCGCCGCACGGCCTGGTCGGCGCGCAACGAGAACGTTGCAGGAGATGAACTTTGGGTCATGAAAAGTGGGCCGGAAGAATCGCCAAACAAGGGGCGCGGACTTTGACTGGACCGCCCTGATTTTATTGTATACATTTCATATATGGACGTTATATTTTTTGCAGACAAACTGTAAACTGGCATTCGTCTTGCGTTCGCCGTTCCCACCCCCGAGTCGCCTCGGCAGCCGGGGCTCTACCTTCAACCTCTAGGAGTTCTTCTCGATGAAGCAAACAAGGAATGCCACCCGCCGCGCCCTGCTGGTGGCCGGATCGCTCGCACTGGGCTCAGCGCTCTTCGGCCTGTCGGCCACAGCCTCGGCGCGAACGCTCGACGAAATCCTGGCCAGCAAGAAGATCGTGATCGGCGTCAATCCGACCTTGCCGCCGCTCGGCATCTTCAATGACAAGAACGAGATCGACGGCTTCGACGTCGATGTCGCGCGCAAGATCGGCGAGTTGCTGGGCGTCAAGACCGAGATCGTGCAGGTCGGCTCGCCGGACCGCATCCCATTTGTGAGCAGCGGCAAGATCGATGCCGTGCTCGGCGCCATGACCATCACGGCCGAGCGCCAGAAAGTGATCGATTTCACCGTGCCGCTGCACACCGAGGTGCTGGGCGTGCTGACCACCAAGGGCAAGCCCTACAAGGATTGGATGGAGCTCAACGACCCCGCCGTCAAGCTGGTCGAGGTGCGTGGCGCCACACCCGTGAAGCTCGTGCAGGAGAAGCTGCCCAAGGCCCAGTTGCTGCTGCTCGACAACTACCCCGATGCCGTGCGCGCCATCGCCCAGGGTCGCGCCGACGCCATGATCGACGTGATGGACTTCATGACCGAGCACACCTCGAAGCACAAGATCGACTGGCGCATCGTCGATGCACCGATCGAGGTTTATTTCTGTGCCATCGGCGTGCAGAAGGGCAACGACGCGCTGCGCGAAAAGCTCAATGGCGCCATCAAGGACATGCACAAGAGCGGCTTCGTGGACGAGCGCTGGAAGAAGTGGTTCGGCGGCCCGATGCTGCATGACCCGCGCACCGCGCCGACCTACAAGTAGTCCGAGCCTCGTCAGGTAGCCCAGGCGCATCCACGACCTAGACATCTCATGCAATTCGACTTCACACCGGTTCTGGAGCGCCTGCCCTACCTGATCGGGGGGGCTTGGCTGAGCCTGCAGATTGCCTTTCTCGCCTTCGCCTTCGGCATGCTGATCGGCCTCGGCGGTGCATCGGTCCGCGCCTACGGGCCGCGCTGGGCACGCCGGCTGGTCGGCGCCTACGTGGTGTTCTTCACCAACACGCCGCAGTTGATCCAGATCTTCTTCATCTTTTTCGCGCTGCCCGATGCGGGCGTCCTGCTGTCGCCCTACCAGGCGGTGCTGATCGGCATGACGCTCAACGCCGGTGCATACCTCACCGAAATCCAGCGTGCAGGCTTCGAATCGGTGCGCCGCCCCGAACTCGAAGCCGCCGAAACGCTCGGCTTCTCGCGCATCCAGACGATTCGCTACGTGATCCTTCCGCACATCGTGCGCGTCCTGTTTCCGCCGCTTTCGAACCAGTACATCCTGATGACGCTCGGCACTTCCATGGCAGCCGTGTTCGGCGTCGAGGAACTCACGGGACGGGCCTACAACATCAACTCCGAGACCTTCCGCTCGATCGAGGTGTTCTCGGTCGCCGCGGTGCTCTACATCGTGATCACGCTGATCGCCACGCTGTCGCTGGCCTTCATCGGCAAGCGATTCTTCCGCGCCAAGATGAGGTGGTTCTGATGCTCGACCAGATCGTCCAGGAGCTGCCCCGCTTCTTCAGCTACTACAACCTGCTCTTCTTCGCCAAGGCGCTCGGCGTGACCTTCGCACTGTCGGCGATCGGCTGCGTCGTCGGCTTCTCGCTCGGTTTCGTGCTGGCGGCTGTGCGGCTCGGCACGCGACCCGCGGGGCGGCCGTTGCGTGTGGCGGCGACCGTGTTCATCGAGCTGTTTCGGCGAATCCCCTTCCTCGTCACGCTGATGCTGGTGTTCTTCATCTTCCAGGGCCTCAACGCCGACCTCGCGATGTTCAGCGTGGCATTGATCAGCGTCTGCCTGATCGCCACCGCCTTCATCGCAGAGATCGTGCGCAGCGGCCTCGAGTCGGTGCACCAGAACCAGTGGGACGCGGCCGAGACGATGAACTTCAGCTACCTGCAAACGCTCCGCCTCGTGATCGTTCCGCAGGCCTGGAAGATCATTCTTCCGCCGGTCTTCGGCTTCTTCGTCCTCTTCATCAAGGACACCGCCCTCGCCTCGCAGATCGGAGTGGTCGAGCTGGCTTTCGCCGGCAAGACCATGAACAACAAGGGCTTCTCGGCCACCCTGGTCTATGGCACGGTCCTGGCCCTTTATTTCATGCTGTCCTATCCGCTGGCTCGGTTCGGCAAACACCTGGAGAAAAAGCTTGCCCCAACTCGAAATCGTTGACCTCAAGGCCAACTACGGCGCGCACACCGTACTCGAGCGCATCAACCTGACGGTCGAGAAGGGCGAGATCGTCAGCCTCATCGGCCCCTCGGGCTCGGGCAAGAGCACCTTGCTGCGGGTGCTGATGGGGCTGCTGCCTCCGATCGCGGGGCAGGTCCGCATCGACGGCCAGGCGCTCGACTACAACGATCGTGAACAGTTGCGCCGCATCCGTTCGCAGATGGCCATCGTCTTTCAGCAGTACAACCTGTTCCAGAACATGACGGTGCTCGACAACGTGACGGTGGCGCCGATCAAGGTCAAGGGACGCCCGCGCAAGCAAGTCCAGGACTATGCGGTCCAGTTGCTCGAAAAGGTCGGCATGGGCACGAAGCTGAACGCCTACCCCGACCAGCTGTCGGGCGGGCAGCAGCAGCGCGTGGCGATTGCGCGGGCGTTGGCCCTGCAGCCAGGCATCCTGCTGCTCGACGAAGTGACGGCGGCACTCGACCCCGAGCTCGTCAACGAAGTGCTCGACACGGTCCGGCTGCTGGCCGCCGAGGGCATGACGATGTTCATCGTCTCGCACGAGATGGGTTTCGTGCGAGAGGTATCGAGCAAGGTCGTCTTCATGGACGGTGGCCACGTGGTCGAGATCGGCGGGCCGAAGCAGATCTTCGACCAGCCGCGCGAGGCGCGCACCCGGGAGTTCGTCGGCAAGATCCTGCGGCACTGACGCTGCAGCCGGCGGCCGGGCCGCCCTGCAGGCATGGCCTACTGCGCGAACTCGGTCACGAGCCCGTTGCTGAGCCTCGACAGCGTGTAACGCGCCAGGTTGCGCAGATGCGCGACCACGGCGTCTTCGGCGGCCTTCTCGTTGCCCGCGATGTAGGCATCGAGGATCGCCAGATGCTCGGTCCGGTCGTCCTCGATGCGGCTGAACGGGTCGACCACCTCGAACAGCCGGCACAGCACGCGCAAGTGGGCAATGGTCTCGGCCAGCATCGCGTTGCCCGATGCGCGTGCGAACAGGCCGTGTATCTGGTCGTCGGCCTGCCAATGGCTCGACCCCTGCTGACTCGAATCCAGCGACAGGATGGCGCTGCGCAAGTCCTGCACCTGGTCGGCGGGCACACGGCCCATCGCGAGCGACACGGCCTGAGACTCGAGCCGTTCACGCACCTGCAGGCATTGGAAGTAGTGCGACGCCGTGATGCGCCGCACCGCATAGGAGCGTGCGTTGGCGCGCACCAGCAGGCCTTCGCCCTCCAACCGGAGCAGCGCCTCGCGCAGCGGCGTCCGTGACATCTGGAGCCGCTCAGCCAGCCGACCTTCGACCAGTACCTCGCCGCCGGTCAACTCGCGCTGGAGGATGAGCCGCCGCACCACGGCATAGGCACGGTCCGTCAGGTTCGTCGACGCCTCTCCGGACGCGTCGGGCAACGGCTTGCCGCTTTTCTTGGTGGGCGATGCGTCCGATGGCAAGGGCTTGCGAACTCGCGCGGCCTTGGCGGGCACTCCCGTCTTGCGGAGCGTCGCATGCGCCGCTGGCTTGGCCGCAACTTTGGACTTCATATGATTTGTCTACAAACTGTGTGCAATCGATCGAGAACTACAGCATACGGTGTTCTCCGACACTGCGCCACTGTGTGTGCCGGTCGGGGGCGACCATGTCATGCCATCGGCATCTCAAGCGCTCCGACCAGCCTGGCCGACCTGGCCACAAGCACGAGACGTCGACGTCATGCCCTTCGTGCCATGTGCCCTATCCCTCGCGGAGAGCCAATCACCCGGACGACTCGGATCATGGATTGTCACGCCTCCTGGCTGAGACGGAGACCGGCCTCGGGCCAATCCAGCTCCATCAACTGGCCGGTCATGGACAGGGTGACATAGGCCTTCGCGTGAGCCTTTCACTCCACGGATGAGCGGATCATGTCGGCGCCTACTTCCCAATAATGATCGCAGGCGCGTTCGTGTTGGAAGAGGCAACACAGGGCTTGATGGAGGCGTCCACGACGCGCAGGCTATCAATGCCGCGCACGCGGAGTTCGTGGTCCAGCACCGCCATACCGTCGTTGCCCATCGCGCAGGTGCCCACCAGGTGATAGACGGACTGCGCCGTGTCGCGGATGAAATCCTCCCACTCGCTGTCCGACTGGACGGCATTTCCCGGCACGTGCTCGCTCTGGATGAAGTGCGAGAGCGGCTCGGTCTCGAAGGCTTTTGCATATTCAGCGAAGTCCTTCGCGCATCACCTGCAGATCCTCTGCGTTATCCAGGCCAGGCGAAGGCGCCCGTGGGCCCGGGGCCTCAGCAAACTGCACGAGGCGTTGATTCCCGGCAAGCTGACCAGCGCGATGTCCCCCTTGCTGATGTTCAGGCTCATCGGCCGGGCTGACCTCCACGTCGGGCCGGGTGGCCTGCGGCGCGACGCGGGCAAATGCGGTTGCCTGGTGCAGGAAGGCGACCGAGGTCGAGTTCCTGCCGCGCGGCCAGTAGATATTCCGGTCGCGCAGGTTCGATTCCAGCTCGGTGAAGTAGCCGTCAGTTGACGGCGCTGGGCCGGAAGACCTTGGTCGTCCCGGCGGGGATCTTCATCCACTTGCTGCGGTCCTCGGGGCCTGCTTCGAGCAGCAGCACAGCTTTCGAGGCGTCTTCGGAGAGCCGGTTCGCGAGCACGCAGCCCGCCGATCCTGCGCTGACGGTGATGTAGTCGTACTGTTCTGTGGGTGTCATGAGAGGCGTTGTTCCTGATGGCTTGGGACTGGGGTGCTGCTAGATGCGCATCACGAACGGATTCGCGGTCGGCGCGTCGTAGTTGGGCCACACGCTCCTGCGACGAACAGGCCGCCGAGTTCGACGCTGGGGCGTCCGCCCAGTGCATGCGTCACCAGCGCCTCGCCCAGGCCGGTCACGATGTTCATGACACCCGGCGGGAAGGCCGGCCTGCTCGAACAATCGACCGAACTCCAGCGAAGAGGCCGAGGTGGACTCGGACGGCTTGACGACGACAGTGCACCCAGCGGCCAAT
>Ga0265327_10002042_pt1 | contig 22709 bp, 16 predicted proteins | sample 41621metaG_FD_202089 | JGI IMG/M metagenome (GOLD analysis project Ga0265327, IMG submission 202089) | Rhizosphere microbial communities from Carex aquatilis grown in University of Washington, Seatle, WA, United States - 4-16-21 metaG | ecosystem: Host-associated > Plants > Roots > Rhizosphere...
TGTGAAGCGAGCCGAGGCCGAAACGAAGACGGCGGGCGGCATTGTGCTGCCGGATAGCGCCAAGGATAAGCCACAGCGAGGCGAAGTGCTGTCCGTCGGTGAAGGGCATGTGAAGAGCAACGGCTCGAAGGTTGCTTTGACGGTCAAGGCTGGCGATCAGGTCATTTTCAGCTCCTACGCGGGCGACGAATTCAAGGTTGGCGACGAGACCTACCTGTTGATGCGCGAAAGCGACATCCTGGCAATCATCGTCTGATTCAGTTCGCCATGCGACCGGTTTGCGTCGCGGCGTTGCGGATTTCCCACGACATCAAGCATTAGTTGAGGAGCATCACACATGCCGAAGATTATCGCCTTCGATCAAGAAGCGCAGGAAGCCATGCGTCGCGGCGTCCAGAAGCTGGCCCGCGCAGTGCGCGTCACGCTCGGCCCCCGTGGCCGGAACGTGATCATTGAAAAGAGCTTCGGCTCACCGACCGTCACCAAGGACGGCGTGACCGTCGCCCGCGAAATCGAATTGCCGGATAAGTTCGAAGACATGGGCGCTCGGATGGTCCGCGAAGTCGCCAGCAAGACCTCGGACACCGCCGGTGATGGGACGACCACCGCCACGGTTCTGGCCGAAGCGATCTACTGCGAAGGGCTGAAGGCTGTTGTCGCCGGTGTGAACCCGATCGACATGAAGCGCGGCATGGACAAGGCTGTTGAGCAGATCACTGCCAAGCTGAAGGCCGCTGCCGTCGAATGCAAGAACAAGAAGTCCATCGCCCAGGTCGGGACGGTCGCCGCGAACGGTGACACGGAAATCGGCGCCATTCTCGCCGACGCCATGGAGCAGGTTGGCAAGGACGGCGTCATCACCGTTGAAGAAGGGAAGTCGCTGACGACCACCTTCGAAGTCGTGGAAGGGATGCAGTTCGATCGCGGCTACCTGTCACCCTACTTCGTGACCGATCCGCAATCGATGGAATGCGTTCTCGAAGACGCCTACGTCCTGATCCACGAAAAGAAGATCAGCAACATCAAGGATCTGGTTCCGGTCCTGGAAAAGGTCGTCAACAGCGGCAAGCCGCTGCTGATCGTCGCTGAAGAAGTCGAAGGGGAAGCCCTCGCAACGCTGGTCATCAACAAGCTGCGTGGCACCTTCAAGATTGCTGCCGTCAAGGCTCCGGGTTATGGCGATCGCCGCAAGGCGATGCTGCAGGACCTGGCAATCATGGTCGGTGGCCAGGCGATCTTCGAGGACCTCGGGATCCAGCTTGAAAACGTCCAGTTGTCGGACCTCGGCCGCGCCAAGCGGATCGTGATCGACAAGGACAACACCACCATCATCGAAGGCCTGGGCAAGACCGCGGACATCAAGTCACGGATCGAGCAGATTCGCCGCGAACTGGCCAGCTCCACCAGCGACTATGATCGTGAGAAGCTCGAAGAACGCGTCGCCAAGCTGTCGGGTGGTGTCGCCCAAGTGAATGTGGGCGCCGCAACCGAAAGCGAAATGAAGGAAAAGAAGGCTCGCGTGGAAGACGCGCTGCACGCGACCCGTGCTGCCGTCGAAGAAGGGATTCTGCCAGGCGGCGGGGTTGCCCTGCTGCGTGCTTCTCTGGACCTCAAGCCGACTGGCCTGAACGAAGATGAAACGACTGGCTTCCATATCATCATCCGTGCCTGCCGCGCGCCGCTGACCCAGATCGCCAACAACGCCGGGATCGACGGCGCGGTCATCTGCGAAAAGGTCTCGGAGCAGAAGGGGAACCACGGTTACAATGCTGCCACTGGCGAATACGAAGACCTCGTCAAGTCGGGCATCATCGACCCCTGCAAGGTGACTCGCAGTGCCCTGCAGAACGCAGCCAGCGTCTCCACGCTGCTGCTGACCAGCGACGCCCTGATTGCCGAAAAGCCGAAAGATGATGACAAGAAGAAGTCCGGTGGCGATCACGACATGTACTAAAGACCGAGCAGGCGGCCCTTTGCGGACCGCCTCCATCGGGATGACTTGAACAACAGCCCGCGGAATTCCTTCCGCGGGCTGTTTTTTGGTGTCGTAATTACCGCGTGGCACTCAGTACCGTAACCGCGGCCGCTTCGCCACTGGCGATGGCGTCGGGAACACCGACTCCATGCAGTGCATTCCCTGCGAGGGCCAGGCCTGGATGAAGACCAGCGCGCGATTCGATCCTGGCGACCCGATCGAGGTGGCCCATCAGGTACTGGGGCATCGCTCGCGGATACCGCACGACGAGCGAGAATTCAGGAGGTCCCTGGACCCCGAGAATCTCCGCCAATTCCTCCTGCACGATCTGCTCGATCTCACGGTCATCGCGTTCGTACAGTTCCGGCTGCAGAGCCCCTCCCACAAATGTCCGCATCAGAACCGAATCTGAGGGAGCGCGATCAGGGAACTTGCGACTCGAAAAGGACGTGGCCAGGATGCGTCGCCGTTCACGATGGGGCACGACAAGTCCGAACGAGTCGAGCGGATGACGAACGTTCTTCAGCTTGTGAGCGGTCACGACAATCGCGCTGGAAGCATATTCGATTTCACTCAATGCACTCGCCAGCGGAGCGTCCAACTCACCCAGCAACTTCGCCCCCTGGTGAGCGGTGGTGGCGACAATCACACCATCGAAGGAAAGAGATCCCTCATCAACCACAATTCGATAACCTGAATCCGGCTCGTCCCCTTTCCGAACCGACCGGACCGGAGTCGATGTTCGGATCCGGCAACCCGCGCTGACCGCCGATCGCAGCGCGTCCACAAGATCTTCCATTCCCCCCGCCAGACCGGCAAACAGGCCATACCTGGCCCCGCTGGATTTCGTATCGGACTGCGGCGGTGTCGATGAGGATCCCCGACTTCGCTCCGAGTCCGGTTGCTTCGACATCGCGGCAAGAATCAGGCTTCCGGAACGACGTTCCATCTCCTGAAAGCGGGGCATGGTCGCCGCCAGACTCAGTTTTTCCGGATCGGATGTGTAGATCCCGCCCACCAGAGGTTGAACCAGTCGCTCCAGCGCTTCGCGTCCAAAGCGGCGTCGAACAAAGTTGGCCAGGCTCTCGTCCGGCAGATTTCCGCGGGGGACGAAGACTTCCATCAGCATCCGCAGCTTGCCCCATGCGGACAGGAGCGGAGTGGTCAGGATCGGCCAGATCGCCGAGGGGCTGATCAGCTGGAATCCCTCGGGGACGGGGACCGGCCGCCCATCAAACAGGACATGTGCACCACGATATCTGGAATCTGTCGACACAAGTCGATGTTCCAGCCCCAATCGACGGCAAAGACCGACGGCGCCCGGTTTGTTGGTAAGGAAACTATCGGCGCCCGTATCAACCAGGTAATCGCCGACTCGCCGTGTGCCGACAATGCCGCCCAGACGCGGCCCCGCCTCGAACAGGGTCACTTCGATGGACGAGTTCTGCCCGGCGGACAATTCCAGCAGACGATGTGCGGCTGCCAGCCCCGACAGCCCTCCTCCCACGATTGCGATTCGCCGCATGCTACTTCCGACCCATTTCGTGAACCATTTCGACCAGCGCCTTGACGTTTTCCGGAGGAACTTCGGGAAAGACGCCGTGTCCCAGATTGAAGATATGTCCTGGCCGGCCCCCCGCCGCATCCAGAACCGCTTTCGCTCGTTGTCGCAGAGTTGGCAGATCGGCCATCAGCGAGACCGGGTCCAGATTTCCCTGGACACCCACATCGTAACCAACGGTTTTCCAGCCATCGGCCAGGTCCACTCGCCAATCAAGACCGATGACGTTGCCACCAGATTCCCGCAATAGCGGCAACAGCGCCGGATTCCCGGTCAGGAAATTGATGACGGGGGTTCCCGGGTGAATCCCCTGGATCACCTGTTGCGTGTAGGGCAGGACATAACGCCTGTAGTCCGCAGGAGAGAGACATCCGGCCCAGCTGTCGAAGAGTTGCACGGCCTGGCATCCCGCGTCGATTTGCGCATTGATGTAGCGGACCAGGCTTCGTGACAGGCGCTCCATCAAGGTGCGCCAAGCTCCGTCATCGCTGTACATCAACCTCTTCGTATCGACGTAGTTCTTCGACCCGCCCCCTTCGATGACATACGACGCCAGCGTGAAGGGAGCGCCGGCGAACCCCAGCAGCGGGATGTCTGCCGGAAGATCCCTGCGGATCAGTCGCACCGCATCAAACACGAACTGCAGCGAGTCGACGGTTTCGAGTTCATGGAATCGATCGACATCCGCGGCGGTACGAAGCCGATTGTGGATCACCGGGCCTTCGCCCTTGGCGTACTCCAGGTCAATTCCCATCGGTTCCAGCATGGGAAGCAGATCGGCAAACAGGATTGCCGCATCCACACCCAGGACCCGCTGTGCCGTCAGTGTCACTTCGGCGGCCAGTTCGGGCCGCTTGCAGAGTTCAATAAACGTGACCTTGCTGCGAACCGACATGTACTCGGGCAGGTACCGCCCCGCCTGGCGCATGATCCAGACGGGAGTGGTATCAGTCGGTTCGAGGCGGGCGGCTTTCAGCAGGCGGCTATTTTGCAGGGCAGGTGTCAGCATGGCGGCTCCGGGAGTGAACCCGGATTGTAGCCGCGAGCCGCAGTCCAGAGTAGTCTCGTTGATCCATCACGATCAGTTGGCAGCAACGCTGCCATGACGAGGCAGAACCTGGAACTTCTTCTGCATGATTGGGCGACCCGCGGTTTCGATTACCAGGGAGTACTCACCCGGGGGGGTGGCATCCGTAATCCAGTAATTGAAGTTGGCTCGAAACATTTCTCGAGTGGCAACGCTGCCAAGTCGTTCGACGATGCGGTTGTCACTGTTCTGCAACCGACACTCGATATACATGTCTTCGTGTGGCGGTGTCAGGTTGCACTGGGCGATCAGGCGTTCACCCTGTCGGAATTCGGTGCGACGGTTCGCCAACCGGTCACCCACCAGGATCGTTCCCAGGTCGATTGCGAAAAAGCGATCAGAAACCCGATACGGTTCGGTCGGCGCCAGGATTCTCGCGACTTCATCGGAATCCATTGGCGTCAATGCATAACGCCCTTCAGGCCGCCGTTCACCGTAAAGGTCCATCCAGTGTTCAATTTCGACATTGGCCACGGCAAACAAGGCCATCGAGAACACGAATGCCGCTCGGGCTGAGGACTTCCATCCGGTTGGATTGCCCATGCGAGTACGCAGAACTGCAAGCTGAGTCACGCCGCGCTTGAGCCACGTGGAACGCCGGCACAGGCGCCGGAACCAGGCCGCGACATTTCGAGTATCGTCTTCGTCCAGGAACGACAGATAGGTGCAGTAGCAGATGACGGGAAACATCAGCAGTCCCAGCGTCAGCGTCGTCATAAAGTGGAACAGGATTCCGACAGGAAGCATTAACCAGCGTGCGGTCCCCTTCCAGCACGTGAACAGAAACATGATTTCCCAGACAATGGTGACATAGGCAAATGCGACCAGCAGGATCGGATACAGGCTCATGTACTCGCCGATGGGATGTTTGAAGTTGATGTGGGTCTGCATCCAGAATTGCAGCATATCCCCTGTGAAAAACAGGGGAGTGTGCATCTTGGTAATCGCTGCTCCGAAGTAGACGACTCCAATGAAAATCTGCAGCAGACGCCGGGGCCAGGCCGGAAACTTTTCATAGGCGGCTGATGGTTCACCTGGCCAGGAATTCCGCTTGCGCCCCGCCAGCCATGCGTCGACCGACCAGAGACTGCCACATTCAGAGAGCGCCAGCAGTGTCAGGACGTGAGTCGCAATGACGGTGTACTTCGTCATCGTGCTGACATAGTCGAGCATCGTGAAATAGGTGAACAGCACGGCCGAGATGATCAGCGACGTTCGCGTACACCATCCAATGGAGGCACTCAGCAGCGCAAAAATCATGACGGCGTACAGCGTGACAGCGACGGTTCCTGAGAACTCCGGCATCAGATGCGGATAGCCATAGCCGTCGGACAGTTGCGCAATCGCTCCATCGGTGGAGAACAGTTCTCGTACCACATGCCATCGTGGCATGACCATTCCCATCAGAATGATGGGAAATACGATCCGGATCAGCGCCATGCCGAAGGGGATTTCGGGCTCGAAGAAGAACCTGTGAACCCGCGTGACAAGGCTGACTTTCTCTGTTCTCACGCTGCGACCTCCCTGTCTGAGTGGCACGGACGGCATTCATCGGACCGTCGTGGTTGAGAATTCCTCGCAGATTCGCACGAAACGTCAGCGAGTGGTGAAATCCATTTCTGTATCGATCAGTTCGCACTCGGGTGCGACAAGTTCATTTCTGTGCCAAGGTACGTTCCCGCTCCCATGGCCGGAGTACTGCTCCGCAGGGATGGGTCGACGGCATAGAACGGTTTGCCACGCATAGAATCGGATTTCAGACGTGGATTGTCCGCGATCGCCAGTGACTGCAGATGCGAGATGTAGTCATGGTTCGCCTGAATCAGTTCACCCTCGCCCGAGAAGACGGTCCGAACCCAGAAGTAACTGTGGGGATCCTTGGGTTCGTCAAAACGGTAGGCCCATAGGTGATCCGGCAGGTTGTACTTCTTCGGCCACGACTCTTCGACCAGCAGAAACCTCACCATGGGCTCATGGTCAGTATGCTGCAAGGTGTTCATGGCAATCGCGCGATGGGCATTCCCCACGACATCGTATTGTGTCCGCTCCAGATCTCCATACGGGGCGAACGTGTTCCATGGTGCAGGCGACAGTCGGTAAAAATTCCCGCTCTCCCCTTCGGCGACCAGGTGATACCGGATTTCGTGAGCAGACCAGCCGCAAAACATGTCCCAGACGACGTAATACATCGCCGGATGCGATGACAGCGCGAAGTTCATCGCGTGACAGGCGATCCCAAAGGCCAGCGCCGACAAGTATGTCGTGATCGTGAGCGTTGCCAACCAGCGTTTCATGAGTGCTCCTTCCCTGGAACAGCTGCGTTACCCAAGTTTTCTGTCGATTTCTGCCGATTCGCAGCGAAGGGGAGCTTATTGATCCTGAAAATCCGGTCAATACCAAAAAACGAGACAAGTAGACACACTTGTCCGAATTCAGGATGGCCGATTGTCGCGGCGACCTCAAATCCGAACCAGTCGCGGGTCGCGATGTTTCACAAGCACCCGCCGTGTACACCCCCCGGAGAATCTCCAACCCATCCGAAACCGCCCCCCTGTTGGACGATGGTCACGGCATGACAATCCTGCGAAAGTCTCCCCTTGACCGTCCGGGCAAATTGTTCTTAAATCCCGCCCGGCAAACGGCTCCAGTCGACAGCAATGCTTACGACAGTTCGGAACTGTCCTGCGTTGTCGGAGCCGTGAGCGTGGGACGGATCCCGAAATCGAATTGACGCCACTGGGTCAAATGACATTCGATCGATACCTGCTGCGCAGCTTTCTCCACACGTTCGCGGTGTGCTTCATCGCCACGTTCGGGTTGGTGATCATCATCGACCTGCTGGAGAACCTGGACGAATTCCTGACCCGCAATGGCGATCGCGGGACAGTGACACTCATGAAGTCGATTGCGGAGTGCTACGCGTACCAGTCCATCTTCTTCCTTGATCGGGCAGGTCCGGCTCTCACGATCATTTCCCTGATGGTCTTGCTGGTCCTCCTGCAACGAAGCGGCGAACTGCATCCCCTGCTGGCCGCCGGCATCCCGATGTACCGGGTTTTGGCGCCACTGATCATTGCCAGTTCGGGTGTCTATCTGCTGCTCGCCTTGAACCAGGAGTTCATTGTTCCTCAAATTGCCCACGCCGCCTATGAGACACGTGGTGGTGGAGACGCAACGCGTCACGATGTTGAATCGTTCATCGATCACTCGACTCGCATCTCGATCGATGGCCAGTCCATTCGCCTGTCGAACCGCACGATCGATCAGGCTTCGTTCGTGCTGCCCGCACCCACGCTCGTGAACGAAATCACGATCCTGGAATCCAAGACCGCGACGTTTTGCCCCGCGCGGGGAAAGCGTCCTGCCGGGTGGCTGCTGCGTGAGGTCTTGCCGCCTCCCTCGGAACTGAAGCAGCGATTGACCGAAAGTGGCCGCGAAATCGTCTGGCTTCCCCCCAACAGCCAGAATGTGTTTGTCGTGTCATCTGTCACCAGCGACCAGTTGTGCCAGCGCAGTTCCAGCTATTCACTGTTGTCCACAACCGAGTTATTGCAGCGAATACGGTGTCCCGCGTTTGGACTCGTTTCCGTCCATCGACTGGTTCTGCACTTTCATGCAAGGCTGGTTCAGCCGCTGTTGAATGTCATCGCCGTGCTGATCGTCGTCCCGTTGATGGTTCGTCGGGAAAGTCCGGGGATCGTTGCGGATTCCGCTCTCTGCGGCTTTGTGCTGGCGTCCTTGTTCGGGCTCGTTCAAGGGGCCCAGGTGTTGGGCGTGAGCCAGATCGTTCCCGCCGATCTGGCAGCGTGGATTCCAGTTGTCATGGGCGGTGCAATCAGTGCCTGGTTGTCGGGCGTCATTCGCACCTGAAACGAGTTTGAGGCCACGTGTGACAGGGTTCGATACACAAAAGTCTGGGTTCCACATTCAATCGCCAATCAGGCGACTGTTCCCGGGATCCGAGCGCGGGCGGGTTGTCGCCAGTCTGCTGATTCTCATGGCGGTCCGTGTCGTCTACCTGCTGATCTGCCCCCTGGAACTGGTCCCGGACGAGGCCTATTACTGGGACTGGTCCCGACAGCTCGACTGGAGTTATTACAGCAAGCCGCCACTCATCGCCTGGCTGATTGCCCTGGCCATTGCCGTTGGTGGAGATTCCGAGTTCTCGATCCGACTTCCCGCAGCACTGCTCGGAACGATCGGACTGGCCGCGGTGTATGAATTGGGACGGCGGATGTACAACCATCGCACTGGCGTCTGGGCCATGGTCATCGTGGCTGTCTCGCCAGGGATGACGGCGCTCTGCCTGCTGATGACGGTCGACGCCCCGTTCCTCGCGGCCTGGACGCTGGCCATCTATTGCCTGTGGCAGCTGTTTCGCGCCGACGAAATCCAGACCCGGTGGCTGATTCCGGCGGTCATTGTCACTGGCGCCGGCCTGCTGACGAAACAGACGATGTTCGGACTGATTCCTTTAACCGCCATTTTCCTGGCGACCAGCCAGAAAGATCGCCGGAAACTGGCTGCCTGGCCCTTCTGGACATGGGCACTCGGCAGTCTCGCCTGCCTGTGGCCTGTCGTCTGGTGGAATCACTCGCACAACTGGATTACGGTCAGTCACACGCGCGAGCATTTTGGACCTCAATCGCAGCCGCTGTTTCGTCATCTCACTTTGTTCCTGGAGTTTACCGCGACGCAATTCGGTGTTTTGTCACCGATGGTCTGCTGCTCCCTACTGGTTGTCACCGCGGTGATGATCCGCAATTTCTCGGACCTGCCGCGGCGTGAGCGATTCCTGATCTGCCTGGGCGGAATGCCAATCACAGCAGTGGCCATCCTGAGTTTCTTTCAGCGAGTCCAGCCGAACTGGCCTGTCGCCCTGCATTTGACGGGAGTCATTCTGCTGGCGGCCTGGACCAGCGGTGACCTGTCACTCTCCACGCGGCTGGACCTGTGGCGAAAGTGGATGTCTGCAGGCGTTGCCCTGGGAGCCGTTCTATCGTTGTCCGTTGCAGTCGTTCCACTGGTGATTCCATCGACATCACTGGCAGGAACGAAGCTTGATCCCACGATTCGGCTGCGTGGCTGGCGTGAACTTGGCAACCAGGTGGCTCACCGGATGCAGCTCATCAGCGGCGATCAGGAACTGCTGGTGGTGGCTGCCACGTCGCGCGGTCCCGTCAGTGAACTGGCGTACTATCTGCCGGGCAAGCCGCGAGTCTATCGCTGGAATTCGGGCGAAGTGATCGATTCCCAGCACGATGTCTGGGGCGGACCGAAGAACGGCGCCGGGCGTGATGCGTTGATCATCACAGATCAAGGAGCTCCTCTGCCCGAACGACTTGCCAACGCATTTCTCACTCTTGAGGAACTGGACCCGATTGTGGTCTCGCTGGGTCGCGATAAGACCCGTCACTTCCGAGTCTGGCGCGGCGGATCACTCCGCGCCTGGCCCGAGCGTTCCAAATCCGATTCGACCGTTGCGATGACACCCAACGCCTTACTGCCTTAATCGAGATTCTCATGACTGCTCCCAGCGTGATCGCCGACGCCAGTCGAGGCCCCGAACCACTGAAGATCTTCAATCCTGCCGGGGCAGAGCAGGCGTCTGACATCGCCACCACCGATTCGGGGTTCTTTCAACGATCCTGGCCGATCGCCGCGCCGATCCTGGGGTTGGTTCTGGCCAGCATGCTGATCCGCTGGACAAATTTCGATTTGATCGTCGCCGCCCAGTTCTATGATCGAACTCACCAGGTCTGGACCTACGAACTTGCCCAACCCTGGCTGACCATTTATCGCCAGGGGACGCTCCCTTCATTCGTCGTCGGAATCGGTGGAGCTGTTGTTGCCCTCTTCGGAACCTGGATTCTGCCACGTCCTGAATGGCGGCGTTCCATCGCCATTCGGCGAGCCGGCATCTTTCTGTTCCTGATGCTGGTCATCGGCCCCGGCCTGATCGTGAATGTTGGATTCAAACACCTGTGGGGTCGCCCACGGCCGATTCAGTGCTCTGAATTCAATGGAGAAAAGCCGTTCCTCCCCGTGGGAACCTGGGCACACGAACGAAGCCGAAACTCGTCGTTTCCCTCGGGACACGCCGCCGTCGCGTTCTACCTGATGGCGCCCGGATTTGTCGTAGGCCGTCGGCGACCTCGATTGACGGCCGCGTTCTTCTATGGAGGAGCGTTGTTTGGTCTCGGCATGGGAGTGACGCGCGTCGTCCAGGGTGGTCACTTCGTTTCCGATGTCCTTTGGGCGGGTGCCCTCGTCTATCTGACGGGCGCCGCCCTCTCGTGGTTAATCCTGACAAACGAAAGCCCGACAACACCCAAGCCCACACCGCGGTGAAGCATCTTGGCGAATGAAGTTCGCCCACGATCGCGTCTACTTTTTGCCGAAACAGTACAGCGTTTCTTGACGCGAGTTCCCCGAGTACCCGGCCACGCGCAGGAAAATCTGACCGCCGCAGATTGCCGGACTCGCGAACGAACTCTCGCCGATCTGGTTCCGTGCAACCGATTGAAATCCATCGGGGGTGGCCTTGAACACGTAAAGTGTTCCCAGTTCATTGGCCCAGTAAATGTTTCCCCCGGCCAAAACGGGTGAGGCGCTGACAGGTCCCTTCAGCCGCTCCTTCCACATCTCTTTGCCATCCACCCCCCGCCAGCAGAACAGGATCCCGTTGTCGGTCAGACCATAAACATAACCGTCAACCGCGATCATCGACTGCTCATAGCACTTCTGGTTGTTTCGCCAGAGGACATTGCCGCTTCCATCCGCGCGGATTGCCAGTGTCTCGGGCTTGGGATAGCCACCGCTCGCAAACACAATGTCGCCATCCCAGATCATTGTGCCGCACGTGGCCAGAGACGTCCCCGGTGTCGACCAGAGCGGCTTTCCATTCGTGGGATCGTACGAGGCCACCTGGTCGGCCCCGCTGATCAGCATCTGATCTCTGCCGGACACATGAGCAATAACCGGCGACGAAAACGTGATCATCGTGGGTCGGGGCGCCCGCCACTTTCGATCGCCTGACTTCCGATCCAGTGCCGTGATGAAGCTGTTGCCATCATACTCGGCCGAGACAATCACAGTCTCTCCGTAGATCAGTGGCGACGGGGCGTAGCCATATTCAAACATCCGGGGCCGAAACGGACAGACGGCCTGCTTCCAGACAAGCTCTCCATCCAACCCCAGCGCCACCGCTTCGACCTTGTCGTGATGGTACAGCGCCAGGTAAAGGCGTTCTCCATCGGATGCAATCGTCGGACTCGCCTCGGTGTTGTTCTTGTGATTCCTGGCCGGGAAGCCTCCCTTGTTGATCTCCACCTGCCAGACCTGCCGACCGTCCGTTCGATCAAACGCCAGCACGGAATGAATCTTCTTTTGCTCATCCGCCGTGGCGAGAAAGACGCGATTGCCGATGACGATGGGAGACGAGTGACCACGTCCGGGGACGGGCGATTTCCACAACAGGTTCTCGGTATCACTCAGTCGCGTGGGAAAATCCTGCGGACTGGCAACTCCATTGCGACTGGGACCGCGCCACCAGGGCCAGTCCGTCGCCGCGGACAACTTCGGAAAATCGGCGATCCCCTGATCCTGAGCCATGACGTTGCCGGCAGAGGCTGCGATCAACAGTGGCGCCATCGCCAGGATCGCGAAACGGACGGATCGTATCATTTGCAGCAGCACCTTTTCAGATCAACTTCTGCCTTGGACTATTCGACAACACGATTGCTTCAGACGTTCACGCGAGTGTGATTCCACTTACTTCGCATCGTTCCGGGGATTGCCTGACCGTACTCAGTCAGTTCGCTCAACGCAACTTTTCAGCTCATGGGGTGGCGAGCATCACTCCTCATTCAGGACCCAGCCATTCATCAGGACCATCAGTTTCTCGGGGGCATCAATCCCCGAGGCACGCGCCAATAGACGCACGGTCTTACCCTTCACTTGAGTTCGCGATTTCACGCGATTGGCATGGCCTTCCGATGCCAGCAGCACCCTGACGGTGAAGCCATCGCCACCATCCAGTTCCACAATCGTGGCATCGGTGGAATCATCCGGTTTCCGTTCAATCACTTTCCCTGAAACAATCACATCCGACTCATACTCCGTCCCCGTCGCGGCTTTGACGAGTTCACTGGCGGTCAACCGTGGCGTCTTGACGGCCAGCGGTGTCCCCTTCAGCACCACGGCATCGATGAGCTTCACCGAGTAGAGGCTTTCCGGAAACAATCCCCGCACCGTGACTGTTTGCCGGGGAACATATTGATTCCACGGCCCCTCGTCCGCCAGGACAACCTGCGCGGACATGTCCATCCCGCTACCGTCAATCAGTCGAATGACAGGGTGTCCATCCTCGAATTCAAACTCGCGGATCACACCGGTCACTTCGGCAATTTTTCCCGCATAGTTTTTCAAGGCGGCATCATCGCTGTGCATCAATAGCTCCGAGATCTCCGTCTTGATTGCCGGGCTGGCCTTTCGCATTTTCGCAGCCACTTCCGCGTCCCGTTCCGCTTGCGAAGGAAGGGACTTGGCATAGGTCACCCCCGGGATTGGAAATGGAACCAGGATCGGTGTTGCGGTCAGTTCGATCTGTTTCGAGTCGGCCTGAAAAAAGCCGTTGTCATACCGGCAGAGCGCCGCAATCGGCTGCCCCGCCTTGACGGACTTCATCAGGGTCTCGTTGGTCGTATCGATCTGCAGATGAATCTGCCAATCGGAATCGGTCTGCAGCTTCACCAGGAAATGATGAGTCTGCCATGGCTCGATCTCGACCGCCTTCCCCGTCAGATAGAACGCGTGCAGGTTGTATTTCGAATGCGATTCGCTCGGCGCGTCGGTGAACTCCCTGGCCAGTTGCGGCGGCGTCAGTACCGGGCACGGATTGTTCCCGGCTTTGACCACCTTCCAGGCGATATCAGCCAGTCCCAGGTTCACTTCCTTCTTGCCATGCAGGGTCACCGTTTGACCCGGACCCACGCGAGCCCACATGTGAGACTCGTGGACCAGGCAGAGCATGTCGGTGACGGAGCCGGTTTTCAAAGTCATGAGTGAATCTGTCCCTTGAGCGTACAGGACATCAGCGACCGTTCCCGTCACCTCAAGAGTTTGAGTGGGATAATCCTCTGCCAGTTGATAGCCAGGCTTGTTCTCCTTGAGATCAAGAATCACCACGTTGGGATCGGAGACGACAGGCGTGACCGCCGCCGGTTCCGTGGCGGAAACAGGCGATGCCGTCGCTGTCGAGCTGGTTGCTGTCGCCGGTGGAGACGAAGTCGTGACTGGAGGCGAAGTCGTCGCAGGAGACTGCGCCGGAGGCTGAGCCCCGCAGCCAATCAACGTGAAACCAACACTCAGAAGAATCCCATATCGAAACATCAAGAGAGCCCCCCGGCAGAGCGATGGATCAGTGCAATCTGAAATCGGCGCACGACGCAGGAATCGTAACCGTTCCGACTTCACTTGTCGTCAGGTAGGGTGTGTGCAGTCTTCGGAACACACCATGACGATGGCGCTGGCAACATTCGTGGTGTGTTCCGAGGACTCCACACACCCTACAGGAATCGCTACTCGCGCTGCAGCTTCTCTGGATCGACCTTGATCCGGAATTCATAAGCAGACCGCCTGGATGGGGTGCCTGCTCCGGATGCGTTCCCCTCAAGGAACGAGATATCCAACACTCCTCCGGGGACCCTGGCGGTGGGAGAATGACCCCACAATTCCCGAAGCGACGGGACTGGGCGGGCATGTTCCAACAGCAGATCTCGAACCTTCAGCATCTGCGCGCGATCCTGCTCCGGCGTCGAAAACGCCCGGGACCAGACGAGCGCCGCTGCCCCCGCCACATGAGGAGCCGCCATCGACGTTCCATCCTGTCGGACATACTGGTTATTACGATAGGTGCTGATGATCCCCACCCCCGGCGCGCCGAGATCCACCGAGGTTCGACCATAATGGCTGAATGAAGCGCGGGCATCGCCTGAATCGATCGCGGCCACGCTGAGGATATTCCCGTTCGGCAGCGACGCCGGGAAATACGGTGTCGTATCATTGTCGTTACCACGATCGGCGGTGTTGCCTGCCGCCGCGACAAACAAGACCCCGCGCTGCTCCGCGCGCGTGATTGCTTCCGCCAGTTCCGGTGACGTGTCAGGACCGGCCCAGCTGTTCGACAGAATATGAGCCCCGTTCGCGACTGCCCAGTCAATACATTTCACCGCATCGGAGGTCGCGCCGGATCCGTCGGGACCCATGAACCGCATCGCCATGATCTGCGCCTTCCAGCTCACGCCGACCACGCCAACGCCGTTGTTTCCCGCGGCCGCGATGGTCCCGGCGCAGTGTGTTCCGTGCCCCTCCTCATCCAGGGGGTCGTCGTCATCGTCAAAGAAATCGTGACCGTATCTCCCTCCGCGCGACCACATGCTGGCCTTCAAGTCCGGGTGTCGGTAATCGACCCCCGTGTCGATCACCGCGATGATGATCTGAGGCGAATCGTGAATCACCGGCCACGCTCGCGTGGCCCCGATGCACTCCATGCCCCACAACTGCCCTGCCAGCGGATCATTGGGAACAACCCGCTTCCCCGCCGCACTGTTCGCATCCGCGGGTGTGGCCGAGACAACGTAATCCGGCGCCACATGCAAAACCGCATCGTCGTCTAGGAGTGTCCGAACGGCCGCCGCGTTAATCACCGCTTGAGGCTCAACCAGCAGAAACGAGCCGCGCTCGTAATCCTCAATCGTTTTCAGTCCGGCTTCTCGCAGAGTGGCTTCCGCCGGCTTGCCTGACGCCCGCGAATAGCTGATGAGTAGTCGCGTGGCCTTCAGCCCGACCTCCGGCACATTCATATCCATATGTACGGACATGGTGCGAATCGTATTCGCCTTTTCCGCAGGAACCGCGAAGACAGACTTTCCGTTCCGGCAGACCCCTTTGAAATCGCAATCACAGTGCAGCAGCAGGTCCAGCTCCCGAGCCAACCGCTTTTCACGACTGGGCCTTGGCTTCACCGACCACGTCTCGGCAAACAGCGAAATGTCCGCGAGCAGCACCGCACTAACCGCCATGAGCAGGAAAGCAGGAATCCGGATCGTCATGAGTCTTCCGTCGCTTTCCAGATCTCTTGGCCACCGAGTCAACCGGGACAGGCAATTGCCATAGACGTGTCTTACTTGAAGTCTGTGCATTCGCAAAGATCAGGTTCACCGGCATTCGACGAGAATCTGAACTCGACCTGTACCTGAAGACCACCAGATGGCGCGGTCACCCGGAATCACGGCGAATCGATGGGACACGAAAAAAGCCTTGGAAACCGAAGTCCCCAAGGCTTGAATTGTGTATCGCAGCGATCGTAAATCGCGGACTACCAGGCGAAGTGAGCAAACGCCTTGTTCGCGTCGGCCATACGGTGCACGTTTTCGCGCTTGGTGATCGCGGCGCCTTCACGACGGAAGGCGGCCATCAATTCGTCGGCCAGCCGACGATCCATCGGACGCCCTTTCTTGTCGCGGCAGGCTTCCAGCAGCCAGCGGATCGCCAGCGTCTGCTGACGCTTGGAATTGACCGGCGTGGGGACCTGGTAGTTGGCGCCACCGACTCGCTTGGATCGAACTTCGATCGAAGGACGGCAGTTTTCGACAGCGGTCGTGAAAACTTCGATTGGCGGTCGTTCGGGAAACTTCTCGGCGATCATGTCCATCGCCGAATAGAAGGCTGACTGAGCGATGCTCTTCTTGCCGTCTTTCATCAGACAGTTGATGAACTTGGACGCCAATTTGGAACCATACCGGGCATCCGGCATCAACTGCGAACGGCTGGCTGTAAACCGATCAGCCATAGAAACCTCCCAAAAGCAAACTCAAACGATTTTTGAATGGATCCGAAATCTGTCGACACCCAACGGTGGCGAACCCTGAATACGCAGGATTCCAGCCAGCCTTACTTGGGTCGCTTGGCGCCATAACGGCTGCGGGCCTGCATTCTCTTGGCAACACCCAAGGTATCCAGCACACCGCGGATAATCTTGTATCGAACCCCGGGAAGGTCGCGAACACGACCGCCGCGAACCAGCACGATCGAGTGTTCCTGAAGGTTGTGGCCTTCACCCGGAATGTACGCTGTGATTTCTTTCCCGTTCGACAGACGAACACGGGCCACCTTACGCAGCGCCGAGTTTGGCTTCTTCGGGGTCACCGTCTTGACCAGCAGACAGACACCACGCTTTTGAGGACACCCTTCCAGAACGGGCGTCTTGGTCCGGACCGGCTGGTGCTTTCGAGGCTTACGAATCAGCTGATTAATTGTCGGCATCGTCAGAATACCCAATCATCAATGTCACAAAACAACGAATTCCCCGCCTATCTGGGGACACAATCGCCCCGCCAAACACCAGGGTCGCGGAGTTTATTCCCACGGCGGGCTAATATCAAGTGAGACCGTGAACGGAAGGCGCCAGCCATCTGAAATGATGGTGTCTGAATGCCAGCATTCGCCGGTCAACTCAACCGGAATGCGACAAAAAAACACCGCAACACCCTCTTTCGTCAATTCTTACGACGAAAAAGAGGCATTCCGAGACGAAGTCCCCGCTGCGGGAACTCGCCGCCGCACCTCAATCCCCCAACCGATCGTAGAATCGGAGCATCCCGGTTTCAAGGAATCGCAGGTCCCGTCCGAACGCATCGCGGAAATCCTTGACCCGCGCGTCCCCCTCGTATTTTTCCAGCGGGTTACGTGTGGCGACGACCTTCAAATACTTCGCCAGCTCCACCGGCCGAGTCTCCGCCAGGTAAAACGTCAACGCCCAGGCCTGACTGTAGGCATCCAACGCCGACGTCTTGAACAGCCGGTCATCCCGCACAAATGCCTCCAGCGAATCCGCCGGACGCCGCTGCCGCCGGTACTCCCCGAACCACTCGATCCGCTCCGGATTGACCCGGTCACCAATCTCGCCCCCCGCTTCGCGCTTCCGGATTCCATCAGCCTCAAACAACGTCGCCAACCCTTCCAATAACCACAGTGGAGTCGGTCCAATGCGGGAATGAACACCACAATTGAACGCGACCTGGTGAGTCCCCTCGTGGATCACCGTCTTGTCCACATCCAATTCCGTCGGCTGGCCTGCCGCCGCTCGGTCGTACAACGCCACCCGGTTCGACCCAGGAAGATAGAACCCGACCAGCCCAGGCTGAGGCCGGGCCCCTTCGGCAACGCAGTAGGCCAGGAACGATTCCTGATTCGGCAACACTACCGCCACCATGGGAAACTCTGGATCCGTGACCCGGAACCCACGCGTCGTGAAATACGTATGGAACTGCCGGTAGATCCGCTCAAACAGATCCGCATACCGCACCGCTTCACCTCGACTGGCCACGACGACATAGTGCGTGGTCGTCCGGACTTCGTAGTCCCGGCCAAATTCGGTCTGCAACTGATCGCGAAGATCCAGTGACGAATACGGCCGAAACCGCGGGGCGATTTCCTGAAAGTCCGTGACATCGTCCGTGCGAAACGAAGCAAGACGTCCATCGCGCTGCAGCAGCCAGCAGGTCTGGTCATTGTGCGCGGCAATGCGGCCTTCGATTCGCTCCTTGCCGATTTTCAACTCCAGCAGCGCCAGCGGTTCCGCGCCACCGGCGATTCGGCAAACCGCAATCGCCAACAGACCGCACACCCTCGGGAGCCATCGCGTCGCCTGCATCAGTCCCCCTTCCCTCTTGCCGCTGTTCGAGGCCATCACCTGAAGCCTGATCAACCAGTCGGCAATCCAACTTCCACCACAAAACTTCGACCCGCACTCCTTCAAAGTTAGCTCGATTTGCCAACCAGGCGCTGCCAAACCGACTCACGACCCATGCAATCCGGCTCGCGACCCGTTTCCGTTCCAGAAGCGAGGCTGTAGACTGCACGCTCCGATACAAAGGGGCGGATCGTGCGTATCTTGACGGTTCTGGCGATTGCAATTGGTCTCATGAATGGACCGATTCTCTCGGTTGTGGCAACAGGCCTCGCGGCCGATCCTCCCGCGAGACCTGCGCCCAGCATCCGCAAATCGGTCGAAGCCCTCATCGAACAACTCGATTCGTCCACCCTGTCGGAACGAACGCAGGCCGAACGAGCCCTGCTCGATCTGGGACCAGAGGTCCTGACCTATCTGCCCGCCCCTGAACTGACCCGCAGCGTTGCCGTGCGCGAATCCGTCAAGCGAATCCGAGTGCAGCTCGAACGACGTGCCGCGCGAGAATCCGCACAAGCCTCTCGGATCACCCTGTCAGGCTCACTCCCCCTGAACCAGATCTTGACCGAAATCGCCCATCAAACCCGCAATCGCGTCGAATTGGCGAAAGATGTGGCAGACCTGGCCACACAGACGATCGATGTCGCCTGGGATCAAACTCCGTTTTGGGAGGCGCTTGATGAAGTAGGCCGGAAGCAGAAACTTCAGGCAGTCTTCCATGTCTCGCAAGGAGTGCTGCAACTTCAGCCGCCAGGCTCGAAGAGCAACCCCGAACTGGTCGTGCAGCGATCCGGTCCGTACCGGCTTGCCATCCATTCGGCCGAAGTCCGTCCCATCGTCGGCAACCCAACTCACCACCTGCTGCGTGTCTCCGGCAAGGTCAGCCTCGAGCCCCGGCTCCGTCCGCTGTTCCTGCATTTTGCCGCCGCGGATGTGACCGCCAGCAACCTCAGCGGCAGGGGACTCGATCCCTGGAACCCATCCGCAACGTACGAGTTACCCTGCGGGGACGCCGGTCGCGACGTTGCCGTACAGTTTGACTACCTGATCCCCAACAACCTTGAACTCGCGTCGTTTCAATTGCGGGGTCGACTGGCCGTGCAGCTTGCCGCGGGTATCGAACGGATCGTCTTCGACCAGACATCGCAAACCCCCGGCGCGTCGCGTCGCCGTGGAGGGGTGACAGTCCGGCTGCGGGAGGTTCGGTTCGAGCCGCTCGCCGAAGAGCGACTCAATGCCGAACTGAAAGTCACTGTTGGCTACGATGCCGGAGGCCCCGCCTTCGAATCCCATCGAACGTGGATGTTCCACAATGCGGTCTATTTTGAAGACGCCATGGGAACCCGTTTCGATTTCACCGAGTACGATACGTCGCTGCAGGTGGATGGCGCGGTGGGCGTCGACTATCGCTGGGACAAGCTCCACGGTCCCGCCACCCAATATCATTTCGTGTACGAAGCTCCGACATTGATCTTGGACCTCCCTCTGGAGGTGAAACTCGATTCGATCCCAATCAAGTCTGTAACCTTGCCAGCCCCTTAATGAGGGAAGCGCCCTCAACTCGCGCCCCCTCCCCCGCCTCCTCGCCTGATCTCGTATTCGAAGGACCAACAATGCGATCCTGGATTGCCGTCATCCTGTGCTGCCTGGCCGCGAACATCCTGCCAGTTCATGCCGCCGAACCTGTACCCGGTCCCATGCAGTTCAACCCGTACGTCAAGCAGCAGGCGGTCATCCTGCGGCAGGGGGACGAGGCCCCGCGCACCAAAGACGAATGGGAACATCGCCGGGCTCTGCTCAAGGCGCGACTTGCCGCCGCCTGGGGCGGGTTTCCCGAGAAACCGTGTGATCTGGAACCACGCAAGCTGGGTGAAATCCAACGCGATGGCTACCGGGTCGAGAAGCTGGTCTTTCAAACTCGTCCGGGAGTCTGGATGACCGCCAATGCGTATGTGCCAGACAAGGCGGGACGCCTCCCCGCCATCCTGAACGTGCACGGACACTGGGCTGGCGCCAAGCAGGATCCCGTCGTTCAGTCACGCTGCATTGCCGCAGTCAAGCTCGGCTTCTTCGTCCTGGCCGTCGATGCTTTTGGCGCTGGCGAACGTGGCCTCGGTAAGAAGCTTGGTGAGTACCACGGGGAAATGGTCGCCGCCACGCTGTTCCCCGTCGGGCTTCCCCTGTCCGGACTGCAGGTCTACGAAAACATGCGGGCCGTCGATTATCTGACGACGCGCCAGGAAGTGGATCCGGATCGGATCGGCATCACGGGCGCCAGCGGCGGCGGCAATCAGTCGATGTATGCCGGCGCCTTCGATGAACGATTCCGCTGCGTCGTGCCGACCTGTTCCGTGGGAACCTATCAGTCGTACCTGAGTTCCGCCTGCTGCATGTGCGAAGTCGTTCCCGGGGCCCTCACCTTTACCGAAGAGGGTGACGTCCTGGGACTGGCGGCTCATCGTGGTCTGATGATCACAAGCGCCACTCGAGATGCCTTTCAGTTCTCGGTCGGCGAAGCGAAGAAATCGCTCGCCCGCGCCGAAGCCATCGCCGCACTCTACAAGGATGCCTCGGTCAAACACACCATCGTCGAATCCGAGCACAACTACAATCGCCCCATGCGCGAGGCGATGCTCGGCTGGATGACGAAGCATCTGAAAGGAGAAGGGGACGGGTCCCCCATCACCGAGCCCTCGATCGAAACCGAAGATCCGGAAACACTCCGGTGCTTCCCCGGTGATTCTCGCCCCGATGACTTCGTGACGATTCCTCGCTTTGCCGCGGACGAAGCCCGGCAACTGCTGCAAAAGCGAGTCGTTCCCACGACTGCGGCGGAATGGAGCCCCTTGCGGCATCAGGCACTGACGCACCTGGAATCTGTCCTCGGCGAATCCCCCGAACGCAAGGCTCTCAACCCCAAGTCCGAACGCGACAATGAGACGCAGATCGAGACCCTGACATATGAATCCGAGCCGGGTCTGACGTTGACTCTGCAAAGGAAAGCAGCCCCCAACGCAACTCGACTGGCCATCCTCATCGACCTCGACGCTGGAGCCGAAGCCGCTTTGACCAGTAACCTGGCCACGCAGCTGAGTGCCAAAGGCTGGTCGGTGGCCGCAGCCGAGTTGCGAGCGACTGGTCGGAACGCCGTCCAGCGCGACCAGATTGGCCGCGCTCCCGACCACAATTCCGCTGAGTGGTCGCTCTGGATCGGACGACCGCTGCTGGGCCAGTGGGCCTGGGACGTCCGGCGCACGCTGGATGCCCTCAAGGAACAGGATGGAACACTCCCGAAGGAAATCACCCTGATTGGCAATCGGTCAGGCGGAACGGTCGCCCTGTGTGCTGCCGCCCTGGACGACCGGATCACGCGCGTCGTCACGATCAACTCGCTCGCCAGCTATGTCACGGAACAGCCGTACTCGGGCCAGCGACTGGGACTGATGGCGCCAGCCATCGTCCGTGACGTGGGCGACATCGCTCACCTGGCCGCCCTGATCGCCCCTAGGCCGGTCCTGATCGCCGGTGGCGTGACCGGAAGTGCTCAGCCCGTTGGACCGGTGGCGCTGCGGGAGCAATTCCGGTTCACGGAACAAGTCAATTCGCTGCTGGTTCCCGACGGGGAATCCCCATTCAAAACAACAACCCCGGACGATGTGCCAGACCTGTTGAAGTGAAGTCGCTCATCAACGCTTGTCGAGAGCCGGAAAGGGGAATTCGACCGAGGGTGTATGCTGCTCACGCATCAGTCGGTCGATTTTTGCCACGATTTCCGGATGGTCGGCCGCAACATCTTTCGACTCGGAAACATCGTCCTTCAAGTTGTAGAGTTCAATCTTCCATGGCTGTGCCGGTCGCTTTCCCTGCGCCATCAGGTTCTGCACAACCCCCTTCCAATCTCGCATCCGCAAAGACACCTGACCGCCATACGCGGGAAACTCGCGATACAGGAACTCGCGCGCCGACTGTTCCCGCCCCAGCAGAGTCGGTGCGAAACTGATCCCATCCAGTCCCTTCGGAATCGCCTCCCTGGCTCCAACCATTTCCAGGATTGTCGGAATCCAGTCTTCAAATCCCGTCACCCGATCTGAGACCGATCCGGCGGGGATGTGCCCCTTCCATCGCACCACCGTCGGTTCGCGAAACCCGCCTTCATAGAGCGAGCCTTTGCGGCCCCGCAGTCGCCCTGCCGATTCAAAGAACTCACAATCCGTTCCGCCGAGCTTGTCGTACAACGGACCATTGTCGGAACTGAAGATATAAATCGTCTGATCGTCCAACCCCAGTTCACGCACCAGCGAGACGATCTTGCCGACATGCTGATCCATCCGGG
>Ga0265327_10002043_pt1 | contig 22706 bp, 1 predicted proteins | sample 41621metaG_FD_202089 | JGI IMG/M metagenome (GOLD analysis project Ga0265327, IMG submission 202089) | Rhizosphere microbial communities from Carex aquatilis grown in University of Washington, Seatle, WA, United States - 4-16-21 metaG | ecosystem: Host-associated > Plants > Roots > Rhizosphere >...
AAAGCGGTTTGCAGCGCGGCCGGGTCTGCCTGCCCGCCGCCGGCCACGGCCACGACATAGGCCGCCAGCCGCCGGTCGTCCGGCCCCGCCTCCCAAACCGCCACCACCGCCTGCGCGACTTCAGGCAGCCGCTCAAGCTGCGCCTCGATTTCGCCCGGCTCGATACGGAAGCCGCGGATTTTCACCTGGTGGTCGATGCGGCCCAGGCAAGCTAGGCGGCCATCCTCGCGGTGCCTGGCCAGGTCGCCGGTGCGGTACAGGCGGCTGCCGGGTTCGCCGCCGAAGGGATCGGGAATGAATTTCTCGGCGGTCAGGCCGGGCCGGCCGAGATAGCCCCGCGCCAGCCCGTCGCCGCCGATCAGCAACTCGCCCGGCACGCCCAGCGGAACCGGCTGGTAGCGGCGGTCGACGACATAGAGCGTGGTGTTGGCGATGGGCCGGCCGATGGGCAGATAAGCCTCCTCGCCGGCGCCGTCGGCCAAAGCATGCACCGAAGACCAGACCGTGGTTTCGGTCGGGCCGTACAGGTTGAAGACCTCGACCCCGGTATCCGCCATCCGCGCCGCCAACTCCTGCGGGAAGCCTTCGCCGCCGCAGAACGCCCGGCGCAGCGGCGCGCCCTGCCAGCCGGCTTCCAGCAGCATCCGCCAGGTGGCCGGCGTGGCCTGCATGACATTGGCACCGACCCGCGCCATTTCCGCCAGCAAGGCCGTACCGTCGGCGGCGGTCTCGCGGTCGGCCAAGGCCAGGCTGGCACCGGCCAGCAGCGGCAAGTAAAGCTCCAGCCCGGCGATGTCGAAGGAAATCGTCGTCACCGCCAGCAGCCGGTCGCCTTCGGCCAGCCCCGGCGTCTGCGCCATGGCCAGCAGGAAATTGACCAGGGCGCGCTGGGTGATCAGCACGCCCTTGGGCCGGCCGGTGGAGCCTGAGGTGTGGATGACATAGGCCGGATCGTCCGGCCCCGACACGCGCGGCGGATTGGCCGCGCTTAAGGCCGCGCCGCCGTCGTCGTCCACGCACAACCAACGCGCCCCGGTGTCCGGCAAGCCGCCGCGCAAAGCGCTGTGGGTGACGATAACTGCCACCTTGCCGTCTTCCAGCATGAAGGCCAGCCGGTCCGCCGGATAGGCCGGATCCAGCGGCAGATAGGCGCCCCCGGCTTTCTGGATGCCGAGCAGCGCCGCCACCATCTCAGGGGAGCGTTCCAGGCAGACCGCGACCAAATCGCCCGGCACTACGCCTAGGGCGCGCAGCCGGTGGGCGATGCGGTTGGCGTCGCGGTTGAGCCGGGCGTAGCTCAGTTGGCGTTCGCCGAATACCAGGGCCACGCGGTCCGGCGTCTGCCGCGCCTGCGCCTCGAACAGCTCGGGCAGGGTCTTGCCCAGGTCGGGATGAATCAGGCGGGTCTGGTTCAAATCCGCCAGCACATGCCGCCGCTCCGCGTCGGCCAGCAGGAAGCGTCCGCCCCAGTCGCCGACGGTTTGGGCCGGCGCGGCGGCGAGGCCGGCCAGCAGGTTGGCCAGCTGGCCCAGCATGCGGGCCGTGGCCGGCGCGTCGAAACGGGCGGTGTCATAGGCCAGCCGCAGCGGCATCCGCTCGCCGGCGGCGGCGGTCAGGGTGAGCGGGAAATTGGTCTGCTCCAGCAGCGCCAGGTCGCGGATGGCGAGCGCTCCGGCCTGGCCTTCCAAGGCCGCGTCCATCGGATAGTTCTCGAACACCACGATGCTTTCAAACAAAGGCTCGCGCACCGGCACCTCGCTCCAGCCGTGGATGGCCACCAGCGGGGTGTGGGCAAAGGCGTCGCGGGCCAACTGCCCGTCGCGCAGCGCGGCCAGGAAGTCGGCCACGGGCTGGGCCGGGTCTAGCGTGGCGCGGACGGGCAGGGTGTTGATGAACAGCCCGACCATGGCGTCCACGTCGGCGATTTCCGGCGGCCGGCCCGCGACGGTGGCCCCGAACACCACGTCGGACTCGCCGCTGTAGCGGCTTAACAGCACGGCCCAGGCGCCTTGCACCAGCACGCCCAGCGTCGTCCTTTGGGTTTGGGCGAATTGCTGTAGCGCCCGGCTGGCGTCCGCGCCCAGGGCCAGCGCGCATTCGGCGATCTGGCTGGCGCGGCGGTCGGCCGGCGCCGGGCGGTCCACGCCCAGCGCGGTGGGCGCGCCGAAGCCGCGCAGGCTGTCGCGCCAGAACGCCTCGGCCTGCGCCAAATCCTGCCGCGCAAGCCAGGCGATATAGTCGCGATAGGGGCGCGGGCTGGGCAGATCGGCTTCGCGGTGGCGCAAAAACGCGGTGTAAAAATGCAGGATTTCCCGCATCAGAATGGGCAGGCACCAGCCGTCCGTCAGCAGGTGGTGGTGGCTCCAGACGAATCGCCAGGCGTCTTCGCCCTGGCGGATCAGCGTGCAGCGCATCAGCGGGGCGCAGTCCATCGCGAAGCCTCGCGCCCGGTCTTCGCGCAGGAATTCGGCGAACGCCTCCGCGCCGCCGTCCATCCCCCGCCAGTCCAGTTCCTGCCAAGGCAGCGCCACGCGGTTCAGCACCACTTGCAGCGGATCCGCCGCGCCGTCGGCCAGGACGCCCACGCGCAGGCTGGGGTGGCGGTCCAGCACCCGTTGCCAGGCTTGCCGGAACGCCTCGGGCCGGAACCCGCTGCTGCCGTCCATCCTACACGCCATCTGGATCACGTAGGCGCCGGAGCCGTCGTCGTACAGGCTGTGGAACAACATGCCTTGCTGCATCGGCGACAGCGGATAGGCGTCCTCGACGGTTTTGCCGAAGCGCTGGAACAGCCGGTCTAGGGTCGGCCCGTCCGCCTGCGCCAACGGGAAGTCGGACGCCGTGTAGCCGCCCGCCCCGTCCTCGCGGCAATGCCGGACCAGGGTTTCCAGTTCCGCGAAAAAGTCGGCGGCCAACCGCTCGACGGTGCCGCGCCGGTGCAGCCGGGTGCTGTACGTCCAGGTCATCCGCAACTGCCCTTCGCTGAGGATGCCGTTGATTTCCAGCAGGAAGCGCCGCCGCCCGGCCAGGGCCTGGTCGGAGCCGGTGGGTTCGGACGCCTCGCCCAGCAACACCGAGTCCCCGGACGGCTGGTCGAAGCGGCCTAGATAGTTGAAGCTGATGTCCGCCGTGTCGCCTGCGGCCAGCGCGGCGCGTATTTCAGGGGCCGGGCAGAGATGGCGCAGCACGCCATAACCCAAGCCGCGCCCCGGAATGGCGCGCAGCGTTTCCTTCACCCGTTGCAGCGAGGCGGCGGGAGGCTCGTCCGCGACCGTGCGCAACAGCAGCGGAAACCCGGTGGTGAACCAGCCGACGGTGCGCGACACGTCCACCTCGTCGAACAATTCCTCGCGGCCGTGGCCTTCCATGACGATGCGCAGCGCCGACTCGCCTCCTGAGGTATCGAAGGATGGGGTATCGAAGGACGATGCGGCGCAAGACCTGCGGGCAAACGTCCGCGCCAGCGCAGCCAGCAGGATGTCGTTGACCTGGGTGCGGTAAACCTCGGGAACGTCCACCAGCAGGGACTGGGTCAGATCCGCCGGCAGCGCCAAGGTGACGTGGTCGGCGGAATCCACGGTGTTGGCGTCCGCGCCGGCCGGGTAGTCGGGCGCCAAACGGGCGACGGGCGCACCGGCCTGCTCCCGCCAGTAGTCGAGTTCCGCCAGCGCCGGCGCGGAACCGGCGTAGTCCCGCAGCCGCGCCGCCCAGTACGGGAACGCCGTGGTCTTCGGCGGCAGCGCGACAGGCTCGCCGCGTGCCAGTTGCGCCAGCGCGATGTCTAAATCGCCGAGCAGGATGCGCCAAGACACCCCGTCCACCACCAGATGGTGGACGATGAACAGCAGCCGGTCCGGCTGGCCCCCGCCCATCCGGTACAGCGCGACGCGCAGCAGCGGGCCGGCCGCCAGGTCGAGGCTGGTTTGCAGCCGCTCGGCATCGGCGGCCAGCGCCGCCGTTTTTTCATCGCCCGCCAGTCCGGCAAGATCGACGCTATGGAAAGGGATGCCGCCGTTGCTCTCGGCGATTTCGGCTTGCGCCGCCCCGTCCTCCCAGTGGAAGCGGGCGCGCAGCAGGTCGTGGTGCATGAGCAAGGCGTGTGTGGCCTGTTCCAGCCGGTCGGCGTCCAGGCCGGGCACCACCTTGAGCAGCACCGATTGGTTGAAATGGTGCGGGCGCGGCGGGCGTCCCTCGAAAAACGCCAACTGGATCGGCGTCAGCGCGAAAGGGCCTTGCAGCGTGCCTTGCTCGGCCTGGACTTTAGGCCGCTCCGGCGCGGTGCGGGCCAATTCCTCGATGGTCTGGTGCTGGAACAACTGCTTCACCGTCAACCCCAGCCCGGCGCGGTTGGCGCGGCTGACGATCTGGATGCTGAGGATCGAGTCGCCGCCCAGCGCGAAGAAATTGTCGGCGATCCCGACGCGCTCCACGCCCAGCACCGCCCGCCAGATGTCGGCCAGCAGGGTTTCCGTCGGGGTGCGCGGCGGCTGGTAGTCCGACTCGGCGCCGATGCGCTCCGGGGACGGCAAGGCGCGTTTGTCGAGCTTGCCGTTCGCCGTCAGCGGCAAGGCGGCCAGCCGCGCGAAAGCCGACGGTGCCATGTAGTCGGGCAGCCGGGATTTGAGGAAGGCTTGCAGCGCGGGGATAAGCTCATGCCCGCCGGCACCGCTGTCCGCGACCACATAAGCCACCAGCCGTTTGGCCGGCCCCTGCTCGTCCGCGACCACCGCCGCCTCGGCGACGGCCGGATGCTCGCGCAGCACGGCCTCGATCTCGCCGAGTTCGATGCGGAAGCCGCGAATCTTCACCTGGCCGTCGCGGCGGCCCAGGAACTCGACATTGCCGTCCTCGCGGTAGCGGGCGATGTCACCGCTGCGGTAGAGGCGTCCGCCGCCGCCCGAGGTGTCGAAGGATTCGCCGAACGGGTCCGGCACGAAGGATTGCGCCGTCAGCGCCGCCTGCGCGCGGTAGCCCCGGCTGACTTGCTTGCCGCCGATGTAAAGTTCGCCCGGCACGCCCACCGGCGCCGGGTGCAGCCGTTCGTCCAGGATATAAAAGCGCGTCCCGTCCGTGGGTCGGCCGATGGGCACCGGCGTGCGCCGGTCGGTGCCGTCCAGCCGGAACACGCTGCTCCAAATGGTGGTTTCGGTCGGCCCGTATTCGTTGAACAGCGCCGCGCCGGGTGCCGCCGAGGCATGGCGCGCCGCCAGTCCGGCGGGCATCTGCTCGCCGCCGACGACGACCACGCGCAGCGCGGCCAGTTGCGCCGGCGCGGCGAGTTCCAGCAGCGGCGCGTACAACAACGGCAGCAGGATCAGATGCGACACCTGCGTCGCGGCGATGCGTTGCAACAGTTGCCCGGGGTCTTGGGCGAGGCCACGCGGCTCCAGGTGCAGGCAGCCGCCTTGGGCGAGCGTCCAGAAAATGCCGCCGGCCGCGATATCGAAGACGACCGGCTGCAACAACAACAGCCCCGCCAGCGGCGCGTCGTAATACTCCCGCCGCGCCAGCGTGGAACCGGCCAGGTTGCCGTGGCTCACTTCCACGCCCTTGGGCCGGCCCGTGGAGCCTGAGGTGTGGACGATATAGGCCAGATTATCGGGCTGGACCGCCACGCCGGGATTGGTGTCCGGCGCGGGCTCGGCGAGCAATTCGGCGAAGCTCACGGCCTGCGCCGCGCCGACGAATGCGGTTTGGCTCAGAACCAGTTTCGCCCCGGTTTCCGCCAAGATAAAGTCCCGCCGCTCGGGCGGGGTGTCCGGCAGCAGCGGCACATAGGCGCCGCCGGCCTTGAGGATGCCGAGCAGCCCGGCGATCATGTCGAACGACGGCTCGGCGCACAGCCCGACCGGCGCCTCCGGGACTACGCCCAGGCGCAGCAAACGGTGCGCGATCCGGTTGGCGCGGCGGTTCAACGCGCCGTAGCTGAGGCTGGCCCCGCCGTGGGCCAGAGCGATCCGGTCGGGGTTGGCTTCCGCCTGCTCTTCAAACAAATGGTGCGCCAAACACGGCCCGCCGGCCCGGGCGGGTTGCGCGGCGCGATTCCACTCCAGCAAAATCCGCCGCCGTTCTGCCTCGCCCAGCAGCGGCAAGTCTGCGATCCGGCGCGGGGGTTCGGCCGCCATGGCGGCCAGCAGGCGCTGGTAATGGCCGATGAAGCGCTGGATCGTCGCCGCGTCGAACAGGTCGGTGTTGTATTCGACGATGCCGCGCAGGCCGTCGCCGACTTCCTCCAGCGACAGGGTCAGGTCGAATTTGGCCGCCACCGTTTCCGGGTCGAGCATCTCCAGCCGCAGATCCTCGACCACCGCGTCGGGCACCGGGGCGTTCTGCAACACGAACATCGCCTGGAACAGCGGCGCGTGGCTCAGGCTGCGTTCGGGCTTAAGCCGCTCGACGATATGCTCGAACGGCGCGTCCTTGTGTTCGTAGGCCGCCAGCGCCGTGGCCCGGACGCGGGCCAGCAGTTCCTCGACCGTGGGGTTGCCCGACAAGTCCAGCCGCAGCGGCAGGGTGTTGACGAAGAAGCCTATCAGCCGTTCCAGCTCGGTGCGGTCGCGGTTGGCGATGGGGGTGCCGACCACTAAGTCGGTTACGCGGGCGTAGCGGCCCAGCAACACGCCGAAGCCGCCGAACAAGGCCATGAACAGCGTGGCCTCGGCGGCGCGGGCCAGTTGCTTGATCTCCGCGGTGAGCCGGTCGCCGACGGCGAATTTCAAGGTCTGTCCGCGGTAGCGTTGCACCTGGGGCCGGGGCCGGTCGGCGGGCAGGTCTAAGACTTCCGGCGCGCCGGCCAGATGCGCGATCCAATAGTCCAACCGGGTTTCCAGCGCCGGCCCGGCCAGCCACTGCCGCTGCCAACGGGCGTAATCGGCGTACTGGACGGCGAGTTCGGGCAGCGGCGAGGGCTGGCCCCGGCCAAAGGCGCGGTACAGTTCCGCCACTTCCTGGAGTAACAGGCCCACCGACCATTCGTCGGAGATGATGTGGTGCAGCGTCACCCGCAGCAGGTGTTCATCCGGGCCGCTGCGCAACAGCGCGGCGCGGAGCAGGAGGTCGCGGTCCAGCGCGAACGGGCGCTCGCTGTCGGTCGCCAGCCACTGGCGGATTTCCCGAGCGCGGGCGTCTTCGGGCAGGCCGTCCAGCGCCGCGACGCGGAAGCGGAACGGCTCGGCCGGCGCGGCGATTTGCACCGGCTTGCCGTCCTGCTCGACAAAGCGGGTGCGCAAGGCTTCGTGGCGGCGGACGGTTTCGCTGAAGGCGCGTTCCAGCCGCGGCACGTCCAGCGGGCCGCTGACGCGCACCGCGCCGGACAAGTGGTAAGTGACGGCGGCGCCCTCCAGCCGATCCAGGAACCACAGCCGCTGCTGCGCGAAGGACAGCGGGGAGGTGGCCCGTTCCTGCGGCGGCAAGGCTTGGATAGGCGGCAACACCGGGCGCGCGTCGGCGCCCGCCGCGGCCAGCCGTTCGGCCAGCAGCGCCACGGTCGGCGCGTCAAACAGCGCCTGGATCGGCAGTTCCACGGCAAATTCGCTGCGCAGCTTGGAGATGACCTGCACCGCCAGCAGCGAATGGCCGCCGAGCGCGAAGAAATTGTCGTTGACGCCGACCCGCTCCGCGCCCAGCACCTCGGCCCAGGTCGCGGCTAGGCGTTCCTCGCGGGCGTTGCGCGGAGCCAGGTAATCTTCTTGGCTGCCGGCCGCGTCCGGCGCCGGCAGCGCACGGCGGTCGATCTTGCCGTTCGGCGTCAGCGGCAGCCGGTCCAGGCAGACCAGGCCGGTAGGAACCATGTAGGCGGGCAGCTTGGCTTCCAGCAGGCGGCGCAAATCGGCCAGCAAAGCCTTGGTTTTTGCGCCGCGAACGGGTTGGTTGGCGTAGTCTTCCAGGCGCTCGGCCAAGGCCGGGGCCGCCGGGAAGGCGGACGGCGGGACAATGCCGGCACCATCGGTACGCCGGAACACGGCGTCGAAGCCGCGCTCCGGCGCCGGCTCCGACCACTCCAGCGCGGCCGCGTAGCCTAGCGATTCCGCCAGCGCCCACACGGCTTCCGGGTCGATGCCGGCGCCGGGCTCGCCGCCCAGCCAGTCGCGCATCGCGCCTACGGTATCCGGCCCCGGCCCGCCGCGCAGCCAGTCCAACACCCGCGCGTCGTCGGCGAGGCGGGCGTTCGGTAGATTGCGCGCCACCAGGATTTCCGGCTGCGCGGCCAGGGCTTCCCGCAACGCGTCCAGCGTGGCGAAGGGCTTTGCGGCTTCGGCCTGTGGCGGCGCGTCGATCCGCACCGGGGCGCTGCCGGGAGCGCCGATCCACAGCACCGCGTCATAGCGGAACTTGACCATTTCGTTGGCGTCGGCGCCGCGCTTCAGCAGCCATTCGACCCCGGCCAGGCGCGGCAGCCGCGCCGCCAGCGCCCGGAAAAAGCCGGGGGCGAGCAGCAATTCTTCTTCCCGCCCGGCCAGGCCGTCCACCCGCCGGGCCAGTTCCTCGCGGGTGAGGAAGGGCTCCGCGCGGTGGAACTGCACCGAGGCGTGTTGCAGCGCCAGCAGCGGCAGGTTTCTGAGGTCGCCCAAGAAAATGCGCCCGCCGTCGGCGACGGCGTTTACCGCGCCTTCCAGCACGGCGAGCAGATAATCCACGCCGGGGAAATACTGGACGACCGAATTGATGACGACCAAATCATAGGCATGTTCGTCCTCCGGCCAAAATTCCGCCGCGTCCCGCTGGATTAGCCGGACGCCGGCCAGTCCGCGCGCACGGACCCGCCGCTCCAGCCGTTCCAGCGCCGAGGCGGAAAAATCGACGCCGACATAGCTTGCCACCTGCGGCGCGATGCGCGACAGCAGCAGCCCGGTGCCGCAGCCGATTTCCAGCACGCGGGCCGGTTGCAAAGCCAGAATGCGGGCCACGGTGAGATCCACCCAGGCGCGCATGTCCGCCTCGGGGATGGGCTGGCCGGTGTAGCTGCTCAACCAGCCGCTGGTGTCGAAGTCGTCTTCTACGGCGGGCGGCGGCGCGGCGCGGTAGGTCTGGTCCCAGACCGTCTGCCATTTGTCGATTTGCGCCGCGTCCGGGCCGGCCTCGCCGACGCCCGCGCCATTGGGATCGGCCTCCACATAGGCCACCAGTTGCGGCTGGCCAGGGCTGTCTTCGCGGACGACCGCCACGGCGTTGCGCACCGCCGGGTGCCGCCCCAGCGCCGCCTCGATTTCGCCGAGTTCGATGCGGAAGCCGCGCAGCTTGACTTGGTGGTCGACACGGCCGAGAAATTCCAGCGTGCCGTCGGGCCGCCACAGCGCCAAATCGCCAGTGCGGTAGAGGCGGGCGCCGGCCGGGGCCTGTCCGGCGAACGGAGCCGGCAGGAAGCGCTCCGCCGTCAGGCCCGGCTGGCCGCGGTAGCCCCGGGCCACGCCGTCGCCGCCGATGTACAGCTCGCCCGGTATGCCCGCCGGCGTAGGCTGGAAATAGCGGTCGAGGATGAAAATTTGCGTGTTGGCGATGGGCTGGCCAATGGATTCGGCGGCCTTGCGCGCGCCCTGGCGGAGCTCCACCCGCCCGGCGGTGGACCAGACCGTGGTTTCGGTGGGCCCGTACAGGTTCCACACCTCGGCGCCGGTGGCGAGCAGTTCCCCGGCCAGATCCGACGGCAAAGCCTCGCCGCCGCATAACACCTTTTGCAGCGGCACGTCCCGCCCGGTGGCGAACAGCAGCCGCCACGTCGCCGGCGTGGCTTGCATCACCGTCGCCCCGCTGGCGTCAATCGCCTCCAGCAGCGCGAACCCGTCCGCCGCCGTCTCCCGCGAGACCAGCGCGACGCGGCCGCCCTGGATCAGCGGCAGGTACAGTTCCAGCCCGGCGATGTCGAACGAAATCGTCGTCACCGCCAGCAGGGTTGCCTCCGCGCCCAGGCCGGGCTGCCCGGCCATGGACAGCAGGAAATTCAGCAGGCCGCCGTGGGAAATCTGCACGCCCTTGGGCAGCCCGGTGGAACCTGAGGTGTAAATGACATAGGCCAGGCTGCCGGGATGGACGGGAACCGCGCGGATAGCCGCTGTCTTGGCAATCGCCTCGGCGTCCCGGTCCAGCCAAACCAGCCGGGCCGCGCATTCGGGCAGCACGGCGGCGGTGGCCGCCTCGGCCAGCAGCAGCTTCAGCCCGGAGCGGTCCAGCATGGACGCCAGGCGCTCCTTGGGATAGCTCGGGTCCAGCGGCACATAGGCCGCGCCCGCCTTGAGGATGCCCAGCAGCCCGACGACCATGTCGAGGGAGCGTTCGACGCACAGGCCGACTAGGGTTTCCGGCCCCGCGCCCAGCCCGCGCAAATAGCCGGCCAGCCGGCCGGCGCGCTCGTCCAGGCGGGCGTAAGTCAGTTGCCGGCCTTCCCAGCACAGCGCGACGCGGTGCGGATGCCGGGCGGCTTGTTCCTCGAACAGCGACTGGACCGTCTGCGCCACGGGGTAGTCGCGCCGGGTGTCGTTCCAATCCGAAAGCACCTGCCGGCGTTCGGCCTCGTCCAACAGCGGCAGCCGCGCCACCGGGCAGTCGGGGTCGGCGGCAAGGCCGGCCAGCAGCGTCCGGTAGCGGACGACGAAGCGGGCGATGGTGGCTTCGTCGAACAGGTCGGTGTTGTACTCGAATTCCCCGGACAGCCCTTGCGCGGTCTCCTCCAGCTTGAGGGTCAGGTCGAACATGGAAATGGCCGCCTGCTGCGGGATCGTCGCCATCCGCAAGTCCCCGATCCTCAGGCCCGCCGTGCTGTCGTTTTGGTTTTGCAGGATGAACATGGCCTGGAACAGCGCCGAGAAGCTGAGGTTGCGCTCGGGCTTGATGGCCTCGACCAAGCGCTCGAAAGGCACGTCCTGGTGGCGGTAGGCGTTCAGGCAGGTTTGCCGCGTCCGCGCCAGCAGTGCGCGGCCGCTCGGGTCGTCGCCGAACTCGGCGCGCAGCACCAGGGTGTTGACGAAAAAGCCGATCAGCGGTTCGAGTTCCACGCGGCCGCGGTTGGCGATGGGCGAACCCACCGCCACGCTGTTTTGGCGGCTGTAGCGCGACAACAGCGCGGCGAACCCGGACAGCAGCACCATGAACAAGGTCGCACCGGCGCCTTGCCCTAGCGCTTTGAGCCGCTCCACTAGACCGGCCTCGAGGGTGAAATAATGGACGCTGCCGGCGAAGGTCTGCACCGGCGGCCTAGGGCGGTCGGTGGGCAGTTCCAGCAGGGCAGGGAGATCCGCCAATTGCTTCCGCCAGTAGGCCAGTTGGGCGTCCAGGCGCGGGCCGCTCAACCACTCCCGCTGCCAGCAGGCGAAATCGGCGTACTGGATCGGCAACGGCGGCAGCGGCGAGGGCTTGCCTTCGGCAAACGCCTGGTACAGGGCCAGCACTTCGCGCAGCAGCACGTTGCCGTTGGACCAGCCGTCGGAGACGATGTGGTGGACGTTGATGAGCAGGACATGCCGCCGCGGCCCCAGCCGGACCAGGCTGAGGCGCAGCAACCGGTCGCGGGCCAGGTCGAACGGGCGGCGGGCCTCCCGCTCGGCCAGGCGGTGCAATTCGGCCTCGCGCTCCGCTTCGGGCAGGGGCTGAAAATCGACGAGCGGCAGCGTCCACGCGGCCTCGGCGTCGTGGATGATTTGCACCGGGACGCCGTCGCGCTCGACGAAATTCGTCCGCAGCGCTTCATGGCGGCGCACGATTTCCCGGAACACGGCCTCGAACGCCGGCAGATCCAACGGGCCGTCCAGGCGGACGGCGTTGGGCATGTTGTAGGTGGCGGACGGCCCTTCCAGCCGGTCGAGGAACCACAGGCGCTGCTGGGCGAAGGACAGCGGCGGGGCCAGACCCTCGGGGCGGCGCGGAATCGGCCGCTTTTTCCAGCCGTCCGCGCTGTCCAGGTTCTCGGCGGCGGCGGACTTCTGGAGCTTTTGCAGCAGGGCGCGCTTGGCGGGCGACAGCGACGCCAGACGGGAAGCGAATTCGTTCAAGGTTGCGACTCCTCCAGCCATTCCGCCGGCAGGGCACCGCTGTCCAACAGCGCCTGCGCCTCTTCGTCCCCCAAGCCTTCCAGCTTGTCCAGCCACTCGGCCAATTGGCTATCAGTGCTTTGCTCCAGCCGTTTCCGCGCCAGCGCCTCGGTCAACTCGGCGACCGTCGGGGCGGTGAAGAACAGCGCCAGCTCCACGCCCACGCCAAAGCTTTGCCGCAGCCGCGAGGCCAGTTGCGTGGCCAGCAGGGAATGGCCGCCGAGGTCGAAGAAATTGTCGTGTACGCCGATCTGCCCCACCCGCAAAAACTCCTGCCACAGCGCGGCCATGGCGGCCTCGTCCGCGTTGCGCGGCGCTTCGTAGGCGTTCGGCAGGTCGGGGCGCTCGTGGCGTCCGCCGGTCTCGGCAGACATTTCCGAAGCGCCGGCGTCGCCGGGCTGGCGCAGCGTTTCCCGGCGCAAACGCGGGTCGGCGGCGGACACGAGCAGGCGCGACGGCCCGCCCCGCGCCAGAATGCGGTTGAAGGCGTCGGCGCCTTCCGCCGGACTCAGCGCGAGGGCGGCCAGCGCGGCGGGCATGGCCGCGTCGTCGTCGTCTTCTTTCCAGGCGTCCCAGTTCACCACGATCCAGGGCGAGCCGCCGTCGCGGTTGTGGCACCGGGCGCGGGCTTCCAGGTAGACGGCCGCGCTGGTGTGGGCGGCTTGGCCCAGGCCGCCGGTTTCCGCCGCCAAGGACGACATCAGCAGGCAGAAAGCCAGATCCCTCGCCGCCAGGCACTGCCCAAGAGCGTCGAGGACGGCCCGCTGTCCGTCCAGATAGCGGCGCAAGCCGTCCGCGTCCAGGTCGGCCAGCAGCCCGAACGGCCGCGGCTCGCCCATGTCCGCCGCGTGGACGATGCCGTCGATGCGCCCGAAGCGGCTTTCCGCCTGGCGCAACGCGCCGTCCAGGGCTGCGGCGTCGAAGCGGTCCAAGGCCAGCGCCAGCGTTTCGGCGCCTAGCGCCTCCAGTTCGCGGCGCGCGCATTCCGCCGCCGCGCAAGCCGGCGGGTCCACCGACAGCAGAACTAATTTGGCCCGAACCGTCGCCGCCACTTGCCGGGCAAACAACAGGCCAATCCCGGCGTGGCCGCCGGTGATCGCGTACACCCCGCCGTCCCGCAGCAGCCCGGCGTGGCCGCCGTCCGGGCCGTCCAGCCGCGCCGGTGCCAGATCCGGCACCCAGCGCTGGCCGGGACGCAGCGCCACCAGCGGATCGTGCGGCGGCGTGGCCAACTCCCGCGCCAGCCGCGCCGCCAAATCGCGCAACGGCCGGCCCGCGCCGGGCGGCGGGATGTCGATGGCGCGGCAGGCGAGTCCGGGCGCTTCCCAAGGCACTGTGCGCAACAGGCCCAGTAGCGCGGATTTGGCCGGGGCGACGGCGGTTTCCCCGGCGACGTCGCTCAGCCCGTCGGCGACCACGGCCAGTTCCAGCGGGGAACTGTCCGAGCGCCGGATCAAGGCTTGCAGCAGCGGCAACAGCGCCTCGCCATGGGCGGACGCCGCGTCGCCGCCGACCGCCCACAGGTAGACGATCCGCTGCGGCGGCGCGTCCCGCCCGGCCAGATCGTCCAGCAAGGCGTCGAAATCGGCGGGCCGGGCCGGATTCAAGGCATAGGCCCGCCCGTCGCGCCGCGCTAAACCCGGCCCGCGGTAGGCCCGGAACACCGCGCCGCCCAGTTCGCTTTCCAGGGCGTCGGCCAAGCCGCCTTCGTCGCAAAACAGCAGCGTGGCCAGCTGGCGGTTTTCCGCCGGGGCCTGTGGCGCGAGGCTGGCCTTCCATGAGGGCAGGTAGAACCAATCCGCCGGGTCGGCTTTTCTCGCCGCCGCGTTCACCGCGACCGGCGTTGCCGCGCCGCGTTTGCCCGGCTCGATCCAATAGCGGCGGCGCTGGAACGGATACGTCGGCAGCGGCACCCGTAAGCGCCGCTCGTGGGCGTGGAAGCCGGCCCAGTCCACGTCGAACCCCGCCGCCCATAGCTCGGCCAGGCTGTGGAACAGGAATTCCAGCGCGTCGCGCGGCTCCTTGGCGTGGGGCAGGCTGGGCAGGCACAGCGGCGGTTTTTGGCCGTCGTCCAGGCGGTTCAGCGTCTGCGCGGCCAGGCCACTCAAGACGCGCCCCGGCCCGACTTCTAGCAGCGCCGGCGCCCCGTCGGCGAGCAGGCGCGCTACGCCGGCGGCGAAGCGCACCGTCTGGCGCAGATGCCTAGCCCAATATTCCGGCTGGGTGGCTTCGTCGGCGCCGATCCAGTCGCCGGTCAGGTTGGAGAGATAAGGGATGCGCGGCGGCTTCAATTCCACGCGCCGCAGCAGCGCCGTAAAATCGTCCAGCAACGGTTCCATCATCGCGGAATGGAAGGCGTGGGAGGTGTGCAGCAGCCGCCCCTCCAGCCCCTGCGCGGCCAGCCGCTGCCGCAAAGCTTCCACCGCCGCGGCGGGGCCGGACGCCACGCAGAGCTCGGGGCCGTTGACGGCGGCCAAATCCAGATCCGCGGACAGCAGCGGCGCCAGCGCGGCTTCCGCCAGCGGCACCGCCAGCATCGCGCCGGCAGGCAAAGCCTGCATCAGCCGGCCGCGGGCGGCGACCACGGCCAGCGCGTCGCGCAGCGAAAACACGCCGGCCAGGCAGGCCGCGACATATTCGCCGATGCTGTGGCCGATCATGGCGCTGGGCCGCGCGCCCCAGCTCATCCACAACTGGGCCAAGGCGTATTCGACGGCGAACAGCGCCGGCTGGGCCAGCGCGGTCTGTTCCAGTTGGGCCGCCGCGCCCGGCGCGGCTTCCGCTTCGGGAAACAGCAGATGGCGCAGATCCAGCCCCAAGTCCGCGCGCAGGTGTTCCGCGCACAGGTCGACCTGCGCGCGGAACACCGGCTCGTGGCGGTACAGCGCTTCGCCCATGCCGGGGTATTGGCTGCCTTGGCCGGGGAACAGGAACACCACGCCGGATCCGGCGCGCGGTTCGGCGTGAGTCCGCCGGGCCGCCCGCAGTGCGGCTATGGCCTCGGCGGCGGAGCCGCAGGCGAAGGCCAGCCGGTGGGCGTGGGCGCGGCGCCCCCGGTGCAGGGTATGGCAGGCGTCGGCGAAATCGAGGCTGGCCTGCTCCGCAGAGCGGCCTTCAGGCTGCCGTTCCAGGTGGGCCGCCAGGTTTTCCGCCGCCTCGGCCAGCGCGGCTTCGGTTTTCGCCGAAACCGTGACGATCTGCGCCGGCCGGGCGGGGGAGCCCGGCGGCGTCGCCGGGGCTTCCTCGACGATGGCGTGGGCGTTGGTGCCGCCGACCCCGAAGGAACTGACGCCGGCCCGGCGCGGCGTCGCGCCGTCGCGGGGCCAGTCGCGCAAGGCGCCGACCACATAGAACGGGCTTTGCTCCAAATTCAACTGCGGATTGGGCGCTTGGAAATGCAGGCTGGGCGGGATCACGCCGTGCTCCATCGCCAGCACGGTCTTGATCAGCCCGGCCAGCCCGGCCGCCTTGTCGACGTGGCCGATGTTGGACTTCACCGAGCCGATGCCGCAATAGCCCTTGCGTTCGGTGCCGGCGCGGAACGCCTGGGTCAGCGCGGCGACTTCGATGGGGTCGCCCAGCGGGGTCGCCGTGCCGTGTGTCTCGACATAGGCAATCGTGTCGGGATGCACCCCCGCGATGGCCTGCGCCTCGACGATGACTTCGGCCTGGCCCTGCACGCTGGGGGCGGCGTAGCCGACCTTGGCCGCGCCGTCGTTGTTGATGGCGGTGCCTTTGATGACGGCGTAAATGCGGTCGCCGTCGGCCAGCGCGTCCTCCAGCCGCTTGAGGACTATCGCCGCCATGCCGTTGCCGTCGACGAGGCCGCTGGGGCTGGCGTCGAAGGGCCGGCAATGGCCGTCGGGGGAGTACGCCGTGCCGGCCTCGTGGACATGGCCGGTCTTCTGCGGCAGATGCACCGAGATGCCGCCCACCAGGACCATGTCCGACTGGTAGGTGAGCAGGTGCTGGCAGGCGAAATGCGCGCTGACCAGCGACGAGGAGCAGGCGGTGCCGATGTCGACGCCCGGCCCCTTGAGGTTCATCGCGTAGGCGATGCGCGTCGGCACGAAATCCTTGTCGTTGTAGATGGACAACTGGAAGCCGCCGACTTCTTCCGCCAAGCCCGGATTGGACAGGATGTTGAACGGCAGGTAGGTGTTCATGCCGGCGCTGGTGAACACGGCGATGCGCCCCGGATAGGTCTCGGCGTCGTGGCCTGCGTGTTCCAGCACCTCGACGGCGCACTCCATCAGCAGCCGGTGCTGCGGGTCCATGAGTTCGGCCTCGCGCGGGGAAATCCCGAAGAAGGCCGCGTCGAACATCTCCACGCCGTCGAGGATCGCCTTGGCCGGCACGAACAGCGGATGGCGGATGGTTTCCAAGTCCACCAGCCCGGATTCCAGCAGTTCCTCCTCGCTGAAGCGCGACACCGATTCCACGCCGTCTCGGAGGTTGTTCCAAAAGGCTTCCAGGTTCGCGGCGCCCGGCATGCGGGCGGCCATGCCGATAATGGCGATGCCTTTCGGGGTTTCTTCGTGGCTCATCAGTTGTTCTCCTTAGAATTTTTCCGAAAAACACCCGCCCGGACGGAGCGTCCGGCGCTCAAACGCCCCGGTGGGTGCTGTTTGCCGAAAATGGGCTTAATGTCTAGGCGCGGTGGATCCTGCGTCGCAAGGCCTGGTTTGACGTCGCCGCTTTTTGCCGGTCGGCCCGGTCGCGGACTCCGCTGTAATCGGGCTGGGCCGCGCCCTCGTCGGCGCCCAAGCGGGCGGCCAGGGAGGCAATCGTCGGGTATTTGAACAATTCGACGACCAAGAAATCGGTTTTCAACAGCGGTGCCAACTGGCGGTAGACCTGTAGGATCAGCAGGGAATTGCCCCCCAGGTCGAAAAAGTTGTCGTGGACGCCGACCTGCTCCACGCCCAGGATTTCCCGCCAGATTTGGACGATGCGCTGTTCGATGTCGCTGCGCGGCGGAACATAGTCGGCGGCATGCCCAAGGCGCGACAGGCCTGTCCTGAGCAACGTCGAAGGGTCGGGCGCAGGCAGCGCGGCGCGGTCGACCTTGCCGTGGGTGGTCAGCGGAAATTCCGCCAGCGCCACGACGGCGGCGGGCAGCATATGGGCGGGCAGCCGCGCCGCCAGCCAGTCGCGCAGCGCGGCGCCGCCGGGTTCGGCGTCCGCCCCCAGCGTGGCGTAGGCCACGAGCCTGGGATTGCCGGGCTGGTCTTCGCGCAGCAGCACGGCGGTTTCACGCACGGCGGGGTGTTCCGCCAGCAGGCCCTCGATCTCGCCGAGTTCGATGCGGAAGCCGTGCAGTTTGATTTGCCGGTCGGCCCGGCCGAGGAACGCCAGGTTGCCGTCGGCCAGCAGGCGGACGCGGTCGCCGGTCTTGTACAGGCGGGCGCCGGGCTCGCCGAAATCGGCGGCGTAAGGGTCGGGCACGAAGGCCGCCGCGCTCGTGCCGGGCCGGTCTAGGTAGCCCCGCGCCAGACCGGCCCCGCCGATGTACAGCTCGCCGGGGACGCCCGGCGGCGTCGGCCGGAGATGCCGGTCGAGGACATACAGGCGGGTGCCTTGAATCGGCCGGCCGATGGGCACGGGGCCTGCGACGGGGCTACGGGCCTCGTAAACGCAGCAGCCCACCACCGTTTCGGTGGGGCCGTACTCGTTCACCGCCACCGTGCCGGCGTCGCCGAACCAGGGGCTTAGCGACTCCCCCGGCAATTGCTCGCCGCCTAGCACCCAGTAGCGGGCAAGATCCGGCTCGGCGGCGGGGTCGGCGGCGCGCAAGGTGTTCAGCACTTCCAGATGGGCCGGGGTCAGCTTGACGAAGCTGTAGCGGTGGCGCGAGCGGTTCAGCGCGGCCAGGGCTTCGAGTTCCGCGCCGTCGGGCAGCAGCACCACCCGGCGGCCGGCCAAAAGCGGCACGAACAGGCTGGTCACGGTGGCGTCGAAGCCGATGGAACCCAGCACCGGCGCGCCGTCGCCCGCCTCGACCTCATAGGCTTGCGCCGCCCATTCCAGATAGTTCACCAGGCTGCGGTGGGAAATCATCGCGCCTTTGGGCTTGCCGGTGGAGCCCGAGGTGTAGATGACATAGGCCAGGTTGTCCGGGGTCGCGCCGCTGTCGGGATTGGCGGCGGATTCGCTGGCAATGGCCGGCCCGTCGCGGTCCAGGCAGCACACCTGCGCGGGCGGTTCGGCCAGCCGGGCCAGGATGTCGGACTGGGTCAGCAGCACGGCGACCCGCGCGTCGGCTTGCATCAGCGCCAGCCGGGCGGCGGGGTAGGCCGGGTCCATCGGCACGTAAGCGCCGCCGGCCTTGAGGGTGCCGAGCAGCGCCACCATCAGTTGCGGCGAGCGACCCAGGCACAGGCCGACCCTGACGTCCGGCCCCACGCCCAGGCGGCGCAGGTGGTGGGCCAGGCGGTTGGCGCGGCGGTTGAGTTCGGCGTAGCTGAGCGACGCGCCGCCGGCGGCCTCGTCCACCAGCGCGACGCGGTCGGGATGCCGCGCCGCTTGCGCTTCCCACAGATGGTGGAAGCAGGCGGGTGCCGCCGCGGGCGCGGTGCGGTTCCAGTCTACGATCCGCGCGTGCCGTTCCGCGTCGCTCAACAGGGGCAGGGCAGCCAGACGCTGGCCGGGATCGGCGGCGACCGCCGCCAGCAAGGTCTGATAATGCCCCAGCAGCCGCCGGATCGTCGCCGCGTCGAACAAGTCGGTGTTGTAGTCGCATTCCAGCACCACCCGGCCGTCGCGCAGATTCGCGGTCAGCGTCAGGTCGGCGTGGGTGTAGGCGGTTGGCTGGGGATAAATTTCCACGCCCAGCCCGGCGGTTTCGCGCAGGCCGGGCTGGCGCTCCAGGTTGAAGACGGTTTCGACCAGCGGCGAGCGGCTGATGTCGCGCTGCAAAGCCAGCTTGTCCAACAAGCGGGCGAAGGGATAGTCCTGGTGCTGATAGGCGTCGAGCAGTGTGCCCCGGATGCGGCGCAGATGCTCGGCGAACAGCGTGCCGTCGGCCACCTCGCTCACGACCGGCAGCAGGTGGACGCAATAGCCGACCAGGGTGCCGCCGCCTTCCAGCCCGCGCCCGGTGTAGGGGGCGCCGACGGTGATGCGGTCTTGGCCGGTGAGCCGGTGCAGCAGCGCCGAGTAGGCCGCCAGCAGCACCATGTACGGCGTGCAGCCTTTGGCCGCACCCATTTTTGCCAGGGCGGCGAACCGCTCCGGGCCGATTTCCGACCATTCCCGCGCGCCGTTATAGGTCTTAACCAGAGGGCGCGGCCGGTCGGCCGGCAAGTCCAGCGCCGGCGGCGGGTCTTGGAATTGTTTCAGCCAGTACGCCTCGTGGGCGGCCATGGCCGCCGTTTCGGCCTGTTCCTGTTGCCAGCGCACGAAGTCGCGGTATTGGATGGGCGTCGGCAGGCGGGCGGCTTCGCCCTGGCGGGCCGCCGCGTAAAGCGCCATGATTTCGTCCAAGACCGTCGCCATCGAAGGGCCGTCGCTGACGATGTGATGGGCCGACAGCGCCAAAACATGCCAATCCTCCGCCAGCCTGAGCAGGGTGGCTTGGAATAGCGGCCCGTCGGCGAAGTCGAACAGCGCCCGCTTATTGGCGAGCAGCCAGTCGCGCAGCCGCGCCTCCGGCTCGTCCTGTCCCGACAGATCCAGGCAGGGCAGTTCCACAGGGCCCGGCGGATCGACGAATTGCCCTGCGCCCGCCGCGTCGAAGCGCGTGCGCAGGGCTTCGTGGCGGGCTTTGGCCTGTTCCACCGCCTGCCGCAGGGCTTCCGTGTCGAGCGCCCCGCGCAGCGCAAGCGCCGCCGGGTCGTTGTAGGCGCGGCTGCCGTCCGCGCTGACCTGGGCCAGAATCCACAACTGCCGTTGCGCCTCGCTCAATGGAAACCCGGCAGGTTCCGGCCCGGCGGCGTCCGGCAGGACGGCGGATTCCACCGCCGCGCCGCCCCGGTATTTTTGGCGCAGTTCGTTGATCAGCGGCAAGCCCGCCAGCACCGACGGCGGCGGCACGCCGAAATCGACGAAGCAGGCCAGCTCGTCCACGCCGATGGCGGCCAGGTGGTCGACGATGGGCGCGACGCTTTCCGGCGAGCCGATCAAGGCGCTGGAGGCCACGTATTTCTCGTAAGCCTTGCCGACGATGTAATCCTTGTCCGCCGGGCTGAGCCGGTCTATCCCGGCGGACGGCCCGACGTCTTGGGCCATGCGCTGGAACAGGCCGATGCTGGACAGCAGATAGTCGCACATGGGCTTGCGCGCCTCGCTGACGGCCTGGTCGGCGTCGGCGCGCAGATAGGTGTGGATCAACACCGACACATTGCCCTGCGCCGGGTCATGGCCGTGTTCCGCCAGCGCCTGCCGGTAGGTCTCGATGTTCCGCGCCAAGTCTTCCAGCGACTGGCCCATCAGGTTGGTCAGCACGCCGACGCCCATTTCCCCGGCCTTGCGGTAGGTGTCCGGGTTGTTGACGATGGTGAGCCAGCAGGGCAGTTCGGCCTGTTTGGGGCGGGGGAATATCGCCACCGGCACGGCGGCGCCGGCGCCGCCGGGCAGGGTCAGGGTTTCCCCGCGCCACAGGCGGCGGATGGTGTCCATGCCCTCGAACGTGGCCTCGCGGTGCTTGCCGTACACGTCCGGGGCGAACACAAAATCGTTAGGATGCCAGCCCGAGGCGAAGCCGATGCCGATGCGGCCGTCGGACAGGTTGTCCACCAGCGCCCATTCCTCTGCGACCCGCACCGGATGGTGCAGCGGCAACACCACGCTGCCGGCCCGCAACGCCACGCGGCGGGTCTCCCGCGCCAGCGCGGCGGCCAGCACCGACGGGTTGGGCGAGAAGCCGCCGAACTCGCTGAAATGCCGCTCGGGAATCCACACCGCCCGGAAGCCTTCGCGGTCGGCGAAACGGGCGCCTTCCAGCAACAGATCGTATTTGCCGGTGGAAAAGGCCGCGTCGTAATTGCCGAAGTAAAACAGCCCGAACGCCAGCCCGCGCTGCGTCCCGCCGCCGGACAGCGCCGGCAACGCGGTTTCCCGGTGGCTCAGCTTGGAATTTTGGCGAAACCAGGCGCGGCGTCCGTCCGCGGCCACGGCGGCGGCCGGCACCGCCGCGGTTTTGAGTTGCGCGGCCGGAGCGGCGGCGGGCGTTTCCGCCTGCGCCAAGGGCTTGCCGCCGCTCCCGCCGCCGTCCGGCGGGGTGCCGCGCTCGGGCAGGAAGCCGCCTTGGCGCAGTTCCTCGACGCTGTCTTTGACCGCCTGGACGACCAGGGCGAGGTCTTCGTCGGTGTGGGCGGTGGACAGGAAGCAGGCCCGCCATTCCCAGATGTACACGCCTTTTTCCAGCAAGTGGTAATACAGCAGTTCCAGGTTGCCGGAAAACTCGAAGCGGAACACCGAGGCGAAATGGATGATCCGCAACGGCAGTTCCTCTTCCCGGAAATAGCGGTTCAGCGTGCCGGCCAGTGCGGCGGTGCGCCGGTTGAGGCCCTCCTGCAGGGCCGGGCCTTCGGCTTTCAAATGGCGCAGCGCCGCCAGGCAGGTCGCCATCGCGTGGGGGTGCTGGCAGAAGGTGCCGCCGAAATACGTCCGCGTGGCGCTGGGATAGGAGCCGTCGCCATACTGCCATGGCCCGCCGTCGATGCCGTCCATGATCCGGCTCGGGCCGGCGACGGCGCCGATGGGCATGCCGCCGCCCAGGATCTTGCCGTAGGCGGCGAGGTCGGCGCGGATGCCGTACAAGCCTTGGACGCCGCCCGGATGCACCCTAAAGCCGGTGATCATCTCGTCGAAAATCAGCACAGTCCCCGATTGCTCGGTCAAGGCCCGCAGTTCGCGCAAGAATTCCACCGGCTGGAAATCCATGCGCCGGCTCTGGATCGGCTCCACCAGCACGGCGGCCAGTTCGTGGGCGTGGCGGCGGATGGTCTCCAGCGTCTCCGGCGTGCCGTATTCCAACACCAGGACGTCTTTGGCCAGATTGGCCGGGACGCCGGGCGCCGCTGGCTCCGAGACAAGTTCGCCGTCGATGCGGAGAGTCTTCGCCAGGGTGCCGTCGGAATGGCCGTGGTAGGAGCCGTCAAACATCACGATCTTGTCCCGGCCGGTGGCGGTGCGGGCCAGGCGCAGCGCGATCATGATCGCCTCGGTGCCGGAATTGGTGAAGGCGACGCGCTCGTGGCCGGTCAACTCGGTGAACAACTGGGTGATTTCCAGCATCAGATCCGAGCGCGGCCCGAGCTGGAAGCCGCGCTGGATTTCCGCTTCCAGCGCTTTTTGGATGAACGGCGGGCGGCTGCCGAACAGCAGCACGCCGAAGCCCATGGTCAGATCCACGTAGGTGTTGCCGTCGATGTCGCGGATTCTGGAGCCGGTCGATTCGACCCCGGTGATCGGGTAGAGGATTTCCTTGGTCGAAAACCTAAAGCCGATGCTGGCCCGGCTGTCGGCCAGCGCGGGTCGGCAAGCCGCCGCCAATTCCCTTGATTTCGCCGTCTTGCTCCGGTAGCGCTCGATCAGCGCGGCCAGGTGCTGGCTCTGGCGCGGGCTCAGGCCGGCGGCGGCGGGGGTGATGGGGTTGGCCAGCGCCCGCAGCGGCGAGGAGCGGTCTTCGGCGGCGGGCGGCGCGGCTTCACGCACCGCACAGGCCGGACGCGGCGCGTTGTG